>Ga0272449_1000300_pt1 | contig 60094 bp, 54 predicted proteins | sample YNPCB0241_FD_198679 | JGI IMG/M metagenome (GOLD analysis project Ga0272449, IMG submission 198679) | Hot spring sediment microbial communities from Yellowstone National Park, WY, United States - YNP-CB-024-1 | ecosystem: Environmental > Aquatic > Thermal springs > Hot (42-90C) > Sediment...
AAGGGTTCCCCTTAGGTCGTTTTTTTGTTTCCCCTTGAGAAGTGGCGGGAAAAAGTGATAAACCATTCTTTCAAAAATCAAATTTATATCCTTCCGCCTATTAAAAAATGAATCCCTCCATCATCCTTTTCTTCCGAAGGTGAGGGAAAATAAATCGGTAAAGGGAAAAGGTCAGATATTTTTTTCCAGCCTTTCTTCCAACCCCTCGATTAAGAAAATAAAGAAAACAAAAAATTTACCCCTTTCTAAGAGGCCACAGCGGGAGATAATTCAGAAGATGTAAAAGGTTAACAAAAATTTATGAGGAAAAGGGGTAAAAATTTGATTACTCGTATACCTTTTCTTCTTCTGCGTGGGCTTCCGCAGCATCCTCTTCCACATTTCTTGAGGGAGGTTTTTCTATCCCGAGAACTTCCCTGTAGTATTCGTGCTGAATTATGAGGTTCATAACCTCACTCGTTCCTGTCCATATAAGTCCAATTCTTGCATCTCTCAGAGCCCTTTCAATCGGATAGACATTTGTGTATCCTATTCCGCCCATAATCTGCATGGCGTTGTTTATAACTTCCCATGCTGTTTCTGTGGCAAACTTTTTCGCTTCCGAGACAAGCCTTCTTGTGTATCCCGTATTTCCGAATTTATCAACAGCGGAAGCTGCAAAATAAACAAGTCCTCTTGCTGCGTCAAGCTTTGTAATGCTTTCGGCAACTTTGAAACTTACTGCCTGAAACTCACGAATTTTCTTACCAAAAGCCTTTCTTTTGTCGCTATATCTTGTGGCTATTTCAAGGCAACTTCTCGCTCCTCCTATTGCTCCAGCTGCGGAGGTCATCCTTTCGGGTATCATCATCTGATAAAATATCTCTGCCCCCTTGTTCTCACCATAAAGGAGATTTTCTACAGGAACCTTTGTATTTTTAAAAATAATCCTTCCCGCGCCACCCCCTCTTGTTCCAAGAAGCCCGTAAAGATACTTTACTTCTACTCCCATATCCCTTTCCACTATAAATGCGCTTATAGATTTATGAGGCTGAGAAGGGTCGCCGGTTCTGGCATAAACAAGAAATATATCTGCTCCCTCTGCTCCCACTACAAATCTCTTCTGCCCGTTCAGAATGTAATAATTTCCTTCCCTTTTTGCTACAGTGGTTGCGCCAAAAAAGTCTGAACCTCCCCTCGGTTCTGTAAGTGCTTCTGCACAGAAGATTTCTCCCTTAAGAAGGGGCTTGAGATACTTTTCCTTTTGTTCTTCTGTCCCAAAAACATTTATGGCTTCCCCTACAATGCTTACCAGCGAATAAAGGCAGGCAAGGGATGAGCCAAGAACACCTACTTCTTCAAGGGCAATGATTTCGTCGGTCCACTTTAATTCTCTTCCACCGTATTTTTTGGGAAATCTGAGTCCGAGGAGATTTCTCTGGGCTGCAGAAACCACATATTCCCTGGGATAGCGAACTTTATCTGCATCCATGTCTATCAGTAACTGTTTTGGCACCGATTTAACGAATTCCCTCACTTCCTCCCTCAATTTTTTCTGTTCTTCAGTTAATAGTGGTTCAATCATGTATTCATTTTAATAATTTTCTACGAGAAGTTCAAAATAAGCCCTTGGATGATCACAGGCCGGACATTTTTCAGGAGCCTCTTTTCCTTCGTGAATATATCCGCAGTTTCTGCATTTCCATTTTACAACCTCATCCCTCTTGAACACCCTGTTCTTCTTCACATTTTCAAGAAGGGCAAGATACCTTTTCTCATGTTGCCTTTCTGCTACCGCAATCGCTCTGAATACACTTGCAATTTCCGGAAAACCCTCTTCATCCGCAATTTTTGCAAATTCCGGATACATTTTTGTATGCTCATAGTTTTCTCCTGCTGCAGCAGCTGCGAGATTTTCTGCTGTGCTTCCAATAACTCCCGCAGGGAATGAGGCTTTTACCTCTACTTCTCCGCCCTCAAGGAACTTGAAAAGCCTTTTAGCATGTTCCTTTTCATTATCAGCGGTTTCAAGAAAGATGGCAGAAATCTGTTCAAACCCTTCTTTTTTTGCCTGAGAGGCGAAGTATGTATATCTGTTCCTCGCCTGTGATTCGCCAGCAAAGGCAGTTAAAAGGTTCTTTTCTGTTCTTGTTCCTTTTAGACTCTTCATAGCCAACCTCCTTTTTTAGTTTTTTTCTATTTTAATAATCTTTTTAAATTTTGTCAAGTAAACCCAGCTCTCTGTGTTTTTCGTAAATTTTGTTCGTAAGGGCATCAAGATTTTTAAAATCCCTATCAACAGGCTCTCCCTTTACAAGGACAGAGCCGAGATATTCTGCCTTTAAATTTGTGAGGAAGCCTTTTACCTGTTCTTCTATCCTTCCTCCCCATCCATAAGAACCAATTAAAGAAAAGAATTTCAATTTCGGTCTGAGCACATTCATCAGGGAAAGCGGTAATAAAATGGCTGGATGAATGCCTGTTAATACCGTGGGTGAGCCAACCACACAGGTGCATGCATCAACTAAAGCCATTGTAAATTCTCCGATGTCAGATTTTATGATATTGAAGGGTTTCACCTTTATCCCCTTCTCAGAGAGTTTATCGGTCAGGTATTCTACCATTTTAAATGTGCTTCCATACATTGATACATAGGGGATTATTACTTCATTTTTAACATTATCAGATGTCCAGTCTCTGTATGCATTGAGTATAAAAGATGGATTGTTGTAAACGACTCCGTGACTTGGAGCTATAATTTCAATATCCAGAGTGTTTATTTTCTGCAGGTGCTTTTTTATGTTTTCTCTAAAAGGCATCATTATCTCCGCATAATACCTTTTTGCGGATTCTAAAACCTTAGACTCATCTACTGGAAAGATATCGCTGGTTGCAATGTGAGAGCCGAAGAGGTCGCAGGTAAAAAGAATCTTTTCCTCTTTAAGGTAGGTGAACATTGTCTCCGGCCAGTGAACCCAGGGAGCCATTATAAACTGAAGGGTTTTATCTCCTAAAGAGATGGTTTCGTTATCAGTTATTATTAAAAACTTCTCTTCAGGGATGTGATAAAAATTCACCAGCATTTCTTTGCATTTCTGATTTGTTACTACTTTTGCTTCTTCATATATTTTTAAAAGGGTTGGAATGGCACCGGAGTGGTCTCCTTCAGCATGATTTGCAATAATGTAGTCAATTTTTTCTACATTAAGTTCTTTAAGATGTTCTATGAGTTCGTTTTCTCTTGGTGGATAAACGCTGTCTATAAGGGCGGTTTGCTTGCTTCCTCTGATCAAGTATGAATTGTAACTTGTGCCATCGGGAAGAGGGATGAGTTCATCAAATAGCCTTCTGTCCCAATCTATAGCGCCCACAAAATACACTCCTTCTTTTATTTCTCTTCCTTTCACCATTTCACCTCCATTCTTATTCTTAATGATTTAAATTTTGGCGAATTTTTTAATTGTTTCAAATTTTTTTAAATTTAGCACCTTCTTTTAGATAAAACTCCGTTTCAAAACTAATTTTTGGTAGGGGTTTATTTAATTTTGCTTGAAAAGTGAAAATTTTTAAAATATATTGTCACAAAGGTGTATTTCAATGAAGGGTATCAGGCTAAAAACTATAGAAATTGTGGGGTTTAAATCGTTTCCTGAGAGGACAATTATTGAGATTCCAGATGGAATTACAGCAATAATAGGTCCCAATGGATGTGGTAAGAGCAACATTTTTGATGCCATAAAATGGTGCATAGGTGAACATTCTCTTAAATCTCTGAGAATAAAGTCTTCTGACGAAGTTCTATTTGCAGGGAACGATAAAAGGAAAGAAGCAAATATGTGTGAGGTAGCCCTTACATTGGAGGGAGAAACGGTAAAAAAACTTGAAAGGGTTCCTGAAGTGAGGATAGAGAGGAGATTTTATAGGGGTGGAGAGAGCGAATACTTTATTAACGGTAGAAATGTGAAACTGAAGGACATCCACGATTTCTTTCTTGAAATAGGATTTTCTTCCCACGGCATTGCTATTGTTGAACAGGGAGAAATAACAACTATAGCAACCGCAAAACCGGAAGATTTGAGGCTCTATCTTGACGAGGCGAGTGGTGTGATGAAGTATAAACTGAGATACAGGGAGGCATTGAAGAAACTTGAATGGACCAAGATGGAACTTCAGAGGGTTGACGATGTTCTTTCGGAGGTGAAAAGGCAGATAAATCTTGTTCAGAAGTATGCAAAAAAGGCTGAGAAGGCGAAAAAACTAAAAGAGAGGATAAGGGAATTAGAACTTATTGTGTACGGACATGAATTCAGGGAGAAGAGCAAAAGCCTGATGGCTATAAATTCGGCTTTATCTGAAATAAATGAAAACCTAACGAGAATAAAAACAGAAACGGCAGACCTGGAAAGGGACCTTGAAAACATTTCATCATCTTTGAAGGATGAAGAAAGCTTTATCATTGAAAAAGAAGAAGAGCTCAAAACTGCTAAAGAGAGGGAATCCGAACTTCAAAAAGAAATTTCTTCTCTTTATTCATCAATGAGGATAAAAGAAGAAAAATTTCAATCCCTGTGTAATTCACTTAAAGAAATTGTGGAGAGGATAGAGGTATTGAGAGGAAGGAAAGAAGACCTGGAAAAGGAGAAAAAAGAAATGGAAATGCTTCTCAGAAAAGCGGATGAAGAAAGGAAAGAAGTGAGAGAAAGGATAGAAGCCCTGAGGTCCAAAATGGAGATTCTCTCCCAGGAATCTTCGTCCCACAGGAATCTCGTTTTTGAACTTTCAAGTTCCGCCCTTAAGATAAAGGGTGAGATAATAGATAAAAGAAGAGACAGAGAATTGAGGTTGAGGGAGCTTGATAAAAGGATAAAGGAGAGAAAATCAATTCTTGAATCCCTTTCCATTCTTGAAGAGGTTCAAGAATCTCTTAAAAAAGAAAGGGAAGAAGTAGAATCAGGTCTTTCTATTTCCCGCGCAAGAAGGGAAGAGATGGGAACCGAACTTACCGCACTTTCACAAAGAATAAAGGATTTGGAAGAAGCCCTTTCTAAGCTCAAGGAAGAAAAGGAAGAATCTGTAACAAAATACGAAGCTATTGAGAAGTTAAAGAAAGAGCACGGCTTTCATGAGGATGGGGTGAAATTTCTTTTGAAAAATATGAATGAAAATGGTTTCCGGGGGACTCTTGTGGAATTTATTGAAGTGGAAAGTGGGTATGAGAAAGCGTTTGAGTCGGCATTGAGAGGGTATGCAGATGCAATAATTGTGGAGGACATAGGAATAGCGGTAAAAGGGATAAAGGAGTTAAAAGATAAAGAGGCTGGAGAAGCTGGTTTTCTTATACTCAACGGAAGGATAAAAAGCGAAAGGGCAGAAATAACTCATCCGGAAATAATAGGGAGAATATCGGAGTTTATAAAAGCAAAAAACGAAGAGGGGGAAAGAATAAGAGAAATTATGAACGATGTATTTATAGTAAAGGATGCAAGTGCCTTTGAGAGGTTACCTTCAGAATTCGTAAAAGAAGGGAAATTTGTTACGCTTGATGGAGATGTATTTGAAAAAGGCTTCCTCCTCCGCGGAGGAAAAGGGAAGGGAGGAATTTTTTCAAAAGAGAGGGAACTGAGGGAGCTTTCAGAAAAAGTTGAGAAGCTCTCCGTCCAAATTTTTTCCATACATAATGAGCTTTCTGAACTTATCCAGAAAAAACAGACGCTTGAAAAAGAGATTTCAAAGATTGAAGAAAAAATTAGAGAATATGAGAAGAGAGCCTTTGAGGTTCAGCACAATTTTTCTTATAACCAGAAAGAGATGGAGCGACTTCGCGCGGGATTGAATGTGGTGGAGGATGAGATAAAAAGGTTCAACGAAGAGATTGATAAACTCACAGAGGAAGAAAAAAGCCTTAATATGAAATTAGAAGAATTAGAAAGGACAAATGCGGAGCTCAGGCTCAGAAGGGAAGATCTGGAAATAAAAAGCAAGGAAGTGGAGAATGAACTCAAGGAGGAAACTTCTAAACTTGCAGAAAGAGAAGGATTTTTTTCAAGGGTCCAGGCTGAGTTTCAAAATTTATTAAAAGAAATCCATAAGGCTGAGGAAGAACTGGTTTATTTAAAAAAGAAGGGATTAGAAATATATGCTATCGCTTCAAAAATATGCTGGGAGAGGTGGGAGGAAGAGAGAAGGCTCCAAACCCTTAAAGAAGAGCTTAATGATGTAAAGGAACGGGTGAAAGAAATATATAGAGAAATAGAAATCTGCAAAAAAGAAATTTCAGCTCTCCTTGAGAGAAGAGAAGAGATGCACAAAAGGATAAGTGAGAAAAGAGAGGAGATGGAAAAAAATATGAACGAAAGGGCATCAATTTCTGAACAGAAGGTTCAGATTGAAACAGCAATTTCTTATATAAAAGAAGACATTTACAGAAAATATGCGGTAGATATTGAAAATGTAGAGGTGCCAGAGGTGATAGATGAATCCCTCAAGGCAGAATTGAAGGAAAAACTGGAAGAACTGGAGAAGTTAGGGGAAGTATCTATGCATGCCCTTGATGAATATGAAGAACTGTCCAGCAGGCATTCTTTTCTTTCTTCCCAAAAGGAAGACCTCCTCAAGGCTATGAGCGATATTGAAAAACTTATTAAAAGAATAAGAGAAGAAACAAAGGATATGTTCAAGGAAAGTTTTGAGTCCGTCCAGGAGAAATTTAACGAACTAATTTCAACTTTTATGGAAGGTGGAAAAGGTGAGATAAAAATGGTAAATCCCGATGACCTTTTTGATTCGGGAATTGAACTCTTTGTCCAGCCATCGGGAAAGAAGTTGAAACACATGGGTCTTCTCTCAGGAGGTGAAAAAGCGCTTGTTGCTCTGGCATTTATCTTCTCTGTCCTTTCTATCAAGGATGTTCCATTTGCCTTTTTTGACGAAATAGATGCTCCCTTAGATGACATAAATATTCAAAGATTTGTATGGCTTTTAAGAAAGATGGCGGAAAATTCCCAGGTAATTATAATTACCCACAATAAACTCACTATGAGTTATGCTACCGCTCTTTATGGAGTTTCCATGGAAGAGCCTGGAGTTTCCAAAATTTTATCGGTTCAACTCAAGAGGTGAAATTCAGAATAAGAAAAATAGGTATTGATACATATAAAGAGGCAGTAGCATATATAAGAAAAGAAAATCTATTAATTCCCTCGCTGGGGCTTCACCTTTTTGAAAAAACGAGGATATGGAAAGGAAAAAATGAAATCCTTGCTACCCTTCATTCTGTTGATGGAATAATTGAAATAGATGAGGTGGGCTTAAGCAAATACGCCTTTGAAAAACTTGGGTTGAAAGAGGGGGATTATGTTTATCTTGAACCTTCACCCCCTATAAGGAGTGTTGAATTTGTGAAAAAAAGATTGAGCGGAGAAAGGTTCACAGAAGAAGAGGTGAAAGAGCTTACAAGAGATATATCCAGGGGGAGGTATTCTCCAGCTGAACTTTCCACATTCATAACATCCGTTCATTTAAATCCTTTCTCCGATGATGAACTTTACTGGTTCATAAAGGCGATGGTGAATAATGGGAAAAAGTTAAAACACGATGTTTCACCTGTTCTTGACAAACACTGCATAGGTGGGGTTCCCGGAAATAGAACTTCCATGATAATTGTTCCGATTATAGCCTCTCTTGGATTGAGGATTCCAAAAACCTCATCAAGGGCTATAACATCTCCTGCAGGCACTGCGGATACAATGGAAGTGCTTGCAGAAGTTGAGAAAACATCGGAGCAGATAATGAAAATTCTTAAAAAAGAAAACGGATGTATAGTATGGGGAGGATATGTTCAACTTGCTCCCGCGGATGATATTATCATTTCTGTGGAAAGACCTCTTTCCCTTGATGTTCAAAGCTTGATGATATCTTCTATACTTGCTAAAAAAATTGCGGCGGGTTCAGAGTATGTAATTATTGACATTCCAGTAGGAAAATGGACAAAGGTAAAGAGTATAGGAGATGGATTAGTATTAAAAAGGAAATTAAAGAAAATAGCAAATAAATTTGGAATTCAATGTGAAGTAGTATTTACTGATGGGAATGCACCTGTGGGAAAAGGAGTTGGACCTGTATACGAGGCTATGGATGTGCTTTCGGTTTTAAAAAATGAGAACCCTCCCCTTGACCTTAAGGAAAAATCTATCATGCTCGCCGGGACACTGCTTGAAATGTGTGGTTATGCGAAGAAAGGAGAAGGAAAAGAGATTGCTAAAAAGGAGCTTGAAAGCGGAAGAGCCTACGAGAAGTTTGAAAGGATAAGGATTGCTCAGGGGAAGAAAAATACATCTTTAAAAAAAGGTTTCGGGCTTGAGATCAAAGCAAAAGATGATGGAGTTATTAAAGAGATAAATGTTTCTGCCATTGCAAAGATGGCTAAATATGCCGGTGCTCCGAAGGATATATACGGAGGAGCAGAAATTTTTGCAAAGATAGGGGAAAAGGTTAAAAGAGGTGACCTTCTTGGAGTTTTTTATTCCTCAAACAAAACAGCTCTGGAATTTGTAAAAAAAGCAGTGAAAACTACCGAGATTTTTAAGATAAGAAGTTAAGAGGGGAAATTTGATGGATGCTCTTTACTTCCAGACTTTCCACGGGTTCAGGGGTGATTAAAAATAATTGTGCTTCTTTGTAAAGGTTTTTAAAGAACAATATATTTGCTAACTCCTTCTTTTTGATGTGGGTTTTACACTTCACTTCATAGGCTTTGAGTTCTTTATCTTTTTTTATCACAAAATCAACCTCCCTTCCGTTTTTGTCTCTCCAGTATCTTATTTCTGTCCAGTAGTCCTTTTTCTTCTGAAATTCTGAGAAGACGAAATTTTCAAAAATGAAATTTCTGTCTGTTCGCAGGTCAAAAGGGGTGAAGTCCTTGATGAAATAATTTCTCGCACCGAGGTCAATAAAATAAATCTTCGGCGCTTTTACAATTTCTTTTTTCTTATTGGTAAAGAATGGGGGGACAATTTTGATAATGTAGGTTTCTTCAAGAATGGAAAGATATCTTTTTAAAGTATTGATATCTATATGAGAGCTTGCACATAGTTCAGAGTAGTTTGTAATCTGCCCAATATTTATTGCAAGATAGGTTAATATCTCCAGTGCTGCGCGAGGATTCTTTAATTTTAAGAATTCAATTAAATCCTTTTTCACAAATAGGTCAAATATATTTCTCAAAATCTCCCTCTTTTCGTTTTCCTCTTCCGCCAGCACACATTCAGGGTAACCTCCAAAAATACAAAATTCTTTAAGATAAAGAGTGAGTTTATCAAGAACTATTCTGGGAAGTGTATAGGTAGCTTTTTCTTTTAAATTTCGGGCTAACTCTTCGTCCTTAAAAGATATGAATTCCTGAAATGTAAGGGGATACAGGTAAAAGATGCTTTTTCTTCCTGCAAGACTTTCTTTAAGATGGGTTACAACTTCAAGAGATGAGGAACCGGTGGCAAATATCTTTATATCCGGATGATTGTCATAGAGATTTTTTAGAATTTTTTCAATCCCCGGAACTGTATGGAATTCATCAAGGAATAAGACAAATTTTTCTTTTTCTCTATATCCGTTGAATTTCAGATAATTTATTGCTTCTGAATATGAACTGAAAATTTTTCTGTTTTCATAAATATCAAGGTCAATAAAAAGGTTCTTGTAAGGGGTAAGTTCTTTGATTCTTTTTAAAAGAGAAGTTTTTCCCGTTCGTCGTGCTCCCAGCAAGATGGTTATCTGCTTTTTTCCCATCTGTTTGAGCAGTTCCGGTTCTATCTCCCTTTGTTTGTACATTTTATTCCATTTTATTAATTTGTTTATATTTTAGAATAATCTATTTTATAAGTCAATTCATATTTTGGTGGAAATAATGTTTTGAAGCACGGGGGCAGGATTTTTGCAAAATCATTTTCCATTCAGATTTGACTTTTCAACGGTTCTTTTATATATTTATGGAGATGAAAATTCTTCACACATCGGACCTCCATTTGAGAAGGGAAGGTGATGAGAGGTGGGAGGCACTTCAGAAAATTATTGAAGCAGGAAAGAAAGAAAATATTGATATCCTCGTAATAAGCGGTGATTTGTTTGATAGGGAAGTGAATGAGACAATGTTACGGGGTCCGATAAGGAATGTGTTCTCACAGGGTGACTTTAAGGTTGTTATACTTCCAGGAAATCATGATATGAATTGTTATGAAGAAGGGAAATACTATGGAGAAGAGGAAAAGGTGAAGATAATAAGGAAATTGGGAGAGTATGTAGAAATAGGAGATGTGAGAATATGGGGATTTCCTTTTGAACGGATAAAAAAGGAAGAGGTTTACAGAAGATTACATTCAATCGGAAAAAAAATCGTAGAAGATAACAGGACAAATATTCTCCTTTTTCACGGGCACCTTCTTGACCTTTTTTCTTCAGCTGGAGACTTTGGGGAGGAAGAGGAAGAGGAAGGATATATGCCGGTGGAGAGTTTTTATTTTAAAGGATTAAATTTTAAATATATTCTTGCAGGACATTTTCATAAAAACTATTTGGTAAAAGAGATAGAAAGGGAGAAATATTTTGTCTATCCTGGGTCTCCTGTTTCAATAACGACTAGGGAAAAATGGGTAAGAAAGGTCAATCTGGTTGAAGTGGGGGATGTGCCTAAAGCATATCCTCTGGATACATTTCATTATGAAGAACTTTTTATCACTCTTGATCCATTTGACAATAGGGAGCCTTTTCAATTAATTGACGAGAAGATAGGTAAAATCCATCCTAAGGCAAAATTTCTTACTATAAAAATTGATGGCTATATAAATTCAAGAAGGATAGGAATGGAGGAAAGGGAATTTATTCAAAGAATAAAAAAGATGATAAAGGAAAGATGTGGATTAAATAATGAAGAATTGAAAGAGGTGCTGGGTGAGCCAGAAATTGTTAACATTGATAAAATAATTGAAGATGACCTATTCAACATTTTCCGTGAAAAAATGAAAGAGAGGGGATACGATGAAAATACTCAAAAGGAAATTGGGAATGTAGTTCTTAAGGCAATGATAATGCTTCATAGAAGATAAAATGAGGATAAAGGAATTTTCAATAAATAGATACGGACCATTGCCGAGAAGGGGTCCCTATTCCCTCAGCCATTTTAATCTTTTCTGGGGAAAAAATGAAAGCGGTAAGACTTTGATGGTAGAAGCTCTTATCAAAATGATTTTTAAAAAGGAGTTACAAAAACTGGAAGGCGCGTTTAAGAGAATAGATAGGGTAAAAGATAGTGTGAAGGGGGAAATTGTTTTCATTGATGAAAAAGGGGAAGAATACGAGCCCGAGAGATTTCTTAAAAAATTAAACATTTCTATCTCAGAATTTAGGAACATCTTTGTAGTAAGAAACAGCGACCTCTCAATTGAGGAAGATAAGAAAAAGAATTATTACTTTATAGTCACGGAAAAGCTTACCGGAGAGAGAATAAGTGAAATTGATGGTATCATCAAAAATCTCAGAGAATTAGGAAAATTAACCGAGACGGGTAATATTTCTGACGACAAAACATACGGGAAAGTAGGTTCAAGACTGAATAATGCAAAAAATCTCGTTAATGAAATAAAAAGATTTAAGGAAGATGTGAAGGAAAAGAATTTGGAAGAAGCTGAAAGAAGATGTTTTGAACTGGAAGAGGAGATACATCAATATGAGATGATGAAGAAGAATCTGGAAGATGCTGAAAAAAGAGAGAAGTTTGAGAAGGGAAGTTCTGCCCTTATGGAACTTAAGGAGTTGCTGAAGAAAATAGAAGAAATGTATCCCTTTAATGAAGAAGAAAGAGATAAATGGATAAGAAATGAAGAAGAGATTAAAAGAGGGGAAGAAGAAATTGAGAGGTTAAAAGGGGAGGTTGAAAATAGTAAAAAAGAATTAAAAAGAATGGAGGGGGAGATTTATCAACTTGATGAAAGAAAGAAATTGTGGGAGACCATCAAGAAGGATATTGAAAATTATGAAAAAAAGAGGGAGAGCCAAAAAATTTTTCTTCCACTTTTAATCATATCTGTGGCGTTGGCATGTAGTTCCATTGTTGGGTTTATCCTTAAGCCGTCTTTAACATTTTTTACTTTAACCTTACTGTTTATCATTTCATCCTTAATATGTGGTTTTTTTTCTTACAGGTTAAAGAAATTGGAGAAATTACTTTCTAAAAAAGCGAAGGAGAATTTAGGAATATATATTAAAAATGTGGAAGAAATTTATTTTCACTTCCAAATCTTTGAAAATGACTACGAAAAGAAAAAAAGGGATATGGAGGAGTTAAAAAATAGAAAGCTCCTTTCTCTGGAAGAAAAAATGGGCAATCTGGAAAGCAAACTTAAATCTTGTGAGGAAGAAATAGAGAAAATAAAAATAAAGTTAGGGGTTTCATCTTTTGAGGAATACAAAGCTAAGCTCCAGGAAAAACAAAAATTGAATGAAATGATAAAAGAGAGGGAGGGGAGCCTCACGATGCTGTTAGGGAGAAAGTCCAATCTCCTTGAAGAGAATATACCCTTCTGGGAAGAAAAAATTAAAGAGCTTGAAGAATATAAAGACAGAGCAAAAGATTTATCACCAAATGAGAGGGAAAAGAAAGAACTGGAAAGAAAAATTGAAGCAATGAGGAAAGAACTGGAAGATAGAAAAAATACCCTTTTGGATTTTCAAATCAAACTGGGTATAATTGAGGAAGAGACTCAAAAAATTCTCCAGGATCCAGAACCAGTCCGTTGTAAGAGTATTGCGAATTTGGACGGAATTCAAGAAAAACTTACAAAATTCATAGAGGAAAACGAGAGAAATGCTCTGAATGCAAGAAAAGCTATAGAAATTTTTGAGGAGATTAAGAGAGAAGCAAGAGGAAGGCTATCTGAGCTTTTTGGGAGCAAAGGTCCTGTATCAGACTACTTCAAGCGGATCACAAAAGGACTTTATAAGGAGGTGGATTATGAAGAAAATGAAATAAAGGTGATAAAAAGGGATAACACCTATGTGAAAGCCCAAGACCTTTCCGCAGGTACATACGACCAGTTATATTTTTCAATAAGGCTTGCGCTGGCGGAGAAAATTTTGAAAGGGGAGAAAGGATTTTTTATCCTTGATGACCCATTCATAAAATCCGACCCTGACAGGCTTGAAGAGCTGATTAAGATGTTGAAAGAAATTTCAGAAAGCGGATGGCAGATTTTATATTTCTCTGCTAAAAAAGAAATAAAAGATGCCCTTCAGAGGTATTGCGAAGAAAGGAATGGATATTTTGAAATGAGGGAATGGGAGGGTAGTTAAAATTATTAAATCATCACTTCTGACTTTTCACCTTAATGCGGTTGAAAAGAGGATAAAATTTTGCTAAAAATACAAAAAGGGCGGATAGCTCAGCGGGAGAGCACCTGTCTTACACGCAGGGGGTCAGGCGTTCAAATCGCCTTCCGCCCATAAATTTTTAAGGAGGAAGATATGATTGATGAGAAGAAGGTTCTGGAGGCGTTGAGAGAGGTTTATGACCCTGAAATTGGAATGGACATTGTTACACTTGGACTCATATACGATGTTCAAATAAATGGAAACGATGTGCATGTGAAGATGACCCTAACAACCCCGAGATGCCCTCTTGCTCAACCATTAAGGGTAGAGGCTGAAGAGAGATTGAAGAAGATAGAAGGGATTGGAAATGTAAAGGTTGAACTTGTGTGGGATCCGCCCTGGACGCCAGAGATGATGTCTGAGGAGGGGAGAAAGAAGTTCGGGATAAAGGGATAACTTTTACCTTCGTAAGTTCTGAACATCTGTTATGACTATAGGAGGTGAATAAAACTTCCTTTCTTATTTTTTGGAGGAACACAAAATTGCATTTAAATTTTTTAAATGTTATAAAAAAACAAATGGTCCCATCGGCTAGCCAGGTTAGGCCACAGGCCTCTCAAGCCTGAAGCAGGGGTTCAAATCCCCTTGGGACCATTATTTTTTTATGAAAGGAAAAATCAGGATAGGACACGCAGAAGATTTGAAGGGAAAGACGGGTTGCACGGTCTTTCTATTTGAAGAGGGAGCTGTTGCAGGTGCTGATATAAGGGGTGGAGCAAGTTCAACGAGGCAGTTTGATTCCCTTTCTCCATTTCATATAGGAGAAAAGATAAATGCCATTTTGTTTGCCGGGGGTTCAGCCTTTGGATTGAATTCTGCACAGGGGGTTATGCAGTTCCTTGAAGAAGAAAATAAGGGGATGAAGTATTCAGCTGCCTTAATCCCTGTGGTTCCAACTGCAATCATTTTTGACCTTTTTTTTGGAGATTACAATGCCCGTCCGACACCTGAAATGGCATATCTTGCGTGCAAAAATTCAAAGTTTGTAGATGAGGTGCCACAGGGAAGCGTTGGTGCGGGATGTGGAGCCACAATCGGTAAGGTTCTCACGGTTAAAAACGCCACAAAAGGTGGATTCGGAATTGCGTTTGATTTTGAAAAGCCCTCGGTAATCGCCTGTGTGGTTTTAAACTGCTTCGGCGATGTCCTTGATGAAAATGGAAGGATAATAGCAGGGGCGAGAAAGACCTCAGACAGTTTTGAATTCCTTAACACTGAGAAATTCCTTGAGGAAAACGGTCTTCCCTTTGGCGGGAGTTCTCAGGAGAATTCAACCCTTTCCATCTTGATTACCGATGCCAGACTCACAAAAAGGGAATGTTTTTTTATCACACAGATGATTTCTTCGGCACTTTCAAGCTGTATATTTCCTTTTAACACCCCTGTGGATGGAGATGTAACAATTTGCGTTTCCTGCGGAAATGAAAAATACGACATTTTTTCCATTGGGATGAAGGGCAAAAGGCTTATAAAAAATGCCATCTGGAATGCGATTAAAAACGCAGACGGATTTGGAATACTTCCCTCTTTTCGTGATATATTTAAAAAATGAATGAGAATCTCTTGAAAATTCTTATACCCCTTTTAAAGGATCCCGATGAAAATGTGAAAAAGGCAGCTGCCTATGCGATTGAACAGATTGAAAAGAAAGCAAAAATAATTCAACTTGCCAGTTCCATAAAGGGACAGGATAAGGTTACAAGGTTGAGGATTGTAAATGCAATGGCTGGAATAAAGGATGATGTTGTCCGGGACGCTTTGAAGGAATCCGCAAACGATGAAGAACCGGAGATAAGGGCAGCAGCAGTAAAGGGTCTTGCAATGATGAAGGACGGAGCAAATTTAGAGATATTTGTGGAGAAATTGAAAGACCCGGTTAAGGCAGTAAGACTCCATGCGATTATGGGGCTTGGACTCTGCGGGGATAAGAGGGCTACGGAGTTTCTCATTCCACTGCTTCTCGTCCAGGACATAGAAGTCGTTGACACTGCCTTGAAAGCAGTTGCGGAGCTGAAGGACAAAAGGGTTCTTGAATATGTGGGGAGGCTTCTTTCACATCCCCATCCTCTTATCAGGGCGAGAGCCTGCATGGTTATAGGAATTCTGGGAAGTGAGTAGGTGAAGGGGTTATCAGATACAGCAAAAAGGGTTCTTGAGGCAAGATACCTCTTAAGGTCAGAGGAAGGAAAAATTATAGAATCTCCAGAAGAGCTGTTCAGGAGGGTGGCAAAATCTATAGCGAGTGCTGAATTTCAATACAGGGGCTATAAAGAGGCTGAGAAAAAAGAAGAGGAATTTTTTTTGCTCCTCTCAAACCTTCTTTTTTTACCAAATTCTCCTACATTGATGAATGCAGGAACATCACTGGGACAGTTATCAGCCTGTTTTGTCCTTCCTGTAGAGGATTCTCTTGATAGCATATTTAAAGCCCTTTCTGATATGGCTAAAATCCAGCAGTCAGGAGGAGGAACGGGCTTTGATTTTTCAAACCTTCGTCCAGCAGGAGACATCGTGAAAAGCACAAGAGGAATTGCATCGGGACCTGTATCCTTTATGAAAATTTTTAACTCTGCAACAAATGAGATAAAGCAGGGTGGAAAAAGGAGGGGAGCAAATATGGGAATTTTAAGATACGACCACCCTGATATCATGGAGTTCATAAGGGCAAAATTGAAGGAAGGGGAGCTTACAAATTTCAACATCTCCGTTGCAGTTACAGACGAATTTATGGATAAGTTAAAAAAGGATGAATGGATTTTTTTAAGGAATCCGAGAACAGGAAAAAGGACTGGAAGAATAAAGGCGAAAGTCCTCTTTGATGAAATAGTGGAGTCAGCATGGAAATGCGGGGACCCCGGTTTGATTTTCCTTGATACAATTAATAAGGCAAATCCTACTCCGGAACTTGGCAAAATCACTGCAACAAATCCGTGTGGTGAGGTTCCATTGCTTCCATACGAATCCTGCAATTTAGGTTCTATAAATCTTTCAAAGTTTGTAAAAGGTAAGAAATGGCAGGGGAAGATAGATTTTGAAGAACTTTCAAAAGCAGTTCACACTGCTGTAAGGTTTCTTGACAATGTCATTGATTTGAACAGATACCCTGTTTCTGAGACGGAAATTATAACAAAGGGAAACAGGAAAATAGGGCTTGGAATTATGGGCTTCGCTGAGATGCTTATAAAGATGGGAATTTCCTATTATTCAAAAGATGCCCTGAAGGTGGCTGACGAGGTTATGAGATTTGTAAAAAAGGAGGCATTTAAAGCATCTGTTCTTCTTGCAAAGGAGAGAGGGAGTTTTCCCAATATAGAAAAAAGCATCTACAGACCTCCATTAAGAAATGCCACAAGGACAAGCATAGCTCCAACAGGTTCCATAAGCATAATAGCAGGGACGACAAGCGGGATAGAACCGCTTTTTTCTGTCCTGATGAAAAGGGAGGAAATACTTGAAGGGGAGAAATTTGAGGAGATAAATGCTTTATTTGTGGAATACATTAAGAGCAGAGGTATCAAGCTAAGTTCTGCCATAGATGAGGTGAGGGAAAAGGGGTTTATAGGAAATACAAAACTTCCTGACGATGTGAAGAGGCTTTTCATCACAGCCCTTGAGATTCCTCCTGAGTTTCATGTGAGGGTTCAGGCTGTTTTTCAGAGACATACGGACAATGCGGTTTCAAAGACAGTTAATATGAAGCCATCTGCCACAAAGGATGATGTGAAAAAAGTTTACCTTCTGGCTCATTCGCTTAAATGTAAGGGAATAACGATTTACAGATATGGAAGCAGGCAGTCACAGGTTCTGAAGATGGATATAGGCGATGGTTTTGACCCATCCCACCTATTTAAATGCGAGATAGACTGCTGTTGTCCGGTGCTTTAAAAATTTAGAAAAGGGGCTTAATAAGTAAAGGCTGCAGGCTGAAGACCACAGGGTTGATTTTTGGAGATTTCGCGATAACTTCATTTATTAACCCTTTTCTGATTAAAAATTGATTTTTACCTCTTCCCCTACCTTTTCAGGTTTGTGGGGACGATAAAGGGGGTGTTCCCTACTTTTACGACAGTTAACAGCTCGCCGTAAACTTTTTTCAAAACATCCTCTGTAAAAATTTTTGATGGCACATCAATGGAGATAATTCTTCCGTCCCCTAAAAGCATTATCCTGTCAGCAAAATTTGAGAGTAGGTTGATGTCGTGTGAGGCAATCACTATTGTCTTCCTCTCCTTTTCCTGAAGGCTCTTTAAAAGAGCCATAATCTCAATAGCAGAAGACAAATCAAGGTGTGCTGTTGGTTCATCAAGAAGCATAACATCAGCCTCCTGTGCAAGAGCTCTTGCTATCGCAACTCTTTGCTTTTCACCACCGCTTATTTCCGTCACCAATCTTTCCCTAAGATGAAACACCTTGCATTTTTCCATTGCTCTTCTAACAATTTCGTAGTCCCTTTTCCCCTCAATTCCCAAAATTCCAAGATGGGGATATCGTCCCATTAAAACCGTCTCCTCAACGGTAAAGGAGAAGGGGAGTTCATGTTCCTGAGGGACATAAGAAATTCTCCTCGCGATTTCTTTTCTTGAGAGTTTATGAATTACTTCCCTTTCATAATAAACCGTTCCTTCCTCAGTTTTTAAAATTCCGTCCATTATTTTTAAAAGGGTTGTCTTTCCCGAACCGTTTGGACCAGCAATTCCGAAAAACTCTCCCCTTTTTATTTCAAATGAAATATCTTTTAGCACAGGAAGGTCTTTGTAGGAGAAGGAAACTCTTTCTACTTTGAGAATGGCTTCCTCCATTTTACCTCCTTTTCCACTTAAGAAGGTAAAGGAAAAATGGGGCTCCAAAGAATGCCGTTATTACGCCTATAGGAATTTCGGAAGGTGAAAGAATTGTCTTTGCTACTATATCTGAAAGGACAAGAAAGGATGCTCCGGCAATCCCGGAGGCAGGAAGTAGGAGTCTCGCATCTGGTCCGAAAACAATTCTTATTAAGTGAGGGACAATGAGCCCGACAAATCCTACTGCTCCGCATTGGGAGACTATGGATGCGGTGAGAAAGGATGAGAGAAGGAAGAAAATTGTTAAAGTTGATTTCGGATTCACTCCCAGTGCTGATGCCTCTTCTTCTCCTGCTGAAAGAAGGTTTAACCGGTGGGAAATTATAAGAACAGGAACTGAAGCGATGACTACCCAGGGTATAACTTTTACCACACTTTTAATTTCAGCAGAAGATAGGTCACCAAGGAGCCAGAAAAAGATGCCCTGAAGTTCCTTTTTGGGGAGAAGTGTGAGGAGAAATGTGATACATGCCGAGAAAAATGTTCCCAGAATTACCCCTGCGAGAATCATCCTGCCTGTATTCAGTGTTCCGTTAACCATTCCCATGTAATAAACAGAGGCAATGGCAAATGAAGCGAGAAAGAAGGAAAACAAAGGGAAGCCCAGAAATGCTATTTTTAAAGATATCAGCCTGTCTATCACCGCTCCGAGGGCTGAGGCTGAAGCTACTCCGAGGACATAGGAATCCGCAAGAGGGTTTCTCAGAATTCCCTGAAACACAGCACCGGAAAGGCATAGAGACCAGCCAGCTATTGCTCCCATAAGAAATCTTGGCAGTCTTATGTGGAAAATAATTTTTGAAACCTCTGATTCATCGGGCTTGAGAATTGAAATTACTGCTGACTTCAATCCAATTTTTACACTTCCCGTGATTATGGATAGGAAGAAAGAGAAAAGGAGCAACAAAAGAAAAAACGACAGGACTTTTATAAGTTTAGATGGCGTAAAGGGCTTTCTATTCTTCATCTGGGTGTAAAATTTTAAAAATCTCTTCCAGACCGTAAATCAACCTTGGACCTGCTCTATTTATAAGGTCTCCTTTTACAAGAAAGACTTTTCCTCCAAACGCCTCTTTGATACCTTTCAGGCTCTCCGAACCGACTTTCATTTCTGTAATTATTACCACATCCGGTTTTCTTGATATAGCAGTCTCAAGGTTTATTTTCGGGTATCTCAATGGAGAGTCTGATAGGACATTTTCGCCTCCAGCCATTTTTATGAGGTTATCCGCAAGTGTTCCTGGTCCGGATGCAATCATCGGTGATGTCTCATATAGCAATAAAACCCTCTTTTTCTTCCTCCCCTTAATTTTCATACCTATCTCTTCTGCTACTCTTTTCATCTCCTTAACCAGAATATTTCCTTTTTCCTTTACCCCGAGTATTTCTGATATGGACAGGATAGTTCTCATCACTCCTTCAAAATCCATCGGGTATATAACGAAAACCGGGATTTTAAAATTTTTAATCCTTTCAATTGCAAGAGGGTCGTTCCCATCTTTTGTTGCAATCACAAGGTCCGGTCTTAAAGAAATAATTTTTTCCACATTTGGATTTATAAATCCACCTATTTTCTCTTTCTTCTTTGCTTCCTCGGGGTAATCGCAAAAATCTGTTACACCAACCAGCTTCTCTCCCATTCCGAGAGCGAAAACAATCTCTGTTATGTTTGGGGCAAGTGATACTATCCTTTCAACCTTTTCAACCCTGACTTCATTTCCCAGTTCATCAATAAAAATTTTACCGTTTGATAAACATAATATAAGAGGTATGAGGGCAAAGACCTTCATTTTAAAAACATTTATATGTTAATTTTTCTTTTGTTTGAATCAAGAAAGAAATCCAGTATTTTTGAAAAGAGGGGTTCATTATTGACCTGGCATGAATCTTGCAAAGAAAACCCCGGATATAAAATTTCGCTTGACATTTGTTTTCTAATTTGATAAAAAATGGTTATGAAAAAAATAAAAGGGGGTTAAATATGAAGAAAGTAGTTGTAGGAGTAGGGGTTTTGCTCCTGTGTTCAGGGGCATGGGCACATGTAACTATTCAGAAGGGACCGAACATGCCTACAATGGATGCTACCCAGCAGACAAACTTAAGGAATGACTACGGAAGGGACCATGTGGACCTTGAACCAACGGTAATGGGAATAAGGATTACGACAAGCGGTCTTAATTACATTGTAGATCTTATAAATGCTGCCCTCCAGGATACCACCGGTGCAAATGTAGACTTAAGCACCTCTCTTCTTCTCAAGTATGTGGACTGTCTTGTAAAGGGAATGCTCGATGCAGATACAATAGGTTCAGGAACCCAATGGAACCCACAGTCCCTGGTAAAGTGGGACAATCAAACAAAGACCTGCAATGATGCAACAGCCTATCAGCCAGGAATTCTCCTCGGACCAACATGCCTTTCAATTCCCATGATGGGTTCCTTCTGCCTTTTCATAAAGGTTCAGGATGACCCTCTTGATGCAGACACCTATGTGATAGAGTGGCATGTAAACAGGGGACCCTCCGCACCTGGTGGTGCCCAGAACGGAGATGATTTTCCGAGAGTGACGCTTACGCCAAGAACCAATTCAAACAAGATAGTAAGGGGGGCAGGAGACACAGACCCATCTCATGACTATGATGATTCCCTTGACCTCTCCATATACCTCGCAGATATCTCACTTGATGTTTTGTTCACATTTCCATCAACTGCCACGGACAAGCAGAAAACAGGTTATCAGGTTTTGTATGACACCTGTTCATCAACTCTTGAGGATGGACCAGCCTGCCTCGGTTCACCCTCAGACCCAAATACCTGCAGGGAAGTTGATATGCAGAACAATTATGTGCCCGAAGAGGACCTTTCAAACTACCCAACAATGAGGGCAAAGATTCTTATAGGGTGTGTGAACGATACAAATTTAACAGGTGGTCCAGAGGATATGGCATCCTCACTCTGTGGCTCAGCAGTTGCTCCGGTCATCCTTTCAACATCCATAAGGGCATGGATGGAGTATGATGACTTCACAACTGGAGGTGTGAGTGGAACACACATCAACTATAAATCAGGGACAGGAGCCGCTGACAGCGGTGCCTGGTGCGACCCTGACAGAGATCCAGATAACGATTTTGGAGCAGGTGGATGCCACAGAAAGGACCTGAGGATTAACATAGCGGGTCTGAACCTTTATGCAAATGTCTATTTCCAGTGGCAGAGGAATCCAAACATGATATGCACAACCCCTGGATGTTATCAGGTTTTTGGCGGTGGTGCTGACCCTGATACAAGGTTTACAGGACCCTCAACCACTCCAACTGGAACAACGGTAACATCATGCTGTGGTCCATGGGGTGGATTTGCATGTCCTGCCACCTTTTCAGCGGAAAGGAAGGCATTTTGTGACAGAAACGGCAACAATATATGCGGAGATATGTATGATGACCCGAACTACAATCCCAGTCAGAACATAGGTGGAACATTGCCATTCCTTGAGGCACAGATTATGGCAAGACTGCAGGATGTATTCACCTGCGAATGCACATACGGAACATTTCCCGGTGGAAATGATGGAAATATATGCACTCCAGACGCCAATGAATGTATAGACCCAGCAACAAGACAGTCAAGGGCAGGAACCAGTAGCTCCTGCGGAGATGAGAATTATCCCGCCTCTGACCCTGGATGTGTTGGATACTACTTAGCATCTACACTCTCAATGAACCTTTCCCCAACCCTTGATACAATCTCCTTTGACCATCCATTGACTCAGGCAACAGACCCAATCTACATTGATGCAGGAATAAGGTTTGACATGTGGGCAGATGCCCTTGGTGTGCTCCTTCCCGGAGACCTCGGTCTTGATGTTTATTACACAAGAAATGCAGGAACACCATCCGCACCAAACCTTGAGCCAATGACATCCTGCGTAACCCTTCAGCACACAACAGGAGGCTATGTGGGTCCAATAACACCTGTTGTTTCGTATGTATGCTACGATACGAGGTATTATACACAGCTTTCTGGTTCTCCGTGCGGGACAGCAATAGAATTTGCGGCAGGTGTGGGTAACCAGGATTCCATGCTTTATGCTTCATCCATGACTGCGGAGTTCAAACGGCTGGATTATGCAGTTGGAACGACAACAGGAACATTTCCATACCACATTGGCATTGCCATTCATCATAACTTCTTCTCAAGAGCAATAACATCCATTATAAAGTCAGGTGCTCTATGCATGGTGGTTGATGGAAATACGCCAACAATAGGAAGTTTTCTCACAGGAATACTCAACACCCAGACCTTTGGTATGCTAATGCCCAAACTTCAGGAATTATATGGAGATAATGATATGCAGATAAGAATTGTTCCATCCTTCAAGAGCCCTGACCCGGCAGGTCTTGACTACACAACCCTCTTTGAACAGGCTTATCCTCCCACAACAACAGGTCCAAGGACACCAATATTCCCAACATCCTCATCGGCAGAGGTTCCATTTGTCCTTACAGGAGGAAGGTCAATAGTTTACCTGTATAACCTTACAGGAACATATCCGAATTTCCCGACCGCATTCACCACCCAGACACAGGCTGACTTAACAATTGGTATTCCACACCTTCACCTTGACTTCCATGTCTTTCCTGCTGGTGCGACAGCATGGGGTGCTCAGAGGGTATTCGGTCTTGACTTCGGAATGCTCTTAGGTCTTGACATAGAGCTTCTCAGGAATGACTCAAAGTTTGACAGGTGGGATTTCGGCGGTGGTATAGCACGGACGACAGGAAGGGTTCTTCACATAGGCGCAATGCTTTCATCGGGCGTCAATTATTATCTTGAATACTATGAGGCTCTAACCGGTCTTTCAAGGAAGGATTTGAACGGAATTCTTTCAAACCTCATTCCAACAATTCTCTCAATGGCACTAGGGCTTACAGCAGATATAGGTTTTGACCTCGGATATGCTTTGAAACTGCCTCTCACATTCCGCGTTACCGATGATAGTGTATGCACTGGACCTGGACAGAGGACATGCCCTGCAGCCGCAATTATGCCAGTGGGACCAGCAAGACCCTTTGCACCAGGAAGCGCTATAACCTGGAGGATGCCAGTTTATCTGTTGAGTGCAACAAACTCCACACCTGTAATGTGGTATCCAACAGACCTCAACTGGATGAATCCGCCTGACTGGCTCGGAATATCATTCATGCTTTACGGGACTTTGACGTCATCAATTATAATAAACCTCCTGGAAGGGGGTCTTCTCTCAAGCCTTGGATTGAGCCCCGCTGATGGATGGGATGGGTTTAATCCGCCAGAAACTATAATTATCCCTTCCGAGAAACTTACCGCAATGGAGGCAGGATTCGTCTTTGATGCATACGATGATTACGATAATGGTAACACAGTGAGGTATGCCTGGAGGCTTGATAAGGGATTCTGGACACCGTTTGTTCCTCAAAAATCCGCAATCTTCTCCTATCTCTATGAAGGAAATCATATCCTTGAGGTCAGAGCAGTGGATTCTGATGGAAATATGGATCCAACTCCAGCAGTCTATACATTCAGGATTGACTCCCTTGGACCGTCCATAAGGATCCATGGTGCTGGAGATATGAACATAGTTGCGACATCATCACCTACATTCTACATTGAGGCAAGGGATGCCCAGGCTCCAGATGAACTTGTGACAATTTCCTACAGGGTAGATGGTTCTGACTGGACGCCATTTACATCAGCGAGGACAATCACCCTTTCAGGACTTGAGGAGGGTCTTCACAGGCTTGAGGTTAGGGCGAAGGACGATGTAGGCAACATTTCAACAGCATCAATGGTCTTCAAGGTATCTACGGGTGCAGCTGGATTTGGATGCTCAGTTGTTAAGTCTTCTGGTCTCGGGTTTGGAATCATCCTTCTCTTTGTTCCTCTCCTTTTCAGGAGAAGGTCATAACACATAGCCTTTTTCGGTTTTGATAAAGGGGGGCGAATGCCCCCCCTTTTTATTTAAAAGCCAAAATATTTGTTTTTATTGAAATGTGAGAGTTTTTAGATTAAGATTGGGGCATATTAATAAAAAGGAGGTAGAAGATGAGATTTAAAGGACACCTTGTTGCACCGGGACCAACAGAAGTTCCACCCGAAGTTCTTCTTGCGATGGCGAAATCTGTGCCCCATCATCGTTCAGATGATTTCATCCCCATTTTTGAAAAGGTGAGAGAGGACCTGAAATGGCTGTTTCAGACAAAGAACGATGTTCTCATCCTCGCATCGTCAGGGACTGCTGCAATGGAGAGTGCGGTGTCAAACTTCCTGAAAAGAGGTGATAAGGCAATTGTTGTGAGAGGAGGAAAGTTCGGAGAAAGATGGGCTGAGATACTGTCTGCATACGGCTGTGTTCCTGTTAATATAGATGTGGAGTGGGGAAAGGCAGTAAATCCATCAGAAGTGGAGAAGGCTTTGAAGGAACATCCTGATGCGAAGGCTGTTTACATTCAGGCTTCAGAGACTTCTACTGGCGTTAAACACCCTGTAAAGGAGATAGCAGAACTTGTCCGAAACAGGGATAACACAATAATGGTAGTTGATGCCATAACTGCACTTGGCGTGTTTGATGTCAGAACCGATGAATGGGGTCTTGATATAGTGGTTGGTGGTTCGCAAAAAGCACTAATGCTTCCTCCGGGACTTGCTTTTATATCTGTCAGTGAGAAAGCCTGGAAGCTTTCAGAAACTTCCGACCTTCCGAGATATTACCTTGACCTTAAGAAAGAAAGGAAGAATCAATTGAAGGCACAAACCGCATACACGCCTGCGGTTTCCTTGATAGTCGGGCTTTCAAAGTCCCTTGACATGCTTAAAGAGGAGGGACTTGAGAATATATTTAAAAGGCACAGAATTCTTTCAAAGGGAGTAAGGGAGGGATTGAAGGCGATGGGTTTGAAACTCCTTGCGGAGGATTCACCCTCAGAGGCTGTTACCGCAGCAATCTGCCCGGAGGGTATTGATGGACAAAAAGTGGTAAAGTATTTGAGAGAAAAGTTTAAGATAATAATTGCAGGTGGACAGGACAGGCTCAAGGGAAAGATATTCAGGATTGCTCACATAGGATACTATGACCCCTTTGATATGATACTCACCCTTTCTGCTGTTGAGATGGCTTTGAAGGATATGGGATATGAGATTTCACTTGGAAGCGGTGTGAAGAGGGCTATGGAGGTATACTGGGAGGCAATGAAAGATGGAAAAGGTTAGAGTAATAGCAACGGATGGTCTTGCCCCCGAAGGGGTGGAGGTATTTGAAAGGTATAAAGACCTTATTTCCATAGATGTGAGGAAGGGAACTACTAAGGAAGAACTGCTTGAACTCATAGGGGATTACGACGCATTGATTGTCAGAAGTGCTACAAAGGTTACAAAGGAGGTTATTGATAAAGGAAAGAGGCTAAAAATCATAGGAAGGGCAGGGATAGGACTTGACAATATTGATGTCCAGTATGCAACTAAGAAGGGTATCATTGTGATGAATACACCCCTTGGAAACACCATAACCACTGCAGAGCACGCAATAGCACTTATGTTCGCCCTTGCAAGGAAAATTTCTCTTGCTGATAGATTGATGAAAGAGGAGAAATGGGAGAAGAAAAAACTTGAAGGGGTTGAACTCTTTAACAAAACCCTGGGAATAATAGGACTCGGGAACATAGGTTCGGTTGTTGCAGAAAGGGCAATTGGACTGAAGATGAATGTGATTGCCTACGACCCTTATATTCCTGAGGAAAGGGCAAAAAAACTCGGTGTGAAAATGGTGTCCTTTGACGAACTTTTAAGGACTTCGGATTTTATTTCAATTCATGTTCCTCTGACAGAGGAAACGAAGAATCTTATAAATAAATCTGCTATAGAGAAAATGAAACCCTCTGCGATGATAATTCACTGCGCAAGGGGAGGCATTGTCAATGAAGAAGACCTATACGAGGCACTGGTTCAGAAAAGGATAGCGGGTGCTGCAATTGATGTGTGGGAGAAGGAACCCCCTTCAGACTGGAAACTTGCAAAACTTGAAAATGTTGTAGCAACTCCCCATCTTGGTGCCTCAACGGTTGAGGCTCAGAGGAATGTTTCAATAGACATAGCCAGCCAGATAGTTGACTATTTTGTCAAGGGAATTGTAAGGAATGCTTTCAACCTTCCTTCTATTTCAGAAGAGGTTTATGAGGTAATATCTCCATACATGGAACTTACTGAGAAACTTGGTCTCCTCGCATCCCAGATATTTGCCGGACCAATTCATACTGTTGAGATAACCTACGAAGGAGAGGTGGCAAGGCTTTCTACAGAGTATCTCACAAAGTCCTTCTTAAAGGGATTTCTCCTTCGTTCGGTTGGTGAAAATCTGAACCTCATAAACTCAACATTTATTGCAAAAGAAAGGGGGATAAATGTTTATGAAAGAAAGACAGATGTGTGCAGCGATTATGTGTCTCTTGTTACAATAAAGGTTAAGCTTGATTCAAAAGAAGGTATTGTTGCGGGAGCAGTTTTTGGTAAGAAGCATCCGAGGATAGTCCGGATTGACGATTTCCATCTTGAGGCAATTCCAGAGGGAACAATAATAATTTTGAGAAACTGGGACAGACCCGGAGTTATAGGGAATATAGGAACAATTCTTGGAAAGAATGGCATAAACATTGCTCACATGCATATAGGAAGGATGTCTCCAGGTGGGCAGGCAATAGCGCTTGTCCACATTGATACACCTGCTCCAAAGGAGGTCCTTGAGGAACTGAGTAAACTACCAAATATAATCTCGGTAGTTCAGGTTAAATTGTAAAAATTCTTTTTTTACAACAAAATAATTCATTTTTAGCCATCTAAAGGCAAAATTTTCTTGACTATTACCTCTAAAAGAGATACTCTAATAGAGGTATTAAGGAGGTAGATGTGGCTGAAGGTGCAAAGATAGTTGAAAGGAAGCCCCTTGAGGCATTCAGAACTATGGCGATGAAATGTGTGCGGTGCAGGATGTGTGGGATGACAAATCCTGAGAAACTGAAGAGCCATCGGTTTTCTGATAATTGTCCATCCGGAACGAGGTTCGGATTTGAAGCATATTTTGCATCGGGCAGGCATGAAATAATAAGGGCTCTGCTTCAGGACCCTCCGGAAATTCCTGTCACTGAAAAGCTCGTCCACATAGCCTTTACCTGCACACTCTGTGGTAACTGTTTCGCTATATGTAATCCGACAAAGGGGCTTGAACCTGTAAGTGCGATAATGGCTTTGAGGGAGTTTCTTGTTCAAAAGGGATATGGACCCCCCAAAGAACAACAGGCTCTTGTTAAGAGTGTTGAAAACTATGATAATCCATGGATGAAGCCAAGGACAGAAAGGGACAGGTGGGTGAGGAAGATGGGAATTCCAGTGAAGGAACTTCCCAAGGAAAAGGCAGAGGTTCTTTATTTTGTTGGATGCACGGGTAGCTTTGACCCAACATACAGGAGTGTTTCAGAGGCAACGGTAAAACTCCTTTCTCTTATGGGGATTGATTTCGGAATTCTCGGAAAAAACGAAGTATGCTGTGGCTCTACCATAATAAGGATTGGAGATACGAGGTCTTTTGATAAACAGAAAAAGAAAGTCCTTGAGGTTTTGAATTCACTTGGGGTTGAGACCATAGTTACTGCCTGTGCAGGATGTTATTCAACATTTCTTCATTCATACGAGGGCGAACTTAAGCCGAGAGTGGTTCACATAATTGAGTTTATTCATCAAAGACTTAAGGATAAGGGGCTACCTTTTAAGAAAGAAATTAACAAAAAAGTTACATATCACGACCCCTGTCATGTTGGTAGATATGCAGGGATATATGACCCTCCAAGGGAGGTTTTGAAGGCAATTCCCGGTGTGGAGTTTGTTGAGATGGAGAGGATAAGGGAATGGTCTTTCTGTTGTGGAGCAGGTGGGGGAGTAAGGACTGCGTATCCGGATTTTGCACAATGGGTTGCAAGAAAGAGGATAGAGGAGGCGCTGGCTACCGGTGCTGAAATTTTAACGAGTGTATGTCCTTTCTGCGAACTTAATCTTTCACCTGCTGCGGAATCCTCAGGGGGAAAGATAAAAGTAATGGATGTTGAAGAGCTTTTAATTTCTTCAATGGAGGTATAAGATGAAAATAAAAGTTGAAACACTCAGATGTAATGCCTGCGGGATATGCGAGTATGCCTGCGGATATCACAGGGATAGGGAATTTAATGCGATGAGCTCATCAATAATGCTTCACAGGGCGGAGAAGAAGAACTACTTCGGGGTTATTCTTAAAAGGGAGAAGGACCTCTACCTCGCAAGACCGGAGGGAGCAGAAACTCTGAAACCGGGTGAATCAACGGGTGGAGGTGCTTCAAGCAAACCAATTGTAATGAGAGAACCCTGTGACCTCTGTAAGGGTGAGGAGTTTGTCTTTTGTGTGGCTGTATGTCCTACAGGGTGTCTTCAGATAGAGGAGGTGTGAGATGGAATTCTGGAATGGAAGGTGTTTACTGGTTGACCTGAAGGAACATAAGGTAGAGGATTTAGAGGTTGAAGGGCTCATTTCTTCTGTCAGGGGTGGTTATGATGCTGGAAATGAACTTATGAAAGAACATTCGGATGGTGAACCGCTTGTGATTGGTACGGGTATTTACACGGCGAGCTTTTTCCCTTCTGGTTGTATGGGATTTGTCCTCTGGAAAAGAAATGGGAAGAATTTCTGCCTTCCCCTGAACTGGTTTTTCCCTGTTGAATTCAAGCTAACTGGATTTGATTTTCTTGTTATAAAGCACAGTTCTCCCTCTCCGGTTCGCCTCTGGATAAGGGATGGAATATGTGACATCCTTCCCGCAGAAAATCTGATGGGTAAAGATGTTTGGGAGACAATGGATTTTCTCAAAGATGACCATGGCGATGAGAAGGTTCAGGCTCTAATAGCGGGAAACAATTCTCTTTCGCAGGGATACTGGGGTGGGTTTGATTCAAATGGATGTGGTGAGGAATTCAGGAAGAAGAACCTCAAAGCAGTATGCGTGCGAGGTATGGGCTCCATTTCAATCTCTGAAGAATCTTTCAAAAAGATGTTGAAGGTTCCCAGGGGAAAGGAGATTGAATTGAACCTTTCCGATGAGATGAAGAAGCTGATTCACAGGAGAAACGCCTGTTTCAATTGCGGGTTGAACTGCTATCCATTTTTTATGATAGAGGATGACCCGAAAATTTTAAAGGAGTCTGAGAAGAAAGAGCCAGGATTTATTTCCCTTGACCCCGTTTATTTGAAGGACGGAAATCCGAAAGTAGCAATGGAGATGCTGAGAAAGGGTTCTCATCCTGAAGGTCTGAAAGACGACGAAATTCCGTCATCATTTTTGAAATTCGCTGGGGTTGAGGCATCTTTGGTTAAGGAATGCCTGAATTTCGGGGTCTGTCCGCTTTTCTTTATGAAAGTTCTCAATGGGGATAAATCCCATTTCAATTTTTGAAAAGGTTTGTTAGAATAAATTTCATGGATGTCCTTTCTGCTATGATGAGAATGAGAGAGGGGGAGAGGGTGTTTATGGATGAAACATTAGGTATCTTTTCTACCGATGCAGATGCCCTTCAATCTCCAGTGGAATTGAGGATTCCTTCCATAGGTATATACACTGGAAAGGGGGCTTCACATTCATGGCTCTGGGCAGTTGATACATTTGAAAAATACGGCCTTGACCTGATTTTTCCATTCAGCGAGAAAGAGGTTAATTTCATCCCCCATTTTGAGTTTCTCTTCGTGGCGGGTGGTGATACATTTGCTCTTGCTGATGGACTTGGAAAGGATGGAGCGGAGAAGATAAAAAAATTTGTTAAGGAGGGAGGGATTTACCTCGGCTCCTGTGCAGGAGCATATCTCGTTTTATATACTTCCAGAGCCCCTTTAAACCTCTTCAACTTTGTCCCCGTTCAGATTGCAAATTTTGAGAGAGAACTTCCGCCTGTAAGGGCGATGAGGGAAAAGGCTTTTAATAGATATGCCTGCTGTTTTATAATCCATCCTGTTCGTGATGAGGTTTTGATAGAGACATCTCCATTCCCTCCATTTTTTTCAAAGGAAAAAATTTCCGCTCCAATTTTTGGTGGTCCTGTTTTTAAAGAGCCAGAAGGAAGGGGAAGAGTTCTTGCGAGGTTTTCATCTTTCACGGAGAGGACTGTATTTCTTTTTGACAGGGAGATAGCAGAAAGGGTCCTTCCAGGAAAGCCTGCAGTAATTGAATGGAGGATGGGCGATGGTGCGTTTTACCTTTTTGGACCTCACCTTGAGCATCCATCTTTCAAATTTGCAAATTCACTCCTTCTCAAAATAATAGCCTACAACATCGGGAAGATGAGAAAGAGGAACTCGCTTTCAGATATATTTTTTAAGGGTGTTCCTTTGAAACTTCCTGATTCCATAAGAAGGCTTGTTTCTGATATGTTTATGAAGGCAATTTCCATAGGAGATATGAAGGCTTTCTGGAGGATAGGGGAAAAGTATTACATGCCAGAACACATACCGGTATTTGTCAGGGCAATTCATAAGAGGATGTTCAAAAAGAGGATTTTTATTGAAAAGGAGGAAATGGAAATTATTGAAGAGAGCCTGAAGGTTTCAAAAGAGATTCTTTCTGAAATCAGTCCGTCAACCCCTGAAGAGAAGGTAGAAGCTCTTATTTCCTCTTTGAAGGACGCTTTGAGGATATTCCTTCGGGCATATTTTAGAAGGGGTGAATATGGAGCTCTTAAGCTATCTCAAGTATCTTAAACTCGGAGTTTACTTCGTTCTCCTTCTCGGCATTTCTTCTCATTTTTTGATATGGTTTAGCGGGTTTTTTGAGAAGTTAGAAGGAGGGCTTAAAGGATTTTTAAAGGGGATTTTTCTGAGGATTCCGTTTCAGACAGGAATAGTGAGATTGGGGGTTTTGCGATGGATAGCCCATTTTTTCATTTTTATTTCCTTTTTGTGGTTTTTATTTTTCTACTGGTTTCCATCTGTTTTGAAATTTTTTAGTTTTAATCAAAGAGCCCTTTTTTTCCTTCACGACCTTTTTTCAGCCCTTTTTATCTCCGGCATATTCATTGCTATTTTCAGGAGGTTTTTTTCAAGGAAGGATACAAGGGGAGAGTTTGAAGACTTTTACTCCATTTCCATGCTTTTAGGTGTCTGGTTAAGTGGCTTTCTTCTTCAGGTTTCAAAAATTCAGAGTATTGATGATGTCGCAAGAAGACCTGAATTCTTCATTGGTAGCACGATGGCAGAGCTTTTTGACAATCTCGCTATTCACCTCCCTTTTGTTCCTCTTCTTTACATCCATGTGATAATTGTCCTTATATTTGTTGCCTCAATACCGTGGACAAAACTTGTTCACATCTTTACCCTTCCGATAAAAGAGCTTTTCGGAGGAAGAAATGGCTGAATTTTCTCTTTCAGAGAACCTTTCTATCTTTGACCTTCTTAACATATCTGCCTGTGCGAGTTGCAGGGAATGCTATCTTTACTGTCCTGTTTATGATGTTGACAGGAGAAGCGCTCTTACGCCGAGGGAGAAGTTGAAAAAGCTGGTTTCAATTCTTAAGAAAGAAAGGGGTTTGCTCGCTTCCCTTTTTGGACCAAGGGTAAAGGATGAAGAGATAAAAGATTTCTTATCAGCGCTTTATGAATGTTCGGTATGTGCTCAATGCAGGGAGGTTTGTCCCGCAGGTATAGATACTCCTAAGTTGTGGGAAAGGATAAGGGCAAATATGGTCTCCTCAGGGTATGGTCCCCTTCCCCAGCAGAAGACAATTTCTCAGAGCATAAGAAACTATGACAATCCCTGGATGCAACCAAGGGGGATGAGGGGGAAATGGGCTGAGAGGGCTTTTAAGGAAGGGAGGATTTCAAGACCAGTTCAGGACATTACGAAGAACAGGGCAAAGGTTCTTTACTATGTTGGATGCACCGCTTCATACGACCAGAACATAACGGAGGTAGCAATAAACTTCGTTGAACTCATGAACATAGCAGGGATTGAATTCGGAATCCTCGGACCAAGGGAAAAATGCTGTGGAAGCACGCCATTGAGAATAGGAGATTATGCTACCTTTGAACAGCAGGCTATTGCAAATATAGAGCTCTTTACAGAACTCAAGGTAGATACTGTCGTCTTTTCCTGCTCTGGCTGTTTCAAGACCATGAATCAGGACTATAGGGAGGTTAAGAGACTTCCCTTCAGAACTTTACACCTCGTCCAGTTCCTTCTTGAGTTGATGGAAGAAAAAAAACTGGTTCCTGTTAAGGAGGTTCCATTAAAGATTACATATCACGACCCATGCCATCTTGGAAGACATAATAAACTCTATGAAGAGCCAAGGGAGATATTAAGGAGAATTCCTGGAATTGAGCTTATTGAGATGAAGAGGTCAAGGGAGTTTTCAAGGTGCTGTGGGGCTGGAGGCGGGGTGAAGGCTGGTTTTCCCCACATAAACAATGCTATGACTGACATGAGAATTGAAGATGCTGAAGGGACAGGAGCCGATGAACTTGTCACTGCCTGCCCATTCTGTTATCAAAGCCTCCAGCTCGGGATTCAGAGAAAGAATTCATACTTGAAAATAAGGGATGTTACGGAGTTGCTCATTCGCTCGGTAAAATGACAGAAATAAGAGATATTATCCTTGAACTCCAATCCTATGGATTGAGGAGCAACTTGGAAATTTCTGGAAGGAAGGGAGGGGCAGGACCTTCTGAGGGAATTACCATCCTGACGATGAAAGACGGTGAGGAGATACCGGTGAACATTCCTTTTTATTCCCATTATGTTGCCGGTTCACCATACGAATTGATTAAAGAGGGTGATGATTTAAAAATTTTAAAAAATGGAGAGGAGACAGGATTAAAAGTTAGACTCAGAAAGGAGCCGAATTATTACAACTTCAAGACAGATGAGGGAATTCCTTTGTGGAAGATAGCCCTTCTTCACGGAAAGGACTGCATAGGAACGACCATTTTTCAGAGGTGTTTGTATTTTGGTAAAGAGGAAGGATGTAAGTTTTGCGGGATAGAACTTTCTCTGAATAATGGCAAAACAGTGCCTTACAAGAAGCCGGAGGATATATACCTGGCGTCAAAACTGGCTTCTCAGATAGACAATGTGAAACACATAACTATAACGACCGGGACACAAAGAGACAGGAAGAACGAGGTTTTGAGCCTCGCAAAGGCAGGGCATTTTGCAAAGAAGGCTGGTTTGGATGTGCACATTCAATTTTCTCCCCTTGATGACCTTAAAATTTTTGACGAGATTAAGGACATGGGGGTTGATACCCTCGGAATCCATATAGAATCACTTGATGAAGATGTTCTAAGAAAGATATCCCCGCATAAGGCTGATATCGGTTTAAAAAATTTTTTGAAGAACTGGGAAAAGGGAGTTGACCTTTTTGGATGGGGGCAGGTTTCAAGTTTCCTTCTAATTGGTTTTGGAGAGGATGTAAAGAAGACTATTGATGGGATAAAACTTCTTTGTTCAACAGGGGTGTTCCCATTTGTCATACCTTTCCGTCCCATTCCTGGAACTTCACTTTATGGAAAATTGATGCCACCCCCTCCAGAATTTATAAAAATAATATATGAAGAAGCAGTTGAAATCATGTCCCTTTTTAAATTGAGCCCCAGAAATTTCAAGGCAGGATGCGTGCGGTGTGGAGCCTGCTCAGCTATTAGATTTTTTGCTGAAAAATAAGATATACTCCCCGTAGTTTCTTGAATAGTTTTAAAAAAAATTATAACTTATAAGAGATGAAAGAGGCATTAAAAAAGATTGAAGAGATATCAAGGGCGATAGCAGACCAGAAAGGTTTGAGAGTGAAAGGGGTGTTTTTTATAAAAGAAAAATATGGGAATGTGTTAAGAGTCGTGATAGATAAAAAAGATGGCGTAACAGTAGAGGACTGCGCAGATTTTTCAAGGGAATTAAATCACATTCTTGATGTGGAGGATATAATAGAGGGGAGGTATTTTCTTGAGGTTTCCTCTCCAGGGGTAAATAAATTAATAGATAAAGAAGATTTTACAGGCTCTATTGGAAAGGCTATTAAAGTCAAGCTTAAATCGCCGGTTGATGGAAAAAAAATTCTTCGTGGCAATCTTAAAGTGGTAGGAGATGAAAGTTTTTTGTTGCAGGATAATTTTTCATCTTTTAATATAAATTTTAACAATGTAGAGGAAGCAGAAGTAGAAGAATAGCTGATTAAAGAACAAAAAGGAGGTTTTGAAAAATGGGTTTTGAAATAAAGAGTATAATAGATCAGATTGAGAAAGAGAAAAAAATAAAAAGGAAGGAGATTATAGAAGTTTTGAAAGAGGCATTGCTGAAAGCTGCTGAAAAATCTCTGGGTAAAAATAGAGAGTTTGAGATTTATTATGACGATGAAACGGGAAATCTTGAAATTATTGAGAAGAAGGTTGTGGTGAAAGAGGTTAAAGTTCCTGAAAAGGAGATTTCAATAGAGGAGGCGAAGAAATATGTAAGCGATGTAAAGGAGGGTGATATACTGGAGTTGAGGGTGGACAAAAAACAGCTCGGGAGGATCGGAGCCTATGCAGCAAGGGATTTACTCATTAATAAACTTGGTAAGGTGGAGGCTGATACTATCTATAATGAATATACAAAAAAACTATGGCAAATTGTGGAGGGAAAGGTAAAAAAAGTTGACAAGGATGGAAATGTTATCGTAGACCTCTCCGGAGTTGAGGGGTTGCTAAAAGCTGATGAGTTAATTCCTAAAGAGAAATTCAGACCCAATGATGAGGTAAAAGCCCTTGTTATATCTGTGACAAAAGATGAAAAGAAATCGCTGGTCAGGGTCCTTCTTTCAAGAACCCATCCTGAATTTGTCCGCAGGCTTTTTGAAAAACAGGTTACAGAGATAGCAGATGGAAAGGTGGAAATCAAAGGTATTGCAAGGGAGCCAGGGGTGAGGACCAAAATAGCAGTTTATTCTTCGGACCCGGATATTGACCCTGTGGGGGCTTGTGTGGGAATGAAGGGAGCGAGGGTCCAGACCATTGTGCAGGAATTGAGGGGAGAAAAAATTGATATCATTCCATGGTCTCCTGATCCCCAGAAGTTTGTTGCGAGGGCTCTTTCCCCGGCACATATTTCCAGGGTCACTGTGTATGAAGATGAAAAAATGATGGAGGTTGTTGTTCCGGATGACCAGCATTCTCTTGCAATAGGAAAGAAAGGACACAATGTGCGACTTGCGAAGAAGCTCACAGGATGGGAGAAAATACAGATAAGGAGCGAATCAGAAATAGAAAAGATGAAAAAAGAGGCTTACGAAAAATTTGGGAAATTACCAGGAGTTGGGCAAAAAACAGCGGAGTTTATATTTTCCAGCGGGTACAATAGCATTCTGGAAATAGCAAAGGCAAGTGTTGAAGACTTAATAAAGATTCCGGGTATAACGAGGAAGGAAGCAGAGGAAATTATAAAGGCAGCAAAAGAGATGATTGAAAGTGAATCTCAGAAGTCAGGAGAGGAGAAGACTTGACAGGTGATGGATGAGGGTTCATGAACTGGCAAAAAAATTAGGAATTTCTTCCAGAGAGCTTATTCTTATACTGGAAGAATGCGGGATTCATAAAAAAACTGCTTCCAATACTATTGAAGAAGAGGAGTTAGAAAGATTACGGGAAAGGAGACCAGACCTTTTCAAAACCGAAGAGAAACCTCCTGAAGTGGTAGAAGAGCCAAAGGTATTCAGGGTAATAAAAAGGGAGGAGAAAGAAGAGGTAGAAAAGCTAAAAGGAGAAGAGGTCAAAATTGAGAAAGTTCCAGTGCGAGAGGAAGTCAAAACTGCGAAAGAGATAACCCCGATACAGAAGGAGGAAGTCCCGGTGGTTGAAAAAGCGGAGGAGGTGGAGGAAAAAGTTGAGGAGGGTAAAGAAGAAGGAGCTGAAGGGGCAGAGGAAAAAGCAGTTGAAGAAATAAAGGAGTTAGAGGAGGAAGCACCGACTTCTGAGGAGCTGGAAGAAGAATTAAAAGATGAAGTTGAAGAATTAAAAATTTTCAAAAAAGAAGAGATAAAACAAAAGATAAAAGAACTTGAAGAGCAACTGAAGAAGAAAAAAGGGGTAAAACGTCCTGAGAAGAAGAGACGAGAAGTATTCACGATGGAAGAGATTTATGATGAGATAGAGCTCAAACACAGACTTGAGCTTCAGAAGAGGAAAAAGGTTAAAAAGGAAGTTAAACCTCCTCCAGTAATACCCAGGAAGCCCGAGAAAAGAGTAATAAAGTTAGAAGAAGGGGAATCCCTGACTGCTGTGGATCTCTCAAGGCATCTTGGAGTGAAGGTGGAAGAGATAATTAAAAAAATAGAGGCCCTTGGATTAAAAGTAAAAAAGGATGAACCACTTGACCCTGATGCCCTTTCAGTGGTAGCTGCGGATTATGGATATGAGGTTCAGATAATTGAGTTCAGGGAGGAGGATTATATAGATAAAGTCATCTCTCCCTCCGACAGGATGGAACCAAGAGCTCCGGTTGTGACCGTCATGGGACATGTAGACCATGGCAAAACCACACTGCTTGACAGGATTAGGAAGACAAATGTTGCAGAAAAAGAGGCGGGAGGGATTACCCAGAGTATAGGAGCGTCCACCGTGGTGGTAAATGGGAGAAAAATAGTGTTTATAGATACGCCAGGGCATGAGGCTTTTACAGCAATGCGTGCAAGAGGAGCTATGGCAACAGATATAGTGGTTCTTGTTGTTGCTGCAGATGATGGTGTAATGCCTCAGACAATAGAGGCTATTAACCATGCAAAATCGGCAAATGTTCCTATCGTGGTGGCTATTAACAAAATTGACAAACCCGAAGCAAAGCCCAATCAGGTAAAGCAACAACTCAGTCAGTATGGTTTGATACCTGAGGAATGGGGAGGTTCCACTCTTTTCGTAGAGTTATCCGCAAAGACCGGGAAAGGTCTGGATAAGCTCTTTGAGGCTATTTTCCTTCAAGCTGACCTGCTTGACCTGAAGGCGCCCCGGGATAAAAGAGGAATGGGAGTGATAATAGAATCAAAACTTGACCCTGCAAGGGGACCTGTAGGTAGCGTGATTGTGAAAAGCGGGACTTTTCGTGAGGGAAACTATTTCGTAGCTGGAAATTCCTGGGGAAAGATAAGGACAATGTTTGATGATAAAGGGAACAGGGTGAAGGAGGCTGGTCCATCTTCCGCCGTTGAGATAATAGGATTTACAGAGGTAGTCCCCGCTGGAGAGATGATATATGGAGTGGATAACGAAGAGATAGCCAAAAAAATTGTTGAAAAAAGAAAGATGGTTTCATCCACCAAAGAGGCGGAAGAAACCACTACTCCCCTTGATAAAATCCTTCAGCAAATTAAGCAGGGTCTGATAAAGGAATTAAGAATTGTGTTGAAAGGAGAAACATACGGGGTTCTCAATGCATTAGAAGGACCGCTTGAAAAACTTTCCACAGAAAATGTTAAGGTGAAAATATTGCATAGAGGTGTGGGGAATATAACGGAAAGTGATGTGATGCTTGCTATTGCTTCACAGGGAATAGTTATAGGTTTCAATGTAAAGATTGAACCGAAAGCCAAAGACCTCGCAAAGGCGAAGAGGGTTGAAATAAGAACCTACAATATCATTTATGACCTTATTGAAGATGTGAAGAAAATGGTGGAGGGAATGATAACTCCTCCGGAAGTCTGGAAGTTGTTAGGAAGGGCTGAGGTTAAGCAGGTGTTTACAATTTCGGGCAATCTGAAAGTTGGTGGATGTTATGTGCTGGAGGGGAAAATTGTCAGAAATGCGAAGTGCGTGGTCAAGAGGAATGGAGAAGAGGTTTACGAAGGGAGAATATCATCTTTGAAGAGATTTAAGGAAGATATGAGAGAAGTAGAAAAGGGATTTGAGTGCGGTGTAGGAATAGAAGGGTTTAATGACATAAAGATAGGAGATATAATTGAATGCTATGAAAAAGAAGTCCCGTCCTGATGAGATGTTTGTAGGGGTTGTGAGGGTAGAGGTTCTCATCCCCTCCGCTTTCTCTTTGAAGGATAAGAGAAATGTGTTGAGGGGAGTGAAAGACAGTGTTTTTTCCAGGACGGGTGTGAGAATTATGGAGCTGAGCGGAGATGATAAGTGGAATTTCAGTTCACTTGGATTTGCTGTTGTAAGCTCAAAAGAGGCAGAGGTTAAGAAATGGGTTGAGGATGTTCTGCGAATTCTGAGCGAAAATGGCGATATTGAGGTGATAAAAAAGGGAGTAGATTATTTTAAATACGAATGAGATGAAAAAGGACCCCGCCATACGGAAGTCAAGAGTAGAAGCGCTTATTTTGAAGGAGGTTTCCGAAATTATCTTTTCAGAAATTAAAGACCCGAGAGTTCAGGGAACAATTGTTTCAAGAGTGGAGGTGTCAGACAATATGAGAAGAGCGACTGTTTATATAGTCCCTCAAAAGGATGTGGAAAGGCATATAGAAGGGTTAAAATCGGCTGCAGGATTTGTGAGGGCAATTTTAAAGAAGAGAATATCTATGAGGATTCTTCCCACCATTTCCTTTGAGATTGATGACAAATACACGGTTTTGAAAGAAGAAAAAGATGAGAAATTATAAGAGGCTAAAGAGATACATAGAAACATCTAAAAAAATTGCTATTGTCTCGCACATCAATCCGGAAGCAGATGCCATAGGCTCTTCGCTGGCATTATTTCATTTCATTACCTCTATGAAAAAAGAGGTGGTGGTGATAAATAAAACAGGGGTTCCCGAAACCCTCAAATTTTTACCGGGTTCGGAAAGAATAAAAAGAAGTCTTCCATCCGATGTGGACCTTTATATCATCCTTGATACTGCTTCGCTTAAAAGAACGGGATTTGAAATCGCAAAAAATAAAGATACCCCTCCTATAATAAACATAGACCATCATGTGACAAATGAAAAATTTGGAAACCTTAACTTAATAGACCCCGAAGCCTCTGCCACAGCAGTGATTATATTTAGATTTTTCCGCCACATAAATTTTCCCATGACCGAAGAAATAATGATAAACATATATGCGGGAATGTTTGAAGATACAGGTGGTTTTTCCTATCAAAATACCAATGCGGAATGTTTTAGAATTGCTACCTTTATGGTAAAAAACGGATTAGACCCTTCGTATGTGGCACGAATGTTAAAAGAGGAAGTTCCTGCAAGAAAATACCTTCTTTTGGGCGAGGCACTTTCTACTTTAAAAATTTATCCAAAAATTAAAACTGCAACGATGTTTGTTAGAATGGATATGAAAAGGAAGGTTGGGGCTTCATGGGAGGATACAGATGGGTTTGTGGATTACCCCAAGTCAATCAAGGGAATAAAAGTGGGTGTCCTTTTTAACGAGAGGGAAGATGGCACCATAAAAGTTAGTATGAGAAGTAAAGAGGATGTTGATATCTCATGGGTTGCAAGGGAATTCGGAGGAGGAGGGCATAAGAATGCAGCCGGGTTTGAATTAAAAAAAGAGGAAGTGAAAAATATAAAAAAGTATGAAAGGGAGCTTTTCAAAAGGCTCAAGATGGCAATGCAATGAAAACGGGTTTTTTAATGTTTATAAAGAGAAGGGATGGACTTCTACTGGGGTCCTCAACGAACTTAAAAAATTTATTGATGTCCGAAAAATAGGGCACATGGGGACATTAGATCCAATGGCATCTGGAGTACTTGTGGTTGCTGTGAACAGGGCAACCGAGTTTTTTGAATACTTCAAATTTATGGATAAAAAATATGTGGCTGTGATAATGCTCGGGGTGAAGACAGATACAGATGATATTACAGGCAATAAAATAGAGGAAAAGCCATTCTCTCATGTGAAAGAAGAAGATATCCAGCTGGTGTTAAAAAAATATGAGGGAGAAATTGAACAGCTTCCTCCCAGGTTTAGCGCTTTGAGGGTGAGTGGAAAAAGGGCATATTCCCTTGCAAGAGAGGGAATTGAATTTTCTCTCAAGCCCAGGAGGGTTTTTGTCAGATATGTCAAACTTCTTTCAATTGACCTTCCATTCATAAAGGTAGAAATTCTTTGCGGGAGCGGAACTTACATCAGGGCTATTGCAAGAGATGTGGGAGCTGCTTTGGGCACATGCGGGACTCTTGCAGAACTGGAGAGGATAGAGTTTGGTCCATTTACTGTTAAGGATAGCAGAAAACTGCAGGAGATAGTAGAAAATCCTTCATTTCATTTTCTTCCTGTGAAGCCTCACATTTTCCCCTTTCCGCATTATGAGATAAGAGCTGAAGAGGTTGAAAAACTCAAAAATGGTGATATAAACTTTTTAAAAGGGAAAATTGAAGATGGACCATTTTGCATTACATTTAAAGATGATTTCCTCGCTATCGGATATAAAAATAAGGGTGGAATAATGTTTTCAAACTTAATAAAATAAAAACAGGAGGTAATTAGATGGCGATTGAACCGGAAAAGAAAAAAGAGATAATAAACGAATTTAAAAGGCACGAAAAGGATACAGGTTCACCGGAGGTTCAGATTGCAATTTTGACACACAGGATAAACAGACTTACAGAACACTTTGCCATTCATAAAAAGGACCACAGTTCTAAAAGAGGGCTTCTGAGGCTCATTGCGCGAAGGAGAAAGCTTCTTAATTACCTCAAAAGGACGGATAAAGAACGTTACTTCCAGATTCTCAAAAAATTGAACTTGAGGAAATAAGAGGTGAAAGAAGAGGTAAAGGTAGATATAGGTTCAGAGAGAATTATTTTTGAGACCGGTGAACTCGCCAGGCAGGCGGATGGAGCTGTTTTGTGTAAAGTAGGGGGGAGTGTGGTTCTATCTACCTGCGTCATGGCTGAAGAGAGCGAAGAAGGAATTGATTTTGTTCCTTTAACGGTGGAATACCGTGAGAAAAGTTATGCTGCTGGAAAAATTCCAGGCGGATTTATAAAGAGGGAAGGCAAACCGGGTGAAAAAGAAATTCTTACTTCCCGCCTTATAGATAGGGGTATAAGACCCCTTCTCCCTGACAGCTTAACAAGGGAAATTCAAATTATAAGCTGGGTTCTCTCTGCCGATGAATCAGAGCCAGATGTGATAGCAATAAATTCAGCCTCCGCAGCATTATACATTTCCCACCTTCCCTTTGAAATTCCAATTGGGGCGGTGAGGGTCGGGTATAAAGATGGAAAATTTTTCGCTGGTTTTTCTTCTCCAGATGAGGAGAGTGAATTGGATATTGTGGTGACCGGAACCGAAGATGCTATTACAATGGTAGAAGGGGGAGGAAAGGAGGTTAAGGAGGAGATTTTTGTCCAGGCCCTTGAGTTTGCTCACCCTTATATAAAAGAGATAATCAGGGGGATAAAAACCCTCAGGGAAAAGGTGGGAAGGGAAAAGGTTCAGGTCACAATGGGTGCAGAATTAGCAGAGATAAAAGGCGGTATTCTGGAATATAAAGATGAGATTGAATCTGCTCTCAAGATAAAAGAAAAGAAAAAGAGGAGAGATTTGCTTGAGCAAATTTATAATGATGCCCTCATGAAGTGGAAAGATAGAATAAAAGATGAAACCTTGTTGAAAAATGCAAAAACCGTTTTTTTGAAATTTTTCAAAGAACTGGAGAAAGATATCTTGAGGAGATGGATAAGAGAAAATGGGTTAAGAATAGACGGGAGAGGATTGGATGATTTGAGAGAAATAAGATGTGCTGTGGGTGTTCTTCCAAGGACACATGGTTCTGCAATCTTTCAGAGGGGGGAGACTACAGCTCTCGTGGTTACTACCCTCGGGACCAAAGAGGATGAGCAAATAATAGAAGCGCTTGGTGGAGATTTCTCCAAGAGGTTTATGCTCCATTACAATTTTCCTCCTTTCTGTGTGGGTGAGGTTAGACCAATAAGGGGTCCCGGGAGGAGAGAAATAGGGCATGGAGCTCTTGCAGAAAGGGCATTTTTATCCCTTATTCCGGACAAGGAAGCATTTCCATATACCATAAGGGTGGTCTCTGATATTCTTGAATCAAACGGTTCTTCTTCCATGGCAACAGTCTGTGGTGCATCACTTTCCATGATGGATGCGGGAGTTCCGTTGAAAAAGGCTGTAGCGGGTGTGGCAATGGGACTTATAAAGGAGGATGACAGGTTTTTCATTCTTACAGATATTCTCGGCGATGAGGACCATTTAGGGGATATGGATTTTAAAATTGCGGGCACGAGGGACGGCATTACTTCTGTGCAGATGGATATAAAGATAAAAGGTGTTACTCCTCAAATAATGAGGGAAGCGATTGAGAAGGCAAGAGTTGCAAGGGTGAAAATTCTTGACATAATGGATTCTGTAATTTCGGAGCCGAGAAAGGAGCTTTCTCCTTATGCTCCAAGGGTTTTGAGACTGCAAATAAATCCTGATAGGATAAAAGACCTTATAGGTCCTGGCGGGAAGAACATAAAGTCAATAATAGAAGAAACAGGAGTGAAGATAGATATAGAGAACGACGGAAGGGTATTCGTTTTTTCCACGGACAGCAAAAATGCAGAAAGAGCTCGTGAATTGATAATGTATTTTACAGGGGAAGTGGAGATTGGCAAGATTTATACTGGAAAGGTGAAAAGGATAGCAGATTTTGGTGCTTTTGTTGAAATCTTCCCTGGAGTGGAAGGGTTAATTCATATTTCCCAGCTTGATTACAGAAGGGTGAAGAGGGTTACCGATGTGGTGAAGGTGGGTGATGAGGTTCCAGTAAAGGTAATAGGAATAAATGAAGACGGAAAGATTCAGCTGTCAAGGAAGGAGGCTCTGAAAGAGGTGGAGCAGGATGAAAGAAAGAAGAAGGATTGAAAAAACACTTTTGCCAAACGGAATAACGGTTCTTACAGAAGAGATATCACATACCTATTCTGTAGCGGGCGGAGTATATGTAAAAGTTGGTTCAAGACACGAACTTCCTCATGAAGAGGGACTTTCTCATTTTATTGAACATATGCTTTTTAAAGGAACTGCGAACAGGGACGCTTTGACAATTGCTAAGGAAATGGATGCCATTGGCGGGACTATAGATGCGTTTACATCAAAGGAGTTTACCTGTTATTATTTCAAGGTTTTACCTGTCAATTTAAAAAAATCCTTAGAGTTAATAGCAGATATGCTTTTGAATCCACTTTTCAGAGAGGAAGATGTGGAAAAAGAAAAGGAAGTTGTGATTCAGGAAATATGGAGTGTGGAAGACACCCCGGAAGAATATGTGCAGGAATTGATGTTCCGCCATTTCTTCAAGGGTCATCCTTTGAGCAAGTTTTTGTTAGGCACTGTGGAGACCGTGAGTGCTTTTTCAAGGGATATAGCATTCAATTTTATGAAGGACCATTATTATTCGGGCAATTTGATAATAAGTGGGGCGGGAAATATTGTCCACAACGAATTTGTGGAATTGGTATGGGAAAATTTCAAAAATATTATTACAGGTATAACTCCAGATGGTTTTTTTAAAATCAATTTTAATCCAGAAAAAGTGGTTGTTGTGCAAAAACCTCTGGAACAAATTCATCTCTGTATAGGGTTTGAAGGCACGAGATATGGTGAAAAGAGAAGGTATTCTCTTTCTCTATTTTCAACAATCTTTGGAACCTCCAACAGTTCAAGGCTCTTTCAGGAAATTAGAGAAAAAAGAGGATGGGCATACGATGTCTATTCATTCACCCATTCCTACGGTGATACAGGAGTTTTTGGAATTTATCTGGCCACAAGGAAGGAATATGTAAAGGATGTTATAAAAATTGTCCTTGACCAATTGGTGGAAATTAAAGACAGGGGATTTAAAGAAGAAGAAATTGAAATTGCAAAACAAAATCTTGTAAGTTCTTTCCTTATTTCGTCTGAAAATACGGATGTATCAATGCTAAGGCTGTCAAAGAATTATCTCTACACAGGAAATCTCGTGTCCTGCGAAGAAGTCGTAAGGAATATAAAGGAAGTGGAAAACGAGGAATTAAAAGATATTGCTGACAAGCTCCTTGATCTGAACAGGACTACTTTTGTTTTTCTCGGGGATATCAGAGAAGAAGAAATTTTGGATATCTTTTAACCTATCTTTCTACCACATTTTTCCATGCTTCATAAAGTCCAGGAACGGTAGGAAGCTCTTTCATTTCTTCAGGGTCAATCCATTTGATTTCTGTATGCTCCCAATCAATCTTTATTCTGGGATTTTTCACATAGAAAAGAAATGGATGGACCACCCATTTCCTTCTCAGCCTCTCGTCAATAACCTCTATTGGTGAACCTTCTTTTATCAGTTCCACCTCTTCTTTTTTCAATCCGGTTTCTTCTTCAATTTCTTTAAATGCCTGTTTCAAGGGCTCGTCTTCTAAATAACCTGCTACCCCTCCCCATCTTCCTTGATATGTGCTTACTTTTTCACTCCTTTTCATAATCAAAATTTTACCGTCTTCCCTTTTTAAAAAGCATGTCACCACATGTTTCTCATCCATTTCTTTGAGAAAACTCATTTTTCTGGAAGGAGCAGTCTCGGGTTTATCGGCTTCGCTTTCCATCTTATTTCAAAATGCAGATGGGGAAAGGTGGCATTTCCTGTTTTGCCCACCTCTGCTATAACCTGTCCCTTTTTTACCTTATCTCCTGCTTTTACATAGTTTATTCTGTTGTGGGCATATACAGTAGCGTAGTCACCTTCGTGCTTGATAATTATAAGGTTTCCATAACCTTTTAGTTCGTCTCCGCTGTATATGACTTTTCCATCATACACTGCTTTTACCTGGGTTCCTTCTGGAGCTGCTATGTCAATTCCATCGTGTGGAATTCCATCTCTTATCCCGAATTCGGATGTCACAGTTCCATTTACAGGCCAGATAATTGAGATGGTTTCTCTTTTTTCTTTCTCCGGTTGTGGAGTTTTCGTAACTTTAATTTTTTCTTCCTGCACAGGCTCTTCCTTTTTTTCCCTGGCACCCGGTATGAAGATTACCTGTCCCTCTTTTATCTGTGAGGGATCTTTAAGGTGATTTATCATAACTATTTCTTTCAGAGAAACCCCATAGGTTAGGGAAATGGAATAAAGGGTATCACCTTTTTTTACAGTGTAATAAATTCCGTAAGGCGCGCAGGCATATAAGGTTCCTAAAATGAAAACACTCAGTATGCTCCCTGTTCTCAGCTTCATTTTATAATTTTACCCAGAATTACCCATCCCGCAATAAAAAGTATCACAAAAGCAATTGCGAGCTTGTTGAGATGATTGTAGATAAACCGGTCAGCCTTTTCACCGAAGAAAAAGAGAAGTGTAGCCACCAGGAAGAACCTTGCTCCTCTTCCTATAATGGATGCTATTATAAATACTCCCATTGAAATTCTGAAGGCTCCAGCGCTTATCGTGAAAGCTTTGTAAGGAATTGGCGTAAATCCTGCGATTGCTACCGCCCATCCCGCATACTGATTGTATAATTTCCCAACATAATTGAAACTTTCCTCAAGGTGATAAAAACTTATGATTTTTTTGCCAACCGCCTCCATAAGCCCGAAGCCTATGTAATATCCAAATATGCCTCCTAACACGGAAAAAGTGAGGGAAAGGAGAGCATAGAAAAAAGCTCTGTGAGGTCTTCCAAGCGTTAACGGAATTTGCAATACATCAGGAGGAACAGGGAAAAACGAAGATTCAGCAAAGGAGATTGCACACAGAGCCCAGCCTCCGTATGGTTTGTCTGCCAGTCCTGTTACCCATCTGTAAAGCTTTTTAATCATTCCTTCCACCCATACATTCCAACGAGTTTTACAAACCTGCAACCCCCGAGGTTTTCTTCTTCAAATTTATTTCCTTTTTTTGTTACTTTGTAAAGAGATTGGGAATATTCATCTCCACACGGTATCACAAGCCTTCCTCCATCTGCTAACTGCTCAAGCAATGGTTGAGGAAAATGGGGTGCTCCCGCTGTTACAATTATTCCGTCATAGGGAGCATATTCCTTCCATCCAAGAGTCCCATCCCCTATTCCGAATTTTATGTTTTTATATCCCAGCTCCTCAAGAATCTTCATAGCCCTTTTTGATAATGATGGAATTCTTTCTATTGTATAAACCTCTTTGCACAATTCAGCAAGAATGGCGGTTTGATATCCTGAGCCTGTCCCTATTTCAAGAACTCTTTCGTGGCTTTTAAGATTGAGGGCTTCGGTCATGAGCGCTACTATGTAAGGCTGGGAGATAGTCTGTCCTTCTCCTATAGATACAGGATGGTCTCCATAGGCAATTGAAATAAGGGATTCCGGGACGAAGAGGTGTCTGGGCACCTTTTTCATAGCCTCTATTACCCTCTGGTCCTTTATTCCCCTTCTTTTTATCTGGTATTCAACCATTTCCAATCTTTCTTTTTCAAAATCTACCATAGGTTTCTGAACAATTTTTTCAACCCTTCCATTACATTGTAATTGGTGAGGTCTACATTAATGGGAGTTATAGACACATATCCCTCTTTGATAGCCTCTATATCTGAGCCTTCAAGAGGAATCTGATTATTTGTATTATCCCCTCCAATCCAGTAATACCATTTTCCTCTGGGGTCCTTCCTCCTTACTACCTGTTCCTTATAAACCCTTTTTCCCTTTCTTGTAATTCTTATTCCTTTTATCTGATTTATATCGGGCACATTTGGCACATTTACATTCAGAAAGGTATCCTGTGGAAGTCCATGTTCAAGGACTACAGACGCAATCTTCTCTGCCACAATAACTGCTGGTTCAAAGCAGAAATTTCTTCTTCCTTCAATTGAAATAGCAATTGATGGAATTCCGAGGAGGGTTCCCTCAAAGGCTGCTGAAACTGTTCCAGAGTAAGTTATGTCGTCTCCGAGGTTCTCGCCGAGATTGATTCCGGAGATGATTATGTCGGGTTTTTTTCTCAACAGTCCATTGACTGCGAGATGAACGCAGTCAGAAGGCGTTCCATCTACAGAGTAGACCATATTTTTGACCTTTCTCACCCTTAAGGGTCTGTGGAGGGTGACTGCATGGCTTGATGCGCTTCTTTCCCATTCCGGAGCCACAATATATGTTTTCCATTTCCTTGAAAAAGCATCGTAAAGGGCGTATAACCCCGGCGAGTTTATTCCATCATCGTTTGTTAGTAAAACAACCTTTTTTTCCATTTAATACAATTATAAAAAATCCAGAATTTAAAGCAAAATATAATTTGTAGCCCTTTCTCACTATTTTGTTGTTAACCCATGATTTGCCCCTCAACCGCCCTCGTTCCCACCCGGAACATCTTTCTATATTTTTCATTTGACTTTTTAATTTTTTAGAGTAAAGTGGAAAGGAAAAAGGGGGCATCCATGAAGAAACTCATCCTTACAATGGCGCTGATAATGCTCATGGGGTGTGTAAAAACGGTATTTCTTCCTGATAAGGAGCAACCGTTATCAGTGGTTCCAAAGGAATGGGAAAAGGTTGTTTTGAAGTCTGTAAAGGGACCAGACCAGACTTATATCCAGTCAGGAGGAATAGCATTTCAGCTCGGAAGTTCTCCAGCATCTATTTTAAAAAGAACCCTTCAGAAGAGATTGAAGGGAAAAAGTGGAAAAATTCATCTTTATGTGGACAATGTCCGTTATGCAATAACAACAGGTTCAATCGGTGTTGGTGCAGATTTCATACTCAAAAAAGAAAATGAAACAAAAACAATTTCCCTTGAACATACAGTTGATATACCCGTGGGGATGATTGGAGAATATGAGTTCAACAGGAAGGAAATCCTTGAAAATGCCCTTTCAAGGGCTGTAATTGACCTAACGGACATTTTCCTTTTTAATCCAGAGGCTCTTGAGTTTATAGGAGGAAGCCCTTCTGAACCAAAGGATTCAGCACTCCTATCCGATGTAGATGTTGGTCCTGTTGTGGCGTTAAAGCCATCATCAGAAGAGAGACATGCTACAGGTAGAATTCTCTGGGGAAATGCAGAAACTGAGAATAATTTTATGGGAACCATTATGTTAGGAGATATGAAAGGCGGACTTTTTTATCTTTACAATAGAGATGGAATGAAGGGGGTAATACCAAGGTATGGAGTTGGGCTGGGGGGAATGAGTGGAGGGGGGTTTGGTGCATTTATGTTCAATTTTTTATTAGGGGTTGAGCTGGGCTACCATGGAACAATGAAGACAAAAAGTGGATATGTAAATTATCCCGGTTTTACTGCCATTGTTGTTCCACAGGTTTTATACACCGGGATAATTGGAAGTGGAGGTGAGGTCTCAACTGTTGCCAATCTGTTTATGTTTGGTGGGAGCTTTGAGGTTGATATTCCAATAATGAAATATTTTGGGTTGACAGGAGGGGTGTTTGCAGGAACAGGAGTGGTGGCAATCAGTGTAGATGGATACTCCGGGTCCTCAGACCTCGGTTTTATCTGGTATCCAATGGGTGATTTATACATTCAGACTTCCGCTGGAAGGTTTTCTGTTGGAATGGCTTTCCAGCAGCTCGTTTCCTCAGCAGAAAATATAGGTTCTGTTTTTGACAATCCAATGATTACAATAAAATATGAGATGAGGGCAGGAAGAGGACTTGCATACACAAAGTCTGAAATTGCAGCAGGAAAACTTGGATGGACAAAAGAGGAGGTTCTTTCAAACCCAAGAAATGTGTTCAGAGACCCGAAGGCAATGAAGATAGAGACCCCGCCTCCTCTTGAGGAAGAATAAGACCGATCACGAGAGAAAATCTGCAATTATTTCACAAATTCTATCCACCTCTTCGTCTTTTAATTCAGGGAACATCGGAAGGCTCAAAACCCTTTCAGCGCATTTTTCAGAAACAGGAAAATCTCCTTTTCTATACCCTAAATCTTCAAAGGATTTCAAAAGGTGAAGTGGTATTGGATAATGTATCCCGGTTGCTATTCCGTTTTTTGAGAGTTCTTTCTGAAGCTCGCTTCTCTTTTCGGTTTCAATGACAAAAAGGTGATAAACGGGTTCAGCCCATTCTTTTGGCTTTTTTATTTCAATCCCCTTTAAACCACGAAGATTTTTGATATATCTCTTTGCAATCTCCCTTCTCCTTTCATTCCACTTATCAAGGTGTTTTAATTTTGCTCTCAGAATTGCAGCCTGAATTGTATCAAGTCTTGAGTTGAAACCTTTTATAAGGTGGTCGTATTTTTCTATCCTTCCGTGATTTCTTAGCATAAAAACTTTTTCTGATAGATTTTTGTCAGATGTTATAACTGCTCCACCGTCTCCAAAGGCACCCAGATTCTTTGCGGGGAAAAAGCTGAAACATCCTGCATTCCCTAAGCTTCCTACCCTTCTAAATTTTCCATGGAAAAGAACCCTTGCTCCATGTGCCTGGGCACAATCTTCAATTACGAATAGATTGTATTTTTTTGCCAAATCCATTATTTCTTCCATATTGCAGGGATGCCCGTAAAGGTGAACAGGAATGACACCCTTTACTCTTTTTCCAGTCACCCTGTCAATCCCATCTTTTACCCTTTCGTTCAGAAACCTGCGGAGTTCTCCTGTAGAGAGAGTATAGGTATCTTCATCAATATCAACAAATAATGGTAAAGCTCCTGTCATCCATATTGCCTCTGCAGTGGCTACAAAGGTAAAAGGAACCGTTATGACTGCATCTCCCTCTCCTGCCCCCACGGCTCTCAATGCTAAATGGAGCGCATCTGTTCCACTATTTACGCCAATGCAATACTCAGCCTCACAATATCTTGCAAATTCTTCTTCAAATAGTTTGACTTCATCTCCGAGGATGAAGCCTGTATTTTCCAGACATCTTTCTATAGCAGAAGTCAGGTCGTTCTTTATTGACTCTATATTTCTTTTCAGGTCAACGAGGGGGACCTTCATGAACTCAATAATAACATTTAAAAAATTTCTTTTAAAATTTTTTTTGATATACTTATCTTGATGAAAACAACTGCCCGAAAAGAGTGAAAAAAGTTTATGGGTGTAAAAGCGGAGAATGTTATTAAAAGTGTTGGGATTTTAAGATGAAGCCTAAAATTTGTGTTGTAGGAGCTGGATACTGGGGCAAAAATCTTGTTCGTGCTCTTTATGAAATTGGATGTCTATACGGGGTTTGCGATGTGGATTTAAAAAAACTTGAGAAACTGAGAACAGAATACGACTTCAAAATATTCACCAGTGTAAAGGATGCCCTCAAGGACGAAGAAATAGAAGGATATGTAATAGCTGTTCCCCCCTCTTCCCTTGACAGGGTTGCTATTGAGGTTTTAAAATCTGGAAGGCATGCCTTTGTTGAAAAACCTCTTTCCCTTTCATTAAAAGGACTGGAAAGGATGATAGAAGCTGCTGAAAAAAAGGGAGTTATTCTTATGGGTGGGTATATCTTAGTTTACAATGAAGCATTGTCGTTCATCAAGAACTGGTTCAATTCCGAAAAACCCTATACCTACTACATCTATTCGCAGAGATTGAACCTGGGAATAATAAGGGATGATGTAAACGTGTGGTGGAGCCTTGCCCCTCATGACATCTCAATAATTAACTTCTTGTTTAATGAAAGACCGGATTCAATAAGGACTTTTGGGTCTTCGTTTATAAGAAAGGGAATTGAAGATGTGGTTGTGGGAGAGGTTTCATATCCCGATGGAATGAAGGTATATATTCATGTGAGCTGGATTGACCCCTGTAAGATCAGAAGAACAGTTTTCATCACCAGCAAGGGAATGATAGAGTTTGATGATACGAGGACAGATGATAAGGTAAGAATCCATAAGAAAACCGTGGAAAAAAAGGAAGTTGAAAAGGGACTTGGAGAGTTTTCATCTTTCGCAGAATTTCAGGTCATTCTTCGTTCAGGGGAGACACTTATTCCTGCAATAAGGATGAAGGAGCCATTAAGGGTTGAAATGGAACATTTTGTGGATTGCATTCTTAAGATGAAGAAGCCCAATACGGATGGTGTATTTTCCTATGAAGTCCTCAAGGTGATTGAGGCAGGCGGAAGGTCTTTGAAATCTGAAAGGAAGGTAAAGATAAATTGGGAGAGATAAAAATATATCCGGGAGTTAAACTGGGAAAAGATGTAAAGATTGAGGAATGGGTGGAAATAGGAGTTCCTCCCAGGGACCAACCGGAAGAAATTCTGGAAACCATTATAGGAGATAACACATTTATAAGGTCAAAAACAATTATATATGCGGGGACAAAGATTGGAAAAAATTTTTTCTCCGGGCACATGGTTATGATAAGGGAAAGGTGTATTATAGGGGACAATGTAAGCATCGGGACAGGAAGTGTTCTTGAAAGGGATGTAAAGATAGGAAATGGTGTGAGAATTCATTCACAGGTGTTTATTCCGGAATTTACGGAGATTGAAGATGGAGCATGGATTGGTCCGAGGGTTGTGATAACCAATTGTCTCCATCCATTATGCCCTCAAAGCAAAAAATGCCTCAAAGGTCCTCTGATAAGGAAGAAAGCGATAATTGGAGCGAATGCGGTTCTTCTTCCAGACATAGTAATTGGAGAAAGGGCTTTTGTGGGAGCAGGGTCAGTTGTTACATCTGATGTGCCCGATGGTAAGGTTGTAGCAGGAAATCCTGCAAAGATAATTAAAGATATCTCCGATTTAAAATGCCCCTACGAACTTATTGACAAACCTTATGGTTGAGTTCTTTCCAACATATTGACACAAAACGCTTTCCATTATTGTTCCAGATAAATGTTTTATGACTCCTTGACAGGTTTTTTAATGGGAACTAAAATTGGCTTAATGCCAGAAGTCTCAAAAAATTGGGGGATGGGTGAAAGGTTGAGAAGGGTAATTTCACTGTTTTTGGGACCAGCTCTGGCGTTATGCGTTTATTTTATCCCTCTTGAAGGGCTCTCAGCTTCTGCCCATAAACTCCTGTCCATTTTTTGTCTGGTTATTGTCTGGTGGATTGGAGAGCCCATTTCTCTTGGTCTCACATCTCTGACCATCCCCTTTCTCATCATAATAACTGGAATAGCGAGTCCAAAAGAGGCTTTTTCCGAGTTTTCAAATCCGATAATTTTTCTCTTCCTCGGAAGTTTTATAATAGCAGAGGGCATAAGAAAGCATGAACTTGACAGGTATTTTGCAGTGAAAATCCTGAGGATAGCAGGAAGGGATTCAAGGGCTATTGTCCTTTTGCTGTGTGGGTTTTCCTGGTTCTCTTCTTTCTGGCTGAGCAATACCGCAGTAACAGCAATGCTTCTTCCACTTGCATACGGCGTTGCAAAGGGGGTTAGGGAGAGAAATTTTATGTGCGGTCTCCTTTTATTTATGGCTTACTCCGCATCCATAGGTGGAATAAGCACACCTGTTGGAACCCCTCCGAATCTCATAACCCTTGGATTCTTTGACACCCTTTTGAATTACCATATGGGATTTTTGAAATGGATGTTGATAGCAATCCCGATGACATTCTTGACCTTCCTTTCAACATATCTGATAATGAGGCTTGTTTATATAAAAAAGAGAGAGATTGAAGAAGTTCAGATTGTGGACACAAATAAAGGATTATCAAGGGCTCAAAAAAATCTCCTTTTTGTTCTCGGAGCAGTTGTGTTCTTCTGGGTTGTTCCTGGAATTCTTCAGGCATTTTTGAAGGATGAAAATCTAAAGAAAGTTCTTTCAACGAGGATTCACGAGACAATTCCTGCAGTTGGTGGGGCAATACTTCTTTTCCTCATTCCGACAAATATAAAAAATTTAGAGTTCACCCTTTCTCCCTCCATTATCAAGGAGATAGAATGGGATACAATTCTCCTTTTTGGTGGAGGGCTTACACTTGGTGAAATGATGATAAAAACAGGTCTGGGTGGTTTTTTGTCCGATAGATTTTTTTCTTTCATGAGTCATTCAAATATTTTTTATGTTACTTTATTTTTCAGCATAATTGGTGTTCTCTTCACTGAGGTTATGTCAAACACTGCTGCAACAAATATGCTCATTCCACTTGTTATATCCTTTTGCCAGAAGAATGGCATCTCTCCGGTTATGCCATCCCTTGCTACATGTTATGCCTCCAGTCTCGCCTTTTTCCTCCCGGTCTCAACCCCTCCAAATGCCATAGTTTATTCTTCGGGATACATAAGAATTACTGAAATGATGAAGGTGGGGTTGCTATGTGATATTGCAGGTATTATAATAATAAATGCATGGTTGAGCATTGGACATTATTTCCATCTGATATGAAGGAAGGGAAGGGTGGAGAGCTTCCACTTTATGAAAGGGTAAGACCGAGAAGGCTTGATGAGATAATAGGAGAGGATGAAATCGTTGAATCCATAAAGAAGAGATTGAAAATCCATCCGCCGCCATCTTTTGTTATATGGGGACCACCTGGAAGCGGAAAGACAACCCTCGGTCTTGCTATTGCAAGGGAGGTATCAGAATTTATCTTTTCATTTTCAGCAGGAAGCGCATCCTTAAAGGAGGTAAAAAAGGCTATTGATGAGGGAATTCAGATAAGGAAGAAAACTGGCAGGTATGCAACGATATTTATAGATGAGATTCACAGGTTCAATAAGGCACAGCAGGATTTCCTCCTTCCGTATCTTGAAAAAAGGGAGGTAGTTATAATCGGTGCAACCACTGAAAACCCATCCTTTGTTTTGAAGACATCCCTTCTTTCAAGGATGGCACTAATTGTTTTGAAGAAACCCGATAAGGACCAGATGACAGAGGTATTTAAAAGGGTTTTGAACCATCCAGAAGGTCTTAAGGGAACGAAGATTGATGATGAAGCCTTTGAGATTCTTCTTCAGTTTGCTGATGGAGATTTGAGGTCGGGAATAAACCTTCTGGAAAGTGCCTTTTCTTTTTCAGGAAAAAAATATGGAGATGTCCTGACAAAAGAAGATATTCTGAGAGCAATTCCGGAGAAGGGTATCCATTACGACAGGGATGGTGAAGAGCATTATAATTTGATTTCAGCCTTCATAAAGAGCATGAGGGGAGGAGACCCGGATGCTGCTATCTATTACCTCGTCAGGATGCTGGAAGGAGGGGAAGACCCGCTTTATATCTTAAGAAGGATGATTATCTTTGCAGCAGAGGATATAGGGAATGCAGACCCGATGGCTTTGACAGTTGCGGTTTCAGCGATGCAGGGATTTGAAAAAGTAGGAATGCCAGAGGGATGGATTCCAATTGCGCAGGCTGTCATATATCTTTCAACAGCACCAAAGAGCAAGTCTTCATATACTGCTTACATGAATGCCCTTGAAGAGGTGAAAAGGACAGGGGCTCTTCCAGTTCCTATGCATTTGAGGAATGCTCCCACGGAACTTATGGAAAAACTCGGGTATGGAAAGATAAAGGATGGATATAAGGGATTTCTTCCCGAGGAGATAAGGGGAAAGAGGTTCTATTATCCTTCATCATCCGGATATGAAAATGAGATAAGGAAAAGACTTTCTGAAAAAGAGGAGGAAAAATAATTGGGCAATATCCGATGGAATCTCGCATTCCCAATTTTGCTTGATTTTTTTTCTGAAAGGTGTATAATAACTAAAAAAATTTAAGGAGGTGTAGTATGAAGGTAAAAGTAATAGGGATGGTGGCGGCTTTGGGTGTGATGCTTTCATGTGCTGCAAAGAAGCCTATAGGGACGCAGACGCTTGTGAGTAAGAAGGGAGATTGCGGAGATTGGATTTACAACATTCCAAAAACAAAAGATGGAATAGCCTATTTCAGAGGAGCAAAAACCGGTGCTGTAAGCGAAGAGGGGGGGTTGAATGATGCGAGGATGCATGCAGCACAGCAGGTTGCAGAGATGGTAAAAACAGAAGCGAATGTTGATTATGAGAGGGCAAGGGTTGAGTATGGAATTCCAAAGGATGATAAAGATGTTGGTTCTGTGGTAAGAGATGCATTCATAGCCCTTTCAGATGCGATTGTTCAGGGTGTGAAGGAAGTTAAATCCTGTGTGGAAAAATATGAAGAGATTACTCATGAAGGTGTTAGGTATTTCTTCAATGTTTATACCCTTGTCAGCATTTCAGAGGAGGATTATAAAAGAATCGCAGCAAGGGTTCTTGAAAAGGAGAAGGAAAAGGCAAGGGCTATGAAGAACAAGAAGGCTGAGGAATTTCTTGATAAGATGAGAGGAGAGATTCAGCAGAGAAAGCTCTTTCAGGAGGAAAGCGAATAAGAGTTTAGATATAAATAGGGGGTAAATTATGAAAAGGCTTTTAGCAGGATTAATAGGATTAATTGTTGTTTCCTGTGCAGGAGCGAAGGTCAAAAAAGAAATAGGGGAAAGGGAGATAGTGGAGAGAAGCGATGATAAAAAGCCTGAATGGGTTTTAAAGAAGGTTCCAAAGCCAAAGGAAGGAAAGATATTCTTCAGGGGTTCAAGGACAAGAGCAGTTGCCTATGAGGATGGAATAACGGATGCGAGGATGGATGCAATAAAGGGGATTTCGCAGCTTGCACAAACGGAGATGTTCGCTACTTATGAAAGGGCAAGGAAGGAACTCGGAATCCCTGAGGATGATAAGGATGTTGGAAGGGTCATAAACGATGGTATGATAGCATTTTCTGAAACCATTGTGAAAGGGGTTGTAGAGGAGGAGATATACTGGGAAAAGTATAAAGAGTATGAAGCGGGGAAGGTTGGGTATTTTTACGATGTTTATATGCTGGTTTCTATAAGCGAAAGGGATTTTCGTGCAACAGCAGAGTCAATAATTGAGAAGCAGCTGAAAAAGGCAAGGGAGGAGAAGAACAAAAAGGCTGAGGATTTTCTAAATCAGATGAGAGAGGAGATAAGGCAGAAGAGATTTGGAGGCGAATGAGTAAGGTTAAAACCTATATAAAGGCGACAAGACTTCCATTTACAAGTGCTTCTGTCATACCGGTCATTGTAACAGCACTCTGGTGCTGGAACAGAGGAGAGTTCTCATTTGTATATGCACTCTCGGCAGTATTGGGTGCTTTTTTTCTTCACCTCGGAGCAAACCTCATGAACGACTACTATGATACATTTGGTTCAGACCCACTCAACAAAAATCCAACTCCTTTCAGCGGAGGTTCAAGGGTTGTTATAAACGGAGAGATGAGCGCAAAAGGACTTTTCATCTTTGCTTCCATTTTTTACATCCTCGCCGGGATAACAGGAATTTTGCTCTTCCTTTACGGGAGAAAATTAATACTCCTTTTTGGTTTGATAGGGGCAATGCTTGGCTTTCTCTATTCCGCCTCACCTGTGAGCCTTATGTCAAGAGGGGTAGGCGAGCTTGCTATATTTCTTGCCTTTGGTCCTGTTCTTACAGGTGGAGCAGGGTATGTGATAGCGGGTGAAGTAGAGGTAGCTCATTTCTTGATAGGGATTCCATTCGGGATATTTACTACTGCTATTTTGTGGATAAATGAGTTTCCAGATATAGAGGCTGATAGCGCAGCGGGAAAAAGAAACCTTGTTGTTCGTCTCGGGGTTGAGAGCGCAAAAACAGGTTATTATTTGCTCATTCTTCTCGGCTTTCTTTCCATAATTATCCTCATCATTACGGGCATCTATCCTGCTTACGCCATTATTGGACTTTTTGCCCTTCCCCTTGCTTTCAGGGTTTTCAGGATATTATCCTCTTTCAAAGACTTTAAAGAATTGGTCCCCGCGCAGGCTATGACAATCATGCTCCAGGGTCTGGTTACCATTCTTACAGGTATTGGAGTTCTTCTGGAGAGAATTTAAGGGAGCTTTTTAATAATAAATTCAAAGTTCTTTGGATTAAACTTTATTTCAAATTTTTTACCGTCAGGAGTTTTGTAATAGGAAGTCAAATCTGTATTGGTAGTGGCTTCTTTAAGGATGAATTTCAGGTATTCAGGGTCCCTTTCTTTTAGTGACTTAAGAGCGTTTATTCCTTCAGGGTCTCCTGAGAGCTTCATTTTTTATTTTCTTTTTTAAGAAAATCCTCAAGCGAAAGCTGTCCTGGAAGCTTTTCCTTGTTTTTTAAATATTCATCAATTGTAAGCTGTCCAGGGAGTTTATCCTTGTTCTTTTCCAGAACCATATCAATTCCTTCTCTTATGTATTCCGAAATTGGAATCTTTGTTTTGAGACTTAGCTGTTTTAATTTTTCTTTTTGTTCAGCAGTGAGATATATGGTGGTAATGACCTTTCTCCTCGCCATGCGGAGATTTTATTAAAATTGAAATATATTTTCAAGTTATGAATAGACGGAGTATTTTGGATTGTGGAGATAGAAAATGGCTGAGGAACACCGGTAAAAACTTACTTTTTTCTTCTGTTCTCCTTTTGAAAGGGAGAAATTTCAGGCTCTTATTGCCTTTATACCAATTTTTATCTTCTGGTATCCGGGCGCATATTTTTTATGGCTTGAAAGAAGGAATGGAAAAGTTATTAAAACAATGCCTCAAAGATATCTTTCAAAATTTCCTTCGTTTCCTCATCTTCAAAAAATTCTGGTCTGAATGGAATTGCTCCAACACCACCGGCTTTTATTATTTCTTTCAATTCTTCCCTCTCTTCCCATTTATTGAGTTTTATTTTGTTCCCATCTTTAAGAGAAATGGTAATTTGGCACTCGGGAGATAAAATTCCTTCTATTTTTTCCCCGCTTTTCGTAAAAAGGGCAATTTTGTCTCCAGGATACAGGGCAATTACCCAGAGTGGTTTTTTACCTTCTCTATCTTTTTCATCCTTCTGTTTTTTCCTTATTGCTTCCCTGTATGTATGCATTTTATAAAGGTCTCCAAGTTTAAAAGTCCCCCTTTTTTCTTCTTCTTTTATTAGTTCTTCGTCTAATTCTTTTCCCCACTCCTCTATAAAGTCAACCCTGTATTTGGAATCAAGGAGGATAAGCTTTTCATTTTTTGTAAGAGAGAAATCAGGCTTAAGGGCGAGTGAATAGGAGAACCAATTTTCATCCTTCTTTTTCTCTTTGGAATAAGCTTGGTAATAAGGCTGAGATTTAAATTCAGCTCCTATTTCCTCGGCTATCTTTTTTAATTTCAACCTGCACCACATTTCATACAGTTCAGGCATATAGGTAACTGGATTGTGGAGGTATTTCTCAAATTCTTCATCAGTTATTTTTAAGTTTCTTATGAGTGTAAGATAATCAAAAAATGCGGAGGAATAGAAGGGGTCTTTAAGAAGTTTCTGCGGAGGTGGAGGGAGATGGGTAATTTTTGAAACTTCAGACATCCATTCAAGGTTCAGAAGAGGGATAATATATTTCACATTGTAAAACTGGACTCTATTTATAAGATTTTCTACAAAGTCATCTTTTACTCTTTCATGATTTTTTCGGACTCTTTCACAACATAAATTTATTGTGTTTCTAAGGAATTCAAGAAAGTATTTTATAAAGCGATTGGAATAGGTATCGTATGAAATTTTTGCTTCTTCATTTAAAAGAGAAGTAAATGAATACCCTTTGTTGTTCCACAAGAATTGGTAATTGTGTGCTCTCCTTATATTTCCTGATATTATTCCTTCTAATATTGCCTCTTCATCAATAGCTGTTACCTTGTGAGGTTCCCTTTTTACTTTTTCCTTCACAATTATTTTATCCGGGGAATGGGCAATTGCCCGGAATGTTTTTCCGAGGGGAATCCCGTTTTTCCTGTTTTCAGAGAATAAGGAATTTATAATAATAAGAGTTTGAATAGGAGTTTTGTTAATTTTTTCTCCGGGAGTTGAAAATATTCCTGTGGGAGAGGATTTGACAATTTCCTCTTGTTCCATCAGCAACTCGCTTAGAATTTTTTCTGCTTCCTCAGGTTTAAGTTTTGCAGGATAAACAAGGAGTGGGATTCTTGCAGAAATATCTTCTCCTTTTATTATTATGTTTCCAAAAAATGTATGCCCGTTGAAGTTTATGGAACAACAGTTTTTCTTACCCGCAAAGTATGAAATGAAATTTTTTGTCTCTTTCTCTTCTGAAAGGATGATTTCAATTTCTTTTTCTTTATTTTCTATTTTAGCAATCACATCATAAGAAGCAATTTCCGTGAGCTTTATTGATGACCTGTCAAAAATTTTTATTGCACCATTTTCTTTCTTTTTCTCTGATTCGGGATAAAGGACAATGGATATAGCGCGGGCCTCATCACCATTTTCTTTTTCTCCCTCAATTTTTTCCACTCCATAATTTTCTTTAAGGGGGACAAAAAATTCATAAAACTCTTCATTTTCCTCATCTATCTCAACTTTTCCCGACTCTGTTTTTCCTTCTTTTTGGGCTTTAGAAGTAATTTCTACTGAAATTCCATTTTTAAATTTAATCTCTATTTTCCTAAAATAATGGATTTTGGAGGCGTCATCCATGGATTAGAAATAACTGCAATATCCCGTATCTTTTAATCTCCTATACATCTCAAGAATTTTACTGGCGGATTCTTTGAACCTGAACTCTTTTGGGTTTCCTGTATCTTCAGGAGAAGGGGGTAGAGTTTCTTCTTCAGATGGAATTGCCTCATCACTTTTGTCTTTTTCCTTTTCTGTCAATATGCTTATTATTTCATTTAAAGATTTTCTCCACCATGTTTCCTTAGATTCTTTTAATTTTTGGGCACCATTTGCGTAGTTATCACTAAAACAATACGCCAATAAATTTCTCAAAACCTCTTCCACTCTTTCCTCTCCTCCATGTATCTTCGGCAGGACTTTGGATTTGAGGAGGAAGTCAAGGGAGTCGTGCTTTGTTGAATAATTAGCTTTACAAGGGGGAATTTTGGGGGTGGGAGTGAGTTTTCTTTTTATTCTTACCACTGGAAGGCGTTTCTTACCTCGTGGGTGAAGAGGTTGAGTAATCCTATCTTAA
>Ga0272449_1000301_pt1 | contig 59955 bp, 53 predicted proteins | sample YNPCB0241_FD_198679 | JGI IMG/M metagenome (GOLD analysis project Ga0272449, IMG submission 198679) | Hot spring sediment microbial communities from Yellowstone National Park, WY, United States - YNP-CB-024-1 | ecosystem: Environmental > Aquatic > Thermal springs > Hot (42-90C) > Sediment...
TAAAACTCCCGGAGAGGAAATTTATTGTGGGAGGGTCGGTGAAATTCCCTCTCCATCCGGAATGCCCCAGGGGAGATCTGCCGAGGGCTTCCAAATAAAAGGACGGAAGGAAAACCGAGAATTTGCGCGCGATTTCCGAAAGGCTCGCGAAATTGGCCGGCGGAGGGGGAGAAGAAACAGGAGATAAGCCCGGGACTAAACTGGCGGAAGATTTGCAAACCGGGGCGAGGTCTCAACCACAGCTCAGTTAACAAGCTCGGGTGAGTCAGTTTCAAAGTGCCCGATAATCTTCGGCCGAATTACCCGTCCTCCCCACCCTATCCAGCTTCTCCCTAATGCCAGCTTTTAAGACCAGTCTTTCTTGTGCAAACTCAGGGTAGCTTTTACCTCCGGCCGAACCCTTCCCCCAAACAGCCCGAGGGCCCACTCTTCGGTTTTATCCGGAGGCACGTCCCAAAGGTCATGGGATCCTGGGAGCGTAGGGGAGCAAGAGTGGTGCAGCGGCTTCTGCTTCCGATTTTGGGACAAAGCGGGTCCGTATCACTACGAAGAGTCGACTGCAGGGGTCTCAATGCTTTGTACTTTGACAGTCAAAAACCACAAGGTGTTGGGTGGGTAACCGGGTGGCTGGATGACTTTCCTACGGGACAGCTGAGGCTATCGACCCCAGCGTTGCTTGAGGAAGCTCGCTAGCGAGAATATGTTGCCTAAAAATCAGTATTTTGCATCCAAAGGGCACAAATGTGACTACATAGGTGGGATGTTACTCGTCCTCGAGGACGACTTCCTGGCCTTCTTCGTCGAAGCAGGTGATTTGCATATATTGGGGGCTAACTCCGGGGGCCGACAAAATCTCGATGGTTCGTTGGCCGTCCTCTTCGATTTCCAAAAGTTTTCGCCGCTTCCGATTGTTGAGATGATCTGCCACCTCTGGGGCTACAGTCACTTGAATGCGTTTGACCTCCGGATGAAGGGCGGCAATCGGCAGAAGAGCCCGAATCACCTCGAGAGCCATCGTCTCGGCGGTCTTCACCACCCCGGTACCATTGCACGTTGGGCATGTGGTGTACATAAAGGACCGGAGGCTCGGACGCATACGTTGCCGCGTCATCTCAATCAGTCCGAACGGACTAGTGCGGAGAATTTTGATCCGAGCTCGATCGCGTTTGAGAGCTTCCCGCAAAGCTCGCTCCACGGCCCGGCGATGTTTTTCTTTTCGCATGTCGATGAAATCGTTAACAATCACTCCCCCCAGGTCGCGGAGCCGAATCTGGCGAGCAATTTCCTTGGCTGCAATGAGATTCAACTGGTACGCTGTCTCTTCGGCGGAATCGTCCACCCGGAAACTGCCGCTATTGACATCAATTGCCACAAGTGCCTCTGTGTGGTCAATAACAATGGATCCTCCCTCTTTTAAAGGGACAACCCGCTCGTGGATCTTGGCGATTTCTTTTTCCAGTCCATATTTGTGGAAAAGAGGTTCCTTTCCCGTGTAGAGCTTTAGCCGGTTAACAAACCGGGGCATCACCAACTGGAGGAATTCTCTTGCTCGTTGATATGCTCGTTCCTCATCGATGTAGATACAGTCAACGTCCGAAGTGAAAATGTCTCGGATGGTGCGGATAATCAGATCGCTTTCCTCGTAAATTGGACAAGGAGCCGGAAGCTTTTTAATTCGTCGGTAGATCACCTTCCAAAGGCGAAGAAGGTAGGCCAAGTCGCGAGAAAGGTCTTTCTTAGTCCGGTCCGCCCCAGCCGTGCGGACAATGAAGCCGAGTCCCTTCGGGGGTTTTAATTCGGCCATAAACTGCCGCAAGCGTCGCCGGGTGTCCGCGTCCTCGATCTTGCGAGAAACCCCCACTCTTCCCAACGGCGGCATAAGGACCAAATATCGTCCGGGAATGCTGATGTAGGTAGAGAGGGTCGGTCCTTTATTGCCGACACCCTCTTTGATCACCTGGACAATCACTTGGTCGCCCCGGCGAAATATTTCCTGAATCGGGGGTTTGAATCGAGGTCGGCCGGAGGAGCGATACGTGCGGTGGGTGGCAACGGATACCGAATCTTCTTCGCCCCAATCGTCCCCAGCGTCATCATTGCCGCTGGCCGAGTCGGACTCTCCAATACTTCCTGCCCCCTTCCCGAAGCCTTCAGGACTTCCCCGCGAGGCCAGCATAATTTGATTAGGATCGTAACCAGCTTGGCGAAAGTATTGGGGCTCTACGTCCGTTATGTGGAGGAACCCGTTCCTGCCGATGCCAAAATCCACAAAAGCCGCTTGGATGCTTGGCTCAAGATTAACCACAACACCTTTGTAGATATTCCCCACGCAAGTTTCTTGGTTGGTTCGCTCGATGTAGAGCTCCTCTAACACCCCGTCCTGCACAATAGCAATCCGGCATTCCTCTTCCTCGCGGACGTTGATCAGCATCTCCTGCTTCATGGGTCTCGCCATCCCTCCATTGTATTTGGCGAGTACCGCACTCGCTGAAAGGAAGAGATCTCACCAAGAGCACCCAGAGGTTTTTCACGGAGTCAGGCTTGGGGGAAAGCTGCTGGCAAAGCCTCGCTCTCTTGATCTGCCAGGATTACATCTTCCCGGATGATAACCCCACCATCTTTTTCGAAATTTCCCAACCCCAACGATTCGAGAACCTCGCGGGCGGTAGGGCCTCCAATCTCGCTTGGCCGCAACCGAAACCGAAGTTCTCCTTCCGCTGCCGAAATCTGCCAAACATGGTCTTTGAGGTTGAGAACTGCATTGCGCGCGGCCCGGTGCACCGGCCAAAAAGGGGCAGCTAGCACCTCCGCCACTCGGAATCGAACCTCTTCATAGGGCCCTTCGTCTAACTGGATCCGATACACGCACGATGCCACCTGAGGGGTGGGTGCCGAGGCAGGGATGACACAGGCCCGAAGGAATTCCAAGCCCTCCACCGACTCCGTGTTGAGTCTGGTGACCATCTCGATCAAATCGGTGGGTTGAGCTAGTTGAATCTCCACCACCTCATTCCATCCTTCCATCCCCAAGGGTAAAGCGGAAGGGAAGGTCATCCGCGGTTTGGGATGGTAACCCTGACTGGTGGCAAGCACGAGCTCTGCCCTACGAAAGATTCGTTCCAACGTGCGCGCCAAATCCCGATGCCCTATCCAGCGGAGATCTCCAACCTTTCTGAAGCGAATGCGTACCCGCTGTTTGAACATTCATTGAGCTCTTCCAAACAACCTCGTGGGCCAACGGTTCTGCCTCGAACGCAATCGGGGTCAGTCCGTCCGAGAGCAGTACCACTGGCCATCCCAAAACTTGTCTCCACTTTAAAGTGGTATTTCCTTGCGAAGAAACTTACGACTACTCCCAAGAGGAAGGTGGCAACGTCGTCAACCCAGCCCTCCAAAAAACCATGCCCCCACACATTGATTTATACTTTTTCCGAGCTGGGAACAGCTAGTTCCTAGGTCAGAAGGAACGTTTTCCGATCTTTCCCTCCAGCCTCAGGAATCGAAACTAAAGCCAGCAAACTGTTTTCCTCGACGTTTTCTTCAGCCGCAACTTTTCGCAATATTCCGGCTTTACTGTCCGCACCCCTAATCTCGGTCACACTTGTTAGCCGCTGAGTTCGGGAACAACCTTCCTTAGTTCGCCCTTCAGAAATAACTCGATACTTTGAGCCGTCTCAATGCTCATCGCCCGCCGAGCGATCTCTTCGCACTGAGAGACAGTGACCGAACAACACACCTTCTTGATTTCAGGCATCGCTAAGGGAGGCACACTGAATTGTCGCAAACCCAAACCAATCAACAGCATCGCGTAAACGGGATTGGCACTCATCTGCCCGCACAAACTTACGGGTTTCCCCATCCGGTTGGCAGCCGAAATTGTGGTAGCAATCAGCCGGAGTACAGCAGGATCGCTAGCGTTGTAAAGGGAAACCACGTCTCGATTGCTACGATCGACCGCCAAAGCGTATTGAATGAGGTCATTTGTACCGATACTAATAAAATCCACCTCGTCCAAAAACTGCTCGATCAACATCACCACAGCGGGCACTTCCACCATCATGCCCACCGGGAGCTGGCGGTTGAAGGGAATCCCTTCCTCTGTAAGATCATCCATGATATCCCGAAGAATCATTTTTGCCTGACGCAGCTCGCGAAGGGTGGTAACCAAGGGGAACATCACCCGTAAGTCACCATAAACGCTTGCCCGAAGAATAGCCCGGAGCTGCGTACGAAACATCGGCACATGCCGCAGGGAGAGCCGAATACTTCGGAGTCCGAGGAAAGGATTTCTCTCCTCTGTGACCAGCTCCCTCAGATACGGCAACTTATCCGCTCCCAAATCGAAGGTGCGGATGACAACCGGTCGCCCCCCCATTTTCTCCGCCAATTGGCGGTATACCTGAAAATGTTCCTCCTCCGAGGGTTCCGATTCTGAGCTTAAGTACAAGAACTCAGTCCGATACAGGCCAATGCCGTCGGCCCCTTCCCGAAGACAGTGTTCTACCTCATGAGGAAATTCGATATTTCCGAGGATGAAAATCCGGGTTCCATCCCGGGTTACCGCCGGTTGGGTTCGAAGGCACCGAAGCTCCTGACTCCGCCGCCTAAGCCGCTCGGCTTGTGTCCGGTATTCCGCCAAGGTTTCCTCGTCGGGGTTAATGATGATTTCACCCCGACCTCCATCAACGATTACCAAATCGCCGGGGGATATCTGGGCCAAGAGCTGACCGGCACCGACGACGGCTGGGATTTCCAAGGCCTCGGCAACAATCGCCGTGTGGCTCCCCGGGCCCCCGACTTCCGTCGCAAACCCGAGGACAAAGCGGGTATCCAGGTTCGCTGTTTCGCTGGGGGTCAGATTGTGAGCAAGCAAAACCACAGGCCTAGTTAGCTTGAGAGGCTGTCGGGTCTGATTGCCCACCAATAAGTGGAGGAGCCGACTTTGGAGATCCGACAAGTCATGAGCCCGCTCAGCCAGCGTATGCCCTCTCAGCTTGCGGAAAAGGTCAATGTATTGACCAAAGACCGTGGCTACTGCATATTCCGCACTATACTTCCGATCACGGATGCATGTTGCCAGTTCGCCGAGGAGCTTGCCATCTTCCAACATCTGCCGATGGGCCTCGAAGATGGCAGCATATCTTTCGCCGAGCTGGCGGGCCACTTCGTCCCGGTTCTGGGCAAGTTCTTCACTGAGCGAGGCAATAGCCTTCTGCAGCCTCTCCCATTCCCTCTCCGCTCCATCCTCGCTGACGTACGAGCGGGGGACATGAATCCCAGCGGTATCCAAAATAAAGGCTTCGCCAATGGCAACTCCCGGCGAAACCCCGATTCCGCTCAGCTTTAACATCTTCTCCCCCAGCCTTCAGTGTGCCACCTTTACAGGTAACGGATTACTTCAAGAATTTTGAGTGGCCCCCGAAATCGAGATAGCTGAATATGCCCAGCGGCTATCTCGGAAGAACTCACGCCCCAATGGAGGTCCAGAAACTTTACCGAGCCAGTCCCTGCGGAACTCTCGGATTCCTATCGGTGGGAATTTTTTCGCTATTACTTGATCGTTTCGGTTGAAACTGCTTTGTGCAGCAGATCCCGGCATAACACCACAGGTTTTACGACCAAATATATTTCGAAAGCAATTGCCTACTGGATTTCCTCTCAGCCACCCCCAACCACTCGGGGGATAAGGCTTTTTGCGGCGGCGATGATCTTGCCCCGTTTCGTTCTTCTCAACATCTCCCTATTTCCGAGGCTATCCGCCCCGGGGCAACCCCTTCATGCACCGCAAGTACCTTAAACCGGGTCGAAACTTTTTTACCTACACGAACTGCCCTCGCAATGCTCCGGAGCCCCCGGAGGCAATGTGAAACCATTCTCAAATAACTTGGCGATTGCTTCGACGGCTGGCTGTGCTTCTGCTCCACTTGCCTCGATCACCAGCTCGTCACCCTCCATGGCAAAAAGGGTCAGAATTTCGAGAACGTTCATCGCATTGGCCTGCCGATCCCCTTTCCGGACTATGACGTTGGCATTCCACTGCTTGGCCACCGCAGCGATCGCCGAGGCGGACCGCAGATGGAGACCTTCCGGGGACAGGACCTTTACGTTGCGTGTAAAAACAGGCTGCGACACGTGAGCTTAGTCCGGCATTCTTCCACTAGATAACCGCCTGTACATTAACCGGTTGCGGACTCCCTTGGTGCTTTTCCCTGCCCCGTCGTGGCCTTCGCCAAAAGAACGAGAACCATCCCCCGAAAGCTAGAAGAACCACATTAGCCCCACGAAAATGCCTTTTGGTCCGATCGGAGGATTCGCCCCGCTCGGGGCAGGTAGAGGTTCACGATCGACTCAATAGCCACCCCCTGCCCTAGGTCGGCCATTGTCGGCCTCTTGGAGAAGCTGCTGAACCTCTTCCGGAGTCTGGGCTTGTTTGAGGATCCGAGTAAATGTCTCGTCACGGAGCTGACGAGCAATATGCTCTAGTGCTCTTAAGTGATCCCCTGGACGATCCGGCGGGGAGACAAGCAAAAAGAAGACGTGCACCCGTTCACCGTCCAGGCTATTGAAGTCCACACCAGTCCGGCTTAAGGCGACCATTCCCACCACTTTTTGCACACCTGGATGCTTGGTGTGAGGAACGGCAATCCCCCGCCAAATCCCAGTGCTGCCTAACTCTTCCCGTTTCAGGATCGCCTTAACGATCCCTTCGTAACTTTCTTTGGAAACCGCACCGGCCTCCACAAGGGCCTGGACCATTTCTCGCACGGCCTCCTCTTTTTCCTCGGCCTTCAGGTCAGTGCGAATGGCCGCCGGAACAATGAACTCCGAAAACTTCATCGATCGTATCTCCCATCACGAATCAGACTTCTGGCCCCGGCTCGGGCCTATACAACCGTCCGCCGGTGTATCCCTCGTAGAATATTTCTCAAAACTTTCCTGCAATATGCGGAAATTCGCGGGAATCCCTAACCGGAAGGAAACACTCCCAAACATCGGTCGAAAAAAGGAACACATGCTTCCTCCCGAGCCCCTTTTTCCGCCCTCCCGGAATGTCCCATCTAGCCTCAGTCGTCTCCAAGCATTAAAAAACTACTTGCAAGGGAAGAAAGCCCGAAAAACAGGGCTGGAAACTCGCGAACCCCAAGTCCTCAACAGTCGCCAGCACCGAAAGGGCGGGTTTAACTAGCTGTTTTGGGTTTCTTGTTTGATTAGCCGCCCTATCCCTTCAATTATTTTCTTAAGGAGTTTCAGCAAGGGACCCTCAGGATAGAGCGGAAGGTCCTTTCTCGTGCTGCCTCAAGGCCTCTGTGCCTCCCCTTCCTTCGGCTCTGGGGGAGCACCTTCTGGAAGGGGAGTAAACTCCGCCCGCCTCAATTCGGGATTCCGATGTCGTTCTTGGATCCGCTCCTTATATCGTCGAAGTTGGGTCTCCAATTTGTCCATTACCACGTCCAAGGCCGCAAACAGCTCGCCTGCTTGAAAACTAGCCTGAAAGTCATGTTTGTGTTCGGCAGACACTCTTACATCCACCAACGGGGCCTCACGGTGATCGAGATCCACGGTAACTTCGATAGCCATCACCCGGTCGAAGATCCGCGTTAATTTCTCAACCTTCTCCCGGATTCGCTGTTGCGTTTCCGGGCTTAATGAGCCGTGGCGAGCTGAAATGGTTATCAACACACCCTTATCTCCGGATTCCTAAGAAACCCTTGCGTGGAAACAGAGCCCACTATTGCCGCGGGAGGGCCACTCGGTCCATCCCACTCATTACGGCGTCCCTAACGCTCCGTGGCCTCGATAACGAAAAAACCCTAATGGTCATGCAGTTTCTTCGGTCACACTTTCTTCAAACCCCACCAGGAAACCACCTCCAAAGCACTTTGCTGCCTTTTAAGGAGGGAGCAGTGCCTTTCGAGTATTCTCTCGAGAGGCCCCTGAACTGCCTCTAACCTGCGGCTATCCCGCCGGGATGGCTGAAATTGAGTTGGCCGCTTCCACTCAGAGGCTTCAGGCCCACCCAATTCGAGCAACGCCTCCCGCCGAGCCACCCCGGAGTTTTTCAACCCCCACGTCCTTTAGCAAAATCTCTCCCAACAAGCGGAGAAGGCGGCAATTCAACTCCACACCCAAAAAGGTTCTCAGGGGTCTCCCAGTCTCCGTGATGCTTATGCGTTGACTCTTCCCCAGTTTTTAAGATCCCTCTATGGAAAGAAGCAACTCCCGGCTTCAGGAGGGGTACTTACTCTGATTAAGCTCACTTCCTTCGCCACTTTGCCCGCGGCTGGCATTGTCTCCCTCCAGGACAACCTCCACGTTTCCTTTTTCTAATTTTAGCCCTTTTCATTTCGCTTTGCACCGCCGAGCCTTCCGACCGGCAGCACTACCTTACTGCAGCGATAATATAACTCAACATTAAGACGAGGGCTGCACCAGAAACACGCGTTAAGCATCGCCTATCCGCCCTCGCCCCCTTGCCCCCTTGCACCTGCGGACCCCGAAAAACTTATGGAAAGTTCCACTGATCCCGGCCATCAAAGGCCCGATTCGAAGTATTTAACGAATCTCTGAAAAATCCCCTCGGCAATATGATCGGTTTCCGCAAGCCACAAAATGCCGTCAACTTCAACTGGAAAAATGGGCCCGGTTTTTCATACTTGGAATCATTCAGTATTTCCTTAACATTTTCCGGGTTTACATGGCCAGAGACTGGGACATCCGGGAGGGACTATAAAGTTCCCGGAAATTATTGGGAGGGTTCGCACGAAATCGATATCTTCCTCCGATCCCACTGCCGGTTAAAAAAGTCCCTCCAGGTTGATGCCGGGCAAATCAGCATGAACTTCTCCCAGGAGGAGGGTACTCGATGTACTTCGTCAAACTTCAACATCCCATTTCGGGAACGGATAAAAAATGCCGGCCGCTCTCGCTGTCCTTTTGATTTCTCCCAAAAACGGAACCTCCCCAATACTGCTGGTGCCTTTCCGTGGAATTGACCGGACATTAATCTGCCAGTACCGGCCCAGCCTGGAGCGAACCAGGAGAACAACAAGTGGGAAAATCTCTTTGGCAATGCAAAGGCCAACTGAGAACTACCCCAGGACGGGGTCTTTTTCCAGCATAAGGAGATCCCGCAAAGAGCTCAGCAAGGAAAGTGAAGCCCATCGCAGCCTTTTCACAAGCCGCAGTAGCCACTCAAGGAATGGCCACCAGGGGGATCCCCCTAGTTCACCAGTGCTGAACCCTTCAAGGCTTCAAAAGGGTGGCTAAACCAGAGACGAAGTTCATTAGCTCGTTGGGGCCGCTAATTCCATATAACTGTGCGGTGAGATTCGTTCTAAACAAAAGTCCGCCGGAAACTTAGATAGAACGGACTTCAGTGAAATTCACGCGGATTCATTCCCAAACTATGCACCTGAAGATTTCCTTCTTCGCGAAAGCACAAATTGAAGCAGCCCCATAAGCCCAAAGATATACCCCAGGCCTCCGAGCACATCGCGAATCTGGGTCCTTTCTTGATAACGCTGCGAGGCCTCCCGGAAAGCAATCCACTCCTGACGGAGCTGCCGGAGTTCGCCGACAATTTCCTTTAGTGCAGGGTCACTGGAACTGGCACTCGAAGAGCCCCGCAAAAAACTCTCCTGTGCGAGATCGCTCTCCGCGGATCCGTCCTTAAGGCCGAAGGTTTCCCGAGAGCCCACACGATCTGAGGCTTCCGCCGCTAATATCTTTTCTTTCCGGTCCTCCGGCGGCAATGAAGGCCCACTCCGCTCCCCATGGTCCGAACTCCCAACAGTTTCTTGTGGAGAGTCGGACAGCAATGGTGCCCTCTCATCAGTCTCCGCAATTACCACCCGCTCTTTCACCGCGTGGCCCCAGCCTGCATCCACACTAAGGGTATAGGTTCCCGCGGGGGGCAGAGGAAGACGAAACTCCCCCTTGTCATCAGTCGTTGCCTCCGCAATATAACTTCCCTTCGTGTCCAGCAACTGTACCTTTGCACCCATGGCCGGAGAACCATCCTGAAAATAACTCTGGCCTCGAATTTCTCCACTCTCGAAATGATGAAACACATGAAGGCGGTGAGCCTCCGCATTTGTACGCAAGAACAGGCAGAGAAAGATTCCACTGCAAATCGTCGCACACCTCCACGGTCGGAAGGATAATCCCAAAATCATTCAGGATCTCCCAGCAAAGCAACCTCCAAATGGCTTTCAGACAATGACCGGACAATGAGGAGACTTCCGCCCCGCTTCCGGGGGTGACAGTGAACTGCTCCGCTCGCTCATGGGGGGATGGAGGGTTGAGGCAAAGGGCCAAATCCCGTAGCCACTAGGGATGCTCGCGAGGACTTTGTAGCTTATTTCGCTGGACTAAAACCCCACACTTGTGCTCGGTTCTTGTCCCACCGATGTGTCCCCAGACGATAAACCCTCCTTAAGGCTCCGAGGTAACCACAACCTCTGCCAGATCCTGATGGGAGTGCCATTGCAAGAAATTGGGATCAAATTGCCGCAAGGCTGTGACCGTGGCGGCCGACACGATTCCCTCCACCACGGCCCATACGACCCCTGCACCAGTAAACAGCATCGCCGCCAGCTGAAACTGTTCCGCACTGAGCACCAAAGCCCCCGCCACAGTCAAACCGCTCAGGAACACCCCCAACCCGCCTGCGACAAATCCGGCACAGGCAGCCGACAATCCCCCTGCCGAGACCCACCGCCGAACCAAATAGTGGCAAACCACTGCGGGGGCCGCCATCGAAAATGTATTGATTCCCAGGGTAGTGATGCCCCCATAACCAAAAAACACTGCTTGAAGCCACAAAGCCACCAAAATCGCCGGGAAGGCTGCCCACCCTAAAACCAAACCAAGCAACCCGTTAAGAACAAGGTGCACATTGATCACCCCAACAGGCACATGGATCAAAGAGGCCACAAAAAACGCGGCACTCAACAAGGCAGTGCGTGGGATATCCTCTTCTTTCAGCCGGGCCAAGGCCCAGCCCGTTCCCGCTGCTGTCAAGGCCACTCCGCCTGCCAGCACGGCAACACCCGAAAGGCTACCCGAGATTGCACCTTCGGCTATATGCATGGCTTGACCATAACTCCCGTGGATTCCTTTGAAGGACGCTCACTCGCCTGGATCGGAGCGTGTCCTGAAGACATCCTTATGAACTTCTTTTCTCATTTTGCCACCAATGGGCCGGCCTTTTACGGCCGGTCGGTGTGGATGTGGAACTCCACCCCTTTAGCTGACTAACTAAAGCCTGTCCGAAAGCTATCAACCCAAATGAGACAGGGTTCTCCAGCCGCGAAACTTCTCAACGTCCAGGATGCCGATGACTGCTTTCCACCCGACCGCGGGTGGCCGAGTTTTCTCTCTGCACACTCCTCCGTTAATCCTGGGGTGAGGAAACCACGGAGGCCTTTCCGGGTGGAGCAGCCGCTCGGATCCAGATTGCCCCACCAAATTCCATCGGAGCCTCCCGACCGTCCGGCCCGGGCCGACTGGGTCCCTCCACCAACGCCACAAATCCCCACCAGCCGGCCCATGGAATCGTGTAGCAAAAAACCCCTTGAGAGTCCGTTTTCACGACTTGAGTGGAAAACACTCGATGGGGGACATGTACAAGCGATCCCGTATTCCAAAATTCAACCTCCACCGTTGCCCCCGGCACAGGTTTTCCCTGATACAGCACAACGCCTCGAAAACAATTCCCAGCCCACAGTCCATATGGGCGACAGAGCGGGATGATCTCTACCGGTAATCCCACCTCTTGATCCCACCCAACCTCAACCCCAGCAAATTGGACCACAACCTTGGCGGAATGCACCAGCCATTGCCGCTCTGTTTCTTCCCAGTACGGAGCTCCTTCCACAAAGAAAACGTAATCTCCCGGCCGGTTAAGCCGGTGGCGAACCGCCCATTTAAACTTCTCCTTTTGATTTCCCGGCTGAATTTGCCGTGTGAGATCCACTTTCTCTCCCATCCGCACGAAGCCGACCCGCTGGGGCTTGGCCGCAGGCAGAGGCGGACTTTGATCCATGGGATGACCAAAAAAGATCTCACACCTAACCTCCGTGTTTGGTCCAGGATCCACCACATCCCGGGAGGGCAAAAGGATTAGGAAGTGACCGAAAGCACTTCCGGCCATAAGTGTACAGAAGAACCATAACCCGAGAACCACTTTCCATCTTCGCAACCGGCGGTGAGGATGTTTCGGCATTTCGTGATTTCCTTTCCACAAACACACCATTCCCCGCCCATCTGTCCGGGGACTAACCCAACCCCCACCCGTCCTCGGAAGCGGAAAAACCGGTCTCTCTTAGGCGGTTCCAGTCACCTGTAACGGGGACACCCATCTTCGCAGAGGACAGAGCCCCTGTTTTTCGCAACCGCTTTCCAGGCCCGGTATGCCCACTCTCTGTAATACTTTTATGTAAAACGTGTTACCAAAAGTATATCCTGACATCAGCCTTGGTTGGAGTCCTGGAAGAAAAGTTCCTCGGTCCCTCCCAAAAACGCCACGGGGCAATTACCACAAAAGAGCCGTACTCTCCTCAATCCGGGTGATCTTACCGTCGGAACCTCCCCCGACTCAGGGCCAATCGCTAGAAAATTCTGTTCCCTTCCGGAAATCTTCCCGCGAAAAGGGAAAAACCGGTTGCAGGGGAAAACCCTCGTGTCTCAGCCCGTTCTCCATCCCCAAAGTAATTGCGGTCCCTGAAATTAAAGTGGTGTTGGAAAGGTGGAAAACGAGGATCTGAACCTTGCTCGCGACAACCTTACTAGCTGGTCACCCCCCTTCCCACACGGACGAGAAGCCACGTCCCCGGGTTCAAAAACCCCGCCAGCGGTGCTTGCTCCTCGGACTCGATCCCCGAACCGCAGTACCTTTGTCTGACAAGTACTCCACCAAAGCCCCCAGTGAAAGTCCCTAACGCGGCCCCGGGCCAAAGGGGATGCCGGGACAGGCAAACACTTGATAGCAACGGGATAACCAAACACTTGATTGGAATCCGAGCAATTCGTTCCGGAACTCTGTGATGATCGAACCCTTGTCAGCCCAAAAGAAATAACACAGCAACTGCGCAAAACATGGGCCAACCTAGCTCATAAGCAGAAGCCTCCCCCGCCGGCTAGTTTTGCAATTACTATCTGATCACCAATGACCAATGGATATCGGAGGATAAGATACTCACGGCCCCGAGTGCCAACCACTGGAGGCCCCTTGACCTGTACCGACGGCTTATCCAAAGGCCATAGGTGCAGGGGCCGGAAAGCCACAACATGTTGGTCTCCGAACCGGCAAGTAGACCAGATATCCGCAGCACGGTGTGACCGAAATTCGCCTTGCTTGCCTTCGGTAATGCAGATGGCCTGAGTAATCCGCCGGAGAAAGTCAGACAGCCGGGTTCCCGGCCAAACCTCCCATAAGCTCGAGAACCCCGCCGGGCTGGGGTTTCGGAAATACCTTCCCGGGGATTTACCAGAGAGGAATGCTTCGCAGTTCGTTTACCTTGCTATGTGCATAGGCAAAGTGATGTATATCTTCCCATTTCGGGTCAGGCTTGCAAAGGCTATGAGCAATTGAGGTTTTTTGGAAATCCCGCCTTGCACTGGCCTGGGCATGGCCAACAACCAACTCCTCTGAGAACAACCGAGGGACTTCCCCCCCTCTGCGGGAGCCGTCCGTATGGCTTTGCTTTACTGCTCGGGAAAAATTTCTGAATGGCTCCTTACTCGTGAGATCCCCCTCAACTTGCAATTGGCAGTGTTTTCCCCAACCTTCTACTAAATCAGGATATTTTTGCAGGGTCGGTAGCAGGCACGAACCTACCTTGATCAAACTTCCGGAAGGGAAACTCACATTTCAGGGGCACGGCAAATCAGGGCCAACCGGTCAGCTTTGAGCGGATCCCGGCCGACGAACCTCTGGGGCCCAGGAGACCTCGGAGTGGCTTCGCCGGCCCTACGTATAATCTCATGGTCTCACACGCGGGGCGTTAAAAGGTTCGTAAGGTACTTGCTGAAAAAACCGTATGAATCGCAAAACCGACCGGCTAACCCGAACCGACTCAAAATTCCACGGAGCAATTCGTTTGCGAGGAGTGCGGGTGCATAACCTGCAAATTCCCACCCTCGATATTCCCCGCAACCGGCTGATTGTTATCACAGGTCCAAGCGGTTCGGGAAAGAGTTCTTTGGCCTTCGACACCTTGTTTGCCGAAGGTCAAAGGCAGTACCTCGAGAGTTTGTCGCTTTACGCTCGACAATTCTTTTATCAATTGGAACGGCCGGACGTCGACCTCATTCAGGGTCTCCCTCCCACAATCTCTATAGATCAGCGGGCCGGCCAGTATAACCCCCGAAGTACCGTAGCTACCGTGACGGAGATCTATGATTATCTTCGGCTCCTGTATGCCCGAGTGGGGATCCCCCATTGTCCGCAATGTGGTTGCGAGATCCGCCCGCAGAATCTTCAACAGATCTTGGCTACGCTGTCCAGCTTACCTGAAGGCACACGTTTGGTCATCCTTGCCCCGCTTGTTCGCGGTCGTAAGGGAGAACATGCGGAAGTACTCGAAAAGGCCCGGAAAGCAGGGTTTTTGCGGGTCCGCATTGACGGGGAGTTTTTCGAGCTAGAGTCCGTTCCTCCCCTTCGCCGGCAGCAGCGGCACGACATTGAGGCTGTGGTCGACCGGCTAGTAATTCGCCCAGGAATCGAGGCTCGCTTGGCCGAGTCGGTGGGGCTTGCTTTGAAATTCGGCCATGGAATTCTCATTGCCCACATACTTCCCCCGTCTTCTTCTCAAAGCAAGGTGGCCGAGGAACGTCTGTTTAGTACTCAAAGAGCTTGTCAAAATTGTGGGATTAGTCTTCCCGAGTTGGAACCTCGCACATTTAGCTTCAATAGCCCATACGGTGCTTGCCCTCGCTGCGGTGGTCTTGGCCGAATCGAACAATTCGACCCCGACGCCGTTCTCGCAGATAAAAGCCAATCCCTGGCAGGTGGGGCTTTGCGGCTATGGCCCTACCTGGACGGGAAGACCCAACGTCAAATCCGGGCCCTTATCGAGTCTTTCCTGCCCGAGGGGGGCTTAAGGTGGGACAGCCCCTGGAAGGCCCTACCCGCCCCCAAGAGACGGCAACTGTGGGAGGGAAAGAATGGCCATGGACTTCTTCACCTGCTGGAGGAGTGGTATCAAGAACTTGACGAGGAGGAACAAAGTCGCTGGGCCTCTTTTCGCATCCAAATGGTATGCCCGGAATGCCGCGGAAGCCGACTCCGACCCATTGCCCGAAGTGTCACCGTGGGAAATCGGGCCATTCACGAGCTCACGGCCCTAACCATCAAAGAGGCGTTTCGTTTCCTGGACGGCCTCCATTTCGAGGGCATTCATGAAGCCATTGCCCGCCCGATCCTTCGAGAAGTCCTCAGTCGGCTTCGGTTTTTGATCGACGTTGGGGTGGATTATCTCACGCTCGATCGGCCGGTGAATTCCCTCAGCGGAGGAGAGTTGCAACGGGTCCGTCTTGCCAGTGGTTTAGGGGCAGGATTGGTGGGCGTTTGTTATATCCTGGACGAACCTTCCATCGGGCTCCATCCTCGGGATAGCCAACGGCTTATGGAGTCCCTGCGGAGGCTTCAACAGCAAGGCAACACCGTTATCGTCGTGGAGCACGATGAAGGGGTAATGCGACAAGCCGACTGGCTGATCGATCTAGGCCCTGGCTCGGGGAAAGATGGCGGCCGGGTTGTAGCCGAGGGACCTCCAGACCAACTCGCCCGGAACGGAAATTCCCTAACGGCCCGTTACCTTAGCGGTCAGCTCACCATACCACTCCCCAGCCGCCGGCGACAGCCCAAAAAGGGGCATGCGGTTGTGCTGGAAGGAGTTTGCACGAACAATCTCAAAGACATCACGGTCACATTCCCGTTAGGCCTTTTCATTTGCGTTACCGGGGTGAGTGGGGCGGGCAAAAGTTCGCTGGTCAGTCAGACGTTAGTCCCGGCGATCCGCCAGGTGCACGGGCAAGTGGGGGCAAAACCTGGCCCATTCCGCCGCCTTCGAGGTGCCGAAAAAATCGACAAGGTGATTGAAATTGATCAGACTCCGATTGGCCGGACACCCCGAAGTACTCCAGCTACTTATATCGGGGTATTTGACCAGATTCGTCGAGTCTTCGCCGAGCTCCGGGAATCGCGGGAGCGGGGCTATAAACCCGGCCGATTTAGCTTCAACGTCCGGGGAGGACGTTGCGAGACGTGCCAAGGGCAGGGGCAACAACGCATTGAAATGACTTTTCTGCCCGATCTTTATGTCCCCTGCCCCACCTGTCAGGGCCGTCGCTTCAACGAACAAACTCTCGAAATCCGGTACCGAGGCAAAAACATTGCCGAGGTGCTGGAAATGCGGGTCGAAGAAGCAATGGAACTTTTCGAGAATTTTCCGAGCATACGGAGACGTCTGTCTACGCTACGGGATGTTGGCCTAGGCTATTTAACGTTAGGCCAGCCTTCGCCGACTCTCTCAGGCGGTGAAGCCCAGCGGACAAAGCTTGCCGCCGAGCTTGGGAAAATTTCCTCGGGAAAATCGCTCTACGTTTTCGACGAGCCCACCATCGGCCTTCACGCCGAGGAGATTCGCAAACTCCTTGATGTTCTCAACCGGCTGGTCGATATGGGAAATACGGTAATTGTCATTGAGCATCATCTAGACGTCATTAAGACGGCCGATTGGGTCATCGATCTCGGTCCCGAAGGAGGTGAAAATGGAGGCCGGGTGGTCGCAGTAGGACCTCCGGAAGTCATCGCTGCTTGTCCCGAAAGCCTTACGGGGCAATTTCTTAAGGAGGTACTTCCGACGACTGCTGCAGTTTGAGCCCTTTTAATCTGCGAAAAACTTCGCCCCGTTGGCGGTGGCAATTAAACTGGGTCTGATAAGGTCGGCATTTGTCGAGGGATTGCCTTTTAGCACGTGTAACCCATTGAATTTTCGGAGAGTCCCTACTGTCTAGGTGAGAACTTTCAGCCTGGCCCAAAAAGAGAAGAAACGCGGGAACTGCGAAGGCCAGGGACCGACTTATGCGTGTTATTATTTTTCTGCCTGAATTATCCCTTCAACATCAGTACCACACCGACGTGCAAAGTTTCTTCAAATTTCCCGCAGGTTCTACTGCGACCCGATGGCTTCGGCGATGTTTTTCAGTTAACCCCAATAACGAACCATATGATCATAAGCACAGATGCAATGAAGGCAGAGAAAAGGCGGGCAAAAATCCGTTGAGGCCCCCGGCAGAAGGCGGCCATCTTGACGGACTAAAAGCCCAAGATGTCTGACCGGGACATTGCGGGGGAGATCGGAACTACAGTTCTGCCGCTTATCCCAATTTATCTACTCCTTTTTTGAAAATCGTTTGGCCCGATCAATCCCTGGATTTTAGGCGGTCGGAAGATTCGGTAAAACCCAACGAATAAGCGAGGCCTCGCTTTTGTTCCTCTCCACCCATCTGTTAAAATACCCGGTGTCCGCTTTGTTCTGAATAATTCGGTCATCTTTGGACCGCGGTAGTGCCCTTCATACTACCGTAGATCCCAATGACCTTTTGGTCTACGAGGATCGTTCTCCGCTTCGGAAAAGGCCTAAGACTTTCCCCAAGGGAGGATGGTGAAATCCTGGTGATTGGTGCCGGCTTTCGCCGAGTGTGGGACACGGACCGCGAGCAGACCGGAACCACCTGCGAGTTCCATACCACACATCCCGAATCTGCCGCCCGACTCACCCTAGGGGAACATCGGCCCCTGTATCACGCACAGAGGTAGACTGGGTATTTCCCGAAATCAAAACTCCATGGGCACATCCCTAAAAGTAGTTCGGCAGGAATTTGCGGTGCCAAGGGAACTTGGGATTACGAGCTCCCAGATGTGGGAGAGATCAATACTTTGGCAGCCAAAACTCCCAATGGACCAGAGGTGCCGAAAGAAAATTTCATATTCTCGTAGAAATTCCCCAGCTACCTGGATCTAAATAGTAGTTGAGCCGCTCCCGGCGAAGACGAAGACGGTAGCACGAAGAAAACCGGATTTATTGTCCCGTCGGTTTATTCCTAGGAATTTGCTCGCAATCCTGGAAGTCAATAAATAACGGCTATGGAAAAAGTCGGCTTATCGAGGCCTTCGGCCGAAACCACCCTCCTCGAAATTGTCACCTCCACCATCGAGGAAGCAGTTTTAATTTTTGATCGGTCAGGGAGCCTAATCTGGTGGAGTCCCCAGGCCAGACAGATTCTCGGACTTTCCGAACGGGTTTCCATCGGGACTTTATGGGACCGCATCCTTCCGGTTCTTCCGTTTCCTCTGCACACCGATTTTCTTTCCACCGGGGATGAGGCAGCTTCCGTGGACTTTCAACCCGACGGCCACCAATGTCTGCTTCTGCCTCCCACGCACTTTTGGTATCCCCGCCCCGATGGGAGCCGAAGATACCTGGAACTGACCGCCCGGTATTGGAAACTCCACTCTACCGAGTCCTTGGTCATAGTGACGATCCGCGACAAAACCCCACAGGTTCTTCCGTTCACTCACCAACAACATGTTTGTCGACTCTTTGGACTTGTGGGGATTTCCGAAGCCATGCAGCAGACTTTCCGCAAGATATGGGAAACAGCAATTTCAGGGCGTCCTTTGTGGGTAGAAGGTCCCTCCGGTGTTGGAAAAAAGGAAGTTGCCCGAACCCTCCATGCCCTTCTGGAGTTGCCCAGCGAAGCTTGTCTTTTCGTGCCGTGCACCACAAAAATCGGAAACTCTCAAGAAGAGAAGCCGATCCTTCCACAAGTTATTGCGTTTGTGTCCTCTGTGAAATCGTCCGGGAGGCCCCGTTCCCACATCGCTACCATCGTCCTCCACGAAATTGGGTATCTCTCCCAGCCAACACAAAATTGGCTAGCTCAATTTCTCGAAGAATCGCGACTAAGCTTGCATCACTCCGGCTTCACCGGCAATTCCCCTCAGTTCCAGATCGTTGCCCTAAGTACGCAGTTTCTCCAAGAACTATGGACCGGGGGAATTTTAAATCCGCAACTGTATTTGTTGTTTAGAGAAAACGTCTTGTGTATTCCCCCATTGGCCGAGCGACCGGAGGATATCCCCTTGTTGGCCCAACACTTCATGAACGTTTATAGAACTCAAAATAAGGTTGGTCCCCGCCGAATCAGCCCCGCAGCTCTTGCCAAGCTTTTGAACGCTTCCTGGCCAGGCAACGTGGCCCAACTAAAGACTGCGATTTCGTGCGGGTGTGCAGTGGCCGAGGGGGACATTCTCCTGCCGTCTCATTTACCGCCTGAGCTAGTTTGGGGCGGTACGGAAGGAGCTTCCACCGGCAATCCTGGAATATCTCCACTCGCGGGCACCGTTCCTGGCCTTAGTGACGAGTCGGATTCCCGAGGAAAAGCTTCTGCTTTCCAGCAAACTTCACCGGAGGTTCGGGAATCGTCGACTACTGCCTCGCAACTTTTACGACTGAAAAGCCTCCTTGTGGCGAACAACTGGAACGTAGCCAAAACCGCTCGACAACTAGGTGTAAGTCGAACTACTCTATACAAATGGATTGAAAGATGGAGGTTGGAGCGACCAAGGTCACCTTGAAACAAGCAACTGGTACTGCCATATAACCGCGGTAGTGACCCTTTGCCCTACACTCACCTTCCTCCGGGGTCTCATGCGAAAATCTCCCATCAACCTTCACCCCTTGCTTCTTGAACTCCCCTCCCCCGCCCTAAAACTCGATCGGAGGCTCTCAACAACTTCCCGGAGGTGTACAACCGCTTGCCGGAAACCGCAATATGTGTCCACGTAAACCGGGAAAATGTGGATATCCTTGACTCTGACCTTAACGGTTGGAGGTATTCAAAGTCTCCGCGGATGCTTTCACGGGCTCATTTTCGCACCAAAATTACCCAATCCTCTTTTTCCTCCCTTGGAGGGGGTCCGAGCTTTACTTTGCCACCTGCCCGAACCTCTGGTGGCCTCCCCGGAACCAATGGGCCACCATTCCTCGGATCATACCACTGCACCCGAAAGACACCCGGCTGCCCGCTGAGATCCAATTCGCAAGCTCCACCTTCCGGCAAGTAGATGACATAAACTTCTCCTTGTTTTGCCAAACAGTATCGAGAATTGTCGTCTTTAAGATTCCCTACCAAGTGATTCGCGTTCGTCATTTCCCAGAAAGGAACTTGGTTCTTGGAGAAAAACTCCAGGGCGATTCGGCAGTAATCCCAGCTCTTATCGCGACTCCGCCAATCCTCGCAATTAAGATCATTCTGTGGGAGGCGATAACCGAAGTAATACTCGACCCCAGCCCCGCCAGCCATAAGGTTTCCCCATAACGTGTACTTCCGAATATCGTGCAAAGTATAGCCCGCCTCGTCAGTCTTCTCACGAGCTATGCCGTCAAATCCCATATATCCGGGATCCGGTGGTACCCCCAACTCGGCAGGGTTCTGTTCATCATTAGCCACTACCCACGGTCGGCCTGCTTCTGCCGAGGCACGTACCCACTGCAGGGTCCTTTGATGAACTTGCCGCCAACCATTTTGCAGCGATGCCCCGGTTAGGAGAGATTTCTCCCCGAGAAGCTGTGTGTAAACTTCCTCCTGCTGATTCGGAAAAGTATGGATGACGATCAGATGTTTGTAAGGATCCGTTTCCGAGATGTACTGAATCATTGCCCGCTGTTGTTCCGGGGTCTGAGTATTCTCTTCCCCGATGTTCCAATTCAGAGCAAGGTTATGTGAGAATCGGGCAATCAGTTCGCGAAGATACAACTTTCGTTCCGGCCCCAAATCGCCGCCATCAAGTGACTCAGGTACTACCTTAGTCTTGCCACCGATACGATTGTCGTCGTTTTCCTGTTCTTGCAACTTAAAGTGAAGGTAAATTCCGCGACTTGTGGCATGGTCAAAAACAATTCCCCATTGGTCGAGTTTCGAACAATCGTAGTGCAACTTGTCGTCTCGCTCGACGAAAGGCCACACGTTGTCTCCATCTCCCCCAGCGTTGTAGGTTATGAAAGACATAGCGTTGACGCCTTTTTCCGCCAGATAATTAATTGCCCCAATCAACCCCTTACCCTTTCCTCCCTTCCAGGTGGGATCTCCCGGCCGCCAATCGCGGATGTGAGGTTCCCAGGTCTTTAGGGGGGCGTTTTTCCGGGTGGCCACGGTACCGTCGAAATCTGCATAGGCCAGCAAGGTCTCCGGAGCATCAGCCCCAGCCTTGAGGAAGTATTCGCCAGTCCCAAGGAACTGGAGATGATGGCGACCCACATAAGCCAAACGACCTTTGGCTCGAAAATCCCGGCCCGCTTTGTTGGTTTCCTCCACGACGAAACTCCCCGTCCTTCCGTGATACGGTGCCAGCGGCTCGCCAGTGCCGCCAATAGCCACGTGTTTTCCCTTTAAGAAGCTGATTTTATAGGTCCAACTTCCTGTACGGCACGGAGCGAAATGAGCGCGCCAACAGTTGCCCGATTCGGCAGAAGTCTCTGCCGCATTTCCGTCGGCCGCAAAATACCCAGGTACCCGATATGCTACCTGCCCGGATTCGTGTCGGAACTCCACTTCCATGCAATAGTCCGTAAACGGATTAGGATCGTTATCCCTTTCGTGAGCAAAGGGACCCGATAAAGTCAGAGTTATCTTATGCCACCGCCGTAGTTCCCCTGAAATCCTCACCGATCCATCACCATCGAGGTTCCTCTTTCCCTGAGCGAGAACCACCTCACGAACCGCACCTACCCAAACAAATACCACAACAGCCGCGACAGCTAAGTTTCTGATCATTTGTCTCTCCCTCGGTCTCAACAAAAAGCTTGCCAACTTCATACCTTTCCAGCACAGAAACAAACTATGACTACGCAGGTTGCCCTGGGAGAGCGATCACGTTTTCCGGCGGAATCTCGACGGTCCCGTTTTCGAAGTCTTCGGCAGTGGGCCGCAGCAGAAGGTTGTACAGGGCTGGATTTTTGTTGGGATCACCCATAATTTCGTCCCAAAAGACCTGCTTTCCTGTGTAGGCAGAAATTCGGCCCATGATGGCGGTAGCCGTCGACTCAGCCAAAGCCTGAACCTGATTTACTGGTTCACCCTTTGCCACCAAATACAAAGTATCGATTTGTTCCTGATGGTGCGCGCTTTTACCGCGAGGCAGATCGGGAGGAATCGGAGACTCCTTCGGATTAGGATAATCGCTCCCCGATGTACGACCCTTTTCATATACGAAGTCGTGTCCTACCCAGTTGAAGCACCCATTGACCTGACGGCACATGGAGTGAATATGCACTCCGTCTCCGTAGTCATAATCGATACTGAAGAAATCGTACATATCGCCCGCATTGCGACGAGCCCGGCCGCCAAAACCCACAGCACTAATCGGCGGTCTTCCGCAGAACCAATTGGCGATATCAATGTTATGGACGTGCTGCTCCACCAAGTGGTCCCCCGAAAGAGCCACCCAGTTTTGCCATGTCCGAACCAGATCATCGGCAGTTTTCGGCTGAATGGGTTTGGTATGGAACATGGAACCGATGCAATAGGAAATCCGCCCGGCATAAAGCCTACCCAAAGCCTTTTCCACGGCTACCGCCTGATGCGTAAGCCGATAGTTCCAATCGTGCCGCATGTCCGTACCGGCCACAAGGACCAAACCTTTTTCCATCGCTTCTTTACCGGCGGCCATCACCCTGCGGCATCCTGGGGGATCCACGGCCACGGGTTTTTCTATGAAGACGTGTTTTCCCGCCCTCACTGCTGCTTCCAAAAAGAGCGGATGAAATACCGGGGCAGTAGCTATAAGGACGATTTCCACATCCGTTTCCAAAAGCGCGCGATAAGCCTTGGGACCGCCGAAACACCGCTCCGGTGGCACATCGAACCGCTTGCCCGCTCGATCGGCACGTTCCCGGAAATAGTCTGCTACAGCAACCACTTTGACTTCGTAGTTTAAGGTTTTCGCTGCCTCGAGAGCATCGGCTACCGCTCCTTGGCCACGGCCCCCACACCCAATCAGGCCGATCTTAAATCTTCGCTGGGCAACCTTGGAGCCTACGACAAGCGTGGGCACAGTGAAGATCGTCCCGGCCAAAGCGGAGCGTTTCAACCAATCCCGGCGGCATAGACCTTTGTTGGCGATCATGTCGGTACCTCCCTAATAATCCAGCCACACTCCCCGCCAGTTTTCCGAGGTCCCCATACCACAAACCTTACCGAACATTTTTAACCGTACGTTTCTCAGCCCTCCCTTCTTCACGAAAAAGCTACACTCAGGCCCCAGAATTCCTCGGCTGTTTTTTCTGCCCAATGTTTGGATGCAGTTTCGCCGACTGGAGCTCTACATCTTTCAATGCAAGAATTCCAAAACCACCGCTGTGGTGCTAAACCCTGCAGCGGGAGATTGCCCCAGGGTTGCCTCTCTCCTGGGAAGCAAGGAAATCCCAAGGGACCCCCGAGGCGTTACAAACAGGCCGGCCTCAGACGATGCCTGCTTGGGGCCGTAGGTGGGACTTTGCCCCATGCTCTCATGGACCGCCCTCAGCAAACTCGACGGCCCACGAAATCGCTACCGTTTACGCATCACGCATAGGCACGGCCGGCTATATGGTTACGTTCGAGCAATCTCCCCCCAATCACGCATGTCCGCGGTGTCAACCCCGAAGCGGGTTTTCCTGGCAGCAACACCCGTGAATCCAACAATAACCACAGGCAGACCCCTTCGCAACTTACTAAGTAACTTATCGCAGGCCGGTGGAACCCACCGAATTAGCGAAAGGTGCTGCGGCTCGCAAAGTGCTCCCACAGTTAAAGTCTCATGGTAAACACAAAAAGCCTTCTTCCCCGGGCCGAGAGGCCGCGCCCCGCTATTGGTCCGAAACTCTTGCCAAGCCATCCTTCGAAGGGTGGCATCCGATCCGTGCCTCGGCAGTGTCTTCGGGAGATTAAGGCGGGTAAGAGCCGGTGTCAAGCGTTTGCGAGTGAACCTGATTTTTTGCCAGCTCTGTTGCGCCTAACTAACGAAAAACTACCAAACAGCACCAAACCGGCATCGCAGAAAAAAACCAACAAGGAGCTCAGGGAACAAAACTTTAGAACCGAAAAGTCTTTCAAGGGATCTATGTCCGCAAATTCTCGGCAACGTTTGCTACCCTGGGGAAATGACACGTCCAAAGAATTTGAACCGCCATTCCCCTGGGATTTTTACCGACTGAGTTCGAGGGCAACTTTCCGCAGAGGCAGTCTTTAATTTTCGATCGGGATGCCCGAGCACAAGGCAATTGCTTCTCTCAATGTGTAAAAGGGTCAGTCCACCGAGCGGGCTGCTCAAGCCTCGGCGACAAAATTGGATATCGCCGATTCCGGCCTGCATTCACGTTTGGCCGCCGAGGGGTTTAGAGTAGCTGGTGCAGATTCTGAAAAAGAACTACGCTGGTGGGGAGGAAAACTCCCCGGTGGGAGGAAACTATCACCTTCCCGAACGAAACCGGTCTTATTAAGTGGATGCGGAGGCACAGAGAGAGCAGCCTCCAACCCGGGAGAAGCCCACTCACCACCTCCAGGTTTTACCTCCTGAGCAACCGGGTGAGTTGTTTCCGACGATTGAGGCGGGACAGTCGCCGACTTGGCTTGGACGGAAAAATCCGATTGACTGCTCCCAGCCTGCCCCCCTAGTCTTTGACAGACTTCTCGCCAGGTGTCTCGCTCCATCTCCAAGATTTTGGCCGCCTCCCGGAGTCGAGCGAGATTCTGGGTCAGCCCCGCCTCTGCCAGAGCGGTGTAGATAAAACGATATAACGCGGCCACACGTTCGGCCAACTCAGGCCAAACTTCCTTGTTGATACTGACCAAAAGTTCCGAAACGATTGCCCGGGCTCGCTCCAGATACTGGTAGCCCTCTTCAAGATTGCCATTTTCCCAAGCCCATTCGGTCCGGCGGACGAATCGCACCGCTCCCTCCAAAAGCAACAAACGTAGCTTTTGTGGCGGCGAAGTTAATATTTCGGTGCTTAAGTAATCCCATTGGGAGTGGGTCATGGGTGTCACCTATTTACAGGTAGCAGGTGCGTGGAAGGCAACTGGTAGGGGCGACTCCGACGAGCCGCTAGTATTCTTGGCCGGTTGTTGTTTTCGAAGGACACAAGTCTTCTTTTAGCAAGAATGAATTTCACCGGGAATTGCGTAATGCCGGCACCGCGAGGTTTTGAAGCCGATCGACAATTCCCAGCTGGCTCTGCATTTGGCCTACGATACGGTCCAACCGATAAAATTGCATGAGCAAACGCTCCCGTTGAACCCGCAAACGTTCATCCCACTCTTCAATTCGTCGACTGTTCCATTGAATTTTCCGGGAAAGTGCCTCGATCCGTTGCCCTAAAAGAGAACTGCCTGGGCCACCCAGCTGTTCCAATAACCGGTCTAGCTTCTTCGCGAATCCGAGGTTGGAATCCGCAAAGAATTGGCGAACTGCCTCCGGATCTTCTTGATAGGCAGCACGCAGTTGGTCTTCATCCAGGGAGAGACTCCCGTCCTGCTGCAGTTGGATTCCCAATTCCCGAATGGAGGTGAACCGGCCCACGCCCCGCAAGGGTAAACTGAAAAAGGCCGGTAACTCTGTCTGTAGCCGCACGGCGGTGATGTCCCCGAAAAGGACTCCCTTCTTTCCTGTTTGAGGGTCGAAAGCGGTGTATTCAGACAGTTTTTGCCGAAAACGATTGTAATTATCCACCAACAATTTGGCAGAGGCGATCACGTCGGCCTCGCTCGTCTTGATAGATATGTGTACATGCTCGCCGGTCGCCTGTTTCACCGTGAGAGTTAAGCCTGGAAGTATTTGGGAAAAAACGTTGGTATTCGATGCCAAGAGCATTCCACCACCCAAGCCAGGACTACCGCCCAAGGCAAGTAACGCATCCTGACCAGGTGTCAACTCTGCAAAGGAAAGCGGCAAGGTATTTTCCGTGACTAATACGGCTCCTCCCTTGCCGGGCTGCTCGCTCTGAAGAACGATTCGCCAGGGCCGAGCCGAACCGTCATTGACAAGACTAGCTCGGATACCACCACCCACGGCATTTATTTTCTGGACCAGCCGCTCGAGGGTGTCCGATCTGGATATCTCCACACTAAAGGTGAGACCTCCGTCCAGGATCTGGACGTTTCTACCGTCCAGCCTCTCCGAACGGCTTCTACGAAGCAATCCCAAATCGGCTGCTGTGGTGCCGGACCGAGCTACTACCCGAAGTTCCCCATCGCCGCCCCCATAATCGACTAACCGGATCCCATCCCCCATCGGGTTGATTTCAGCTCGAACCGAGAGTCCGGAAGCGTTCACAAGTCGAAGCAGATCGCCCACCGTTCGAACACTTGAGGAACTGACCGAGATTGTCCGCTGAAGGCCACGGCTATCAATTAGGGTGAAACTTCCGCTTGCAACCCCCCGCCCTCCATGCAGGGAAGAAAGTAGGGTGTTTTCTGACACAATTTGGAGGTGGAGGTCCCCGCTATCCACGCTCCCTGACGTGTATTCGCCTGCAAGATTGAGTTTCTCTGCGGTCTGGGTATCGTCAGCACTTGCCACAAGCAGTGCACCACTTTCCAGCCCGGTGGTATCCCGAAGAACTATTCCCGTGCGAGAGCGATTGAGATCGGCCCGCACATGAATACCCGAGTTGTTAATTCGGGCAAGGAGTTCTTCCAAGGTTTCCACGCCGGCAAGATCCACGACGGCCTCTGCCCCGGAACGATCCACAAGTCGGATCCTTCCCAGTGTGCCAAGGCCTCGCCCCCCGTTTAGGCCAGTGAGAAGTACTGTTTGCAGGCCGCCAAGCAGTCGACCACCGACAATCACCCCGTTTTCGGAGGGACGATCCAGCCCGAGATCCTTTAAGAGATGGGAGTCATGCAGGGGCTCAAGCCTCGTCTCGGCGGTACCACTTGTCAGATCGCGGAAAACTAAACGGTCTCCATCGGAAGAAATCTCCAGTCGAAATCTCTCCGGGGACAGTCCGTTCACATAGTCCAGAAGTTCACCTAAGGTTACTGTATGTACAGTACGGTTGCTGCCCAGCAGGTTTGATAAGTCGATGTTACCTTCTGATCCGTCTCGGAGATGATATCGGATTTCCGGTAAATACCGCAGGGTCCGGATGCCTCGTCCATCGTTGAGCAAATCGAGCGTCAATTGCGGGGAGAGACGGAGGATATCTTCCCCGAGAGCAGATTCCTCGGCGGTGTTGATCGAAAGAAGCCCCAAAGAGGCGGCGGTTCCTGGGGTGACCTCTTGAACCACCAGTCTTCCGCTACCTCCAGACAAGTCCGTAATTCGGATCCGGTCCCCTTCTGCCGTGGCCAGTACCCGAAGACCAGGGGTCATATTGATGGCTTGCAGGACGTCCTCAATTGTTTGGGCAGCAGTCAAATCGACATTTGCCGACGCCCCCGAACGGTCGGTGATTCGAAGGAGGCCCGGGACAAAGCCATTTCCACCATTTAGGAGACTCAGTCGCACAGGGCTGGCCAGGTGGGGACCAAACCGCCAGCTAAGTCTACCTTCCCCGAGGGGAATGTTCGAAGCGGCCACTCCCGTGCTGAGAAGTTGATGGTTCGATGCCAATCGAATTGGCCGAACAACCACCGAGCATAAAGCTGCGGAACCTGAAACCGCAACATCCACCAGTTCGGCCGGACTTGCTTGAGCGGACCGCCGCGTATAAAGATCGGACTTCCCTAAGTTTCGAGCGGCAAACTGAACGGTAGCAAGAAGAGCTGCCAATTCCGTGATGGCTGATGATTGTTGCTGAAAGGTTTGATTTTGAGCGGCTAGGAGGTCTCGCGGTCGGCGGGCGATTGCCACGAGCTTATCCACAGTGTCCACGATGGGGATGCCGCTCATAAGGCCAATACTGGTTTGGATCCGCCCCATCGAGGAATTCTCCTAAATGTTGTTCTTCCAGTTGGGATCGCAACCGCCATTCAGTAGGGTAGCACCTCCGGTTTTGGGGGTTATCCTTGGGAGAACCGCTTGCCCTCGCTCCTTAAGGCCAAGATCGCCGAGCTTTTCTTCCGGTTCTTTCTCCGCGATGAAAAACCCCGTACTCAACTATACTTCGTAATGATAGATCGTCGTTCAACAGCACAAAGTTAACATTAGGTGTTGGCTAACTTACGGAAGTTGGAAACTCAGTAGCGAATGGGAAACATAGGAAAGACGACAGATACTTAGAGAAGCAAAAGGACCTGAGAAAGATTCCCCTGTCTTTCCTTAAACGCATCCCAACCTGGCTAATGGGGGATACATTGGATGGTTAGGAATTATTTCTGCTGGATTCGAGGGCACTAACTATAACTCGTCGAAACAATAAAGACTTACAGATTCGTACCCCCGTTGGCGACAATAAAGCTAGCACCTTTTCCCAGCCGCAATCATCCTAAGGGTCCCGGCAAAAATCCCGCTCCATTCTTCCGATTTTGGCAACTAGTAACCCAAAAAAGAATAGCCACCGGCGGTAGAAGGTTAGCTAACATTCGCGTGCCGGTCTCCGATTCCCACACGATATCCCCACTGTGCCTTAACCCACCGCAACACATCTGCGTACTCCGAACTTGCGGGGCACTGCGGTTTTCGACGAAACCACCAGGCCTGAGCTCTCCTTAACGCCCCTAATTTCAAGAGTTAACGTAGACGGGAGGAGGGAAGAAAAGTCGCCCCGAAGTCGAAGATCGGCCGACTAGCAACATCTTTTCCACTCCCAGCCTTTAGGGGGACAGCTTGTCTTTTCACCTCCCTTTTTCGCTCAGGTCTCGTTGCGGTGCCAAGGAAAATCCCGAGGAAAACCTATAGGGCGGCTGAATGGCGGAGGAGGGTCTTGCTACATTTTGCTAGCGCTAGCAGGGGTGGGTTTGACAGAAGTCCTAGCCTCGGTACAATCGGGGAACCAACGGGTGACATGAAACCGGCATTCCCGATCCTTCTCCGTCTCGGAATGCCTGGTCTTTTTCCTGTGTCTTTGGAGTTCCCGAGGAGAAGAGAAGATCGCACCGAGGCGATCTGGCGGTCAGGATACGCGCGGTTGAGAGGCGGTGACAACTGTGGCCAAGGACGTGCAAGGAACCACCCAGGCTTTACGCACCGCCCTAGCGAAAAGGCTGGGCAAGCACCGGTTCGAACTATGGTTCGGAAATGAGAGTATTATCGAAATTGTCAACGGTACCGTTCGAATCAGTTTGCCTAACCTTCTCTTCCAACGGTGGGTGGCAAACCAATTTCGGGAGGAAATCGCAGCTGCCTGCAAGGAGGTATTAGGTTTTTGTCCCACCGTAGAATTTGCTCTATCTGAGACTCCTTCGAACGAAGGTTCCCCGCCGGAAATTTCGGTTGGAAATCTCGGAGATGTGGAGTCGGGTGAGGATTCTGACAGATCTTCTTCCGCCACGAACGACCAGACAAGATCTTGCCCGACTGGCGAGGAAACCCCAGAAGCGTCATCTGTTCTTCTCGTATCTTATCCTGCCTCGGAGGGGAGCCCCTTTGCCGGATCAGTTGTGCTTCCGATAACGCGGGAATCCTCCTCAGAGCAAACTGGGGAAAGTAACTCATCCTGCCGGCTGCGGCCACAGGAGCACCATCCTCAAACGTTACCCGCTGCATGCCCTTGTCATGGGGAAGTGGACGGAAATACAGAAAACAACCAGCTTACTTCTTCAGAGCCAGGAAGATCAAGTTGCCGGAATCCAGAAGAGGCACCCAAAGAACAAGACACTCTTTTCCCGGCACTCCTTCAAGAGCAAGCAGAGCTATCACGTCAAGGAAAAACTGGTCGCTCCTTCCGAGGGAAAAAACGGTCATCCTTGCCAGAATTGGTGACCGGCCCGCTAGCAGGCCCGCAAACGCGAAATGGGCGGACACTTCTCCGCTTCAGCGATTTTGCTGTGGGCCCATGCAATCAGTTGGCCTATACTGCCGCCTGTACGGCAGCGACCCGGCCGGGTCATGTGTCTCCGCTTTTTCTTTTTGGCCCCACAAGTGTGGGCAAGACGCATCTTCTGCAAGCCATATGTGCCGAGACTCGCCAGCAATATCCAGGCCTAATTGCAATTTATGTGTGGGCAGAGGAGTTCACTACCGGATTCCTCGAAGCTCTTCGGGGGGGAGGTCTTCCCAGCTTCCGGCATAAGTTTCGCCATGTAGATCTTCTGGCCATCGACGATGTCCAGTTCCTCTTAGGAAAGCACTGCACACAGAGGGAGCTTTTGTATACCATCGATACCCTTCTGCGTGAAGGCAAACAGGTGGTATTAGCCAGCGACCGTCGGCCGGAAGCCTTGGCTGAGTTTGGGGACGACTTCGTTGCCCGGCTCCGAAGCGGCATGGTTTGCGAAATTCAGTGGCCCGATGAGGAAATTCGCCTTCCCCTTGTTCAACAACTTTGCCGGCGACTAGGGTTGGACCTGCACCGGGAAATTCAGGAATATATCGCCACCCACGTGCATGGACATGCTCGAGAATTCCTCGGTGCCCTAAGGCGGATCCACGCCTTCGCTCACTTCCGTGGAAAGCCCATTACGCTGGAATTGGCCCAGGAAGCCCTTTCGGATTTCGTGGGAAGTTGTGCTCGACCTATCCGGCTGAAAGATGTTGCCAACGTAATCTGTGACACCTTCCAACTGCAGCCGGAGGAACTCGCCGGTCCCAGTCGGGCCCAGCAGGTGGCCCAGCCCCGTCTTTTAGCCATGTGGCTTGCTCGCAAGTATACCCGGGCCGGGCTGAACGAGATCTGTCGCTTTTTCGGTCGGCGAAGTCACAGTGTTGTCCTCTCGGCTCAACAGAAAGTCGAGCGGTGGCTCGCCGAAGGAAAAAGTGTTTCCGCCGGTGGGACCACCATTCCCGTCCAACAGCTCATCAAAGAGCTGGAGCGGCGACTAAAAGCCAGTTAATCAGGGGCCATATTGGCCGGGCACAAGGACTACTAAAGTAAGCAGGCAAACGGCTTCTTTTGGGGGACACACCTTTTTCTCGCCGATCAACAACCGAAGTTAGTGGGGAAAGAGATCTCTTTAACTTCGATGCTACCGGCTCCGGTATTCTTCGGCCGGTAGGTATTTACCCAATGGGATAATCCCGGGAGTCCTTTGCCGCAAATACTGGAAAATCTGCAGGTTATGGGCCTCGCTAACGGCAAGGACCGTCAAAGAGGCACTAATCACGAATTTCTAAACCCAGGAACGTTCTTAACTTTCCAAGACTTAAGGCGAGCCTGCTCCAATGGCGTAAAGCGTTACCTCCTCGAAGTGTGACAGGGTAATGCTCCCTTTGCCCGGGAAAATCACCATTTTTTCAAAATTCCCTGCCGAAAAAACTACGCTCTTGTGATGCCGCGAGATGACACCACCAAACTACGGACCTCCGGTGTCCGACCGGTTTAAGGGCGAAAATGATACCACATGGGGCCAAAAGAAAACCCGCGGAACCGCTCCGTGTGGCCAAATGGCAACATGAGAGCACTTCCAAAGAAAAATCGGCGAGCTGTGCAAACGTTTTCGCGGGATTTCCCGCGGTCGTTTCGGCAAGGCCAGTCGTAAGGCAAAGGACTAAAAGGGGCAAGGGAATCAAGCTTCCGGGGGACGGCAAATTCGACCGTTGGACGGAGGAGGCTAAAAGCCCGAGGCAGACCGAAACGTTTTCCGCCAGGGTTTGTCCGGTTGACCATAACGAATAAGGTGATGTGGATAGCGGGCTAGAGCCGCCGGGACTGATTCACCCTCTAATTTCCCTTTGGCCTCTTACGAGTAGGCTGCTCTCTCCGGTACTTGCCTCTCTGTTGGCAAAGAGCTCAGGCACAGGGAAATTCCCCTCAGAGCCGAAATGGCATCAAGGAACCTAGGCCGATGGGGGTACAGGGTGCCTCACAGAAACTCTGTCCTCTTCACGGCTTTCTTAAACCGTGAGACAGTTTTTGCCGGTATCCCTCGGCGTGCTCTAAGGGACAAGAGTTCGATTCCGCCGGTGGGGAACTTGGTGAGATATAGTTGTGGGGGGATCATACCCCACCTTTCCGTTTCGGTAACGATCTGCCGGAAGACTCACCCTTTTTTGGCCTGGTGTGCCGGGGATTTTCCAAAAACTTGGGAGGCCCTTCCGCTCGCCTGGGGTAGGGTTTTTATAGCGGGGAGGGCGTTCTTGCGAAACCCTACTCCGAGGAGTCGGAGTGGCATCTCCGGCAGCAATAAATCGTGCCCTAAAGGAAGAACCACCCAGGCGGGCACGTAATTTGCACGAAATCCATCTCAGACGTTGGGTACGGGAATTGGGAAGCTTTCCGCAACTTGCCTAAACCCTTTCGTTTGACAGGTGCAATCTGGGCTGCCTATACTTGAGAATGGAAATCCTCAGCGACCTAATAGATATACCGGCATAAGGGTTGCAAACTCGGCCAATCGGCCGCACAGGCTTGCCGGGAAAGTTAGCTGTTTTTGAAACAAGCCCTGGAGTCAGCGGAAACGTCGGTCACTAGGGAACTGCTTGTTTAGTGCAGCGGTGAGGAAGCTCGCCCGATGAACCTTCTAGGCAAAATCTTCATCGTGCTCATCTTTGTGATGAGCTTGGTGTTCAGCTCAATGGTCGTAGCCGTTTACAGCACCCACACCAACTGGCGGGATGTGGTTATGCGACCCGCCGATCAGGTAGGCCCGGGTAAAGAGCTGGGCCTGAAGTACCAATTGGAAAACGAACGACAATTGGTCAAGCAACTCCAAGAACGCGTGGAGGCTTTAACAAAGCAACTTAATGCGGAGAAGTTGGCATACCAGCAGGCTGTGGCCAAGCTGGAAACCGAATACGCAAGTTTAAGCAACGAATTGGAAACGATGCGGCAGACACATGCCCAGCTGGTTGAGCAGAATACCCGGGCAATCGCCAGCCTTCAGGCTCTTCAGGAGGAAACGGCTTCTCTTCGGGCAGAGGTGGAAGGTGGCATCGTGGGTGGGCAGAAGGTCATCGGCCTTCGGGAGGAGATCCGACTAGTTCAAAAGGATCGGGACAGTCAATTCCAGCGGGTCGTGGAACTGACCGATGAACTCAACCAAACCCGGCAGCAACTGGAGGTTCTTCGGGAACAAAGTACCCGGCTTGCCCAGGAATTGGCTAATGCCCAGTCGGTCCTGAGGAAGTTTGGCCTAAAGCCTCAGCCTGAACTGTACGAAGATGTTCCTCCGGAGGTGGAAGGTGTGATTCTGGCAACCACGCCCGCCGGTAATGTTGAGATCTCTATCGGTTCTGACGACGGGCTGGTGAAAGGGCACAAGCTGGAAGTGTATCGGATTCAGCCCGATCAAGCCATGTATTTGGGCAGGATTGAAGTCCTGGAGACTTATCCTGACCGTGCTGTGTGCCGGGTGATCCCAGAATATCGCAAAGGTGAGATGCAGAGGGGAGACCGTGTGGCGTCGAAGATCCTCAACTGAAGTACCCAAAGCTGCGAAAGCAACGGGGCCCTATCGCAAGCCACGGCCGGACATTTATACGGTGTTGCTTGCAATTGCAGCAGTGGCACTCCTGATTGCCTGCATTCTTATGTATCTAGAGACAGCCGATTACCCGGATAAGCCGCCTTGGTCTGGGGGGCCAAGTGTGCAAGTCCCATATCAACCGCTCCCCACGGGATGACAAGGATCCTACCCAAAGCCTGGGTGCCGGGTTGATTCGATCCCCCTTCGGAAAGCCGTCTCAAAGTCCCAAGAGAGTATCGGCCGATTCTTTGAAACGAGTCTTCAAGGTGGGCCTTCACGCCCGGGCTAAATGGCTGTTTCCGAAGTCTACAACGATTCCTCAGGCTTCTTGTCCTCTCGTTAACTCAACAAGGCTAGTTAGAACCACCGAGAACGCTCTTTCGTTCGCGAAGGTTGTTTAGCGAAAATAGCCTCGTGCCTTCCTCTTTTTATCTTTTTGCTCGCTCGTGAATCTCCTATGGTGTATTCCCACAATCAGCTTGGGCCAATTTAGCGAAAAAATTTCGGGAAGACATTTTTGTTCTCGCTCACACAGTTTCCGCAAGCTCCGCCAGCTTGGCCGCGAATACTCCGAAAGTTCGGGAATCGAAGAGGACGAAACGAACTAATGGCGGTGCTTGGTGCTCCCGGAGAAAATCCGCCACAGTTTTTAGAGCGATGGTCGCTGCTTGGTCCAGCGGGTAACCGTAGGCACCAGCACTTAGTGCAGGGAAAGCTACTGATTGGCAGTGGTTTTCAACGGCCAATCGAAGAGCCGACTGGTATGCAGAGGCTAGTAAGTCCGCCTCCCCTTTATCTCCGCCCTGCCACACCGGCCCCACCGCATGGATCACGTATTTTGCCGAGAGATTTCCAGCTCCAGTAATCACTGCCGAACCGGTGGGGCATCCTTGAGGATATTTGGCTTTTGTTTCGGCCATGATGGCTGGCCCACCTCGGCGATGGATTGCCCCATCCACTCCACCGCCACCCGCCAATCGGGAGTTGGCGGCGTTCACAATTGCGTCGACCACCTGATCCGTGATATCCCCTTGCTGAAGCTCGATCTTGCACGAACCAATTCGAAGCTCCGTCAAACTTCGGGCACTACTCATGGACCACGCCCTCCGCTGGGAACGACAGTGGAATCCTTACCCTTTTCAAGAACAAATCTTCAGGACGAAGCTTGATAATCGATACAACCTTGGCCGTCTACGTGTCTTCAAATTTGCAGGGGTATCAATCCTATATAACGTGGAGAAAGGCCGACCACCGCTCGGCCACCGGAAATATTGTGGGACTTGTCAAGACCGTTTTGCAACCCGCCAAAATCCACACGACCAACGGACCTAAAGTATCTAGGAAACCTTTGAGAATAATTCCCCAAAGAATCTGATCCGGATCCATCAACCCGGTTATGTTCCCCATTTGGACCGCAAAACATCGACAAACTTGCCCATGGCCTTTCACGCCTGGAATTGTTCAGGGCCTCCCCTAAGATGCGGCCGCAAAACTCCGTGAAGGCGATGTCACCCGACCTGAAAGGACCGGACAGCTGATGGTGTCCTAACAGGGAGCACTTCTGGGGAGGAAAAGGGGCAGAACTCGGCGGGATCCGGAACTCCGCCCAGTCCGGGAGGCAAACCGACAGGCCCCAAGATGGAGAGACAGGAAACCTTCAGAGACCGAGCAATCCTATGTGTTGAGTGCACCAAAAGTGCATTAAGTCCGGAAAAGAGGTGAGGTCAGGGGAAATGGTGGGCTTTTTTCAGCGGCAAAGGGCAGGGACTTTTCTCTTCTAAGGGCAAGTCCAACCCAGTGCCCAGAAAGGAGAAACCCCCGGTTCTTTCACAAAACCTGCTTGGTGTGGTGGGTCTTTTCCCAACTTATGTAGCCGACTCGAAGACCGGCCGCACAGGGGCCCGCTTAACACGATCGTGCCGACCCACAAACTCAAGGATTGCCTTCGGCCCCCCATCGCCCAACCGCACTTTCGCTAACTTGAGGATGCGTGTGTAACCTCCAGGCCGATCTTTATACCGCGGAGCCAGCTTTTCAAAGATGATCCGTACGGCCTGCTTGTTGTGAAGGAGCTTCAATATCCGCCGCCGAGCGGCCACCACTGGGGCTATGGTTTGATTCCACTGGTACCAAGCCTCACTCTGCCTCCATTGCAACCAGGCTGGGGAACGTTTAGGAGCAGTCGGCTCCATTGCCCTCGCTTTTTCCAACAGCGGCAACACCCGCTTAGCGATGGTAATACAACGCTCGACCAACGGCCGAACCTCTTTCGCTTTTGCCACGGTGGTGATAATTCGTCCAGGTTCCGCGGGTTTTAACGGATCGTCTTGACGGTAGTCTGCCTCGGTGAGAATCAAGGCCACCGCCAAATTTCGAAGGAGTGCCCGCTGATGCTTTGGATTACGCCCTAATTTCCTTCCCCGCTTTCGGTGCCGCATTGGTCCAACCTTTTTATTTCTAAATCCACTGTAAGACGTTTATATCCTCGCCCGAAACGGTAATCTGGTGCTCTCGTGACCAAAGTGCTTTCGCGGTCTTCTTTTCGTTCCTGCCTCTCCTTGCTGACGTCTTAAGGTGCTTTCCCTGTATAGTGGAAAACCACCGAGGACTTCACTTAGTGCCGGTGGGCTCAGGGAATTGCATCCCTAATGACAGCCCTAAATTAGTTAATTTTTCCTTCACCTCGCTTAATGCCGTCTCGCCAAAATTCCGAATAGCTAGCAACTCGGTTTCGGTCCGAGCAACCAAGTCCCGAACCGTCCTAATATTTTCGCTTTCTAACGAACTCAATACACGAGCCGAGAGATGAAGTTCGCTCACCGGCAGATTCAACTTTGCCTCAAGTCCAGGTGGCAAATTGCTCACCGCCTTTACCGGCGGCTCCAAATGGACCCGCGGTCCCAATTCCGAATACTGAACGAATGGATTCAAATGCTTCCGCAAGATTTTGGCTGCTTCCACCAAAGCCATCTCTGGGGTGATAGCCCCGTTGGTCCAGATCTCCAAAATGAGCTTATCGTAGTTACTCTTCTGACCGACCCGCGTTTCCTCCACCTCATAACGAACCCGAACAACGGGGCTAAATAAAGCGTCTATCGGAATAACACCGATTTCCTGAATATGGGGCATCCGTTCCGAAGCCGGGAGGTATCCCCGACCATTCTCCACAGTCATCTCCATTTGGAAGGGGACATCATCGGTGAGTGTGGCAATGACATGGTCTTTGTTGATGACCTCGACCATTCCATCGGTCTGGATGTCCGCCCCCGTAACCACTCCCCGAGTATTTTTATCAATGCGGATTATCCGGGGTTCCGAGCTATAATTCCGGACGACAAGCGACTTGACGTTCAGGATAATGTCCGTGACATCCTCCACAACCCCTGGAAGGGAAGTGAATTCATGGAGAGCCCCATTGATCTTTACCTGTGTGACAGCACTTCCTTCCAGGCTCGACAAAAGCACACGTCGCAAACTATTCCCAATGGTGATTCCGAAACCACGCTCAAAAGGCTGGACAATGAACTTTCCGTAAGTCGGCGAAAGTGTCTCCCTTTCGCAAACAATTTGGCTAGGTAGTTCAAGACCACGCCACTTAATTCGCATCTTTTCCGTCTCCAGAAAGTGGATTCCTCACCTCCACCCACACCGCTAGCCGCACCACCTCCAGGTGCTACCGAGAAGAAAACTCAATGATCAACTGCGGATTGACCTTGATCGCTACGTCTTCGAGGGTAGGCAACCGCAGCACATGGCCTTCCGGAATTTCACCTTCCACCCGACTCAAATAATCCGGCACTGGAGCGGTGTTGATCTCCATTGCCGCCTTCACCATTTCCAGCGTCTTAGGACGGTTTCGCGGAGTGATCACATCGCCCACGTCAACCACATAACTAGGCACATCTACCCGCCGTCCATTAACCAAGATATGGCCATGCCGCACTAACTGACGAGCATGCCTCCGTGACAAGGCAAATCCCAAGCGGTACACCACATTATCCAGCCGCCGTTCCAATAAAGACATGAGTACCTCGCCAGTATTCCCCTTGGAACGCTCCGCTTCCGCAAAGTACCGCTGGAATTGTCTTTCCAAGATCCCGTAAAAATGTTTGACCTTCTGCTTTTCCCGCAGACGGAGACCATACTCTGTCAACTTCCCCCGACGGAATCCATGCATTCCGGGCACCGACTGCCGTCGTTCCAAGGCACACTTATTCGTGGCACAGCGGGTGCCCTTCAGCATCAACTTCATTCCCTCACGCCGACACAATCTACAGACCGGTCCAGTGTATCGACCCATGTGTTCCCACTCTTAGTCGCCAAAATCGAAGGTTTTTTCTCCGTGTCGTGAAAAAAACCGCAATCAGGATCTGTCTTTCCTCAGAGGCCTTGCTAAGCCGCTCCTGACTTAGGAAAACGATTTAGACCCGTCCTTACAACTAACGCAAATCCAACCGAACTTATCGTTCGCGGCCTGGGTATCGATCTCTCAATTGAAAATGCTCACTAACTCGGGATTTCGCTGAATTGTCAACCCGAGCCGCGGGGGAAGATTCCCCAAGGTTACACCCGCCGTCTCTTCTTCGGACGACACCCGTTGTGCGGCAAAGGAGTAACATCCTCGATCGATTTGATGATCAACCCCGCCGTCTGAAGGGCCGTGATGGCACTTTCCCGACCACTTCCCGGGCCTTTCACTTTAACATCAACTTCCTTGACGCCCATTTTGATGGCCTTCTGAGCCGCCTGCTGACCAGCTAACTGACCTGCGTACGGCGTGCTCTTCCGGCTGCCCTTAAAGCCACAAGTTCCAGCACTTGCGTAACAAAGCACGTCACCTTTTTGGTCCGTGATTGTGACAATCGTGTTATTAAAAGTGGCTTTAATGTGGGCGATCGCGGAAGTAACATTCCGGCGGATTTTACGACGCTTTGGAGTATGCTTTGCCACAGCCAACCACCCCCTCACACTTTTCTTGGGATTACCAAATGTCGCGTCATCAAGCTTTCCAATTCAATAAGCCAAGCCCCCCTCACCTCGGCCAACACCAATCCTTAACTTGTTTCCAACATATCCCTAAGGTTCAAACAGTGCTGCCCTCTCGCAATCGGTATGCACCCCACGAAGGAAGCAGGCGAGTGAATTCGCCGCACGAAGGAGACAGTAAAGACCTGACGGCTCGCTCACGTGCTTTCCTCTCACAATTCCGCCCCTCTCGGGATCTGGCCTTCCTACTGGCCACGGCTCGCGTTGAGAACCTCCCAAATGACTGGGCTCGACAGACAATCAAGGTTCGACTAAGTCGAATCCCCACCCATCAAAAGCGAGACACTACTCCCTGAATCGTATAAATCGCAACCGGAAAATGCTGCCCCAAGGTGGGGTACGATTAGGGGCCTGCCGGAACGTCTTACCGCAAATCTTTGACACCTTTCTTTCCGGCCACCGTCTTCTTCGGACCTTTCCGAGTCCGAGCATTCGTTCGGGTTCGCTGCCCTCGCACGGGGAGGTTCTTGCGGTGGCGAATTCCACGATAGCAATTGATATCCTTCAGTCGCTGAATATCCTGGGCAACTTGCCGCCGCAAAGCACCTTCGACGACATAGTCTTTATCCAAGATGGCGGCTAATCGGCCCAATTCATCCTCCCGAAGGTCCTTCGCCCGAACCCGCGGGTCGATTCCTGCCTTGTGACATAACTCCCGTGCAATCGCCGGTCCTACCCCATACAGGTAGGTGAGCGATACCACCGTCGGTTTATCGCCAGGAATATCTACCCCTAACAGACGTGGCATTTTCCCAGAATCTCCTTAAAAGGACTAATCACAATACCGCTTAACGCACGTTTCCATCATTTCTCCCGGCCTCAACCGCCGCTGAGTCAATTCCCCAACGCTACCGAGCGGCTATATTCAATTATTAGGACCAAACATACCAGGGATTAACTCTCCTAATTTCTTTCTCCCCTTAGCCTTCTTTGCTCCCCCTAACAGCCGATTAGCCTAAAAACTCTGTGCTTTTTTCTCCAGCTTACTTACCAGGTTCTGGTCAAAACCCCCGAGATTGCAGTCCATCTGCCTACATTGCACGTGCAACCTGAGAGCACCCATGCTCTCCCGGGCAGAGCTACCCCTGCCTTTGCTTGTGCTTGGGATTAGAACAAATTATATAGATGCGGCCTTTTCTCCGAACCACCTTGCAGTTGGCACAAATTCTTTTAACGCTTGCACGGACTTTCATGTTTAGCCCCCGTTTCGCAACTGCACTCAATACCCACAGGTCTCTTCTCGACCGCCAGTATCCGGTTCAAAACCTAGCCTCTTGGCAATTCTCCTCGCGGCAGGTCACTTTTCTGAATGAGTTATCCCGCTGCAAACCACGTTCGGGCTGCAATCGTGGGGATTTCGAAAACACCCCAATTCAGGCAGTTCCTACGATTAATTCCCGGCGGATTCTCGCTCCGGTACTCCTTCGCCCACCCTGCCCTCCAAATCATGCTGTAATTCACTCACAAAATTTACAAAAAAAGGAACTGATGGGGGGACGGAAAGTGTTGATATCTCCGTCCTGAGCATTCTTTGGGAACGGGAACCCTTCAAGGTTGTCCACTCTGCTCCTTCCTGGGAAGCCGAAGCTGATCGGCCGTCTCCGAAATCGCTCTTGCTTCGTCTGGATCGCTTGGCTCAAAGTCCAATTCACCCCGCGGCCCCGCGGTGAGAACCACAGGTCCGTCCCCCGTGATGGCGATCGTATGCTCAAAGTGAGCACTCGGCAAGCCGTCGGCAGTCACCTGGGTCCAGTAGTCCGGCATAAGACGGACCCGCTTGGACCCCATATTCACCATCGGCTCAACCGCAATCACCAACCCCGGCTGAATGCGAAAGTCACCCCCGCGACGGAGGAGGTCACTGACAAAGTTGGGGACCTGGGGATCCTCGTGCATATTGCGACCGATGCCGTGACCTACGAATGCCTCCACCACGGAAAAACCGTGCTGTTTCACGAATCGTTCCATTTCGGCGGCCACTTCGCTCCAGTAGGATTTTTCCCGTAAGAGTCGAATGGCCAACCGGAGGACATCCCGAGTCACTTGCACCAGGAGCCGGACCCTTTCCGGTACCGGCTCCAAGATGAACGTAGCGGCCGCGTCTCCGCACCAACCCCCTGCACGGCAGCCGGTGTCAATACTTACGATGTCTCCCGGCTTGAGTTTCCGCGGTCCGGGGATACCGTGAACCACCTCCTCATTCACGGAAATACAAGTCACGGCCGGGTACGGGACCTTTCCCGGCACCCCCTTAAATAACGGCTGGACCCCTTGGGCGGCAAAAAATCGCTCGACAGCCTTGTCAATTTCACCCGTGGTCACCCCCGGTCGAACCATCGATCGGGCCAAGGCCAAGGCACGCCAGACCACCAACCCGGCCTTTCGCATGGCCGCGATTTCTTTCGCACTGCGGAGGGCAATCACGCCCCTCGGTTCTCCTCACACTCAGGGTTGTCCGATCCCACCGGGGCAACGCCGCAACCCACTAGCCCGGGTCTGGTTTTGAGTGCTATGCCCGGCCTGCCGCAATCGGATCCAACACGGCAACAATCCGCTCGAAAACCTCCTCGACCGTGCCCACTCCATCGACGGAGTGCAAGAGTCCTCGCTTGCCATAATAGTCCAGCAAAGGCTCCGTTTGGTTCCGGTAAGCGACCAGCCTTTGCCGGATCACCTCCGGAGAGTCATCGGCTCGGCCTCTTCCTGCCAACCGGCGAAAGAGTTCTTCCTCGGGCACTCTCAGTTCCAGCACGACATCCAAAGGTGTCCCTCGAGCTGCCAGAAGCCGGTCCAAAGCCTCCGCCTGGGCAACCGTTCGCGGAAATCCATCCAACAAAAATCCGAGACTACAATCAGGTTGGTTCAACCGCTCTTCCACAATGCCTAGAACGATTTCATCCGGAACCAACTCCCCCCGGGACATGTACTCATCCGCCTTCCGGCCGATTTCCGTTTGAGCCTCCCGAGCTGCCCGCAACATATCCCCTGTGGACAGATGCACCAAGCGATAGCGTTGAATGAGTTTCTCGGCCTGAGTACCCTTTCCAGCCCCGGGAGGCCCAATGAACACCAGTCGCATCCGTATAGCTCCCAAACCACTTCGTGCCTATGGTCCACCGGTTAAGTGAATCCCTAAATTAGTCCGTCCATGTAGGCAATTATGCGGCTTCGAATATAATCGCCTGTTATTCGAGGATATTCGTTCAACGTTCTAACAAGCCCTTGTAATTGTGCATCACGAGATAACTATCGATCCGTTGAACCAAATCGAAGGCCACACTCACGGCAATCAGCAAGCTGGTGCCCCCGTAAAAGCTGGCAATCACCCAATCCACTCGCAACCAGGTGGCGATAATTGTGGGAATGACCGCAATGATTGCCAAAAAGCCTGCTCCCACAAAAGTGATCCGAACCATCACTTTTTCCAGATATTCCGCGGTTCGGCGTCCTGGTCGGTAACCCGGAATAAAGGTCCCATAATTCTTGAGGTTCTCCGCCATATCTTTGGGGTTAAAGATGATTGCCGTCCAAAAGTAGCAGAAGAAGTAAATGAGCAAGATGTAACAAACGTTGTAGATGTACGACTCGCCGCGGCGGAAAGCTAAATCAAGATGCAAAGCCCAACCAGCCCGGGTCTGGTGAGCTAACCACTGGAAAAACACCGAAGGAAATAGCAGCAGGCTGCTAGCGAAAACAATGGGCATCACACCACCCTGGTTGACTTTCAACGGGAGGTACTGCCGAGCTCCGCCGTATACCCGTCGCCCCCGCACATGCTTTGCACTGTGAGTGGGGATTCGTCGCTGGGCTCTTTCCATATAAACGACCCCAGCCACTACTCCCACGAACAACGCCACCAAGACTAGTAACTTATCAACCCCGATTGTCCCCCCCGCACTTCCCAACTCTAAGCCTTCTGTAACGACAGGCTGAAGCAACGACCAAAGAGCACTCGGTAGCCGGGCAAGAATACCGGCCATGATGAGCAAACTGATCCCGTTTCCTATCCCGTATTCGTCGATTTGTTCTCCCAGCCACATCAAGAAAGTCGTCCCCGCGGTCATCGTCAACACGGCCGTCAGCTGCCAAGCCAGTGACAGCTGCCCTGTTTCAGGATCGATAAATTGCTCGCGAATAAACTCGCTCCGAACGAGCACAGCAAGATAGAACCAGCTTTGGAAAATACAAAGACCTACCGTGGCATACCGGGTATATTCGTTGATTTTTCTTCTGCCGGCCTCTCCTTCCTCTTTTTGCAGACGTTCTAAAGCGGGGATTACTGTGGCCAGCAACTGAAAGATAATGGAGGCCGAAATATATGGCATAATGCCTAAGCCGAAGATAGTAGCCTCGTGCAAGTTGCTAGCACTGAAGATGGCCACCTGCTCCAACAAAGCCCCAAAGCCCCCCTGCTGAGTCTGCAATGCCCGCCGCATTGCCTCCGCGTCCACGACCGGCAGGGGGATCTGCCACCCCACGCGGTAAATAGCCAAAAGGAGCAGGGTGAGGAGGATCTTCCGCCGCAGCTCAGGGATGGTAAAAATCACTCGGATTTTTTCCAACATTGCCGGCTCATCCTTCAAAAAACATCCTGCCGGTTGCGGCAACCCCGCCCCAGCACGTCCTTGGTCCCTTGCCCCTGCTTCTCAAACAGTTGCTGGGTTCAACGATAAAACGGCAAGTAGTTTCCTCTAACACCTCAAAGAACCCATCTAAGGGGCAAGTCCGCCAAGTCCGTGAAATGTCAAAACACTTGACCCCAACAAAAAAACGCAATCCCTCAACGAAAAAACCTCGCCTCCGGAACAGGCGACGGAATCTCACAGTCCATTCCGAAGCACTGTAGAAAGGACCCCCCAAGGGATCCCTCTTCTGGCCAGGCCTCACCAATTCTTGAGAATCAACGAGCTCCGGCCGGTACCTTTTTCGTCTTGTTCTTCGGTACCGGTTTCTTACCGGGCAGCTGAATTATTTCGCCACCGGCCTTGAGAATCTTTTCTTTCGCGGAAGTACTAAACCGATGGGCAGCGACCTTGAGCGGTTTGGTTAACTCCCCAGACCCGAGGATTTTGAGGATATCGTAGTTCTCTTTCACTACCCCTCGTGTCCGGAGAGTTTCCGGATTCACCTCTTCCCCGGCCGCAAAGTATTTCTCCAACACACCTACATTTACAAAAGCCACAACATCAGCAAAGCGGTTATGAAAACCGCGTTTAGGAATGCGGCGGATAAGAGGCATTTGTCCGCCTTCAAAGCCCGGCCGACGGGACCAGCCACTTCGCGAGGCCTGACCTTTGTGCCCTCGACCACAAGTTTTCCCATGGCCGGAACCTGGTCCCCGTCCGACTCGCTTTGGTTTCTTGTGCCGGGTTATCCCCCGGTGGACATCGCTTAAGTTCATGATAGCGAAACTCCCCGAAGTCGCTCCGTCTCAGCCTTACTGCGACATTGCTGCAATGCCAGAATCGTTGCCTTCACTAAATTCAAGGGGTTATGCGAGCGAAAACTCTTGGTGAGAATGTCGGTAATTCCAGCAGCCTCGCACACTGCCCGGACTGCCGCTCCAGCGATGATACCAGTACCTGGCCGGGCCGGTATCAATACCACCTTCGACGCCTCGTATTCGCCCCAGACTTCATGGGGAATAGTTCCGCCATCCAGTTGAATCGTCACCATGTTCCGCTGAGCGGCCTTGAGGGCTTTCTCCACTGCCGGAGGGACCTCGTTGGCCTTTCCGTAGCCCCAGCCTACCCGACCCTGCCGATCCCCTACAACTACCAAAGCGGTAAAGCTGAACCGTCGGCCCCCTTTGATCACCGCGGCACACCGACGGATTTGGATCACTCGTTCGACTAGTTGGCCGGCAACTGCAGGTTCTGTCGACATCGCTCAAAAAACCTCGATTGATCTCCCAGCCTAAAGTATTCCCGTTGCCCGAATAGCAAAACGCCGCCTACACCTTTCTTCTTCTACCCGGGATACCGCCGGTAGTTCTCTGGCTTTCCCCCCGCCTCAGCTGATTCTCCATCAGTTCGCCTAGTTCGCCCTTTAAACCGCCAAAGTCACGCCGGACAGCCACTCCCGGTTGGAAACCGCCGTTCGGTCGGAGCCACCTACTTCCGCTCGAAACCGAAATGCTTGGACAAACTACCCCTTAGGACCGGCATACGTGAGGGCGATAAATCCCTCAAGGAAACCTTTGAAATCTTGCCCTTCCCAAAATCCCTCCTAGCCCCTTGTTTTCAAACCCACCGTCCCGGGCCCCCGCAGCTCCGAGTTTTACTTCTTTCCGCCCTTTTTCTGTGCTGTCTGAGCGGCGGCCATTTTTTGAAGGGCCTTTTCTGTTTTAGTCTTCTTCTCCTTCGCCGGAGCTTTTTCGGCCTCTTCCTCCTCAATGACTTTCTTGGGGCCGATGTCTAAACCGGCATCGCGAGCCGCATCAGCCAAAGCCGCCACTCGGCCGTGGTACTTGTACCGCCCGCGGTCGAAAACGACCTGTTTGATCCCTGCTGCCAATGCCCGCTCGGCAATGGCCCGCCCCACTAACTTCGCCGCCTCGACATCTCCCCCGTGCTTCCGGTCCCCCAAAATTTCCTTTTCCAAAGTACTGGCAGCGGCCAAAGTCCGCCCTGTTGTATCGTCGATCACTTGGGCATAGATATGTTTGTGGCTTCGAAACACACTCAACCGCGGTCGGTGCGAAACCCGTTTGAGCTTATTCCGAACCCGGAAGCACCGCCGCTGCCTTTGCCGATTCAATTCTTTTTGCTTATTCACGGCTAAAACTCACCCGGTCCGCAAACGGCTTTTCGATCAACTCCGCCCATCACAAACCACAAGGTGAAATGCAAATCAAGAGTTAAAAATCACTCGCAAACCACTTGTATCCCCAGCCCTCTTCCCTCTCGCCGCAACGCCTTTTACATTTGGCTCAACATCTGACTGATGGCTTCCATCTGGCTCAGTCAACCCGTCCCGAGACCACCCAGCCCAATCCTCGAAGGCCGGTACGGAAATCTAAACTAACCACGACTTGGTTAGCCTTGAAGCCCGACAGTTTTTCGAAATTGCCACCGTCCCTTATCCGCCGAGAAACGATTAACACCAATCCACCAAATGATCAAAATTTCACCCCGGAAGGATTGCCACTCTACTTCTTGCCAGCACCCTTGCGTTCCTTCAGCCGGACCACCTCCCCCACATACCGAATGCCCTTGCCCAAATATGGATCCGCTTTGCGAATTGCCCGAATTTCCGCAGCAAATTCCCCCACTCGTTGCTTGTCAATCCCACGGATTACGATGTGCTGGGGATCCGGGCATGTGACTGTAAGATCGGGGGGCAAGGGTACGTGAACTTCATGGGCAAACCCGAGCCGCAGATGCAATTCCTTCCCCACGATAGCTGCCAAATAACCCACCCCTTGGATTTCCAATTGCTTTTCGTAGCCTTGGGTGACCCCGATCACCATATTCTGAATTAAGGCTCGTGTGAGGCCATGGAATGCCTTGGTCCACCGAGTCTCCTGTGCTGGCCGAACATGAATCAGCCTATTTACTGGGTCAAACTCCACGGCCACTTCTGGCCGATGCTGGTAACTCAGCTTACCCTTGGGGCCCTCGATTACCACCGTACGATTTTCGATATTAACTTTTACGTCCGGCGGAACTACTACAGGTCTTTTTCCAATTCGCGACATTGCTGCCCGTCCCTACAGACCCGAGTTCAACCTATCGGGTATAGCGAAATCTATCGACAAAATGGGTTACCTTTCTCATCCCCAGCCAACAGAGTCCGTGGGGTCTCTTCTCCCACTTCACCACACCTTACAGATAATTTCACCCCCGACCTTTCTTTGGCGAGCTTCCCGGTCGCTCATCACCCCGCGGCTTGTGCTGAGGATATAAATGCCCAAACCATTGAGCACAGGCTTTAACTTCTGATAGCCACAATAGATTCGCCGACCGGGGGTACTGACACGTTCGATGTGCCGAATCACCCGCTCGCCATTGGGGCCGTACTTTAGGTAAATTCGCAGCTGCTTACCCGGCCCAGCATCAATCTCCTCCCAGTCCCAGATATAGCCTTCCCGCTTTAAAACCTCGGCGACCCCCCGTTTCACTTTGGAGCTTGGGAGGTCCACATACGGATGCTCAACCCGAACAGCATTGCGAATGCGGGTCAGCATGTCGGCGATAGGGTCGGTCATCATTTCCCGTCAGGTCCCCTTACCAACTTGCCTTACGTACACCAGGAATCAGTCCCCAATCGGCCAGCTTTCGCAGACAAATACGACACACGCCGAATTTGCGGTAATATCCCCGCGGTCTTCCACACAGACGGCACCGATTGCGGCGACGCACCGCAAACTTCGGCTCCCGCATCGCTTTCACGATCTTTGCTTTGCTTGCCATGGAACCTCGATCCCTACTCGACCTTCGTCAGCCCTTCAACCCGAACGGAAGGGCATCCCTAACAACTGCAGAAGTAGACGGGCTTCCTCGTCACTATCGGTAGTGGTCACAATCGTGATGTTCATGCCTTGCGGACGGGAATAGCGGTCCGGGTTCAGCTCGGGGAAAACGAATTGTTCCGAGAGCCCAAGGTTGTAATTGCCGTGCCCGTCGAAGGCCCGCGGATTCAACCCCCGAAAATCCCTTACCCGCGGAAGTGCGAGGGAAATTAAACGATCGAGGAACTCGTACATCCTCTTCCGCCGGAGAGTCACCATGCAACCAATGGGCATTCCCCGACGAACCCGGAAGGCCGCCACCGACTTCCGTGCCCGAGTCACTACCGGCTTTTGGCCGGTGATAAGGCTCAATGCATCCACGGCCTCTTCCAGATACTTTTTATCTTGGAGGGCCTTCCCTACCCCCATGTTGACCACAATCTTCTCCAATCGCGGGAGGGAAAGAGGGTTAGATCGTCCTAGCCGCTTGGCCAGCTCCGGCACGATCTCCCGTTGATAGCGTTCCATCAGGCGAGGAATCATGACGCAGGTGCCTCACTTTTTGCATAACGCTTCCGCGGAGGGGCAATTTGCCCGATATCTGCCCGACATTTCTTGCAATAACGAACCTTGCTTCCGTCGTCCAAATAGCGAGCCCCTGTGCGAGTGGCTCTGTTACACGCGGGGCACACCAAAAGGACGTTCGACCAGTGGAGGGGCATCTCGATTTCCACCCGCCCGCCTTGAGGATGTTTCCTGCTCCGGCGGAGGTGTTTGATCGCTTTGTTGATGCCCTCCACCACGAGCTTTTGATTCTTCCGGTCCACCCGGAGGACCCGGCCTCGTTTGCCGCGATCCTCCCCGGTGATCACCTCGACTATATCATCCCGACGGATGTGCATCTAAACGACCTCGCTTGCCAAACTGACAATCTTCATAAAGTTCCGCTCACGGAGTTCCCGTGCCACCGCTCCAAAAATTCGCGTCCCCTTGGGATTCCGCTCTTGATCGATAATGACTGCCGCGTTGCTGTCGAATCGGACGTAGCTCCCATCTTCCCGACGGGTAGGCTGCTTCGTGCGGACCACCACCGCTCGAACCACCGACCCCTTTTTAAAGTCGCTTCCCGGAATCACACTTTTTACGCTGCAAACGATAATGTCACCTACCCGGGCATACCGCCTCCGGGAACCCCCTAGCACCTTTATACACATCAACTCCCGTACACCAGTATTATCTGCGACTGCCAACCGAGTTTGCGTCTGAATCATCGCCGCACCTTCCGCAGCCTTATCCTCTTGAGTCGCATATTCCCAATTGGTTTACTTCAAATGGCCCTACAGGACCTCCGCATCCCACAAACCCCATAACTACTTGCGGGGCAATCTTATTTGCCCCCTGGATGCTATTCTCCCTTGCCAGCCCTTCCCGCCTTTCGAGGAACAGATTCTCTTTCCATCCCGTTTAGGGTATCCCCCTAGGCAAGATTCGTTGACCTAGAGGTTAAAGGGTCTGGGAACAAAGACTTCTAGGTACCCGAACTCTCCCCGCCGCCCGATTGAGGCTCTCCTGGAGCCCCCACCGCACCCGAAGGAGACAACGGCTCCAAATCTTTGGTTTCAGTCTGCAGAGCCTCTCGAGCCGAAACATCTAGCCGGCTAATCACTCGGACTAACCGCCAGCGTTTCAGGCGAGAAAGCGGCCGAGATTCAATGATCTCTACCGTATCCCCCAGGTGAGATTCATTATTCTCATCATGAACGTAACAAATTGTTCGCTTACGAATATATTTCCCATACCGGGGATGCCTGGCGATTCGCGGCACCTCAACCCGGCGAGTCTTGTTCATCCGGTCACTTGTGACGATACCAATCAACCGTTTTCTCGGCATTCCTCAGAAACCTCCGCTTTATTCTGGAGGCATTAACATCAAGAAGTCCTCGCTGTCGAGCGGAACGGCAACCAATAAGCTATTCTGCAGTTCGGCTCACGAATCCCTTTTTGCCATTCGATGCGGATCTACCTCTCCGAAAGCCCCTTAACGTACCCGCCGTTCACTCGACGGGGTCAACTATTCCCTGGGATTACCTCTTCTCGGGACCATCAGGCGAACCCGCACTTGCCCTTCAATATGCCTTGGGAGTGCTACCTTACGTAGCTGCCCAGCAAAATACCGGGGAGGAAGAGGTTGGCTCTAATCCTCGCCCCTTGCACCCGCCGATCTTCCTTCCCTCCCAACCACCGACCGCCTAACAAGCATATTCTTCGGGAAGCTGAGCTCACCGAGGCGGTATACAATCGCCTTCTTTCACTTATTTTGAGCGGAAAGTTTTTCCTGCTGCCGCTTACGCTCATTTTGAATGGTTAAGATCCGAGCAATGAGCCGCCGATGCTTTCGAATTTCGCTCGGTGCATCCAATCGCTCGGTTTGAGCTTGGACGCGGAGGCGGAAAAGCGACTCCCGCGTCTCCTTGAGCACTTGGGCCAATTGCTCGTCGCTCATCTGTCGCAATTCACTTACTTTCATGGCCCGACAACGACCTTATTCTCTTCAGATCTCCGACACTGGTATCAGCCGGCCAAACGTAACCGCCGAAACCGAAGGCGGCTTTCCCGAAAACCTTTCGGTCAATGCTTCCTTAACCCAACCGCTGCTCTAAACGATTTGCCCTAAGAAACTTCCACGTACCACACCTAGCCAAATATTGAACCACCGAAAAAACCCGCGGTATCTTCGAATTCGGCTTACACAGGCTGTCGTCGGATGAAGCGGACCTTAACCGGCATTTTGTGGGCCAGTCGGCTAAAGCAAAGCCGAGCCGCCTCCTCCGATACCCCGCCGATCTCGAAGAGGACCGTACCAGGCTTTACAACAGCCACCCAGAACTTCGGTTCCCCTTTGCCCTTTCCCATTCGTGTTTCCAATGGCTTGGCAGTCACGGGTTTATGGGGAAAGATACGGATGTATAGTTTCCCCTCGTTTCGGAGATACTGCTGGGCAGCTATCCGGCCGGCCTCGATCGTCTGGGCCTTGATCCAACCACCTTGCACCGCCTGCAGCCCGTAGTCTCCGAAAACAACTCGGTTCCCCCGGGTTGCTTTACCTCTTATACGTCCTCTTTGGGCCTTTCGAAATTTTACCCGCTTGGGCATCATCGCCATGGGATTCGTCCTCCCCGAACATTCCGCGATTAATCCAAACCTTTACGCCGATCCGCCCCTGAGGAATGAGTGCCTCGGCAAAACCGTAATCGATATTGGCCATTAAGGTGGACAGGGGCATAGTTCCGGCGATTTCTTTTTCCGAGCGACTCATCTCTGCCCCACCGAGCCGGCCGGAAACCTGGATCTTGATCCCCTTCGCACCTGCCTTCATTGTTTCTTCGATAGCCCGCTTCATTACCCGGCGGAAACTGGCCCGTCGCGATAGCTGGTCCGCAATATCCTCGGCTACAAGCTGAGCCACCAACTCCGGCTGACGGACCTCGATTACTTCCAGCCGAATCCGCCTCCCTGTCAGTTCTTCCAGTTCTCGCTGGAGTTCTTCCTTCTTTTCTCCTTTTCGACCAATGAGAATTCCCGGCCGGGCAGAGTGCACGAACACCCGGACCTCGTCCCGGGTACGTTCGATTTCGATCTTAGCGACCATGGGGTACATGGGGCGGCCTTCCGCATCCTTGCGGTTCTTGATGAAATCGCGGATCTTCTGATCTTCCACCAGCAGATCCGCAAACTCCTTCTTCGGGGCATACCATCGGCTAGCCCAATTGAGGGTCACGCCGGTCCGGAAACCTATTGGATTTACCTTTTGACCCATACCGGCAACAGCTCCTTTCTCACTCCAACACTACCGTTATGTGGGACATGCGTCGGAGATAGATAGCAGCCGCCCCCCGGGCCAAGGGCCGGAGCCGCTTCAACGATGGTCCTTGATCTACCCGCACATCCACCAACCGCAACCGCCCCGCGTTTCGCACATCTTGTTCTTCCGCATTGGCCATCGCCGAGCGGATCACCTTTTCTAACATCCGTGCACCTCGTTGCGGCTGGAACCGCAGGATCGTTAGTGCCTCCTCCGCTGTCTTTCCCCGAACCAGATTGGCTACCAACCGAACTTTCCGCGGACTGATTCGGGCAAAACGATGCTTAGCCACGTACATGGTCTTTTCCCACCTATCACCAACGACTCATTCTGCCCACGCCCCGGTGCTGAACCCTTTGTGCAAAATCTCCCTGCCTGGCAACGGCTTGCCCTCCCCAGAACAACCTCTTGCCTACGAAACCTGCTATTTTCGTTTGGCCTCTTTCTTCCCAGCACCACCATGCCCACGGAAGATTCGCGTGGGGGCAAATTCTCCTAACCGATGCCCCACCATCTCTTCCGTGACAAAAACCTTCACGTGGGTTTTGCCGTTGTGGACTAAAAAGGTATGGCCAACGAATTCGGGAATGATTGTGCACGCACGTGCCCACGTCTTGATGGGCCGACGTTCGTTCGCTTCGTTAAGTTCTTTTACCTTCTTGTACAGCTTGGCATCTACGTAGGGACCCTTTTTTAACGATCGTCCCATGGTTCCCCCTTCTCACTTCTTAATTCCTTTAAGTTCTTAGCTTCGCCTCACCGTAGCGTCGGGACACCCGGCGTCGCAAAATGAACTTGTCCGAGGGCTTTCGCGGCTTGCGAGTCTTTCCACCTTTAGCCGGTTTCCCAGTGGGACTGCATGGGTGCCTACCACCTTTAGTCCGCCCTTCGCCACCTCCGTGAGGATGGTCGATCGGGTTCATGGCGGTGCCCCGTACATGCGGCCGACGCCCCAACCACCGACTACGGCCAGCTTTCCCCAGCTTAATGGCATCGTGATCCGCATTTCCCACTGCTCCAATAGTCGCCCGACAACAAGCAGGTACCCGGCGAATTTCCCCGCTCGGAAGCTGGATCTGAGCCCAGTCCTCATCACGAGCCATTAAAATTGCCCGCGTCCCCGCTGAGCGGCAAAGAGCTGCCCCCTTCCCCGGTTGCACCTCAATTGCGTGAATCTCAAGTCCAAGAGGAATTTCCGAAAGGGGCAGACAATTGCCGACTTTCGGCGGAGCCCCTGGACCGCTCATTACCTCATCACCAACCTTCAGCCCTTCTGGGGCCAAAATGAAGCGTTTTTCCCCATCCGCATAATGCAAGAGAGCGATCCGGGCACTACGATTGGGGTCGTACTGGATGGAGGCAACCTTTGCAGGGATCCCGTCCTTTCGCCGCCAAAAATCGATGACTCGATACTTCCGCTTGTGGCCGCCGCCCCGATGCCGTACCGTAATTTTCCCCTGATTGTTGCGGCCGCTCCCTCGCACCATAGGACGGAGTAGGCACTTCGGAGGCTCCGCTCCCGGTGTTAGCTCGGCAAAATCGCTAACGGTAGCATGCCGCCGGCCCGGAGATGTCGGTTTGTATACTCGAATACCCATGAGATGTCTCCACTGCGAGTTTCTTGCTGCCAGGAGCTACACTTCCAACCCATCGACGATCCTACGATCTGCCGACCAACTGCTCCCGGCTGCGCCGAAATGCTGCCCTTCCTTCGCAAATTGCCATTAAAAGAAATCAATCCGATAGTCCGGATGGAGCGTTACAATCGCCTTCTTCCAGCTCTTGGTGTACCCTCTCTTGAACCGGAATCGTCTCGGTTTTCCCCGACGATTCTGAGTGTTCACCCGCACTACCTTAACATTAAAAAGCTCCTCGACTGCCTCCCGGATCATCCGCTTGTTAGCTAGAGGATGAACCTCAAATGCATACTGGTTGTACCGCTCGGCCGCAATTAGGCTTTTCTCCGTCACCAACGGCCGAATGATGATCTGATAAGGCGTCAATTGAAGGTTGGTTTGCGTAATGTCCCGTCCCATGATCCGGTGCTAACCTCTCTTTGCACGCCAACCGTCCGAGGACGGACGGATTTAGTGATTTTCGTAACCCCAGCCGGCCAGGCCGTGCTCCGCCCCCTTCTAACAAAACCTGAAGTTCCGTTTGAACCCCAAAACCGTTCCACCCGCGTCAAATTCACCTTCTCGCGACGCCCCCGAGAGAAACTCCTAGATGGTGCGATGAAATATTCGCACACCGCTTATTCCAGGCCGAAAGCCGTCTGGTTAATACCGGTTTGACTTTTCTCCGCAATTTCCCGCAGGTTTTCCTCCCGGTATCGCACTAACTCGAAACTCGCCCAATTCTCCCCGGGACACCGGTTTTTCCACTTCTCGGATGCATTTGAGGACTAACCCTCGCCCATTCGCCCGGCGTTTCTCAAACCTGCTTCGATCAACTAGTCTGCTTTAGCTCCGCTAACGCTCGGTTTCCTCTGCAACAATACTTCCAGTTCGGCCCTTCTCCCCTCTTCGTTAGGCACTCTCGGCCTTAACCAAAGCTGCGGCTTCCGGGGCCAAAATCTTGTGCCGTTTTTCCTCATCGCTTTTGATTTTGGCTCGGAATGCATCCAAAGCCGCCGTCGTCATAAGAAGCCGTCTCGGCCGAAGGATTTCCAGTGCATTAAGCTCCATAACCGGAAGCACAGAGGCGTCGGCTAGATTTCGCACACTTTTGTAGACGTTAACATCATGCTTGTCGACCACCACCAAGGTTCGGATACCGGAGAGCCCGAGGGCTTTCAAGATGGCAGCCATCTCCCGAGTTTTGGGCTCCGCAAAACTTAGTTCGTTAATGAGAGTTACCTCTCCATCGCGAAACCTGGCGGCCAAGGCCATCCGGGTAGCCAATCGCAAAGCCTGTTTTGGCAACCGGTAATACCAATCCCTCGGTCGGAGAGCATGAGCATGCCCACCTCCCACCCGGGTCGGAGACCGCCGAGAACCCGCCCGGGCTCGACCAGTTCCTTTTTGCCGGTACAGCTTCCGCGTCGAACCAGCTACTTCCCCCCGACTTTTTGTCTTCACCGTACCCAGGCGACGGTTAGCCTGGTACATCACCACCGCGTCATGAAGTAGCTGCTTGTTAATCCGCGGTGCCAACTCGGTGAGATCCAACTCGTAAGATCCAACCTGCTGTCCCGTTCGGTCAAAAACCGGCAAAACGATCATGGATCACTCCAAAACTCATTTCTTGGGAGCCACGCGACGCATCCCGCCAAAAAGTATGGAAACAACGAAAATACGTCCCATATTGAAGGCACCGTAGGGAGACACCTTGGCGTTTACCCCTCCGGACCGGCCCCTGAAAGTTCCGCCGCCAATTTGCTCCCGACTCGCCCAACGAAGCGGGCCTACTCAGAAAGCATATCAATTGGTAGCAGCAGCCTCGGCTGTTAACTGCTGATCACCAACCGACTCCGGCAAAATCGGCGGCAAAAGAGGCTTGCTAGGTTTCGCGGGCAACTTGTTGGTGGAGCGAATGATCAAAAAACCACCGTTCGGTCCAGGGACAGCACCTTTGACTAAAAGAAGGTTGTTGACGGCATCAATCTGCACCACTCGCAGATTCCGCACGGTGCAACGGGCTGCCCCATAATGCCCGGCCATCCGCTTACCCTTAAAAACGTGGTGCGGATCCGAGTTCATCCCGATCGATCCGGGGTGACGGTGGACCTTCTTGACACCGTGACTTGCCCGCTGGCCTCGGAAATTGTGGCGTTTCATAACTCCCGCAAACCCGCGGCCCTTGGAGATTCCCGTGACATCCACCGCCCCAACATCCTCGAAAATCGACACATCAATTACCTGCCCAACCTGATAACCCTCGACTGGGCCGCGAATCTCCCGGATAAACCGCTTCGGTTCGCAGTTGGCCTTCGGAGGTGGCGTAATTCCTGCGGCGATGAGTGCCTTTTGGCGTTTGCTGTCTAGGTGGGCTACGTGACCACGCTCAGCTCGCGTGGCTAAGCGACGAGGCTTATCGAGGAACCCCAACTGAATGGCCTCGTAGCCATCACGCTCCACCGTTTTAATCTGGAGCACGTGGCATGGGCCTGCCTGAATCACCGTAACGGGGATGACCTTCCCCGAGGGATCATAAATCTGCGTCATCCCGACCTTTCGGCCAAGGATTCCCACTCGTTTCATGGAAGTCGACCTCGCTACAATCACCTTGCCTGTGGGACCACCGGTAAAATGCCGGCGTTACCCACACGGCGTCTACTCATGCCGCAGTCCGCCTCGGTGAATTACCACCACCACGCGTACTGAAGGCTTTTCCCCGATATACTGACCGTTCAAAAGCAACTTTCTGAACTATTCGCCCCCACGATGCCTAACTTCAGTCTGCCCCCTGATTTAGCCCATTCTTATCTCTTACGCCCTTCCTGATGTCGCCTTAATTTTCACCTCTACACCTGCAGGAATGCTTAGCTTATTGAGCTGTTCGATAGTCTTTGCTGTCGCTTCGCAAATATCGATCAACCGCTTATGGGTTCGGATCTCGAATTGCTGACGTGCTTTCTTGTCGATAAATGGGCTAGAGAGAACGGTATAACGTTCGATCCTGGTCGGAAGGGGAATCGGCCCGAAAACCTTAGCCCCTGAACGTTTCGCAGTCTCGACGATTTCGCGAGCACACTCGTCGAGAGTTGCGTGATCGTATGCCTCCATCCGGATCCGGATTATTTCTTTGGTTTTTCCTGCCACCGAATACGTCTCCGAATCCTCTCAATAACTCTCAAAATACCAAGCGAACTAACTGCCAAACACCAGAATTTCTGCCACTTGGGGAGATCCAGAAACGGCCGCAGATTTTTAAAGAGTATCGGTTCCCGCTCCCTACGTCAACTCCCCCGAAGCAGTGAATTCTCCTCTCCTGGGAAATAAACGTTCCGATAAAACCCAAAAGTGGACCACCGGCCCCCCGCCGCCTAGCTCCACCGATCACCAATACCCCCTAACCAGACCACTGTGCTCGTATTTCTCTTTGCCAATTTGCCTTCCCCCTTGTCCCAGCCCGCCTCCAGACGGAGCGGTCCACCATCACTGGAAACTCCTCCCCCACCAACCAGCTAATGCTCCTCAGAAAACCTCTGCTGTCCCACTTATATCCATTACGAATCGACATGCACCTCTCGTTTGCCCAGCAACGAAATTCAAAGTTTGGGAGGGGCAGTTCCAAGAGTCCAGCTTGAGGCGGGAAGTGGACCGGCAGGAAAAGGGCCGGGAACAAAAAATTTTAATACAGCTCAGGCCCTAGTTGAAGGCCGCTGTGCTGTATTCTTGAAAATTCTTATTGACCCTCCTCCCTCCCCACAACCCACACAGATAACCTCAGCCTCCTACTAACCCACCCTCCGCCTAGTTGTTTCCACTTCAGAACCCAATTGCCTTTTTCTTGATTTACGCAACCCAACGCATTCAGAGCCTCTTGGAACCGGACAAACTGCCCAGGGCCACAATGTTACGTGGCAGGAAAGCCGAACAAAAAGGCCCCTCCCTCAGCCCGTGGATAATCACTGCGAGTTTCTTGACGGGGGCCTAAAAAATCTTCGTATGTCATCTAACGCTGACCTCAAACAGAAAAATCCTATTGGCAGAAGCGATCACCGCCGCCTTAAGCAGTTCAAGCACGAGACACTTTCTCAGCTCGTTCTTCCCTCTACTTCCATTTCGCGTTATCGGTCCGAGGTCCCCCCTGTCAAAGGAGTGAGGGAACCCGCACTGGCCAAATCCCTGGGGGCTTGGTGATGGCAGAGGCAAAGTCCCCCGAGAGTCTCCCGCCAATGTATGCCTGCCGAATATTCCCCATCGAAGTGCCCCCCTTCCCAACAACTTTAAAGGTCACCTTCTCCCGATCGCCGCCTAAAAGTGCCCGTGACACTGGCGAGTTGTTCTGGATCTTTCACCGTCATCCCTCTTGCCCCCGCGACCATGCGTGGAAAAAAACCCTCCCCTCAGTATTAAATCCGCTAAAGCACCCCAGTTTGTACGGCTAGCAAATTCCCAACGATCTGTCCTTCTGCAACGCTTCTTGCCAGCCAAATAGCTCTTAACGCCCCCGAGGTGAATCCACTTGCCCACCCTGTCCGGCCGAATCCTTGGCTCCAACGTTGCCGGCCAGTTCCGCTAAATCATCCCTTGCAGAACCTCAGCGGGTGCAGGGGCGTACGAGTGAGGCTCCATGGTATAACTTGCCCGCCCTTGGGAAAGCGTCCGCATCGCACTGGAGTATCCAAACAGATTGGCCATGGGCACCAAGGCCTCGATCACCCGCATGTTACCCCGTTGGAACGTCTGTTCAATATTCCCTCGCCGCCTTTGCAGATCCGCCACAAAGTCTCCCAAATACTCTTCGGGAGTAACGACTTCTAGACGCATGATCGGTTCCAACAGAAGGCTGCCGGCTTCGCGGAGGGCTTTTTCGAACGCATCCGCAGCCGCTATTTGGAAGGCTACTTCGTTGGAATCGGTCTCGTGAGTCTTCCCTCCCAAAACCGTGATCTTAAGCTGGGTCAGGGGAAATCCTAGCAACCCTGTTCCCTGAGACTTTTCCTGAAGAACTTGCAAGACTGCCTTAAGAAACGCAGGTGGAAGGGCATCGCCGCACTCCGCGGTCACCAGAATCGGTTGCCCCTTTTGTTCCCACCGTTCCATGCGGATTTGCACCTCGGCGAATAGGTTTTGGCCCCCGATATTTCGGTGGCAAACCCCGGTCACTTCCACGGGTTTTTCCACGGTTTCCCGATAGCTCACCCGCGGGGGATAGACTCGGACATTCAACCGAAACTCCCGCTCCAGCCGGTGGCGGAGCACCTCTAAATGCAACTCGCCCATTCCGCTGATAATGGTCTGTCCGGTCTCTTCCAATTCGCGGGCATCGAACGTGGGATCCTGTTTCTTCATCAGTTGCAAGACTTCTGTGAGTTTCTTTCGATCGGCGGAGCTTTCCGGCTCAATCGCCATAGAAATGACAGTTTCCGGGAAAGTGATCGGCTCAAATAAGATGGGATGCTTCGGATCGCAAAGAGTGTCGCCCGTTACCGAATACCGGAGCCCGACGATACCGACGATGTCGCCGGCCTCCGCCATAGGAATCTGTTCCCTTCTGTCCGCCTGAACACGCCAAAGTTGGGGAACATTTTCCTTTTTCCCCTTCCCTGGGTTGAGTACCCGGCTGTTGGCTTTCAATTGGCCCGAATAAATTCGCACATAGTACAACTCCCCATGGCGATCCACCTGAATCTTGAAGACCAAGCCAGAAAACGGTTCCTTGGGATCCGGTTTGCGGTAAATTTTCTTGCCGGGATGTTCCGGGTCCTCTCCCTCTGCCGGTGGAAGGTCTTGGGGACTAGGCAAATACCGCCAAACACCATCCATGACTGGCTGTACACCAATTCCTTGAAGAGCCGAACCACAAAATACGGGAACAATCCGATATTGGATGGTAGCCCGCCGGATTACTCGGTGCAGGAGTTCTTCCTCTACCGGCTCATCAGCCAAAAGCTTTTCCGTAAGCTCATCGTCGTGAAGGGATAACTCGTCAAGCAGGCGAGCCCGCCACTCCGCAGCCCGGTCGCATTCTTCAGGAGGGATTTCTGAAACGATAATCTCGGAGCCGTCACTTTCCGGCGTGAAAGTGAGCATCTTCATGGTCACTAAGTCAATCACAGCACGGAAAGGATCTTTGAAGTGGGCCGGGCCTGCTCCCACAGGCAACGTTAACGGCACCGGATTGGCCCCTAACCTTTCCCGAATCTCCTGGAGGGTGCGAAAGAAGTCGGCCCCCTCTCGATCCATCTTGTTAATAAAGGCCAGTCGAGGCACCCCGTATTTATCCGCTTGATGCCAAACCGTTTCGCTCTGAGCCTCTACTCCTTCCCGGGCACTAAAGACGACGATGGCCCCATCCAACACCCGCAACGACCGTTCCACCTCTGCGGTAAAATCCACGTGGCCCGGAGTATCGATCAAATTGATCACTACGTCCTTCCAAGGGAAAGTGACCGTGGCCGCATTGATCGTGATCCCTCGCTCCTGTTCTTCCGGATCGTAGTCCGTTACCGTGGTGCCCTCGTCAACAGAGCCCACCCGGTGCACAAAATGAGCATAGAAAAGCATGCGTTCCGTCAAAGTGGTTTTCCCAGCATCGATGTGGGCCACGATCCCAATGTTGCGAAGCTTCTTGATATCCCGGCTCATGGCACCATCCTTTCGGCATGTGCTGGAGAACAGCCCGGACCTACCCGGCAAGGTCCGTGACTGCTCCCAAAAGCCCGCGCAAAACTTTGCCGCGCCGAAGGTTCTTCCCGAGCCTACACGGCGCGGCAACCCGTTGTGCCTGAGAATTGGGGCTACCAGGCAAAGTGAGCAAACGCCTTGTTGGCCTCTGCCATCCGGTGAACGTTCTCCCTTCGGGTGATCGCCGCACCCTCCCGCTTGTAAGCCGCGATCAATTCATCCGCCAATTTCAGGTACATCGGGCGACCTTTTTTATCCCGACAAGCCTGGATGATCCAGCGGATCGCCAGCGATTGTTGCCGCTTTTTATTAACCTGCATCGGCACCTGGTACGAAGCACCGCCCACCCGGCGAGATCGAACTTCCAGCGTGGGCTTCACGTTTTCCACAGCCTGGGTAAAGATTTCCATGGGATCCTTGTCGGGCATTCTTTTTTTGATCTCCTCCATCGCCTTGTAAAAGATCTTTTGGGCGACGGTCTTTTTTCCCTCCCGCATGATGCAATTGATGAACTTGGAGACCAAAAGCGACCCGTATACAGGATCCGGTTTCAGGGTAGCCTCACTAGCAGTCTTCTTCTTGCGAGCCATAGCTCGTCACCTTATCCAAAAGTGAAATGACTTCTTCTCTGCGGCTTAATTCCCATCTCGGTATTCGGACACTACCCCCGCCATGCCCGGGACTTCCCATTTGGGAAGTCCACACATTTGGATGAAATCCCAACGTTTTTCCGGGGAAAGTTC
>Ga0272449_1000303_pt1 | contig 59939 bp, 56 predicted proteins | sample YNPCB0241_FD_198679 | JGI IMG/M metagenome (GOLD analysis project Ga0272449, IMG submission 198679) | Hot spring sediment microbial communities from Yellowstone National Park, WY, United States - YNP-CB-024-1 | ecosystem: Environmental > Aquatic > Thermal springs > Hot (42-90C) > Sediment...
TCCCTTGTTGCCCAGAACAAGGGACACCGTCGCAGGCGAGACCCCTGCCAGACGGGCCACGTCTTTGATGGTGACCGGCACAGGCGGTGCTCCTTAAAACGATTTAGCTTTCGAAAGCATTATACCAGCACTCTTATAAAGGGTCAATATATCAGGGGTAAAAATTTCCAAAAACGTTTTAAACCCAGACAGGGCACAATTGAGAACACGCCCAGATGAGACATCCCAAGGGCGCAAACACCTGTCAGGAAAAGCCCAGAAGGCCGCTTCAAGCGCCGTACAGGTGGCAGCGAACGAGATGCCCTACCTCAACCTCCCGCATGCCTGGTTCTTCTCTCCTGCAGACTTCCCGGGCCTCACGGCAGCGGGGGTGGAACACACAGCCTGGAGGAAGGTTCACGGGACTTGGAATCTCCCCTGTGGAGACAATCTTTGCCGGCTTGAGCCGCTCCTCTTCTTCGGAGATTACGGGGATTGAGGAGAGGAGCATCTGGGTGTAGGGATGGAGAGGACGCTCAAAGAAGACCTGAGCCGGAGCAAGTTCCATGATCCTTCCAAGGTACATGATGGCCACCCGGTGGGCGATGTTCCGCATGAGGCTCAGGTCGTGAGTGATGAAAAGATACCCGAGGCGCCGCTCTTTCTGGATACGAACAAGGGTATTGATGATCTTTGCCTGGATGGAAACGTCCAGCGCAGAAGTCGGTTCATCGAGGACAAGCAACGACGGCTCGGTCGCAAGTGCCCGGGCAATGGCAACCATCTGTTTCTCCCCACCGCCCAGGGCCCTCGGGTACTTCTCGGCGTAATCGGGCGGGAGTTCAACAATATTCAGGAGCTCTTCTACCCTTTCCCGAAGCTTTCTTCTGTCCACCAGGTGGTGAACCCTCAGGGGAAGCTCGAGAATTTCCCGAACGGACCGACGGGGGTTGAGAGAGGACCCAGGATCCTGGAAGACAATCTGGAGCTCTTTTTTGAGCACCAGGGGACGACGAGCATGGGGCATGGTGATGTCCTGACCCTTGAAGAGGATGCGGCCACCAGTGGGACGGTACATCCCCATGACCATGTACGCTACGGTGCTCTTTCCCGAACCCGATTCCCCCACAAGCCCAAAGGTCTCTCCAGGATGAATGGCGAAGCTCACATCCTGCACGGCCCTGACAATTCCCCGAGAGGTGGCGAAAAACTTCCTGAGTCCTTCAACCACAAGGAGTTCATCCATGGCTGTCCCTCCCAAAGAGAAAGCAGGCAACCCGGTGGCCTCTATCGACAGGAAAAAGCTGGGGTTTTCTCTGGCGGCAGATATCCATGCGATGAGGACAGCGGGGGTGGAACCGGCACCCTGAAGGGGGATCGAAATAGTCAGGAATGCGACCCGGAATGCCCTCGGCAATTCCCGTTCCGGTGAGCTTGGGCACGCACCGCATCAGCGCTTCAGTATAGGGATGGAGTGGCCGGGCAAAAAGCTCTCCGGTCTTTGCCTCTTCCACAATCGTCCCTGCGTACATCACGTAGACCCGCTCGGTCCACTCCCGGATCACCCCGAGAGAATGGGAGATGAGAATCACCGCCATCTTGCGCTCTTCCGCCAGGCGGTGGATCAGGCGGAGAATCTGGTCCTGGATGGTCACATCAAGAGAGGTTCCCGGCTCATCGGCAATGAGAAGCTCCTTGGGGCAGGCCAGGGCGAGGGCAATGCAGACTCGCTGGCGCATCCCCCCGGAAAGCTGCACCGGGTAACTCTCAAGAATCCGGGGAGGATCGGGAAGGGCCACATTCTGCAGCGCAGAGAGAGCAACCTCCCGGACCGAAGCGTGATCTCTTTTTCCCAGAGCATACCGGATAGCATCCTCAAGCTGTTCCCCCACTGTGAACACCGGGTTCAGCGCTGCCGTGGGGTCCTGGAAAATCATGGAAATCCCAGATCGCCTCAGGTGCTCGAGTTCTGGCGGGCGCATGGAGAGAACATCCCGACCTTTAAAGAGGATACGCCCTCCCCGAACCACTCCAGGGGGTTTCGGAAGGATACCCATAATCGTCTTCATCGTGGTCGTCTTTCCGCACCCCGTCTCCCCCACAAGTCCCACCCTCTCCTGGTGGCGGACCTGTAGGGTAACCCCGTCAAGAACCTTCAGATACCCTCCATAAACCTGGAAATGCACCACGAGATCCTGAACATCAAGCAGCACATCCGGCATCTACGCTTCCTCCAGGGAAAAGAGATCGCCTATGCCATCCCCAAGAAGGTTAAATCCAAGGACGATGAGCATGATGGCCAGGCCGGGGAAAACGGAGATCCACCAGTACTCGGGGAGATACTTCGCCCCATCGGCCACCATCGTTCCCAGAGCCGGTTTGGGGGGCTGTTCCCCAAGGCCTACAAAGCTCAAAGCAGCACCAATGAGAATTACCCAGCCCATATCGAGGGTCATCTTCGTGAGGATGGTTGAGACACAATTCGGGAGGATTTCCCGGAAGAGGATGTGGAATTTGCTTGCCCCGATGAGCTCAGCCGATTGAACGAAGTATTCGTTCCGGAGCGACGTGGCCATGCCGTACACAAGACGCGTGTACCAAGGCCACCACATGACCGATACGGCAATCATGGCATTGGTGAGGTTGGGCTTGAGAACCGAGGTGATGGCCAGGGCCAAGATGAGGGGAGGAACAGAGAGGAAAATATCCGTGATACGCATGATGAGGATATCAATCCAGGACTCCTTAAAGTAACCGGCCAAAAGCCCCAGGGTAACTCCCACGGGGACGACGATGGAAAGGACTACAATCCCCATAAGCAGCGACGACCGGAAAGCGAAAAAGACGCGACTCAGGACGTCTCGACCGAAAATATCGGTCCCAAAAGGATGCGCTAAAGACGGGGGTTGATTGGCCTCACGGTAGTTCACATACGGTCCAGCATGCTCAGGATATGGTGCCACCCAGGGAGCGAAAACAGCACAGAAAACCACACCCACGACGATGATAAGGCCCACCACGGAGAGAGGGTTTCGAGAGAACTTGTACCACCACCGACCGATTCGGGTTCTCCGCATTTATTCTCCCCTCTCCACCAGGCGGATTCTCGGATCAAGGTACGCCACGACAAGGTCCACCAGGATGTTCACCACGGTGAAGACCACCCCCAGAACCATCACCACTGCAACAATTGCCTCGATGTCCTTGCGGAGCATGACGTTGATCCCGTACCGGGAAAGGCCAGGCCAGTTAAAGAGGAGCTCCACAAGGAAGGCATTTCCGATAAGGGAAGCAAAATCAAGTCCCAGAATAGAGACGGTAGGAATGATCGAGGGCTTGAAGAGGTACTTGGCAATCACCACCCGCTCAGGAATCCCGTAAGCCCGGGCGGCGGCGACGAAATCCCGCCGGGCGTTCTCCAGCATGCTGGCCCGGGTGATTCTTGCCTCCTGAAACAGCCCTCCAAGAGAAAGGCTTAAAGCTGGAAGGAAAAGGTGCTTCAGCGCATCGACCAAAGCCACCCAGTTCCCCGAAAGGAGGCTGTCAAGGGTGAGAAGGCCTGTCAGACGGGGTGGAGCGCTGATGCCAGGACTCAGACGTCCAATTGTGGGGAACACTTCGTAGTACATGCCAAAAAGGAGGATAAGGATGATCGCCACCACAAAGGCCGGCGTGGCAATCCCGAGGTACGCCAGAACCCGAATGACGTTATCCACCCAGGTGTTGGCGTATCGTGCCGACAGCACCCCGAGGAGGAGCCCAAAAACTGCCATGAAAAGCCCAGCAAAAAGTGCGAGCTCAAGCGTCGCTGGGAGGAATTCCCTGATGTCCTCTATGACTGGACGACGAGTATAAAGGGACTCGCCGAAATCCCCCCGAAAGACCGACCGCAGCCAGAAGAAATACTGAACGTAGATGGGCTTATCGAGATGGAGTTTTGCCCGAAGGGCTTCTACGGCTTCCTGAGTTGCCCGGGGACCCAGAGCTGCCCGGGCAGGGTCTCCGGGAACAAGACGGGCAATGATGAAGACAACCACCGAAAGCCCCAGAAGCACGAAAACAGAATACCCCAGTCGCCGCAAAAGGTATCGGGAAAAGTTCATCGCACTCTTTCACCAGTCCTCAGAGATGGGAGGCCCCATGGGGCCTCCCATATTATACCCCTACTTTTTCTTCAGCAATTCCTCCCGTTTCTCCGGGTACACCCGGATGTCCATCATGTAGTGGTTGTACCCCATGACCGGGTTGACCTTCTCGCCACGTTCTGCCCGCTCCGCAGCGGTCCAGTCGATGTAGTAGTCCTGGTACGCATAGTTCTCAGGCTGGTCGATGAGGAAAAGGGACGGACAGAGCTCCACAATGTACTCCTGGATCTTCCGGTACTTGGCAAACCGTTCCTCTTTGTCCACGGTGGCGATGGCGTCCTCGATCATCTTATCGAGTTCCGGATCCTGGAGCCACTCGGTCTGTTCCCAGGTTCCACAGGACGAAGAATGGTACTTGGACTGGAGCATGGAACCAGCCTCCGCATAGTGGGGCGAGACGAAAATGAGGTACATGTGAGCCGTGGTCTCTGGAGTTGCCACCTCTTCGATGATCTTCATCCAGGGAGTCTTGATGACGTTCACCTTGATGCCGAGTTCTGCCGCATTCGCCTGGATGAGGAGCGCCACCTTCTCCTCGTCAGGAACTTCGGCACACCAGACGAGGTCTACCGGGTACTCGTCGAGCTTGTCGGCGTACTTTGATTTTGCAAGCTCCTCTTTAGCCTTCTCAAGATCCCGCCTGTACTGGTACACTTCGGGATTGTGTCCGGGCAGGATAAAGGAAACCGGGCCCTGCGCCTGTCGTGCACCGGGGAAAATCTGGTTGGCGATGGCGTCGTAATCGATGGCGTACGCCAGGGCCTTCCGGAAGTGGACGTCGTCTGTTGGGGGTTTGCGGTTGTGCATCATGCAGAAGAAGGTGCTTCCCCCAAAGAGCTTGGCCACCTTCACGCCCTCGAGTTTGCTTGCTGCCTCGTAGAACTCCGCTGGCTGACGGAAGTCTGAAATCTCGAGCTCTCTCTTACTCAAAAGGGTCCGGACCGTGGCAGTCTCTGTGGTACCAATGTACTTGAATTCCTCGGGAGCATTGGGGTCGAAAGGCTTCCAGTAGTCAGGGAAACGAACGGCATGGAGGTACTCCTCAAGGCGCATCTCCTTCACCATGTACGGACCGGAACCGGCATCGTGGGTGAGGAGCCACTTCTTCCCGTAATCTCCCATCTCCCCATATTCTCCCGTGGGTTCAATGTGAGCGAGAACTTCGTCCTTGTTGAGAATATAGAGGCGCACCAGCGCATAGAGGAAAGGACCAAAGGGTTTTTTCAGGTGGAAACGAACGGTATAGTCATCCACTGCCTCGACCCTGTCGATAATGGGCTTGAAGATGTAGCTATACCCCTGCCCGATGGTCAAAAGCCTTTCCATGCTGAAGACCACGTCTTCGGCCTTGAGTTCTTCTCCATTGTGGAACTTCACACCCTTCCGGAGATGGAAGGTATAGGTGAGGCCGTCTTCTGAAACTTCCCAGGACTCGGCAAGGTGGGGCACAACCTCTCCGTCATAAGTGGGGAACACCAGGGTGTCATAGAGATTGGAAACCGAAACGGAACTCGAAAAGTCCGCCGCAACCGCGGGGTCAATGTAGGTGGGCCAGGCTTCGGTGAAACGGACGATTTTTGCTGAGTCAGCCCATCCCAGACCGGCCACAAGGAGGATACCGGCCACAAGAACAATCGAGAACATGACCCTGTGCACCTTCATGTTCTTCCCTCCTCAGATGGTGAAAACGCCCTTTTCCATAATAACTTTTCCATCAACCGTCACCGTGGGGTTTGTGATGATCCCATCGTTGTGGGTTTTCGAGTCGATTTTCCCACCCATGTCGAGGTTCATCCCCAGGGCGATGTGTACTGTTCTGAACGCTTTTTCATCCTCAAGGATGTTCCCGGTAATTCGTGCTTTTTCGTTGGTCCCGATGCCCAGTTCCCCCACATAGTACGCATTGGGGTCCCCGAGGTTCTCCAGAAAACGTGCCAGTTCCTGGGCTTCTCTTCCTCCCTCAATCCTCACCACCTTTCCCCGGACGATTTCAAGACGTATGGGCTCCCTGAGCACCCCAAGGGGGGACATGGAGCCATCGATCACCGCCACCCCCTCCACCGACTCCTCAACCGGGGCGATGTAGGCCTCTCCTGCCGGGAGGTTCCCCCATCGTCCCTTCTCCCGGTAGAGCCCATCATCAGGCGGAATACCGGGTTTTCTGCCCCTGATGCTCATGCGCAGATTCGTCCCCCGCTCGGTGGTGATGGTGACCTCGTTGCCCTCTTCGAGAATGCGGGTCACCTTCCAGCTGAGCTCAGAAACCCTCTGGTAGTCCGCCGTCATCGCCCCTACCGTCATCATGTCCTCGGTAATCCCGGGCATACTGGCAATGCGGGCCCCTTTCTCCGTTGCCGCCATACGGGCTTTCGTGTGCGTGAGGCTCATCGTGGTCACAAGGAGGGCCACATCACAGGAGAGAAGGGCGGCTCGCACTTCATCCGGAGGCTCTTCGGCGTGGTATGATCGGGGGGTCATGACCATCATCGTCCCGTCAACCCCAAGGGCATGGAGGGCGAGGAAGAAACTCTCCGCAATGGCGAGTTTCCCCGTATCGGTGACCACAAGCACCCGCTCTCCCGGCTTCACCCCCATGCAATCCCGTACGGCAATCATAGCGCCTTTCATGAGCGGTGCAAGCTGCACGTTCCCACCTCCTCATGCCTTGCCGAGTTTGGCCGCAAGTTCCCGGAGTTCCGGGTCCACCACCTGACCCCGGTCGATGATGAGCTCCCCATCAAGCCACACCGAGGTGTTGAGGCAAATCCCGTCGGAATGCGATGGAGCAGGAATGCCGTCTGGAGGAAGGAGGATGGCACCGATATTCCCCACACCCCACTCGGTGCACCCCCAGACCCGCTCATCTTCCAGAATATCTCCGGTGAGCTTTGCCCCGGGGTTGAACCCGTAGCACACGTGGGCCATGCAGAACATCCGGGGGTGGTTGAAACTCCGAAGCCAGGCTTCGAACTCCACCGCTTCTTTCCCACCTTCAATCTTCACGATCTTCCCCCGCTCCACGGTGAGCCGGATGGGCTCTTTCAGAAGACCCACAGGGGGAACCACCGAGCCGTCGAAGACAATAACCCCGTTGACCGTATCAAGGTTCGGCGTCCAGGCAATCTGCCCCGACATCATGTGAGAACCGGGTGTATCCGCATACCCGAGTTCGCAGTTCACCGGATGCGTGGGGTCGTTCTCAAATGCCACATCCCCACCCGCAGGAGTGGTCATGCGAACCTTCTTTGCTCTCCTCGTCTTTTCGGCAAGCTTCTCCTGGAATTCCCGAAGCACCGGATAGTTCACCCGCCCGATGCAGCGGACCATCATGTCGGCGTTCATCCCCACAAGACACAGATGCCGGAGCCTGGGATTTTCCCGAAGGGCGATATCGTACGGGGTGGAGTATAGCAGCCACTCATTATTGAACTCCACCCAGGCATCGACCGATTTGAGAAGCGCTGTGAGGGGCTCCATGGGAAGCATAGGGTCGGCAGCCTTCCCTACCCCAAGGGGTGCAGGAATCCAGAGCACCAGAGGTTTCGCCCCACAGGCAAAAGCCGCACGGGCAGTAGCATCTACAACTCGCTCATCACTCTCTGTGTCTGCCGTGATAAGGAACGTTTCCCCCTCCTTAAGTCGAAAAAGCTCCCGCACAAGGATATCCGCAGCCTTTCCAAGTTCGTACTCGTAGAGTTTCGGCAAGTCAACCACCCCTTTCCTGAGCCTTGTAGGAGATTATATCATCTTCTCCAAAGAAGAAGTAAGGGTTTTTGGCCACTTGGGGAAAATAGGCAAGATAAGCCTCAAACGCCCGAGGGAAAAGACAGGACTCAGAAACCCTCAACAGCAACAAATGCTTAAAATCGCCTCGAATCTCATCACCGTTTTCGTTACGACATTAGCCCTAAGACGGAACGAATGTTCTCCCCCATAACTCTCTCTCGCCACGCTGGAGGGAAATCCTGGAGAAGGGCTTTATACTTTGCCACCTCAACATGCATAAAGGAAAAAGGAGTATCACTCCCAAAACAGAGCCTTTCTGGGCCAAGATTTCTCAAGGCATAATCTATATCCCGTACACCCACCATACTCCCTACGAGGAATATATTAGGGCATTCCTGTGCGAACTCGACCATGGCACGGCAAAGACTTGGGAATCCCACGCCTCCCATATGGACGGCAAGAATCTTGGTCTCTGGAAAAAGATGGGCAATTTTAGCGATGCGAAAGGGATGAGTACGCTCATAAGCGTCCGCGCCTACATGGAAGGCCAGAACCTTGCCTCTTTTGGCCACCTCTTCAATTAAGGGTAAAACATGATGAGGGTCATCCACAAAATACTCGTTTTGAGCTCCGTTGAACTTCACTCCATAGAAACCGTAATCTTCAAAGCACCTTTTTATGAGATCTTTTGAGCGTTCAAGTCCAAGATTTGGATCCACCCAGCCAAACCCGATGAAATGTTCTGGAAACGCCTGAACAGCCTGGTAAACATACCGATTGCACTGCTCAATATGCTCTCGAACGTAAGGAGGTTGTAACCAGACGACAGCCTGAGCAACTCCTGCTTTTTCCATCATCCCAAGGAGTTCTTCGAAGGTTATCCCTTCGCCCGTTGGTGTGATGTGGGTATCAGCGTCAATGATGATTTCCTCCATTTTCCTTTCCTCCTCTCCGTTTATCCTTTAATGCTCCCTGCTACTAACCCTCCAACAATTTTCTTGTAGATGAAAGCGTAAAAAACAAGCACGGGAATCGACCCAAGAGTGCCTGCAGCCATAATTGGTCCCCAGGCAAGGATGTCCCCCTGTTTCATTGAAGCAATGCCAACGGTAATAGTATTCCTTGCCTGCGTTTGAACGAGAGCAAGGGGATACATGAATTCATTCCAGGACATTGAAAAACAGTAAACACAAGTAGCGATCATACCAGAGGCCAGGAGGGGAAGGATAACCCGCAAAAGAGCACCCCAGCGGGAACACCCATCGATGAGCGCCGCTTCGTCTATTTCCCGGGGAATGTTCTGGAAAAACCCTAAAAGAAGCCATATGCTGAAGGGGAGCGTAAAGGAAAGATAAGCAAGAGCAAGCCCCCACAGTGTATCCAGAAGCCGCAGGGAACTCAGAAGATTGTACAGGGGTACAACGAAAACGGCTCGTGGGATAAGGTATGAGAGAAGCGTCAACTGTGTCATGCGGATGTTAAACCTTGAGGGAATGCGACTAATAGCATAGGCAGCAAGAGCGCCCAAAAAGAGGGCGACAGCCGTAGTAATTGAAGCCACAAAAACGCTATTTGCAAACCAACGACCAAAGGGGGTAAAACGCAAAAGATACTGGTAATGCTTTACTGTAGGGTGGAAAACCCATAGAGGAGCGGTACCGATAAGGAGCTCTCTGTCTGGCTTTATGGAGGTCACAGTCATCCAGTACAGAGGTATGATGCTTGCCGCAACGGCGGCAAGTACCACGAGAATACCGCCGAAATCAAGCAAATAATCCAAAAGCCGTTTTCTCACTGCCTATAAACCCTCCCTCAGAAGCCCTTGTACAATCCGAGAGCTGACGAAAAGAAGCAATGGGAGAAAAAGAGGAAGAACAAGCAAAGGAACTGTGACACCCTGTCCCATTTTCCCTGCTTCAAAAGCAACGGTGAAAGACTTCGTTGAAAGAACTTCTGTTGCTCCTGCTGGACCTCCCCTCGTCAGGATATACACCAGGGCAAAATCATACGCTGTCTGAATGAAGGTCAAGGTAGAGACAAGAGCCAACACTCGACGTAAAAAGGGAATCGTGATGAAAAGAAATTGGCTCAGCAAATCAGCTCCATCCAGCTTTGCTGCCTCGTAGAGTTCTTCGGGAACCTCCTTCCTCCCCGCGAATATGACCAAGGAAAAGTAGGGGATATTCCTCCAGGCACTCACCATGATAACAGACCACATCGCAAGACGCGGATTCCCTAACCAGTCAAACTGCGCACCGGCGAAACCCGCCTTTCCGAGAAAATAATTAAGAATCCCCAGATAGGGATTGAACATCCACCACCACACCAGAGTGCTGATAACCGTAGGGATAATCCACGGAAGGAGAATAAGAGGACCAAAAACATCACTCCATCGCTTCAAGCGGAAAAGGGAAAGGCCAACGAGGAAACCAAAAATTATCGATAGCCCCAGGGTTCCCGAGGCAAAAACAAGGGTGTTGAAGAAAGTCTTCCAAAAGTCGGATCTTTGAATCCAAAGTCTGTAATTCTCGATACCCACGAAATTCGCACGGCTGGCCACAGTCTTATCGGTAAAGCTTGTCCACACAGCGTACAAAAAGGGATAACCAATGACGAAAATCACTACGAGAACAGCCGGGAGTACAAAAAGTACTCCCGGCCTGAGTGCCCAGGCTTTCAAAAGCTTTCACTCCTTCCCCTTACCAAAATATATCTCTTCCATCCTCTGTGCGGCCTTCTTCACCGCTTGTTCTGGGCTTAGATCTCTCACCAGAACATCAGCAATCATGTCCACGATGACGTAACCGTTATAAACCTCTGCAGTTGCGGCAGAAGGAGGTGCGAAGAGTTGCGCGTAAGGAATGGCATCGAGGTTTGCCTTCCAGTCAGGGTCTTCTTGCCACATAGGGAGACTCGCAAAACCCTGGAGGGAAACCCCTGTAGCACCCCGTGTGTAGCTGAGAACCTTCTCGTAGTTCTCCTTTTTGAAAAGGTAAAGGAGTAAGTCTTTGGCTAAATCCACATTCTGACTATCTTTCCGGATAGCATAGCTCAGAGTGAAAGGGAAACAAACCCTTGTCACTTCTCCCTTAGGATATACCGTGACCCCAAGGTTGGGATTGAGATCCGGAAAATCCTTTTCTGCCTGCATCTTGATGGAAAAACCGTTGAACGTAAAGGCAATTCTCCCAGAGAGCATCGCCTGGTTATTCGTCCCGTCATCCCACCCAAGCACCGTTGGATCGACAAGACCGTCCCGATAGAGGTCCACAACATACTGCAATGCCGCAACGGTTTCAGGCGAATCAAAAACCACCTTCTTCCCGTCTTCAGAGAGCACCCTGCCCCCTCCAGAGAGAATGCGACTGATCAGGAATTGTTGTCCATCGAAAGAGCGGCCATAGGAAACCCCAAAGGGTTGAATGTTCAAACCAGCGTTCTTGATCTTCTGCAAAACGTCCCGAAAGTCATTCCAGCTATCGGGCACCGCTGCACCAACGCTCTGGAGGATATCCCGACGGTACATCATGAGGTGCATGTAGATGTAGATAGGCAAAGCTTTCCAGGTTCCCTGAACGTTTCCAATCTGCTCGGCAATGGGATACCATCCCCCGTTCTCTTGGCCAATTTTCTGAGCCAGATCTGAGAGATCGAGAAGTCCCTCTGCATAAAGGTGCGGTTCATAATCTGCGAGTATGATGATATCTGGACCAGTACCTCCCTCAAGGGCCGTAGTGATAATGGTTCTCCTATTCGCATGACCCGCAGTAGTAATATTGACTTTAACACCCTTTTCAGTCGCCCACTGTTCAACAAGCTCGGTCGTGGGAACGTGCTGCCCAGGGTTATCCTGGTATACAACAACTCCAAGTTCTTTCGCCAGGGACAAATTCCCAAGCCCAAGGCAAACACAGCATGCAAGAACCAAAACCACCATCTTCCGCACCACGCTGTTCTACCCCCTTCGCCTCTCTACGAATGTGATGTGTAATCGCTTCCACACGGGAAAAAAGAAAAAGGAACGTACTCAGCCCACTATGCTCCGCACCGAATTCCCCTCCCGAATCCCTCCTTTCAATACAATATTCTTAGGCACCCACCCTCGATCGCCGCTGAATATACGCTCAAAAAGCGCTTCCGCAGCTTTCCTGCCCAATTCGTAAGCCGGCATCTCGTTGGCCAAGAGCGAAGGCAATATGACCGAATCGTAATGGGGAAACTGCTCAAAAGAAGCCAGAGAAAGGTCCTCCGGTATGTTGATCCCGTGTTCCCGGCAAAACCGGATAATATCTTTCGCAAAGAGGTTCACGGCCGTGAAAATAGCCGTAGGAGGTTGAGGCAGGCTCAAAAGCTCTCGAATCTTTCTATACGCAACACCCTCAACTGCCTCAGCAATGATAACAAGGGAGGGATCAAAAGGAATACCGTACGTCGCCAAAGCCTTGAGGTACCCATGAATACGTTCTTCCCCCTCCCAAGGAGGCACAGGGGGAGAAAAAATGCCAATACGACAGTGTCCTCTCTGGATAAGATATTCTACAATCTGGAAACTCCCTCCCACATAGTCAAAGCGCACATAATCCGCGGCAACATTTTGCACCCTTCGGGTGAGAAACACTATAGGGATGCCTCTTTTCTGAATCTCAAGGATGTGGTCTTCCCCTTTACGGCAAGGCGCCATGATGATGCCATCTATCTGTTTTTCAAGGAGTACCCTCACGACCTTTTGCTCTCTTTCCAAATCGAAACCCGTATTGCAGAGAATAACATTGTATCCCCGCTCAAAAGCCTCGTCCTCCACCCCCTTGGCGTAGCTCGCCGTAATAGGGTTGGAGATATCGCTTACCACAAGGGCTATATTCAGGGTTTTCTTCATAACAAGGCTCTTCGCTATACGATTTGGCAGATACCCAAGCTGGCTAATAGCCATCTCAATTCTCCTTGCCGCTTCTTGGCTTACGTAACCGCTACGGTTAAGGTATCTTGACACCGTGGTTCTGGAAACTCCGGCAACTTGGGCAACTTTGTCCAAATTCGTCATAGCCTTTTCTTCCTTCTGTGGAAGCGCTCACATAATTCAGGATAGCACTATACCCAACACATGTCAAGTCCTCTGGGCGCTGTTCTAAGCATCACGAGACTTCGCTGAAGTTGGAAGAGGTCATCGTATCCCATCCAGTGTATCTGGTCATCGTGATAGCACTTCACCTCAATTGCCGCAAACCCCTGAAACCTTCGCACCCCCAATGTGTCCAGCCGATGCACAACGAGGGATAAGAGCTTCCCCACAGGACACTTCCAACGCCTTCATCTGCCTTCCGCCTCTTCCACTAGCTTTCCGGCTCATTCATGGTGGAGATCGGGAGGGATTCCCTGATGGTTTCCCTGAGCACCGGGGTCGAAGGTGGGGGAATCTGACCGAACAAGACAAAAGACGCCCCGGGATGGGGAAACGGGAGACGTTCCCCGTGTTCACCCCCTGTAGTGTAGAGGCGTGGATGGCCTTGGTAGGGCACTGTCTTTCTCTGGCCCAGGGTTGGAAGACCTGGCGCTCATCAGGGCAGAGGACCACGTTTCTGTTCCTACAAAAAAGAGCGAAAGGGGTAAAAACGTTTTTTCGAGGCTATCCGAAAGTATGAAGAGTTCAAAGGTTACCTCTGAAGCTTTTTCGAAGGGATTACATTACTCTTCGCCCACAAGCACTACCGGGATTTCCTGGACCCTGGTGAGTGCCCGGTCAGCGGTAAAAAATTCCTGGCATTGTGCAGCCAGTGCGCATCCCACCTGGAGGGCGTCGGGGGTTTTGAGGTTGTATTTCACCCTGATTTCTGCTCCTTTTTCTGCGGCTTCAGTATCAATGGGATAAACCTGAAGACCGGGGAAACCTCTGAAAAGGTAGTGGTACCCGGCTCTAAGGGCATGATCCTTTTTTGCTACAACCGGAATCAGAACTTCAAAGTAGGAGAGGGAAGAGGTACAGAGAACAATTTCTCCTTTTTCTGCTTTGAGAAAAAGATGCCGAACTCGAGGAAAAAAGCGCTCGTGTTGCTCTAAGAAGTATATAAGGATATTGGTATCAATGAAGACTTTTCTCATCCCATTCCCGGCGGAGACGGTCAAGGTACCCGTCTTCGTAGAGGCCTTTCCCTATACCGGCAATTTCCTCGATACTCTGCGGTAAGGCAACGAGTACCATCCGGTTTTCTTCCACTTCCAGGAGGAGTTTTCTTCCCTCATGGAGACCAAGGCGCTTCCGGATTTTTTTGGGGATGACAATCTGATTCTTCTTACCAATCGTAAGAATTTCTAACATTTTCAAAAACCTCCGACAACAGAATAGAACACCACCGACTCTCCTGTCAAGCCCGTGTATAGGTCCACATCATGTGGGACACTCAGAAAGCTCAGTGTCTCTCAGCTCCTCCCAGGGCTCCTCTCCCTAAGCTCGAGCCTCGTCTTTTTCTCTTCTCCACCTCTTCCTCATAGTGCGGAGAGAACCCTCCTGGAAGGTCCGGTTGCACCGTTCCACCATTCCACGGATATGGGAGATCTTGGAGGAAGGACGAAGAGCGTGATACGCATTCTTGCAAGGACCCTCAAATTCCCCAGAGCATCAACTTCCTCCAGCACCTTGGGGTTTGAGCGGGAAAGGGGGGACCTTTCGGAGTTCCTCGAGGAATACCCTCAAATGGAGGGAGGAATAGGCCCACCGCAAGATAAGGTCTTTTGCGAGAATTCCCGATACACCCTTCCAGGAAGGGGGTGACTTTTGAGGTATCGATGGCGGCAAGATCCTGGGAGATGCCACCTTCGGAGTCTTTAAGGTTTTCTCATGACTCGGGGTCTTTGATTCCCCCGTGGGCTTTTTGGCGCAAAAACCCTCCTCGGTTTCTCTTCCTCTCTCAGAAGCCCACAGGTTTTAAGGGATTTGAGGATCCTCCCCACGGTGAAATCTGCTTTCCTGAGAAGGACGGAGAGCCTCCCTTTCGGAGAAGCGGGAATTCCTCCCAGAGTCTTTGCATCTCCTCCAAGCTCCGGGGTCCACTGGGACTTTTGGATCTCCTTGGGCTTCTCGACCTATCCTTCCGGGCTTTGGGGTTTTTTGGGGTTCCACTTTTCCTTCCACCGAAAGGAGGCTCCGAGCTATGCCTATCTTTCACAGGTGACGGCCACAGGGTGGACCTTGAGCACAGCCGAGGACTTCAAGGATTCTCCCTTTTTGGAGAGTCCATGGGCTTGAGCGAGCTTAGCAATGGCATTCCTCGTGGAGAAGCTCAAAAGGTGCAGGACCTCCAGAATATGCCTGAAGCATCCTTGTTCCCTTTGTGCTTCCCTTATACAGGTGCAGGGTCTTTCTTCTTTGGGTTTTCGACACCGAGGTAGGATACAGGTCTTTATTCCTTTTTGTCTCCCCTACCTGGCGCAGATTTCTGTGAACCTATCCAGCTTCGTTTTGAAGAATTCTGCAGTACGGTTCTATTTAAAAATCAACGCACATCAACCTTTCCCTGCCCTGAGGATCATAAGCTATGCGGAGAGGTAGATCGAGGTCCAAGAAACCCTTGGCGGGAAAGTCTATTTCTTCTGCACAAAGAAACTGCTTATCTCCCCCCAGGAATCACTATTTTTGCTCTTAAAGAGGAGTTAAAGAGGAGTTATTAACTACATACATCGCCCTTCGGGTATACTGTAAGGGGGAAATGTGTCCCACAAAGAGGAGGCGAACTCAATGGAGATAGGCCTTGGAACAATCGTCTACGAGTTTGCGGGTATCCCGCTGAAGGCCTCGGTGGAGAGAATCGCGCAGTTTGGCATCAAGTACATCGATGTCCTGGCCTTTGGTGACTACAACCCCGCGTTCCTCCCCGAAGAGGAACAGGAAGCCATTGCCGAGAAACTCCGCGCCCTTGGCATAAAGGCCTCAAGCGTCGTCACCTGTGCTCACGGCAATCTGGCCTCAGACGATGAGGAAGAAGTTGCCTTTGCACTGGAGCAGCTGAAACTCGCAGCCCTCCTTATCAGGCGCCTCGGAGGAAGGCAGGTACTCATCGGGAAAGGCGTTGGGAACATCGATTTTTCTCTCCCGAGAGAGCGGGCATGGAGGAATGTCGTGAGGGTGCTCAAGGAGTACTGCCGGTGGTGCCAGAAACACGATGTTCTGGTTACCCTGGAACTCGAGCCAGAAAGCCTCCACATCTGCAATGGACCAGAGGCCATGAGGCAGCTCATCGAAGAGGTGAACGAACCCAATCTCTTCGCCAACATCGATATTGGCCATCTCAACATCCTTCGGGTCCCCCCGCAGGACCTTGCCCCTCTGAAAGAGAAAATCATCCACGTCCACATCTCGGACAACGACGGTCTTGCGCACACGAATAGCATCATTGGCGAGGGTACCACAGATATTCGCTGGTACATCGATACGCTCCTTGACTTTGGCATTGATAGCGTTGCACAGTCCCAGGGAGAGGTTGCAGTAGCAGGAATAGAACTCGGGCATCCCGGAGAGTACATTCAGGATCCTGATTACCGTGTCCTCAAAAGCTTGGGAAACGTCCTCTCCCGGGTACCGCGGCTACGCAAGGTTCGGGTAGATTAGAGTTTTGACCACATCCCACAACCTGGAGGCACTAACGATGGACTTTTACGACCGTCTTGAACGGATGACTCGCCGATGGTGGTTCTATTTCATCATCCTCTGTATGCAGTTCCTCCCTCCCTACACCACCCGGGGGATAATCGGCCTCAATTCCCGGGAAATCAACTTCCTGGTACGGGACATCCTCGCCCACGCCCTCGTCCTATCCTGGGTTCGTCTCTACCCGCTCTTCAAAGTTCTCCCTCTGGTCCTTTTGGTTCTTCTGGTGCGCGTTCCGGGAAGCAGGCCATTTTTCAGCCTCTTTGCTGCCTTCCACTACCTGGTACTCGCCTTTTTCCAGAACACAGCTTTCCTGGAAGACCGGGGTCTGGCTATGCTCACGAACAACGTGGTGATGGTCACCCTCGTGGCGTTCTCCTTCCTCATGGAGGTTTTCACCCGAAAGAACACGTTCACTTTCAGGCGGATGGACTGGAAGGGAGGCCTCCTCACAGGAATGGCAGCCCTGGCCTTCCTCTACCCCCTTGACCCCGTCTCGTTTCGTCCCAATTTCCGCATTGCATCCCTTCTCACCAACGCTGCCGGTCTCACGTTCTGCATGATGACCCCCTTGTACCTCACGGTGCTCCTTTTCACCTACCCGGGGGTGAATCTGGTGACCCTCCGCATCACGGGTCTTGTGGGAATGATTATCGGACTGTACAACCTCCCTTTGAATTTCTTCTTCGATCCCTCAAAACTCTGGTGGAATGGCATTCTCCACATCCCGCTCCTTTTCATCTCCCTTTACGCTTTTGTCCTCTCCTTCCGGCATGGTCAGAAGACTCCCTGCACGACTCCGGCGTTGCTCCCCTCAGAAAGGGTGGATGAGAACCGGTTGCATGTTCGGCGTGACTCCCCAGGAAAGTAAAAAGCCCAGGCTCGTGAGCCTGGGCTGGGGGGATGCGTGGCAGGACGTTCAGGAGAAACGCCTGCACAGGATTTCCCAGATTTCCCGTTCCACCGTCTCGAGGTAGGCAAGTCGCTCGGCGTACTTCCCCCCTTCAAAGGGGGTATGCAGAAAGATATCCACCAGGCGCAGGGCAAGGTCTTCTGGTATTGTTCGGGCTCCCAGAACAAGGATGTTGGCATCGTTGTGCCGACGGGCATATTCGGCGGTGAATTCATTGAAACAGAGGATAGCCCTGATACCCGGATAGCGGTTGCTGACCACCGTCATGCCGCCACCGGTACCACAAATGAGAATTCCCCGCTCCGCTCTCCCTTCAAGGATTGACTTTGCCACTGCCTGGGCGAATGGGCCAACACCAACCGGCTCCGGGGAAAAAGTCCCAAGGTCGCATACCTCGTGGTTCTCTTGCACGAGTTTCTCCGCTATCGACTTCTTCAGTGCAAAACCCGCATGGTCAGAGGCAACCGCAATCTTCACGAAGACCACCACTCTCCGTCGCTTTCCATCACCATGTCCTGCAGCTTCCGAAGCCTCACCACGAAGGAATCCTCGTCCAGAGCAACATCCTGGTAGGTCAGGACTTCCCCTCTGGCAACCGGCCTGAGCACTTTTGCGTGGTGGACGACCCCGATGGGCACCGCGTGCAGGTTTCTGGCTTCCTGAGCGGTATAGATTTTGCCGAAGACATCAAATCCACCGATACCATCGATGAATTGCCCCGGGGATAAATCCCTCTTCGCCACCGCGACAACTTCAGAGTGGAAGTGGAGGGAATTGATGGTGGGTTCCTTGAAAAAGCAGGCTTTGGCTACCGAAAGCGGGGTTTCGAAACTGCAGAGATGGTACGGCCGATAGAGGATGTAGTACGGACCCTCGCCCATAGCGTAGAACTTGAGGTCCTGCCTCAGGTGAGGGGAATCCGTGGTGAAAATCACAAAAACCCCGGGGGCAACCTTCCCAGTCGAATAGTCGACGACGAAATCTCGCTCGAACATGCCTCCATCCCTCTTGGGGATGTACACCCGGGGGAGGTCCGGGACATCCACTTTCGCTCCGTGCATCCCCGGGACGTCGGGCAATGCCCCAGTGGCGTTGGAAACCTCGGCCATCTCAACCATCGTCTTCGTTCCGTCCACGAAGGCACAGAGCATTTTGGGGTTCATACCTTTTCGCAGGGCTTCTTCCCGACAGGTATCGGGAGTGGCGAAGAAGTCCACAGGATTGTTCTTCCCCTTCCCGATACACACCACCTGAAACCCCAGGGCCTTTGCGAATCGGTAGAGTTCAATAACTGCCCCGGGCTCATCTCCCGCCGAGACGGTGTACACAACCCCCGCTCGATCCGCCAGCCGTTTCAGAATCCATCCCACGGTCACGTCGGTTTCCACGTTGAGCATAACGATGTTCTTCCCGTTGAGAATGGCCTGCCAGGCAACCTGCGCACCGACTTCCGGTGACCCGGTAGCCTCAACCAGAGCAGCGAGCATACCCACCTGAGGGAGAAGATGGGCAGAGGGGGTCACCACAACCTTCCCCCTTTCCAGGGCCCTCTGTGCTTCGTCGATCTTCTCGGTAACCACAATGTCTTCCTCACTGTACCCCACTTCCTTGAAGGCCTGTATGCCCCGCTCCACCTCAAGGTCAGCGATAGCGGTGATCCGCAATCCGGGCATTTTATAGGTGAGGTTCACCATCCCGCTTCCCATCTGTCCACAACCTACAAGACCAACCTGGAGATATTCCTTTTCCGCTTCCCTTCTCTCAAGTTCCCGCAAGAGGTTATGCATTGTCGATCCTCCCTTTCATGTCATCCGGTGATGGACATCTCTCAGGGCAAAATAGAGATCCCGGTAAATAGCCAGCCTTTCCCGATACACCTGATGGAGCCGCTCGTTCGGTTCCCAGACACCCTTGACCTTCACCATTCTGGATGCCGCCTCCTGAGGAGAGGCATAGACCCCAAGTCCACAGGCGGCAAGAATAGCTGCTCCGAGAACGCTGGCATCCTCGTACTGCAGAGTCTTTACAGGCCTACCGAAGACATCCGCACGAATCTGCAACCAAAGCGGCGAACGAGCGCAACCTCCGGTGACCCGAACCTCTTCAAAGGTCACACCCTGTTCCTCAAAGAGGTCGAGGCTCATCTTCTGCTCGAAAACGACCCCCTCAAGAATAGCCCGAATGACCTCTCCCTCATCGGTATGGAGGGTCATGCCCACAAAGGCAGCCTTGGAAAGAGGGTCAATCCAGGGAGTGCCGCTGCCCACAAGGTGGGGAAGGGCGAAGATGTGTGACGGCTCCTGCGAAGCTCTCTCCACAAGCGTCTCGTAGGAATCCTGTCTGGCGAAGACATCCCGGTACCACCGCAGAAATAGACCAGCGGTCTGGTTCAGTGTGGCAAGGAGAAACCTCCGGGGGAGCACATGGGCGTAGCAGGAGAAATTCTGGGGGTGAATCCGAAGAACCACTGAAGGGTCAGGCACCGGTATCCCAAAGACTTCCGCAGTCCCCGCATTGTCAAAGGCCACACGCTCCTCCGTTGACCCCGCCCCCAGAGCGGCACAGCACTGGTCATGTCCTCCGGTAACCAGGCGAAGTTCGGCCGGGAGGCCGAGCTCCTCAGCAACCTCTTTCCGGATCGTTCCGACCACGACTCCTGAGGGGTAGCAGGTGGCAAGGCGAGAAGCGTCAAGCTCAAGGTACTCCAGAAGTTCTCCGGACCACTCCCCCCTGTGCATGTCGAAGAGGAGCATTTTACAGGCCATCGAAAAGTCAATGGCTGGAATGCCCCCCAGCTTCCAGAGGATGAAATCCTCGTAACAGAGAATCTTTGCGCTCTGGCGAAAAACTTCGGGTTCGTGCTTTTTCACCCAGAGCATCTTCGCCGCACTGGTCAGGGGATGCACGGGAACACCGGACATGGCAAGAAGCCGTTCGGCACCAAAACGCTCTTTGAGTTCCTGAGCCTCTTCCCTGGCTCGCATATCCATGCCCAGGATAGCCCTTCGCAGCGGTCTCCCCTGACTGTCGAGGAAGATAACAGCTTCTCCCTGTGCCGACACAGACAACGCCTGGGGCTTTCTATCCGTCTTCTGCAGCGTTTCCCGAATCGCCTCCTGAACGAGACCCCAGACTTCCTCCGGGTCCTGCTCAGCCCACCCCGGCCGAGGACTGGTATACCCATATTCCCGGGAGGCTCCCGAAACCAGGTGGCCATCTTCATCGAAAAGCGCCACTTTACAGCGCGTCGTCCCCACATCCAATCCCAGGAAAAACACTTACCTCGCCTCCTTCTTGCCGAAAAGGTAGGCTTCCTCAAAGTACCTGCTTATCGCCCGGGCAATTTCCAGAGCAGCACTCTCCACGGTGCTCCTTGAAGCTCCGGCAATGTGCGGGGTGAGAATGACGTTTTGCAGGTCCGCTAAAGGATGTTTCCCAGACCAGGGTTCCCCACAGCAGGTGTCAATGCAAGCGAACGCGGGGACACCGCGTTGCAGAGCCCGCACAAGGGCCTCTTCGTCGACGAGCTCTCCCCGGGAGGTGTTCACGAAAATGGACCCAGGTTTCATCATGCTGAACTCCCGTTCCCCAATCATTTTCCTGTTCTCCCCCGTGTACCTCACGTGGAGGGAAACGATGTCGGCGGTCTGCAGGAGCTCCTCGAGCGAGACCTTTCGCACTCCGTACGCCTCCATGTCTTCCCGGGACACGAAGGGGTCGTACGACACCACTTCCCGCACGTTGAAGGGACCAAGGAGCTGGGTGACCCTTCGGGCAATTCTCCCGAAACCTATGAGTCCAACGGTGACCTGCGAAAGAGGAAGGGGAGCCAGAGCATAATCGAAATACGAGCTCTGGCTCCAGATGCCCAGGAAAGCCTCTCTGCAGGCTCGAACAATCCCCCGTCGCGCAGCGATGAAAAGCCCCACGGTAAACTCGGCCACAGCCTCCACACTTCGCTCCGGGGCAAAGAAGAGGGGAATCCCCCTTTTCTCAAGCGCTTCACGATCCACATTCACCGGCCCACTCCGCAGACACCCCACCACCTGCAGGCGAGGGGCGTGCCGGAGAAGACACTCATCCACAAGACCCATCTGCGTCACGAGGATTTCCGCTTCTTCCACCTCTTTCAGGGCTTCCCGAGGATAGGGGATATACTCCCTCGTTTTCTCCCCATAGCAAAAGGAAACCTCAGGCCACCTCAAATCATAGTAAACCCTTCGGACCCCTTCCCAGAAGGGGACCTGAGAAACAGCCCGTTCAAAGACTGCAGGCGTGAAAAAGCGGTCGGCAAAAATCAGCGCTTTATACACAACGCTCAAAGGAACTTCCGGATGAACTCGGCCGCATATCGGGCGTGCTCGTCATAGACCGACTCGTCGACCTTTTCCCGAAAGGCAAAATAAGGATCGGCATGGGGAGGAATGTACTCCAGGACGAGGTATCCCGAAAACTGGATGTCCTTGAGCGCGGAGAAGATTTCCGGCCAGTTGAGGTGTCCCTTGCCGGGAAGGTCCCGCTGGTTATCTGCCACGTGCATGTGGACGAGCCAGCCTCTGGCCTTTCGGATTGCCTCGGGAATGCTGGATTCCTCGATGTTCATGTGGAAGAGGTCACCCATGATTTTGACGTTGGGCAGGTTGATGTCCTGGGCAAGGCGTATGGCCTGTTCCAGACGGTTGATAAGGTATGTTTCGAAACGGTTCCAGGGTTCAAGGACCAGGGTGACTCCCCGGGGAAGCGCGTACTCCCCACACTCCCGGATACCCTCAACCGCATACTTCCACTCTTCTTCAGGAGGAAGCTCCCTGGTGATCCGCATGTTTGCCGTAGGAGCCACAATCACCACCTCTGCACCGATTCGCTCTGCCATATCGATGGTGCTTTTGGTGTACCTCTTTGCGTTCTCCCGAATCTCCGGGTTAGCACTGGTGAAGTCCCGGTCTTTCTTCCAGATGTTGCAGATGGACCCGGCTCGAATGCTGTACCTTGCAAGGAGCGATCGCACCTCTGCCGGGTCGTATAATTCTGGTTCACCCACAAACTCAACGGCGTCGTAACCAAACCGACTCAAACGGGCAATGCTCTTCTCCACCGGTTCATTCCCAAAGACCAGGATATTGTAAGAGAGCTTCACGAGGAGACCTCCTCTCTCCGGACGTGTTCTTCCCTCAGGCGGGCAAGCTCCCGGAAGTCTTCCTTGAGGTGCTCGTAAAGCCTCCGGTAGAGCCTGTAGTACTTGCGGTAGAGTTCATGGTTTTCACTTGAAGGCTCAAGAGGGTCCACGTACTCAGCGAGCTTTTTCGCTACCTGGAAATTGGGGAAGACACCGCAGGCCACGCCGGCAAGAATCGCTCCCCCATAAGGAGCCCCTGCCCTGTTTTTGAGGAACACCGTGGGCACGTTGAAGACGTCGGTAATAATCTGTCGCCAGAGCCTGCTCCGTGCTCCGCCTTCGTTGAAAACGATAGGGAGATTAATTTTCCATCCTGCACTCTGGACAATCTCAAAGTTATGGTACAGCGCATAGGCCACCGATTCCATGAGTGCCCGCACGATATGGCCCTTGGTGTGTGAGAGCGAAAGGCCAAAGAGCACCCCCCGAGCATGGGGATCCCAGAGAGGACTCCGTTCCCCCATGAAGTAGGGCAGGGCAAGAAGGCCATCACATCCTGGGGAGACCTTCTCGGCTTCGAGGTTCAGAAGGTCATAGGCGCTCACTCCAAGAATCTTCTCCACCTCGACCTCAAAATGCGCGAGGTTATCCCTGACATAGCGCAGAAGCTGCCCACCGGTGGTCGTGGTGGGGATGGTGACGTAGGTGGTCCGGGACTCCACCGCGTGGGGGCACACCAGCATCTCCCGGAGGAAGTTCGTGGTCTTGTGCACAATCCCGAAATTCCCACAGGTCCCCAGGTTCATCTGCACGTCGCCCTCCGCGATGGTGCCGCTTGCTACACAGCTCACGCAGAAGTCCACAGCTCCGGCGCACACCGGTGTGCCTTCAGGGATGCCCGTTGCTTTTGAGGCTTCTTCTGTCACCTCACCGATGATATCCTCACAGGAAAAGGCAGGGGGGAAGAGGTCTTTTGAAAGACCGATCTCGCGAAGCACGTCGTCATTGAACTCGTGCCGACGGATATCCCAAGCCACCCCGTAGAATGCTGCAGAGCCAATGTTGACCGTGAATTTCCCCGTGAGTTTGAAGTTGATAAACCCATCGACGGTGAGCGCCTGGAAAATTTTCCGAAAAGACTCGGGACGATTGTTCTTCTCCCAGAGGAGATTCACAAGCATCGGATGGTCATCCACCGGGTTTCCGGTAAGGGTAAACATTCGCTCTTCGCCAATGGTGCTCTTCAGCCAGGCCACTTCTTTCGTGGCTCTCCGGTCCATGAGGTTATAGGCGAGGTGAATGGGGTTGCCATCGCGGTCAACCATGACGAGGTTCGGCAGAGCCGAAGACACCGCGATGCCCCGGATCTGGCGAGGATTCACCCTGGACTTTGCGATGCACTCCTCGAGGACCTCACAGGCCACCTTCCAGTACAGATGGGGATCGTGTTCCGACCATCCGGGATGCTGGATGATGATGGGGTATTCCCGAAAGGCATAGGCAAGCACATGCCCTTCGGCATCGATGAGACAGGCTTTGCCTCCTCCAGTTCCGTAATCAAGACCCAGAAGGTACTCAGGCATGCTTCCGCCCTCCTGAAACAGCAGCATCAAAAGTGGTGGTAGACCTCAACGCCAAGGTAGGTTGCCAGCGCTTCCCGGACTGCCTGAGCAACCTGGGAAAGGTTAATGGCCACATGGTGTTCGAAACCGTTCTTACAGATGAATTGGAGAAGATCCTGGAGCCGTGGAACACGAGCCACTCCCCAGGCACCGAACGTCTTCGCCACATCCTGCGTAATCTCACCCTCGCCGACATAGGCTTTGACTTTCCCTCTCAAATCGTCAGTCGACAGGCGCAGGAAGGTAAAAGGTCCGGGTTTAATATTCCCCCGGCAGCTCCCGTAGGCATTCTCCGTCCCCACCGTTGCCCCGATGACGTCAGCATAGCGCATTTCCATCGTGGCGAAAACCGACCGGGGGTAGTTGCCACAGTGGAAGAGAACGCACTTTTCAGGATCGTTACCGAAATTGTTGTTCCAGTCCACAAGAGCTGAGGGCTGATTTGAAGCAAGACGCAGGATGTACATGCTCAAGGCTCCGGCAACATCCACCTCGCAGGCTGAAGGCATGAGCTTTTCGCCCATCATGCTCATCACGGCACAGGGTGTGATCCCGAGATTATACTCCATGGAGGTCCAGCACTGGATGGCGGTGGCCCGGATATCGTTCTCTGCCATCCAGCGCTCAACCACAAGGGCAAAGCGGGCCATGGTGAAGAGTTTGTCCTCTGGAACTGCACTCACGTCACAGTACGCACGAATCTCCTCGAGTTTCTTCTTTGCTTCCTCTTCAGGCACCTTCCCCATGGCCGCAAAAATCTCCGAAAGATCGATAGTCTCCACTGAGATACCGTACGTTTCAAGGATTTTCTCCGAAAAGCGGACCGTGTTGAATGCTCCTGGACGAGCCCCGATGGCCCCGATTTTCAGATTTTTGAGACCCTTCATGATGCGACAGACCTGGGCAAACCAGCGGAGGTCTTCACGAAAGCTTTCCTCTTCCGGCCAGACAGTGTGGAAACGGGTGAGGGAGAAGGGGATGCCGAACTGGACGAGGTTGTTGCAGACCGAAATTTTCCCGCAAAAGGCGTCACCCCGGCCAGCAAGGTCGAGGTGCTCGGGGTCATCGGGAAAGGCGTGAACGAGCACCGGCACCTGAAGGCCGCTCAACCGCAGCGTGTTGGCCACACCCTTTTCATCGCCGAAGTTCGGCAACGTGACGATCACCCCATCGATACGGTCGGCATGAGCCCGGAAAAGGGCGGCACATTTTTTCGCGTCTTCCCAGGTCTCCACCGTTCCGAGTTTCGTGTCCTCCGGAGAGGGACAGACAACCTCAAAACCCTCTTCCTCAAGCACCCGAATCATCCGTTCTCGTCCTGCTGCCGCCAGCGAGTCGGGGAAAAACCCCCGATTCCCGACGATGAGCGCGAAAACCTGAGCCATCCTTTGACACCTCCTCATCGCTTCCTCAAGACCCCTGAACGGAGAATATCGATGAGCACAGCCGCAAGAATCACAAGGCCCTTCACGACCTGGTGGTAGTACACGCTGACCCCAAAGAGCACCATGGCATTCCGGATGAGGACGATCACCATGGTCCCCCAGAGGGTCCCAAGGATATTGCCCTTCCCTCCAAAAAGGCTCGTTCCCCCAAGAACCACCGCCGAAACCACATCAAGCTCAAGACCGTAGAGCATGTTGGGTTTTGCCGCGTTCAGTCTCCCCATCTGGATGAAGGCTGCTATCGCGGCACACAGGCCACTCACAAGGTACACCAGGCTCTTCACCCGTTCCACATCGATACCGCTGAGACGTGCAGCTCTCGGGTTACTCCCGACAAGATACACCGAGCGACCAAAAACGGTTCGGTTGAGGACATACCAGGCCACTACATAAAGAAAAGCCATGATGAGGCCGGCAATGGGGAAAAATCCGATTTCTCCCGAACCGATGCGGGTAACAATCTCGGGGAAACCATACACAGACTTCGCCCTGGTCGAGAGCATTGCGAGCCCTCGCCCCAGGCTCAAAGTCCCCAGAGTCACGATGAAGGGCACCATTTTCAGCCGGGCAACCATCACCCCGTTGAAGAGGCCAAATCCCAAGCCAACGGCAAGCATGACGAGAAAAGAAAGAAGCACGTCCTGCCCCCGGGACATGAGGATGGCCCCAATCATTGCCGAGAACACAAGACTTGAAGCCACCGAAAGGTCAATACCAGCCGTAATAATCACGAAGGTCATGCCGATACCGAGAATACCTGTGATGACCGCATCGAGCCAGAGGTTGAAGAGGTTATAGTGCGTGCGGAACTGAGGAGAAACAACCGCCATGAACACGAAGAAGGCAACCATGAAGAGGAAAATGAACTGTCCTGCCGCGATGGCCTTGACGTTCTTCAATGGACATCCCCCTCGGAGAAAAAAGCTCTACCGCAGCCCCAAAAGGCTGCGGTAGAGCTTTGCTTTGCTGAGCGTCACTGCTTCCCTTTCTGCTCCATGTACACGCGGTAACCCCACACCCGATCCTTGATGAAATCGAAGTTCTCCGGACACAGCCCGAGCACTGGCACATACCGTTCTTTCACCGGAGGCTTCTTCCCTTCCCTGAAGTACTGGACGAAGACCTCGATGGCGTTAGCCACAAACTTGTCGATAGCCTGGACGGCGCTGAAGTCGTAGTACCCCTCGATCATGTTCTCTACGGCAAACTGGTCACCATCAACGCCCACCATGACGATGTGGTTCGGGTCAGTCCTCGGGAACCACTTCCCAAGCTGCTTCAGAGCGCTCACCGTTCCGGAGAGCCAAGGTTCACCGGGGAGGAAAATGACCTTGATGTTGGGGTTGGCCTGGAAGGCATTGATGGTGGCCTCAAAAGCCTTGCCGACGTCCATGCCAAGGTTCGGCGCTGCAACCACCTTCAGGTTCGGCCACTGCGAGACCTCGAACATGAATCCCTGGAAACGATCCTCGACAGAATCCACAGAGGGGTCAAGGCGTTCGATGAAAATCTCGATGGGTCCAGGATTGTCCTTGAAGAGGTGGGCAACATACACTGCGCAGAGCCGCCCGGCGTTGAAGTTGTCCGTCTCCTCGTGGTAGAAGACTTCGCCTCCGAAGGACTTCCGGTCGACGGTGATAACAGGAACTCCCGCTTTGTTGGCTTCCTCAACGGCTTTCACGATACCGTGAGAGTCAATGGTGGTGATGACGATACCATCCACTCCTGCGGCGATGAAGTCCCGAACCTGCTCGAACTGTCTGTCGATATCGTTCTCGGCGCTCACAACGGTGACCTTGACACCAAGCTCCTGGGCCTTCAGCTCACCCTGGCGCTTCATTTCCACGAAGGCTGGCGAGAAAAGACCTGGAACCGTAACGCCAATGTGGATCTCCTTCTTCTCTTCCGCAAAGGCGGCAATACCCAGCGCCATCACCACAAAACACACCGCAATCCCCAGAAGAACGAGCTTCCTCATCTCCAGACCTCCTTCCTGAGTTTTTGTCCCGGGCTCAAAAACGAACGGCTTGAAAGAGCTTTGTTCTTCTCCATCTCCCACCTCCTTCTCAGGTGATAATACCCATTCTCCTCTGGCGGAAAGTGTCGAGAACCACAGCCAGGAGAATGACGCTACCCTTGAAAATATCGTAGTAGAATGCTGAGACGTTCAGGATGGTCAGGGCGGTGTTGATAAGGGTAATGATGACTGCTCCTGCCAGAGTTCCCCAGATGTTGCCCACGCCGCCAGAGAAACTCGTTCCCCCAAGGATAACCGCAGTTATCACGTCGAACTCCATCCCCGCACCGAGGGCCGGCACCACCCCGTCCATGCGGGCACAGAGGATGAGGCTGGCCATGCCGACGAAGAAGCCATGAAGGAGGTACACGGAAAGTATCACGTTAGGTACGTGGATGCCAGCTTTAAACGCCGCATCCCGGTCACCCCCAACAGCATACACATAGGTACCGAAACGGGTCTTCTCGAGGATGTAGTAGGCAAGAACGTAAAGGACAAAGAGCATGATGATGGGGATGGGCACAGAACCAACGTACCCGATGCCAATTTTTGAAATCAGGGGTGGCATGCCGTAAATGGAAGCGGCGTCGGTGAACTGGAGCGCCAGACCCCGGAAGATTCCAAGCGACGCAAGAGTAGCAATAAGGGGAACCATTTTGAGCCGGCTAATCTGGAAACCGTTGAGTGCCCCGATGCCGATAGCCGTGGCCACAATGATGAGAATGCCCAGGAAGGGATGCCAGCCTGCCCTCTTCACTGCCAGAACCCCCAGGGCCACGGCGAAGTAGGCTGCGGAACCCACGGAGAGGTCGATATTTGCCGTCAGGATAACGAAGGTCATCCCAATGGCCATAATGCCGATGACCGAAGCCGAAGCCAGGATGTTTCGGACATTGGTGACAGAGAAGAAGGCCTGAGGGAAGAAGAAACCAAAGGCGAAGAAGAGAATCACCACACTGGTGTAAATCCCATAGTCGACGAACACATCGGTCCATCTTTTCCTCTTTTCCGGCAAGGCAAGACTGTTAGACATGAACCTTCTCTCCCCCCGTGGCGTAGTACATAACCTTCTCCTGCGTTGCCTCTTCTCGAGGAATCTCCGCGGTTACCTCGCCTTCGTACATCACAAGGACTCGATCGCTCATCCCGAGGATTTCCTCGATTTCTGAAGAGATAAAGATGATGCCCATTCCCCGTTCTGCCAAATCCGCAACGATATGGTAAATCTCGGCTTTGGCACCAACATCGATTCCCCGGGTTGGCTCATCGACGATGAGCACCTTAGGAGACGCACAGAGCCACTTCGCCACCACGACCTTCTGCTGGTTGCCGCCGCTTAAGTTCCGCGCCAGCTGATAGATCGTGGGAGTCACGATGCGCAGGTTGCGAACGTATTCCTCGGCGATTTCCCTCTCCCTGGCAAGATCCAGCCGGAACCCCTTGCGTAATCTATTCCAAAAAATGGCCATGCTGATGTTCTTGTAGACCTCCATCTCGACGGCAAGTCCTTCGTTCCTCCGGTCCTCGGTCAAGAACCCAACTCCATGAGCAATGGCTTCCCGGGGATGGGAAAAATGCACTTCACGACCTTCAAGAAGAATTCGCCCACTGTCTCTGCGGTAGTCACCGACAATGGTGCGGGCGAGCTCCGAGCGGCCCGCACCCACGAGTCCGAAAATCCCCAGAATCTCACCCTTGCGCAGGGAGAAGCTGACGTTCCGGAAATACGGCTCCTTTGTGAGGTTCTCCACCACGAGGACGACTTCGGCATTCCTGTGGCTGTTTCGCTGGGGGAACATCATGGAGAGCTCTCTCCCCACCATCTTGCGAATGAGCTCCATTTTGTTTGTCTGGCTCACGGGCATGGTGTCGATGACCTCACCGTCGCGCATGACCGTCACCGAGTCACAGATCTCAAAAATCTCATTCAGGCGGTGAGAAATGTAGATGATGGTTTCTCCCTGGGACTTCAGCTCCCGGATGATGCGGAAAAGATTCTCCACTTCTCTATCCGTGAGCGGTGAAGTGGGCTCATCGAGGACAAAAATCTGGCTCTTGAAGGAAAGGGCTTTGGCAATTTCGACCATCTGCCTCTCCGCCAGCGTAAGGTCCTTGACCAGGGTCTTGGGATCCCGATCCAGGCCCACCCGCTCCAGAAGCTCTCGAGAACGCTGATAGAGGGTTGGGAAGTCTATCCGACCCGCGCTGTTTGTGGGGAGATTGGAAACAAAGATATTCCTGGCAATGCTGAGAAAGTTGAAAAGCGTCGGCTCCTGATGGATGAAGGCAATGCCAAGCCTTTGAGCCTCATGAGGGTCACGAATAACCACCCGCTGGCCATTGATGAAAATCTCACCACTATCTGGCTGAAGCACTCCTCCCAGGACGTTCATCAGGGTTGTCTTTCCGGCTCCGTTCTCCCCCACAAGGCCGTGGATCTCTCCTTTTCGCACGCAGAAGGTCACGTTCTTCAGGGCACGAACGCCCGGGAAGGTCTTGTTGATGTTGCGCATTTCCAAGAAGTACTCGCTCACGTTCTCACTCCTTCTCGCACGCTTCTGCAGGCTGCTTCTCGCATCATCTGCACCGATGCCTTGAGGCTTCTGTCCTTGCGAAAAAGTCCGGAGGTCCCTCCAATGAGCACTCGAGCTCCAGCCTCAACCACCTCCGGAATGGTCTGCTCGTTGACGTTGCCATCGACTTCAATCAGGCAACCGAGTCCAAGACCTTCGATGCGACGGGCCAGCCGGCGAATCTTTTCAACCGTTCCGGGGATAAACCTCTGACCTGCAAAGCCAGGATGCACGGCAAGAACAAGCACCATGTCCACCTGCGCAAGGAGCGCATCGGAAATCGCTTCAGGGGAAGTCTCAGGCCGCAGGGCAACCACCGGCTTTGCCCCCTTCGAGCGAATGACCCCTGCAAGATACCCGGGATCCGCCGTTGCCTCCACATGGTATGCAATGTAATCCGCACCGGCTTGCACGAACTGCTCGATGTACTTCTCGGGATTCCAGCAGGCAAGATGCACCTCAAAGGGTATTTTCGTATACGGTCGCAAAGACGCAAGAACAGGAGGACCCATGATGAACGTGGGAGCGAATTGTCCGTCAACCACGTCGAAATGCAGCAGCGCCACGCCCGCCTCTTCAAGTTCTCGAATCTGTTCCGCAAGGTGCCCAAAATCGGCACAGGCGATGGAAGCGGAAACCAACACCTCTTTCATGGCTTCAGAACCACCTTCAGGGCCTCACCGCGGAAAAGCGCGTCAAAACCCTCTGCGAATTTTTCCAGGGGCAACACATGGGTGATGTACTCCCGGGCATGAATTTTCCCCGTTGCGAACATGTCTAAGACGATTTCATGGTGCTTGGGGGAGAAAGTGGTTGCACCGATGACGTGGAGACCACGGTAATGAATGAGGTTGCTGTCAAAAGCCACTCTGCTGTTGTCCTTTGGAAGCCCTCCAAAGAAAAGGATCCGGCCACCTTTTGCTGCCATGGCAATGGCATCCTGCTGGGCCTCCCCTGAAGGACACGCCACAACAACCACCGAGGCCCCCAGGCCATCGGTGAGGGCAAAAACCCGGTCGATATGCTCTGAAGAACCGGGAACGTTCCTGATGAGAACATCTGGAGAGAACCTTTTAGCCAGCTCCAGGCGACTTTCGAGCACGTCCATGAGAATAACCTTTTTCGCTCCTCGCGCCCTGGCAATTTCCACATGGAAACACCCGATGGGCCCTGCTCCGATGACGACCACGGTATCTTCAAGCGTCGTCCCCGCAATTTCATGGGCATTCACGCAGGATGAAGCGGGCTCCGATATGGCCGCTTCCTCAAAGGAGAGACCCTCAGGAATTCTATGAATGCTCCCAAAAGCAAGTGCTTCCTCGGGCACGGCCATGTACTCAGCAAAACCCCCAGGCCAGGCCTGAGCGAGCTCCCGCTGATTCACACAGAGGTAGTAGATACCCCGGCGGCAGTACCAGCAAACGCCACAGTACACTGGGGGAGCCACGGCAACCCTATCTCCAACGCTGAACTTCCTGACCTCTTTCCCCACTTCAACGACCACTCCGGCCACCTCATGGCCAATAACCCAGGGGGGGCGAACCCGGGGATGACCGTTCCTGAAAGTCCTCAAATCGGAACCACACACCCCACAGGCCTCAACCTTGACCACCATGCCCCTATCGGGGCATTCTGGCTTCGGGACATCCTGCAACTCCATCCTGCCAGGTTCAAGGAAAACCAGCGCCTTCACGGTTTCATCCCTTTCTCACGTTTCCTGAGCATGCCTCTGAAGCAATTCTTGCGCAGTGTGTTCATCGGTAACGAGAATCTTGATGAACTTCCCCCGCAAAGCACCGAGGATGGCCTCCACCTTGTGTTCGCCACCGGCAAGACCGACCACGTTGGGCATCTTCCGAAGCTCTTCAAGGGGCACAGCGATGGTTCGGTTGTGGAGCTCAAGGTCCAGCACTTCTCCCCTGATATTGAAGAACTGGCCCAGGATATCCCCCACACCACCCATCTGCCGGATAATCTCCATATCCTGCCAGTCTATGAAACCAGCCCGGATGTAGGTTGAATGCTGCTGGCTGGCCACACCTATGCCGAGGAGCGAGAGCCTTGCTCTCTTGGCCATCTCAAAGGTCTTCTGGTTCACTCTTTCAGACATATAAAAATCTTTCAAATCCGGGCTCTCCACCACCTCAGGGGCATGGATGTAGTAACACTCGCCCCGATACATGGAGGCAAGCTTCTCGCCAATGTTGTAGGGATTCATAAAGGAACCGATGGTAAGGCCGCCAGCCAGGCTCACGAATTTCACATCCTCCACGCCGTCTTTGGGGAACAAATTGTCCGCGAGATACCGCAGGGTTCTACCCCAGCTTATGCCCACAAGGTCTCCCCGCTGGATCATCCTGTGGAGGAGGAGCGCACCGCCCTTCCCGATGTTTTCGTAGATGGCATCCAGGGAAGGGGAAGAAGGAACGACGACGGCATCGGTGAGGTGGAAGGCGTCTTTCAACGCTTTTTCCAGGGAGAGGAGATGAGCATGGGGAGCCTGGATGTAAAAGCGAACGATACCATTGCGCCGGGCTCTGTCGAGGAGACGGGTGGTTTTTGGACGGGAGAGGCCGAAACGATCGGCAATCTCGCTCAGGGTAATGCCTTCTTGGTAATGCAACCAGGCTATCCGGACCATCAAATCCTCCTCAGGAAGTGGCATGGGACACCTCCAGCATTCTGCTCATATATCTACCATAGTTTGCAATATTTTTCAAGCATGGGAAAAAATAAAACATTATCTGGTGAACACTAAGAGATAATCATGATTCGCTGGAAGAGCGCCGATTTCGACAACCTCACCCTTGCAACAGACATCGGGCCGGAAAAATCGCCTCTCTTCAAGGTCGACACCCCACACATCTTCCCATGCTGTACCGTTCGGTTTCAGGGAAAGGCTTTGAGGTGAGGGGAGAAAGACCACGGTGGTTTTCCCGTCAGAAGTCACGGCCGCCCGGATTTCGGGGTTCTGAGTCACCACCATATCCTGGGCTGGCTTGAGACCAAAAAGACGGAAATGCTCGATAATGAATTTCACCAAAGCCACATCCCAGGCTCCATCAAGGGCAAGGGCTACCCTCCACTCCAGGGGCTCTCCCGAAAACTCTACCCCCCGGAATTCTGCCCCTTTTCGGTGCCAGCACCAGATGCCATGAGCTCCATAGGCGACCCCAGCGCTTGCCCCGGAAAGGAGGCTCTGCCAGACGGCCTTCCGGACATCCAGGGCCCTGAAGCGATTCTCCCTGGTAAACCCGTAGGGATGACCTTCGTAACAGGGCTCAGCATTCACCACCGGTCTCTGGGGTGTAAGGGTGGAAAATTTCTCCCCAAGGACGTACGGGAAATGCTGCTCAGCTTTCCCATGGCCAGACTGATAGGTGTAGAAACCAAGATAAGGAGAATGCAAGATGTCTTCGGGGAGGTCTGCCTGAGGCTGGAGATGGAAAGTGGTGAGGGCCTGAGGGGCAAGGGATTTGACGATCTCCAACGCCCTCAGGTAGTACCGTACCGTTTCCCGGGAACCGAAGTTGGTATCCCCGCTGATGATAAAAATGGGGGAAAACCTTTTGAATCTCTGCACCACATACTCCACGTACCTCTCCATGGTCTCAAAAGGCATCACCATGGGAATTCCTCTTTGAGACGCCCAGGTATCGGGAACAAAATTGCACCAGAGAAGCACGAGAGCAGGGATGAAACCTCTCTGCGTTGCCAGCTCCAAGAGTTTTTCGGCAAAATCGAAGTACGTCTCGTCAATCTGGAAGGAAGAGTACCCACCCTGTTCGTTCCTCTTAAAGGGAAAGCGAAGGTACGGGACGCTGGCATCCCACTGGTACAAAACGTTGATTTGCAGAGCGTTGAACCCCTGCAACCTCCGGTACTCAAGATACTCCTTCCATTCCTCCTCGGTAACACTGGTAAAAGCGCTCCATACCGTGTCGGCAAGGTAGAAAAAGGGCCGTCCCTCAAGGACGAAGTGGGTTTTTTCCGGAGCAACCTGCAATACCGGCATAGCTTTTCGCCTCCTCCTGCGGTGTCATTCTCTTCATGCAACACCGTCTGTGCCCCTCGCAAGGGCTTTCATAAGATTCCTCATCGAAGCCTCCCACACTTTAAGGAATCGCTCGTAAAAGTCAAACCGAGGTGAATCGCTGTTATCAAAACCCCCATTCTCTGCAAACCACCGGAGGCACCGCGTAACTCCATCCCTGTAGGAAGTCCGGGTGGCAAAACCAAGGTCCTTTTTGGCCAGCTCAACTGAAAACACGTTGGAGTACTGAAAGTTCTCTACACACCATAAGGCTTTTTCAGGGAAGACCTGTCCGAGAACTCTCGCAGGAATATAGACCGGGCGAAGAGGAACCCCCATCACGTCAGCCACGATTTCGTAAAGACAATTCCAGCACATGACTTCTTCGCTGGCCATGTTGTACGCTTTGCCATAAACCACCGGATTCAGGAGAGCACGAGCAAGGGGAATAGCCAGATCCTCAGCGTAGAGAGAGCTCCACAACGAAGTTCCGTCTCCATGAATGATTACCGGTTTCCTTTTCCGGATGCGATCCAGATGGTCAGTAGTCCAGCCAAAAACCTGAAGCAGAGGCGTCACGCCCTCACAGTAGGTATGGGCAGGCCTTATGATGGTGACTTCGAATCGTTTTTCTCGATGGGCTTTGAAGAAAACCTCCTCACACTGTGCTTTCCCCCAGGCGTAAGCAAAAGACTTCCGAGGGTTCCGCTCAGCGTCTTCAGTGACGGGATAAACCGAAGCAGGCTTGGTGTAGACATCCACGGTACTCACAAAGAGATACTGCTCGATCCTTCCCGCAAAGGTTTGAACTGCAGCCTCCGCATCCTGAGGTTCGTAACAGGCTAAATCCACCACGACATCGAAGTGGCGTTCGGCAACTGCTCGCAGCAGCGAAATGTCCTTTCGATCTCCATGGACAACCGATATCCCCGGTTCGTTTGGGAAAACCTGCCGGGACAGACCCCTGACAAGAAGGGTTATTTCACAGCCCCTTTTCCAGAGTTCCCGGGTGACAAACGAACCGATGGTGCCTGTGCCACCGATAACGAGAACCTTCACATCTTCAGAGCCCCCGAGCAAAGGCCTCCAGCTTCCTGAAGAAATCGGCGAAGATTTCCCCAGCCACAACCTCCACGCACACCTCAATCTTCCGATCCCCTGGTTCATGACGGTAAGAGAGGTCCGGATTCAGACGAGGAGCCGGAAGCTCCACATAGTAACCCCATTCAGGGTTGATCAGGGTGCCCACCGCCGGAGAATCCCCGTAAACCCACCACTCCCTTGGGGATGGAGTGCTCACACGCCAGGTTTTGAAAAGAGAAACAAGGTAATCCCCAATTGCCCCTTTCCCCAGAACGAAACGCTCCATTTCGGCAACGCCCACCCGCATCATCCGGTAGGTGGTGCGGGGGTACTGAACGAGGGGAAGCCCTGAAGAGAAAACCACATCGGCCGCCATCCAGTCGTTGAACGCGTTGAATTCAGGTCCACCCGTGGGCCACCATCCTCCCCCAATCCAGAGAACCACGACGTTTTCGGCAATTTCCGGAGCCATAAGATAGGCCGAGGCCATATCGGTGAGAGGCCCCAGGAAAGCAATGTACAGGGGTTCAGTGGAATTCTGAGCACAGGAGATGATGAACTCTGCGCCTTCAGACTTCTGCGGCACATCGGATTTCTCCAGGGCAAGAGGAGCACCCCTGAGAACCTGGACTTTTCCTTCCATACCCAAAAGCTTCAAAAGGTGCTGGATCTCCCGGTAACTCTGCTCCATGCTGTCCTTATCGGTATGCGTCCCGTAATGAGCAGCAATGATACCCTCTACTTTGAGCTCTGGTGAAAGGAGCGCATGCACGATGGCCATTTGGTCATCGATTTCGTTGTGCGCATCGGTATTGAGAATGACCCGGCGGGGCCGCTCGGGGGAAGGAGCGCTTCCCAAAAAGCGACTTTTCCTCAGAGCCCTATCTTGAGCTACGAGATCTTGAATATCCATCCCTACACCTCCTCACTTTCTCCCAATGAGCAAAGCATCGCTATTGAAGTCGCTCATGGTTACCAGCCACTTTCCGTTGCCGTATTTCAAGACCGGCCTTGCAACTGCCCTCTCCTCAAGGTCAATGAGAAAGAATTGCCGATACTCACCCAGGTCCTTCTCAATGGCCACATCAGTCGCATAAGGAAAATACGCTACAATCTTGTCCTTTCCGGTGGCGATACGGATCCACTGGTTTTGGCCAATGGATTCTTCCTCGGGTTCTATGTCGAAGAGGTCGAAAGCCTCAAACAGAAACCGGCAAAAGGCCACATCCCACGCCCCACGAAACCTCAGCGCAGCACGCCAGTCAAAGGGATACCTGAAGTCCACAATCCCCTCCCAGGATGCACCCCATTTCTTTCCTCTTTTATGCCAGCTCCATATTCCGTGGGCACCATACGTCACCCCCGCCTTGGCCCCGGAAAGTAAGCTCCGCCACACTGCCCTGCGAACGTCGGTTGCTCCATACCTTCCCCTCTCGTGCCCCATTCCCTCATAGCATGGTTCCCCATTCACAATAGGACGCTTCACCGGCAGACGGTAAAACTGCTGAGCCAGGGCCACAGGGTTTTCCACCCAGTCAAAACCATGCCCAGACTGGTACATGTAGAAATCAAGATGCGGTGAGTTCACAATCTCTTCGGGTAAATAATATCTCGGTTCGGCAGGACCAAAGAGATGAATGGTGGTGAGCGCCTGAGGGTCTCTGGACTTGATGATTTCCAGGGCTCCCAGATAGCATTCAACGGCTTCCTGACTCTCGAGGTCTGTATCTCCTCCTATGATGTACACCGGGTGAAACCTCCGGAATGTTTCCACGATGTACTCAACATACCGCATGGCCTGTGGAAAGGGGATAACGTCCTGAGGACGAAGCCTCGAAAGCCAGGTTCCTCCAACGTAATTGCTCCAGAGGACCACAAGCGCTGGGATAAAACCGCGTTCTTTCGCCATATCGAGCATCTTTTCTATTCGCCGGAAATACTCTTCGTTGAAGGTGGAGTAGTCGAACCGTCCGTCCGCAGTCTTCTGAAAGGGAAAAATCTCAAAGTCCGATTCACTGGCATCATGCTGGGGAAGAATGTTTATCTGCAGTACATTAAACCCCTGCTTCTGCCGATACTCGAGATACTCCTCCCACTCGGGAAAATCGGCATTGGTGAAAGCACTCCACACCGTGTCAGCAAGCCAGAAAAAAGGACGACCTCGATCGTCAACGAAAAAGTCGCGGGAAGACGCAACGCCTATCCTTCCCGGGGACAACTTTGCAATGCACCATTCATTCCCCTCAGAGGGTTTTATACCTTCCCCCATATCGTTGAGACTCACCCCCCTGCCTTTGGGCCAAAACCCTCACAGGCCATTATTCTTTTAGCGCCCCAGCCGTTATCCCTGAGACAAAGTACCGCTGGAGCAGGACATACACAACGACGACCGGGAGAATTCCAAGAAGCACCCCTGCATTAATGATGGGGTAAGAGGAAGCAAACTGACCCTGGAAATACATCATCCCCAGGGGGACCGTTTTCCACTTATCCGAGTGAATAAAAATCAGCGCCATAAGGAATTCATTCCATGTTGCGAGGAAATCCATAATGAAAAGCGCCAGTATCGCAGGTATGGAGAGGGGAAGGATAACCCTCAAAAGGACCAGGAATTCTGTGCATCCATCGATCCTTGCTGCATCGACAAGTTCATCCGGTATACCCCGGAAAAAGCCCCTGAGAACAAGTATCTGAAAAGGAAGTCCAAAAACAATGTAAGGAAAGAGCAAACCCCAGAGGTTATCCAGAAGATAGAGCTTTTTAAGCAGTATAGTAAGAGGAAGAAGGACCACGTTCACCGGTATACCCAGGCCCAAGAGGAAAAAGGCCAGCAAGGTTTCTCTCAGCCGGAAACGGTACTTCGCAAGGGGATAGGCCGCTAAAGCGGCAATGAATATCCCCAAGGGAACCTTTACAAGGCAAATCGACAAGCTGTTCTTATAGTACACACTGAATCTGCCCATCCTCCAGGCATCGGGAAAGTTTTGAAGCGTGACGAATTCTGGTGGAGCGAATACCCCTCGCGTCACAACGTCCTGTTGGGTACGCAAGGAGGTGAGCACCACAATCGCGAACGGAAAGAGCACAAGGAGAGTCAGAAAAATCAATAAAAAGAAGGACACATTGCTGTAGCCTCGCCTCATCTTTTCCTCCCCTCTCTACCGCCTCGACATAATCCGTATATACGGATAGGCAACCCCCAAAGAGGTAGCAGCTGTTATCCAGGCGATGGCGGATCCAAACCCCGCTTTGTGATACACAAAGGTATTGAAGTACATCCAGGTACTCAGGACCTGTGTAAAGTTCCCTGGCCCTCCCCAAGTCATGACGTAGATTAAGTCGAATACTTTGAGCGACCCGATCATGAGGAGCGAAATAACAACAACAAAAGTCTCGCGCAAGGAGGGTATCGTAATGTAGAAAAACTTTTGCAAACCTGTGGCCCCATCAATATCAGCTGCCTCGTAGAGTTCTTTAGGAATTGTCTGTAAACCTGCCAGAAAAAGAAGCATCGGAAAGCCCGTACCCTGCCAGATACCGGTGAGAATGACAGAGTACAGTGCCACGCCCGGGTCAGAAAGCCAGTTGCGTGCGAGATGGGGCAACCCGATAATTCTGAAAAAGGAATTGACGGCGCCAAAAGTGGGATTGTAAATCCAGGACCAGATAATGCCAACCGCCACCAGAGGTAGAACAGCAGGAGAGTAAAAAGCGGCCCTGAAAAAGGTTCGACCAGGGATCTTCTCGTTGAGAATCACAGCAAGAATCAAACCCAGAGCCACGGGAATTGAAAGCATAAACGCCATCCACGTAAGGTTATTCTTCAGCACCAGGAGAGAGGTTGGATCGGAAAAAAACCTGACGTAGTTCCTCAAGCCAATGAAAACCTTTGCCGGCGAGAGACCATCCCAGCGGTACAGGCTGACAATGAAGGAAAAAATCATAGGATACACCAGAAAGACCCCATAGAAAGCAAGTGCTGGGAAGAGAAGCCAGTAACGGGAGAGAAATCTGCGCATCTGCACGGAGCAACGAACCTCCTCAGAACAAAATGAAAAGGCCTCTGCACCCCTAGGCACAGAGGCCTTTTGCAACATCTTATTTCATACCAGGTGCGGAACCAAACACTTTGATTCCCGTTTCTTCCTTGTACTCTTCAATGGCAGCCTGCATCCTCTTTGCCGCATCCTCAGGGGTCACAAGCCCTAAGGCTACAGAGTCCTGAATTTCGAAGTACTTGTGCATGAGCTCTGGAGGAAATGCCTGGTCCGTGGGAGGATAAACATCCTGCAGTTGTTCAAGGACCTTCCGAAACTTATAAGTATTAGGCAACTCATTCTCATCAGGGTATACACCAATGGTGCAAGTACTTGTTATAGCCTTTCCCAACCACTTTTGCTGGACGTCTTTCTGGATAAACCAGTTGATGAACTCCAGAGCCTCCTTCTTATACTTGCTCTGGGCATTCACCATGAATTGCTCAGGAAAGCCGGAAATACGCAAGGGTTCGTGTTCTGTAGGATGCAGGAAGAATCCAAAATTGTTCACGTCCTGGCCGTCGTGCTTAAATACCGTTTCCATCCAGCTACCTTCGAAGACCATAAGCGCCTGTCCTTGGTACATCGGCATTCGTGCGTCATCAGGGTTGACCTGCAGGAAACCTGGTACAATCCACTCATCTGCCCATTTCTTGAAAAGACGGTACATTTCCACAACCTCTGGGCGATCCCAGGACTCTTCGGTCGTATTCAGCTTATCATGGAGCTCAGGACCTGCGGTATACTCCAGCAGGTAGTCCAGAAGACGCATGACCATCCAGCCGTATTTTCCGGCAACTGACAGAGGGTAAATGCCTGCTGCCTTGGTCTTGGCACAGAGTTCCTCGAGTTCCTTGTAGGTCTTTGGTTCAGTCAGTCCCAGCTGATCCCACAAATCCTTTCTGTACCAGAAAGTCATGCCATGGGAACAGATAGGAACGCCGTAAAGCTTCCCGTTCCTCCGGACCGCTTCAATCGTCCAGGGGATCAATATCTTATTCCAGCCATACTTTTCGAAGTACTCATCCAAAGGCTCACAGTAACCGGCATCGGCGAAGAATCCTGAGAGCTCGCCTCCCCAGTTAAACCAGACATCCGGAGCCGTTCCTGCAGCCGCGGCTGTTTTCAAGACCTCGATGTACGTTGCTGCACCCGTTCCTGCCACTGATTCGTGAGAAATTTTGACCTCTGGATTCAGTGAGGTATACTCAGCAAACATTTGATCCAGGTATTCTTTCTGTTGCCCACCCCATACTGTCATTACCCTAAGTTCAATCGCTGCAGCTATGCCCACGATCCCTAAAACAACCAGGCAACAGATACTCAGATACAGTGCCCTTTTCATCGCAATCCTCCTCTTCAAATAAATTTTTCAAAATTGGAAAAAACAATCCTTGCATCATGCGTCGTGCTAAAATCCCACCTCCTTCAAATAAATGCTTAACCAAGGTAGCAAGGTCACGATTCACTATAGCAAAACCTCAGATTTTTTACAACAAGAAGAAAAGGTTTCATCATGAAGGAGCAGAGCGCTAAGGTAGCGCGCAGGAAGTGTATCCGGGAAGCAGTATGAGAACTTCCTGAAGAAAAAGACTCTGGAAAGGAGGGACAACACTCTACCAAGGCCAACATCTACTATCAACCGCAATCTCCTCACCCTGGTAGGGCCAGCAGAAGGTCTCAGGGTTCCTTGGGTCTGAGAAGGAGAGTTTCTGGAAATAATCCTTGCGCAGACAAAAAAGCCCAATCTCGGCAGGAGCACCCGCTTACAAAGGAGCACTTCGCGGTATTCTTGGGTGGAACCTTCCTCTCCATCCACCGAGAAAACCGCAAAGGAGCTTGTGTACACCCCCTCAGGGATTAACCTTATGGATGAAGGGAAACCCTGGTCCCCCCACGGTTTCTGCACGGTACACCTTCCTGAGATTCAAAACCAGGGTTTGTGATTCTTTTTCCTGGCTTTCGCCTTTGCGCTCTTTAATCCTGACCACTGAGTATTTTCTCCAAAGTTCTTGCTCGCTCCTCCAATCTGCTTTTCTCTTTCTTTAACGCCTCCACCAGGCGTTGTGCCATAGAGTAAAAGTTAGCCTTTCTGTCCCCTTCTAATTCCTCAAAGAAATCCTCATTTGCTCTCTCACAAGTTTCTACCCAGTCCTTACGAAGCGCACTTGCTCCGTAGAGAGCACCAACGATTTGACCTATGATGCTTGCTATGGTGTCGCAATCTCTCCCAAAGCTCGCACCCTCAACGATACTCTCGTTTGGATCCTCACCACAGAGGTGGAGAATACCCATCGCTGCGGGGATGAATTCTAAACTGTTGCCGCTGAAGAATTTCTCCTTATTCCAGTTTCTTTGAGGCCACGTCCAATCGAGCATTTTCTCATAGAATTTTTCGACAAATTCGTCCACTGTTTTGCTCTTGTGCGCAATGTCCATGGTGAGAATTATCCCCCGTCTAAAGATATCGGAGCTATACCTTGTCATTGTGTCCAGCACAGTCTGCACGGTAGCACCCGGAAGGAAGGCCGATGCGATTCCTGCAGCAAGACTTGCAGCTGCATCTCGATTAACGCCTTCCTGATTTATGGATGCGATGTTAAACCCATCCTGGTATGCTTGAGCGGGATCGCCCGCATTGATGATACCAACAGGTGCGATGGCCATTGACGCACAACCGACAGGAGGCTGTCCCTTTCCTGTCTCCCAAGGATTCATGCCTATTTCCAACTTCATCTTCACTATCTTTTCGTTAGTCCAAAGTCTTTCGGGGTTCAGTTCATTCAACCACACCTCAGCAAAATCATCTGGTGTTATCCTGCCACCCTTTCGAACGATGGCAAGGCACATATAATGACGCAGCACTGTGTCATCGGTAATGGAACCCGGAGGCCCTCCACAGTACTCTTTTTTAAACGGCATAAAATCCCTTACCTTGCCATACTTTTCGCGGATTTCTGAGTAATACCACCCCTCAACGGGTGCTCCCAGCGCGTCCCCAATTGCTCCTCCAATTAAGCATCCATAGACCTTGTCGAGGATATCCTTGCTCACCTTCTGTCTCCTCCTTTCAGTAGGCATGCACAGCTCTGGTTACCTATTTCTATCCCTTGAGGGCCCCCATGGTGATGCCCTCTATGAAGCGTCTTTGCAGAATGACGAAAAGGATAACAAGGGGAAGGATGCTTATCAGAACTCCCGCTGCTATAAGGGAGTAGTTCGTGTAATATTCAGATTGGTAGAACATAAGGCCCAGGGGAACGGGTCTCAAGGAGTTATCGTGGATGAACAAAAAAGGCACTATGAAGTTGTTCCACGTCCACATGGATTGGAAAATAATGAGTGAGACCCAAGCAGGAAATGCAAGCGGCAGCATCACATACCAGAGTGCCTGTATCTCTGAACAGCCATCTATTCTCGCAGCCTCTATCAGTTCGGTAGGTAGACTCATGAAGAACGACCTCATCATAAAGATCCCAAACGGTAAGCCACCAGAGGCGATAGCGATGATAACACTCCAGTGGGTGTTGATAAGGTGAAACCTGTTCAGCAGGAAATAGAGAGAGATCATAACAGCCTGAAAAGGAAGCATGAGACCTGTAAGAATAAGATAGAAGAGAAAATCTTTAGTCTTGAACCTTAATTTTGCAAACGAGTATCCGGCAAAAGTGGCCAGAAACATCACTATCAAAACCGTAGGGACTGTTATGATGATGCTATTCTTTATGTACATGCCAAAGTGTCCGATTGTCCACGCTTCTTTGAGATTCCTGAAAAGAATGAACTCAGAAGGAAGGGTCAAAGGACCTTTAAGAACCTCCGGGTTACTTTTGGAAGCTGTGAGTCCAACGATAATGAGGGGGATTAGCGTGTACATAGCTGCGCCAATAAGAAAGAGATAAACAATTACCTGGCCCACAGAAAAAACTCTTTTCCTTCTACCTTTTACTGGCACTTACATCCCCCTCTCCTGGTATCGAAGGTACAGGACAGAAATTGCAAGAATGAAACAGGTCAGGAGAACTGCAATGCTTGCTCCGTAACCAAAGAAGTATTCAGCGAAGGACTTTCGGTAGATATAAGTTGCCATAATCTGGGTAGCGTGTCCAGGTCCACCCTGGGTCAGAAGGTACACCAGGTCAAATACTTTAAAAGAGTCTATCACCGTATAGACAATAACCATGGCGACAACATACTTGATTTGGGGGAGTGTTACGTTGATAAAAATCTGGACTGCATTGGCTCCATCAATGCGGGCCGCATCGTAAAGAGTGGGGTCGGTGTTTTGCAGTGCGGCCAAAAATATTACCATACAAAAACCAAAATACGTCCAGGCCCCAGCAACTATTACTGCTGGAAGGGCAAAACGAGGTTCACCGAGCCACCCTTTGGCTAAGAATCCAAGACCTACAGTCCTCAACACCTGGTTCAGGAGGCCAAACACAGGATTAAAGATCCAGCTCCACACGATAGCTACTATAACTTGGGTAAGAAGGCGCGGGAAGAAAAATATGGCTTCGAACACAGTCCTGCCCACTATTTTTCCAGCGAGGAGTGTAGCAAGTATTAACCCTGGAAAAACCCCAAATGCTATAATTCCGGCGGTGTAAATTACATTGTTTCTAAAAGATATCCATACTACACGGTCTTTAAACGCCTGGATATAATTAGCAAGGGAGACAAAAATCCTTGGTCCTGCTCCGTCCCATTTGTAGAAACTCAGGACCACAGAGTCCACAACGGGGTATAACACAAATATCCCATAAAGTACCAGAGCGGGTAAGAGTAGCAAATAGCCTATTCTCTCTTCTGCCATGGATTTATACTTCCTTTGGTTAGGGGATTTTTTGTACTTTAGTAGCATAGGTAAACCTCCTGGTGGGCTGTGTCTTATAGCCCACCAGGAGGAACCTCCTCTCTACTCCAGTTTAAATGTATCGTAGGTTAAGCCTTCCTCCCTTCCTTTTTGCCAAAGTTTCTCCCATTCTTTGACAAATTCGTCCACTGTTATCTGCCCCGTGAGTATTTCTGCAACACCAGTTTTCAAAAACTCGAAAGCCTCGGCCGGAGTACCCATGGAAAGGCCGGGGACGAATTGAATTTCTTCGCTGGAGAGAGCCTTTGTTGCTTCTTTCACCAAATAGTGTACATTCCATTCTGCTATGTCTTCCTCAGACAATTTAAGAGGAGGAATAGTCGCCGCAACTTCGTACCATAGCTTCGCAGCCTCCTTTGAAGCCATGAGATAGTCGACATAGTCGACCGCTAACTCAGGGTACTTGGTTGAATTACTGATCACATAGCCGGAACCACAGAAAAATATCGTGCACGAAGGTTCGCCTTCTTTTGGTCGAGGCCAGAGAAACACGCCTATTTCAAAGTCTTTTACATTCTCGACGTAACCGCCTATCATCCAGTTTCCTTCAGGATGCATGACCGCTTTTTGCTGGTAGAAGAACATGTTCCCCTCATCGTAGCCCAAGGCAACAAAGTTTGGGGGGTAGAAGTTGCGCTTGGGCCATTCAACGAAGGCTTTCTGAAGAGCCTCTCTCACTTCGGGCATATCCCAGCTCCCACCTCTAAACATTGCCTCTTCTGCCTTCTCTTTCCCCAGGTAACTCCACAGTATCGCGGTGGCAAGGTTCGTTTTGGTCCACCAATCCCGGGCAGACCAGGCTATCGGTATGTATCCTGCAGCAAGGGCTTTCTCGCATATATCTTCGAGCTCACTTATACTTTTAGGAGGAGTTACTCCAAGTTTATTAAAGATGTTCTTGTTATAGTATATAGGGACGTACTCTATCTCATGCCCTACTCCAAAAGTCCTCCCACCAAAGGTGGGGATAGCTTTTGCTCCCTCCACGAGTTTCTGGTTCCATCCCCGTTTTTCCCAAACTTCGGTCAAATCCATGACCAAACCCGCTTTTGCCAAGGGACCGAGAAATGTAATTCCCACTTCCGGGTATATAACATCAGGGCCTGTTCCTGATAGGAGCGCAGGTCTGATCTTGTCAGCTATTGTTGCTGCTGGCATAGCACTTCGTTCGATCTTAACGTCTGGATGCATTTTTTCAAAGTTTGCATCCATCATATCGACGGCCTGTTTGTCAAGAGTACCAGTCCACTGGTCCCACACTTTGAGTGTAATTGCAGCCTGAACACTTCCCGCGACAATTAATGTTATAGCCATCACCAAAACACACGGGAAAACGCCTTTTTTGAGAGACACAAAACTCCCCCCTCTCGTGAATTTTGTTGGAGAAACGTTCCGAGAGAAGTATACACCACCTCTGTCAAGTTTTTCAACTAATGGAAAAAATTTTATCATAGTAGCCGAAGCTTAGGGATGATGCTTAACAGACAAAAACCTCTTAATGGTAATGAAATCGCTGGCTGAAAGATGAATCTTTTTCGTGATTCTCTCCAAGATCCTTACCTCCCCTTAAGTCCTTTCCAAGTACTCTACTTCTTTTGGGCCAAGCTCACCGAAACTTCCGGGCTTTCCAAGAAAGCAAAGGCTTACCTCAAAGTCTAGGCCTCCGGGAATCGTCTTGTCTCCATGACTCAGAGTACCTCTCACCGAAAGAGGCGAAATTTTGGCCCTAAAAACTGCAAAAGTCTTGAAGATTGTAGAGAGGTCTAAAAGGTCTAGCCTCAGGTGGACTTCAGATCCTGTGGAAAGGCTCCGAAAACTCAAAGAAATCTATCCCTTCCTGGGAAAGGAGAGCAAGGAGGATTTAAGGCCTTTTCTTCCATCGCAGGAAGAATCCTCGGATACCTTAGGAAGAGGAAGGCGCGCTACAGCAGGATTGGCCAGGGAACTCTTGGAAGAACTTTCGAAGAAGAGGTGAATGGTGAAGAGACTGCACCGAGCTTTCCGGGAAGTTCTCTACTGTTTCTGGCGATGCCATTGATCTCAAGACCGTGAGGTCTATTCTGAGGGATGGCCCAGGAAGGTGGAGAATCGGAGAGACCGCATTGGAGCTCGAGGAAAGAGGCCCTGGATCGGCCTGGGGGTACCGAGCTCGTCAAGTGTCCCACATGATGTGAACCCATACAAGTACTTGACAAAAGGTTGCCGTCTCGGTTATGCTCTCGGTTGTCAGATGTTTAACATCATTCATCTTAGAAGGAGGGATGGGTATGTTGAGGAAAGCAGTAGTGGTGTGTCTTGCTCTTTCCCTTTTGCTCACTGCAAGCGCTCTGTCTTTCGCCCAGACTGCTGCAGAAAGAGCTGTTGAAGAGGCCAAAAAGTACGCAGGTCAAACGCTTAGCGTGACATGGGAGGCAGGACTACAAGCTCAGGGTATTCGGGCCATTCTCCCCGAGTGGGAAGAGAAAACCGGCGTCAAAATCAACCTTGTTGAGCTCTCCTTCTGGGACCTCCACGACAAGGTCATTACAGAACACCTAGCAGGGACGGGTGCTTATGACGCCCTTGCCATATCTTACGCGTTCATGGGCGATTTTGTGAACGCAGGAGTCCTGGAACCGATCGAGAAATGGGTTGAACAGTACATGCCTCCTGAGGACCTGGAAGACATCCACCCTGCTTTTAAAGAGGCCTTCCAGTACTACGGTGGTAAGCTCTATGCCTTAGCTGCTGATGGCGACGTGTTCATTCTCTACTACCGCAAAGACCTCTTTGAAGACGAAACCAATAAGAAGGAATTCTACGAAAAGTATGGTTATGAGCTGGCTCCTCCAAAAACCTGGAAAGAGTTCTACGAAATCGCCAAATTCTTCACCGACAAGTACGCACCAGAGATATACGGAGCTGTCATTCAGAGAGGCATGCAATCCTATAGCTGGTTCACGGGGCAATTCATCGGAAATGGTGGGCAATTCTTCGATCCTGAGACTATGAAACCCCTCATCAACAGTGAAATAGGTGTGCAGACCCTGAAAGAGATGATACAGCAGAACGAGGTTATGCCTCCGGGTGTGATCAAGTGGGGATTCATGGAAGCTCTGGCAGCCTGGCTCGACGGCAAAGTGGCAATGATCATCACCTGGCCCCCTATTGGAAGGTGGTCTGAAGGATACGGTGTACGAACAAAACAGCTTGCCTGGGTTCCACCTTCAAAGGTCGTGGGGAAAGTTGGATATGCTCCGATGCCCAACGGGCGTTCCACTCTGGCTGCCGGCTTCTCGGTGGGGGTTGCCTCCCAGAGCAAGAAGAAAGAGCTGGCCTACCTTTTTGCCCAGTGGCTCACAAGTCCAGAAACAAGCCTGAAACTCGTCATGCTTCCGTTCACCCTGGTCGACCCGTTCCGCCTGAGCCACTACCGGTCAGTCATCTATCGCAACGCCTGGGATAATGCCGGAGAGTATCTGGACACCCTCTACGAAGCAGCAAAAGGTGGGGTTTTAGAGCTGAACATCCCAGGAGCTCGAGAGTACTTCGCTGCCCTGGAACAGGCAATCACCTCCGCCTTCGCCGGGGAAGACCCCAAAAAGGCTCTCGACCTGGCAGCAGCCAAGTGGGAGGAAATTACCGATCGATTCGGAAGGGAGAAACAGAAAGAGGCTTACGCGGCTTACCTGAATCTCCAGAACGCCATCTGGAAGCTCGAATAGCAGAGCATCGCAAAGGGCGGGGGTTTCCCCGCCCTGAAGGAGTGCGAGGAATGTCTATGGAATGGGGCATCAGCACGTTCACCTACCCCTGGGCTTTTGGGATTCCCGGTTACCTCCCCAGGAGGACATTGACGCTGCCAGAACTGATCGAAAGAGCGGTTGCTCTTGGGGCCAGAGTGGTGCAGATTGCCCATAACGTCCCGCTCCATACGGTAACACGGGAAGAGCTTGAAGCCGTGAAAAACCTTGCCCAGAGGAACCATATCCTGCTGGAGGTTGGGACCATCGGTGTGTGGAAGGAGTCACTGCTTGAGTATCTGGACCTTGCCGCACTTCTCGGATCTCGCCTGGTGCGGACCATTCTGGATGAGCCGGGGAAGGAAATCCCTCTGGAAGAGGCCATTGACAGAATCCGGGGGGTGCTGCCCTTCTTCTCAGCCAAGGGCATTTTTCTGGCCGTTGAGAACCACGACAGAAGGACCACAGAGGAATTCAGGAGGCTTTTCACAGAAATACCAGACCCTTACCTGCGGTTCTGCTTCGATACTGCGAATTCCCTTGGTGCCTTTGAGAATCCCCGTGAAGTTCTCCGCGAGTTCTCCTCCCGCACCATCAACGTTCACCTCAAGGATGTAGACGTTTTCCGACCCCCATATGGGTTAGGCTTCGTCATCGAGGGACGCCCTCTGGGCAAGGGCAGACTGGGTGTCAGCTGGGTCTTCACAACCCTGGCGAACACCGAAGGGGTTACCTACATTATCGAACTCCTGACACCCTTCTCCGGTTCCGTTGAGGAAACGGTACGGCGTGAGGAGGAGTGGGCTTGCGAGAGTGCCCAGTTCTTAAAAACACTCTCTGGAGGAGGCGCAAAATCATGAATACCCTCGGCATCACCATCATGGGAGCAGCGGGGAAAATGGGCAGGAGAATCACAGAAAAGCTGTCTCAGGAAAACCTGAGGCTTTTCCTCTGCGAGAAGGGAGAAAAGGGCATACAGTATCTTCTGGCAAAGGGACTGCAACCAGTACCCCAGGAAGAAGCGATTCCCCAAAGCGATCTCGTCATCATGGCCATCCCCGACAGAAATCTGGAAGAAGTTTCAAGAGAGGTTGTCCCCCTCATGAAAAAGGGCAGCACCATGCTCTATCTCGATGCGACTGTTCCCTACTTCGGAAACGTCATGCTCAGAGACGATTGCACATTCGTGGCTGCGCATCCCTGCCATCCGCCCCTTTTTGGGGAAGAAGAGCATCCAGAAGCCCGGCGAGATTTCTTCGGAGGAATAGCGAAACAGGATGTGGTCATCGCACTGATCCAGGGCGAAGAAGCAAAACTCGCCATGGCCCAGGACATCTGTGCAAAAATCTTCGCCCCGGTGAGGAACATCCATCGCATCTCTCTGGAACAGATGGCCATCCTTGAACCCATACTGGCAGAGGTAGTGGCCGTTCCGGCAATCTACATCATCAAGGAAGCTATAGACGAAGCCGTGAAAAGGGGTGTGCCCGAAGATGCTGCTCTTGCCTTCATGTTAGGGCACGTCCGGATTGATCTGGCCATACTCTTAGGGGGTGCCGACATCGAGTTCTCTGATGCTTGCAAAGTGGCTTTAAAGAGAGGCTATGAACTCCTCTTCCGCCCTGACTGGAAAAAGGTATTCGAACCGGAGATCGCAAAATCAATAGCCCTTGAAATGATGCAAAAATAGCCTCAGGGTGATTCGTCATGCGCAAAAGGCGCTTCTTGCAACCATGGGTCATGGTTCTACCTTCCCTTGGCGTCATCCTTGCCGTAGTCATCTTCCCTCTCCTCTACTCCTTGCGTCTGAGTTTCATCCAGTGGGACGCACTGGTCCCTGGCCAGAGATTCGTCGGACTTCAGAACTTCGTCCAGGTGATCACGGATACCAGATTCCTCGCTTCTCTGAGTCATACAGGTCTTCTGCTTTCAGGTATCATCACCATGGAGTTCTTCCTGGGTTTCCTTCTTGCTCTATGCCTTCTTGAAGAATTCAAACTCAAGAAGTTCGTGACGGCAACGTTCATCCTGCCTGTCACCATTATCCCTACGGTGGCTGGGTTTATCTGGAAACTCATGCTTGATGCTCAGTACGGACCGGTGAACCATGTGTTGAGCATCGTGTTGAGACGCGACATTCAGTATACCTGGCTTGCGCATACGAACACGGCTTACCTCTCCCTCATTGTTACCGATGTGTGGCAGTGGACGCCTTTCATGATCCTCGTGCTCCTTGCAGGCCTTGTTGCCCTTCCCAAAGACACTTTAGAGGCAGCAGAGATCGATGGAGCCTCAGAATGGCAAAAAGTCCGGTTCATTACACTGCCGATGCTGAAGCCGGTGATTGTGGTTGCCCTCCTTATAAGGAGCCTCGATTCCCTGAAACTCTTTGACATTGTCTTTGCAATGACCCAGGGCGGGCCGGGAACGTCCACGGAGACGCTGAGTTACTACATTTACAGGAACGGCTTTGAATACTTCCGGATGGGGTATACCGCCGCGATGTCCTACGTGGTGCTGGCTATTGTTTCAACCGTGATAACCCTTCTCCTTGAACGCCTGAGGGAAACGACTTAGGGAGGGTAAGGAAATGAAAAGCCGGTGGAGATACGTTATACTGACGGTAGCCCTGGTGTTCTTCCTCTTCCCCATCGCCTGGATCGTCCTCACCTCGTTCAAGGTTCCCGAAGAGTTCCTTGCCCACCCACCAAAATGGATACCTAAACGACCAACGCTCACCCATTACGTTTCGGTCTCGAGCCTCGGAGGATACAGAGCCCTCAAGAACACCCTGGTGATTGCGTCTTGTGCCACAGCAATTTCCATTGCCTTAGGGACACCGTGTGCGTACAGTCTGGCCCGCTTCAGCATCGGGGGAAAGAATCTCCCCCTCTGGTTCCTCTCCCATCGCATGCTCCCTCCCATAACGGTGGCTTTTCCGGCGTTTCTACTCTTCCGGAGCCTGGGATGGATCGACACCTATCAGGCGATCGTTACCATGCATCTTACCGCCAACCTTCCATACGTCATATGGATGATGCGGAGCTTTTTCAGAGACATTCCTGTCGAAATCGAGGAAAGTGCCCAAATCGACGGTTGCTCGACTCTCCAGGTTTTCTGGAAAATCTCCCTGCCACTTTCAGCCCCGGGACTCATAGCCACTGCTATTTTCTGCTTCACGTTCAGCTGGTGCGAGCTCCTCTTTGGACTCGTTCTCTCCCGAACAGAGGTGGTGCCACTTTCCGTACAGTTGCCCCGATACTTCGGCCAGCAAATGACCTTCTGGGGTGAGATAGGCGCGCTTTCTACCCTTTCGATGTTACCCATTTTTACTCTGGTACTTCTCATGCAGAGGTTCCTGGTCCGAGGTCTCACGCTGGGTGCGATAAAATAGAAAAGCGAGAGCATCCCCACTGTGCTGAGGTGTTGTCCGTGAACACTTCTCGGGAGAAAGGATATCCATTCCAGGTACACCAGCGAGAGAGCGCGGTTGAGTTCGTCATTAAAAACTTCAAAGACCTGCTGGCGACGAAACAGCTGAAACCCGGCGACCGTCTCCCCAGCGAACACAGCCTTGCTCAGATTATGGGCGTGAGTCGCGGCTCCATAAGGGAAGCGATGAAAATCCTGAGAGCTTTCGGAGTCATTGATGTCAAACAGGGTAATGGCACTTACATCACGAAACCTTCGGCGAAATCGTGGTTTGAACCTCTCCTCTTTGAGCTCATTTGTACCGAGGCCAGTGATCGAGAATTCATGGAACTCCGGGAGACCGTAGAAACGGGTGTCGTAAAGCTGGTCATCAGAAACGCTTCCGAAAAAGACCTGGAGGAGCTCGTCCTCGTCCACAACAAACTCGAAGAAGCGGTGCGGAGAAAGGTAACCGACCCTTCCGAATTGGCGACTCTGGACATAGAGTTCCATCTTGCCCTTGGAAAGGCTACAAAGAATGCGCTTTTGGAGAGAATCTATCGTTTTATTCTCGACTTTTTCGCCCCCACCATTGAAAGAACCTACGAAAGGGAAAAAACTGGACAAAACGCCCTGCGCCTCCATCGCAATATCCTCGCCAGCATCCTCGAAAGAAACTGGGAGAAGGCCCTTGTGGCATTACGGGAATCCATTGAGGAGTGGAAAAGACTCTTTGTCGAGGAGTGAAAAGTCTTGGTAGACGAAGAAATCCTCTACTACGGTGCCCGAAAAATGGCCCAAAAAGTCAGTGAATTTTCCCTCGGTCCTCTGGTATTTTTCTTCCGGGAAGGGGAAATCCTCTACCTCTCTTACCGGGGGGTCGAGCTCGTTCGCAGAATCTACTTTGCTGTGCGAGGGCCAAACTGGGAAACCGCCCCCAATTGCATCACAAGCGTCACCACGGCCCAGGATGCTCGGGAAGGGTCTCTGCAAATCGACTTTTCTGCCCAAAGCGCCGAAGGGGACATCGACGTTGCATGGCGTGGTCAGGTGCTGGCTGGGAGCAGGGGAATGTTGTCTTTCCGTGTCTTGGGCGAGGCCAGACGGGATTTCCTGAAAAACCGCATAGGCATCTGCGTGCTCCTTCCCCCCACCCTTGCGGGCAAGAGAGTACGGTGTCGAAAACACGAGCAGTTTGGAGGTTACCTCGAGGAAGGGGAGCTCCCTCAGGAGATTTCACCCCACCAGCCCTTCATGGATTTCTCCTCCTTCTCTGTGGAACTAAGCCCCGATACCTGGCTTGAAATGACCTTCGAAGGGGATATCTTTGAAATGGAGGACCAGAGAAACTGGGGGGACGCGTCCTTCAAGATCTACTCCACCCCCCTTCGTTACCCTTTCCCCGTTCTGATGCGGCAGGGCGATACGGTCTCTCAGGAGGTGCGCATCACCCTGAGGACGCCCAAGCGGCAACCGACCTGGGGTATCGAGGATCTGCACCGCACAGAGCACACGTGCAAAATCTCCTTCTCGCCCACACCGGTCGCTCGCATACCTTCGATAGGCCTTGGGATGAACGATCTTCCCGAAACGGTAGACGACGAACTCTGGGAAACCGTCGCGGCTCTTCGGCCTTCTCACCTGCGAATAGAGCTGGATGCAGCAGAAAACCGTTCCTCTGCCGGTATGGAGAAAATCGAGAAAGCTGCAAAGGCCTGGAGGGAAACGGCAACCCCCCTGTGGGTTCTCCTGAACGTTTCCCTTCCTTCAGAACTTCCCGAACTCTTTGACCGTATACCCGAGGAGGGGGTATCGCGAATCCTGCTTGCCCTCAATGAACCTCCCTGGTGCGCCTCTTACGAGCTCATCGAGAAAGCCAGGCAGGAAATGGAAAGAAGGGGCAGGTCTTGTCTCCTCGGTGGGGGAACACGGGGCTGGTTTGCCGAGTTCCACCGGAATCCTCCTCCGTTCACAGCACTCGACTTTGTCTTTTTCGCCTTCTGTCCCCAGGTCCATGCCGCGGACAACGAAACCATGGTGGAGAACCTGGCCACGCTCGAGGTGCTCTCCAGCCAGGCCAGGAAAATCAGCAACCTCCCCGTGGCGATAAGTCCCATAACCTTCAGGATGCGTTTCAATCCCAATGCTTACAGAAGAGAAGAAAGAACACCAAAACTCCCACCAGATCCGCGCCAATGGGGCCTGTTTGGAGCACTGTGGACCGCCGGTGCTCTGAAGTACGCCGCTCTTTCAGATGCTCTGACCTTTTACGAACTCCTCGGCCCTCACGGCATAATCATCCCTGAGGATATTCGAAGAACCCTTGCACAGGAGACAGGTGTAGAATACCACTTCCTGCCCCTTGCCCAAGTCCTCAAGGAGTTCACCCCAAAGGAAGGTGCCACCGTGCTGGACACAAAAAGCACGAACCCCCTTGCTGTCGATGCACTGGCCATCCAGGATCAGGAGGGACTGCTCCTCTACGTCTGGAACTACTCCCCTCAGAGCCAGAACATACCTGTAGAAGGGGTGCCTGGGGAACCCTGCGCTGGAAGCATCCTCGGCGTGGAAACGTTGCCCCGCGTCGTTTGGTCACTCCATGAAACGTTCGATGCCTGGTCTGGATTTTCGTGGAGGAACAGTACCCTTGAACTTCTCGTCCCTCCCCTCTCACTTGTACGCCTGTGGTGGAGGAACTCGTTTCCTGGTTGAAAAACATTTACAAGTATGAACAAATTTCTTATAATTGAGACAGCGGGTAGCTCAATCGTAAAGGAGGGAGAGACAATGCGTAGAAGCCCGCTATTCTGGTTGCTGGTGCTTGTTGGAGGTATCTTCCTCAGCCTTCCTGTTGCCTTTGCCCAGGAAAAGCTCATATTCGGATACTCAGCACCAGGACTTGGTGATGAGGGGCAGTGGAACATCCAGAAAGGATTCGTCGACAAATGCAAGGAACTTGGCATTGAGGTGATCGTCACCGATGCCCAGCAGAGCGCAGAAAAGCAGAACAATGATATTGAAACCCTGATTGCCCGCGGTGTTCACGCCATCTGTGCCGTACCCCACGACAGTGCTGCCATCAGCATTGCCGTCCAGAAGTGCAACGAAGCGGGCATACCCTTCTTCACCATCGATCGAGGAGTCACGGCAGGAAAGGTCGTTCTTACCGTCAAGGCAGACAATGTCAAGGCGGGAGCTATCGCGGGAGAGGTCATGTTGAGACTCCTGCAGGGGAAGTACAACGGCATTGCCAAGGGTAAGGTCCTTGAAATCAGGGGCCAACCAGGGCAGGATGTTGCAGAGCAGCGAGCCCAAGGTTTCCACCAGGTGCTGGAGAAATACCCGGATATCCAGATTATCTCGCTCCCCGGATACTGGAACACCGAAGAGGGGTTCAAGATCACCGTTGATACCCTCACTGCCAATCCCGACCTCGATGGCATCTACTACCACGCCGACCTGTACATCCCAGGAATCGTTGAGGGCATCAAGGCCGTGAAGGGAGAGTTCGCCAAGGTCGGTGAACCCGGGCACATCTTCATCCTCGGTATAGACGGAAACCCTGCCGGACTAGACCAGGTGGAAGCAAAGCTCGCCGATGGGGTTGTTGTGCAACCCCTGCGTGACTACGGAGCCCTCATCGTCCCCATCATCGTCGATTACCTGAAACGGGGAGAGGAAGCTCTTCCCAAACCCGGTACCGTTCTCGTCGAAGAGGGGGCATCCTGGTCTCCGGCCGTGGTGGTGCAGACTGCAGCGGGCCTGGAAATTTGGACCAACGTGTTCTACGTGGATTACCTCGGTGCCGGTGACCCCAACCTCTGGGGGAACAAACCTCGTGAGTGATCTCAGTGGGCCGGGGGCTTAGCCCCCGGCCTGTTGCTCCCATGAAGAGGAGAGAACTGCTCAAGCTCTTGCTGGACAACTCGGTATGGATTATCATTGCCATATTCTTCATCCTGAACGCGCTTTTTACCCCAAAGTTCTTCACGGTCTTAAACTTCCGGAACATTCTGATCCATTCCTCCATCCTGGGCATAGTGGTGATCGGGGAATCCTTTTGCCTCCTTTCCGGGCATCTCGACCTTTCGGTAGAGTCGACACTTGCCCTCTCCGCGGTTCTGGGTGCAATGTCGGTGAAAAACGCCCTTCCGGTTCCCCTTGCTGTATGCATTATGCTTGCCAGTGGGATGCTCGTTGGCTTTGCCAATGGGGCCCTGGTCAGAAAGCTCGGGCTCAACGCCTTTGTGGCCACACTCATAACCTACATTGGCATTCGAGGCACAGCCCTGGGCATCGTGGAGGGGAAGACCATTTGGAACCTCCCGACTTCTCTCTGCTTCTTCGGCGCAGGTACCATAGGGGTATTCCCGGTGCAAATCGTGCTCCTTGCCGTCCTCTACCTGCTCTTCCACGCCGTTCTCGTATACACCAGGTTCGGCAGGCACGTGTACCTTGTGGGCGATAACCAGACGGCTGCTCGTATCAGCGGCATCAACGTGGATCGGGTCGTTATCACCGTTTTCATGCTGAGTGGTCTTCTCTCTGCCTTTGCTGGCCTGGTCATGGCCGGACGCCTCAACTCGGCCTCCCCCCTTTTCGGTACAGGGATGGTGTTCGAGGCCATGTCAGCGGCCATCATCGGAGGCATCAGCCTTCGTGGGGGAATAGGGAGCCTTTCCATGGCCTTAGGGGGAGTGTTGCTTTTGAGCGCCATCAGCAACGTCCTTAACCTTCACGCCGTTTCACCCTACTGGATTCAGACGATACGAGCACTTATGATTCTCTTTGCAGTGGCCCTTGACTCTCTCAAGAGGAGACTGATGCGCTATGAAGAGTGATGGAGTGCTTTTGAAGATGGAAGGGATATGTAAGTCTTTCGGCGAGGTCCGGGCTCTGGAAAACGTCCATTTTACCCTGTCCCATCATGAAATCGTGGGACTTGTGGGAGGGAATGGAGCGGGGAAATCAACGCTCATTAAAATCCTGGCAGGCGTCTTCCCTCCGGATAGAGGCAAAATTTACCTCGAAGGAAGGGAAGTCCATTTCAAAAGCCCCAGAGATGCCTATGAGCAGGGTATTTACACCGTCCACCAGAAAATGGAGGAAATCCTCGCCCCGCATCACGACGTCACGGCGAACATCTTCATGGGCGAAGAAAAAACAAAACCCCTTCTGGGAGGACTTCTGAGGGTCCTGGCCAGAAGAGAGATGGAAAAAGAAGCAGAAAGTGTCCTCTCCCGAGTGGGTATCACCATCGACTCAGTGCGAAGACCTATCATCAGCTACTCAGGAGGGCAACGGCAAGCTGTGGCTCTGGCCAAAGCCCTCCGAAAAAAGCCGAAAATCCTGGTTCTGGATGAACCCACCGCTGCCCTGGGGGTGAAGGAGAAGTTCCAGGTTCTGCACCTCATCAAGCGCCTCGGAAGGGAAGAAGGCATTCCCATCATCATCGTCAGTCACAACCTCGAAGAGGTCTTCGAGATTGTCGATCGCATCGTTGTCCTCAGGAACGGGCAAATAGTGGGGGAATGCTCTCCCTCTCTGGCCACCAAAGAACAGGTGGTCCAGATGATTGTGGGCGGAGAGTAGAGTTTGTGCTGTCTGGCTTGCGAGGACTGTGAAAGATGGTATAATGGGAAAAAACGAAAAAGAGTCTCTTGTTCCTTCCGTGGTGCCCTTTTCGGGAGAATAGGGAAGTCCGGTGAAAGTCCGGCGCGGACCCGCCGCTGTGATGGGGAGGAAGGAGAGCATAGCCACTGGCGAAAGCTGGGAAGGGTCTCCTTCTGAGGAACCTGAGCCAGAAGACCTGCCACGGAAGCGCCAGAGAGGGTGATGGCAAAGCCCTCAGGCAATGCCTGAGGGCTTTTTCATTTTAGGAAAGGAGGATGCCGATGGAACGGAAAGCTCTGAGCGCTTCTTTCCCCCTTCGTCTGAGCCTTGTGGCTACCCTTGTAGCTTTGAGCGTTGTGGGGTCGTTCGTGAAAATCCCAAGCCCCACTGGAACCGTAGCTTTAGACTCCCTTCCGGGGTTTTTTGGCGCGCTGCTTTTGGGATATCCTGAGGGAGCGCTCATCGCCTTCCTGGGGCACATTCTGACTTCCCTGAACGTTGGATTCCCTTTAGGGGCTTTTGTGCATCTTGTGATTGCCCTGGAGATGGCGGGCATTGCCCTGGCCTTTCGTTTCGCCTTCCTGCGGTGGAAGTACCCCGGGGCTGTCCTTGTGGGTACCATTCTCAACGGCGTCTTTGCCCCGCTGAGCGTCGTCCCCCTTTTCGGGTGGGGATTCTTCTTCGGTATCCTGCCTTCCCTCCTTGTGGGGTCCTTCGTCAACACCTTCCTTGCTGCACTCCTCCACCGGGCGCTGACACGGCGATGAAGCGGGATTGCCTCGTGGTCGACACCGGTAAAGAGGAGCTCCTTGTGGCCTGTGACGCCCTTGGTGGGATAGGACCGAAACCGGGGGACAGCCTCTCTGTCCCCCTCGAGGTATCCGCTCAGTTCACCGCTCGGGTTGCTCTGGCAGAAATCCTTGCAGCAGGAGGAGAGCCTCTGGCGCTTTCTGTAACCCTGAGCATGGAACCGTATCCCTGGATTGAGGAAGTGCAAAGGGGCATCGCCCGGGAACTCCGCACTATCGGCAGAGAAAACCTCCCTTGCGTCTTCTCTACAGAGAAGAACGTCCCTACCTCAGCCACCGGCCTTGGGGTCACCGTCCTTGGCCGAAGAACCCAAAAAAGAAAGGAACAACTCCTTGAGGGAACCTTGTACGCCCTGGGTGTCCCCTCCTGTGGCCGGGAAGTCCTGGAAAACCTCCACGCTATCGCCGATCTTGTCGACATCCTGCGCCTTCGGGAGGAGTGCCCTGAAGCAGCAATCGTCCCCGTGGGATCCCGGGGGATTTTCTGCGAAGCCCTGCTCTTCCTCTGGGGGAGGTCGGCCACCCTCTCCCTGAACCCCCACCCCCCGTTTTCTCTCTACAAAAGCTGTGGACCAGCAACCGTTTTGCTTTTTGCGAGCACAAAAAACAGGGATGAGCTTGCGTCGTGCTTCCAGAAACCCCTGTGGGTGGTGGGAGAACTCAGGGCACAAGGACAGCCGATGCCTGAACTTGCCCCTTCTTGAGCTTTTTCAGGACCTCGTTGGCCTCCTCAAGAGAATACATCTCGTAGACCACCCGGAAACGGTATCGCCCCGCCATCTCAAGGAGCTCCCGAACATCCTGGCGGGTGCTGTTGGCTACACTCTGGATCACCCGTTCCTGGTAGAGGAGTTCATACGGGATTTCGGGGATCGGCGTAGCGTAAATGCCGGCAGCAACGACCTTCCCTCCGGGCGCAAGGTGCTCCAGAGCCCTCCGGATAAGAAAACCGGAGGGAGCAAAGACAATGGCGGCATGGAAGGGTGAAGGAGGATCGTCCTCAGCGCCACCCACAAAGCTTGCACCAAGTTTTCTTGCAAGCTCTCTGTGATGAGGACTTCGGGTGAAAACAAAGATCTCTTTCCCCTCGTAAAGGCCCATCTGAAGCACAAGATGCGCCGAAGAACCGAAACCAAAGAGTGCGAGGATATCACCCTTTTGGGTTTCCGTTGCCCGGTACGCCCGGTACCCTATGACTCCGCCACAGAGGAGAGGAGCAATCTCCGGACTCTCGTAGCCCTCGGGGAGAGGATACACACTGTCCTTGTGGGCCAGGAAGTACTCGGCGTATCCTCCATCCACATCGTATCCGGTGAAACGGGCTTTGGAACAGAGGTTTTCCCTTCCCCTCCGACAAAAGGAACATTCCCCGCACACGGAGAAGAGCCAGGGCGTCCCCACCCGTTCCCCGGAACTGATACCCGTCACCTTCGGCCCACACGCAACCACCCGCCCCACAATTTGGTGTCCTGGGACAAGGGGCAGGCGGTGAGGTGGGAGTTCTCCTTCCACAATATGGAGGTCGGTGTGACAGACCCCGCAGGCTTCGACCCGGACAAGGACTTCGTCGTCTGCAGGCTCGGGAACGGAAAGTTCTCGCAGGATGAGGGGGTTTTCCTCACAGGGTGCCTGACGCTCAAGCACCATGGCCCTCATGAACTTTCTCCTCCTCTGCGAACCAGGTGAAGGTTCTTTCGAGGCCTTCCTCAAGGGCCACACGGGGTTCCCAGCCAAGAAGACGCCTCGCCCGCTCAATAGCCAGGGCGATACGGGAAATTTCTCCTTTTCGTTCCTCGGCAAAAACCACCCCGATGTCCCTCCCCACAATGCGCCTGAAAAGCTCAAGGAGCTCAAGGACACTTGTTTCCTTCCCCGTTCCGATGTTGTACGCCCCAGAGGGGGCGTGGAGCGCCAGGAGGTTAGCCCGGGCAACGTCCTCCACAAAAACGTAATCCCGGGTTTTTTTTCCATCCCCGAATACCACACAGGGTTCATTCCGGAGGATTTTTCTGGAGAAGATGGCGATCACTCCCGCTTCACCCAGGGGGTCCTGCCGCGGCCCATAGACGTTACCGTAGCGAAGTGCCACACAGGAAAGCCCCCAGACCGCTTCATAATAGGAGAGGTACTTCTCCGCAGCGTACTTTGCGACTCCGTAAGGGGAAAGCGGAGAGGGAGGGT
>Ga0272449_1000304_pt1 | contig 59899 bp, 62 predicted proteins | sample YNPCB0241_FD_198679 | JGI IMG/M metagenome (GOLD analysis project Ga0272449, IMG submission 198679) | Hot spring sediment microbial communities from Yellowstone National Park, WY, United States - YNP-CB-024-1 | ecosystem: Environmental > Aquatic > Thermal springs > Hot (42-90C) > Sediment...
GAAATCTTGCCCATGATTCAGCAGTAAATGCAGAAAAAATAAAGGATATGGTAAAAGCAATTCAGGATCAAGTAAATATTGTAATGCGTGATATAGAAGAGATAATGAAGTCAGCAGTAGAAGAAACGGAAAAGGCAAAAATTGCTACAGAGGGATTAAATACAATAGAAAAAGATATGCAGGAAGTCAAAGCAGGTTCAGAGGAAATTCTAAGTAGTTCAGAAGAGATAGTTGTTGCTATCGGACAGGTGAAGAAAGCTGTAGAACAGATAGCATCTGCTGCTCAGGAAGCAGAAAAAGCAACTGAGGAGGCTGCTTCAGCAGCAAAACAACAAGCTCAGGGGGCAGAAGAACTTGCAGCTGCCATTGAAGAAATAGCCTCTCTTGCAGATGAACTTCAGTCAGTTGCATAACAGAGGGAGGTTAAAATGGTAGAGACGGAAGTTGTGGCTAATGAATTTGTTACATTTTTAATTGATAGAGAAATATTTGCAATAAATATGGCACCTGTTCAGGAAATTATCCGTGTTCCTGAAATAGTCAAAGTTCCCAAATCACCTCCATCACTTATGGGACTTGCCAATTTAAGGGGAAAGGTTTTACCTATTATCAATTTAAGAAAAGTTTTTGGATTAGAAGAAAAGACAATTGATGAATCAAGTAGAGTCATTGTTATTGATTTAGGTCAGACACTCGGTTTTTTAGTAGATAATGTATCCAGTGTAATAGATGTTGATGAAACAAAAATAGAGACTTCTTCAGAAATAAAAAGCATTGTGAAATCCGACTTTCTTAAAGGAGTCATAAAAGACATTGCTAAATTCAAGATGGTGATGATACTTGACATTGAAAAGGTAATTGAGAAGGAGTTTTCTGAGATTCTTCAAGGTTCATCAAAGGAATATGAAATTACTTCTAAAGAACAATCTACAGAGGAAGAAATACTCACCGATGAAAGACAACTTGTAAGTTTTACTGTTTCTGATGAGGAATATGCAATACTAATAGAAAATATTCAGGAAATAGTTCAGATTCCTGAGCATATTACAAAGGTGCCGAACTCAGAACAATCAATAATAGGAATAATGAATTTGAGAGACAAAATTCTACCTCTTGCAAGTCTGAGAAGACTATTTGGTTTTCCAGAAGAACAACTAACTGAACAGAACAGAATTGTAGTTCTTTCAATGGGAAATCTTTCTGTTGGAATAGTTGTTGACAGTGTTAAAGAAGTTCTTAGAGTATCAGAATCTATTATTGAACCTGTGCCATCAATAATTTTAAAAGATGAGAAAGATTTTGAGATTGCAGAGATTTGTCGGTTAAATGAAGGCAAAAGGCTTGTCTCTATAATATCAGTTTCAAACCTTTTTAAACATAAAGATATAAAGGAGGCGTTAAATTCTTTGGAAACAGAAAAAGGCGTAGAAGAAAAAAAAGAAAATGAAGAAATTCTGGAAGATGAGGAACAATTTGTAGTTTTCAAACTTGATGAGCAGGAATATGCAGTTCCAATAGAAAGTGTTCAAGAAATAGTAAGAATCCCTGAAGGATTAACCCATGTTCCTAAGACTCCTGATTTTGTAGAAGGAGTGATAAACTTAAGAGGGAATGTTCTTCCTGTTATTGACCTTCGTAAGAGATTTGACATAGGAAAAAAACAAATGGATGAGCACCAGCGAATAATGGTTTTTGTTATTGATAATGTCTCTGTTGGATTTATTGTTGATTCTGTCAATGAGGTTCTTAAAATTCCAAAATCTGTTATTCAGAAATCACCTGAACTTTCTGCTGAACAGGCTAAAATATTCACAAGGGTTGCTAATCTTGAAAAACAGGGAAGAATAATACAAATCATTGAACCAAAGGAATTACTTAACAAAGAAGAATTAAAAGAATTAGAAAAATCGGAGACTGAAGAATGACAAAAATTCTCATCGTTGATGACTCTGCATTGATGAGAAAACTTCTGAGGGAAATTTTTGAGAAAGAAGGAGATTTCGTAATTGAAACTGCAAGAAATGGCAAAGAGGCAATAGAGAAAAATCTCAGTTTTCAGCCTGATGTTATTACACTTGACATTAACATGCCTGAGATGGATGGTATTACAGCTTTAGCTCATATTATGAACCAAAGACCTGTGCCAGTAGTGATGGTTTCTTCTTTAACTGAGAAAGGAGCGATTGCTACTTTTGAGGCTTTAAATCTCGGCGCTGTTGATTATGTTACAAAACCTGGTGGGACAATTTCCTTAAACATTGATGAAATAAGGGATGAAATTATTTCAAAGGTAAGGTCTGCTACCAAAGCTAAATTAAAAGCAAAAGCACTTGTAAGAAAAATCAGGGAGGAGAGGGAAAAAATTCTAAGACCTGCTCCTCCCAAAGAAATTTCTACTAAAGATGAACGGCTTGTATTAATTGGTGTTTCAACTGGTGGACCAAGAACTCTTGAAGAAATTCTTCCTGAATTACCTTCTGATTTTCCAATGCCTGTAATAGTAGCTCAGCATATGCCTCCTACATTTACAAAATCCTTTGCTGAAAGATTAAACTCTATTTGTGAACTCAATGTTGTTGAAGTTGACCATCCTATGCCAGTTGAAACAGGAACAATATACATTGGAAAAGGTGGTACTGATGTAGTATTAACAAGAAGAGCTCAGAAACTAATTGTTCATTCCAAACCTGAAAATCCATCATTTCTTTGGCATCCTTCTGTAGAAATTCTTGGTCGTTCAGCACTGGAGAGTTGTGACCCCCAAAAAATTATAGCTGTCATGCTTACAGGTATGGGTCATGATGGAGCAGATGCTTTCACTGAGATTAAAAAAAGAGGTGGAAAAACAATTGCTGAATCAGAGGATTCAGCTGTAGTTTTTGGAATGCCAAGAGAATTAATTGAAAGAGGTGGTGCAACAGTTGTTTTGCCTGCAGAAAAAATAGCAAAACAATTAATTAAATGGGCAAAAAATAATGTATGAGGTGAAAGATGCCAATAAAAAAGAAAGAAGAAAAAGTAGTTGAAATAAAAGAAGAAAGACGAAAAATTCAAAGAGATTTTGATGGTTTAATAACACAACTCTCAAACCAGAACCCAACAGAAAGAAGATGGGCAGCAAGAGACCTTGCAGAGTATAAAGAAGCATCAGGTTATTTAATAGAACAACTTAAGAAAGAAAAAGATATCGCTGTTCGTGAAATTATAATAAGTTCTCTACTGGCAATTGGAGATGAAATAGCAATTTCAGGACTGATTAATTACTTAAAAAGCGATGATGCTCATTTAAGAAACTCAGCAATTGAAGCTTTAAAACAGATACCTGAGCAGGTTGCTCCCTATATTGAAAAATTACTTCAAGATAAAGAGTCCGACATAAGAATCTTCACCATAAATATTCTTGAAAGTTTAAGGCATCCAAAAGTAATTAAATGGCTTATTGATGTTATCGAAAAAGATGAAAATATAAATGTTTGTTCTACTGCTCTTGACTTACTTGCAGAAGTAGGAACAGAAGAAGCTTTACCAGCAATAAAAAAAGTAAAAGAAAGATTTAAAAATGAACCCTATATTCAATTTGTTTCTGATATAGCTTTAAGGAGGGTTGGTGAACAATAGGTGTACATTAAAAAATGAACCTGACATAAAAATAACAGATGATGATTTTGATAAATTCAGAGAATACTTTTATAGAAAAACAGGTATCATGTTTGAGCAAAGCAAAAGATATTTTGTTGATAGAAGACTTATAGAAAGAATAAAAGCAACAGGACACAATAGCTTTAAAAATTATTTTATCTTTTTGAGATTTGAATCAACAGGAAGGGAATTACAGAATTTAATAAATGTTTTAACAATAAATGAAACCTACTTTTTCAGAGAGGAATATCAATTTCAATGTATGATTAACAGAATGCTTACTGAAATAGTATTAAGAAAAAGAAGAGGAGATATAATTAGAATATGGTCAATTCCGAGTTCAACAGGAGAAGAGCCCTATTCAATTGCAATATACCTTCTTGAATACTGGAAAGAAATTGATAAATGGGATATAGAAATTATATCTTCAGATATAGATACAAATGCTCTTGATAATGCCCAAAAAGGTATTTACTCTGAACGTTCAGTTCAAAATCTTCCAAGGGCAATCATTCAAAAATATCTTAAATATCTTGGGAATGGATATTATCAGATTTGCGAAGATCTCCGTAATTCAGTAGAATTCACAAGGGTAAATATTGTAGATACCAAAGAAACAAAAAGATACAGAGGATTTGATATTGTATTTTGTAGGAATCTTCTCATATATTTTGATGACTTATCAAGAAAAATAGCTGTTGAAAATCTCTTTGATACAATGAATCCTGGCGGGTTTATCTGTCTTGGGCATTCAGAATCAATGAGCAGAATATCACCTATCTTCAAAATAAGAAAATTTCCTGAAGCTATTGTCTATCAGAAACCTCTGGAGGAGGGCAAATGAAGAAAATTTTAGTGGTAGATGATGCAGCAACAGTAAGAATGTATCACAAAAAAATCATTGAAAACGCAGGCTTTGAAGTTGAAGAAGCTGTAAATGGTTTAGAAGCCTTTGAGAAAGCATTAATAAATGATTATGACCTTTACATAGTTGATATAAACATGCCAAAACTTGATGGTTATTCCTTTGTCAAAAAATTGAGGGAAACAGAAAACATTCGGCAATCACCCGTTATTATGGTAACTACAGAGGCTGAAGAAAAAGATATGGATAAAGCCTTTGAGGAAGGAGCTAATTTTTATATTGTTAAACCTGTTAAACCAGAAGAATTTTCAAAGTACTGTAAACTTTTAACAGGAGTGTCTTATGAGTAACCCTTTAATTGAACAGTTTATTATTGAAAGCAGAGATTATCTACAGAGAATTGGCGAAATTTTAATTGTCCTTGAAGAAAATGGTGAAGACAAAAACCTTTTAAATGAACTTTTTCGTCTTGTTCATACTCTAAAGGGTAACTCAGGACTCTTTGATTTTCCTCCTATGACAAAGCTCTTACATGCTTCAGAAGATTTAATGAATCTTGTAAGGGAAGGCACAATTCCTTACAGTTCTGATATAGCAGACCTTTTGCTTGAGGCAATGGATATAGTTTCAATAATTATTGATGAGATAGAGGATTCTGGTTCACTTTCTCACAATTCAATTCAATTAGCCGAAAAAAAAGCTAAAGAAATAAAAAAGAAATTGCTAAAATCTCCTGAAAAAAGAAAACAAGAAATTACAGAAAAACCTCAGAAAAAAGAAGAGATAGTAGAACAAGTTTTTGATTTTTCAGTTATATCTGAAGAATTCCTTATAAAAGCAGTAAAAGAGGCTTTAAAGGGTAAAAAAATTATTTTGATTCAGTATGGACCAGAGGCTGAATGTTTTTACAAAGGTGAAGACCCTCTTTACCTTGTAAGAAATACTCCAGAACTTATATGGGTAAGGTCTTACTTAAGAGAAGAGATTCCTGACCCTTCATTAATGGATATTTATCAATGCATAACTAATTTTGAGCTTTTATCCTCTGCAAACAAAGAAGAACTTTCTGAACATTTTAAATATGTTCTTGACCAAGTTAAATTCTTTGATGTTGAACCTACTGACTTAATAATTCCTGAAGGCGAAAAAAATGGTGGACCTGTTTATGAAGATTTTGTCTCAGATGCAATAAAATACTTAGAGGAAAACAATGTACAAACTTTTAAAAATGCTGTAAAAAGTCTTATTGAGCTGTCTTCTTCTGAGCTATATTTTACTTCTGTGTTAAGATGGATAGAGCTTTTAATTGATTATTTACCGAAGACAAAAAACATTATAGAAGCTCTTTTGCAAAGTCTTGAAACAATGACTCCTCCTAAATTTGGTCTTGAGAAAGAACCCACACTACCCCAAAAAAAAGAAGAAAAGCCTGAATTCCCTGAAGAATTTTTGAAAATTCTTAATAGCCAAAAAATTGTCCTTGAAAAACTTAAAACCATAGAAAACAATATAATAAAAACAAATATTTTGCAATCCATTATCTCAAGCATTGAAAATGGATTGATGTCTTTAAAGAAAACTGAAATTCTAAATGAATTTCAAGAATTATCCCAAAAAACTTCTCCAAAGGATTTCAAACTATTAAAAAAATGGATAGAAACAAAATTTGGTTTTTCTTTACCATCGGAAAAAGTAGATGAAACAGTCTCTCCTGAAATCACTTTTACATCTACTGAATCACAAGAAAAAGAAGTCTCTTTATCACACACTATCAGCAAGGTTCTAAAAGTAGATGAAACAAAAATTGACAGACTCATGAATCTAATTGGTGAATTTGTTGTTGCTAAAAATAGCCTTCCCTATCTTGCTCAAAAAGCAGATAATTTTTATGGCATATCAGAACTTTCAAAGGAGATAAAAGCCCAATACAGTGTTTTAAATCGTATTTCAGAGGAAATGCAGGATGCAATAATGCAAATCAGGATGGTTCCTGTTTCCAACGTATTTCAGAGATTTCCAAGACTTGTAAGAGATTTGTCAAAAAAACTAAATAAAAAGGTAAAGCTTATAATTGAAGGAGAAGAAACAGAAGCAGACAAAAATGTAATTGAATCTCTTTCAGACCCTCTTATTCATATAATCAGAAACAGTCTTGACCACGGAATTGAAATACCAGAAGAAAGAATCTCTAAAGGAAAACCTGAAACAGGAACAATTATTTTAAGAGCAAAGCATGAAGCAGACCATGTATTAATAGAAGTAATTGATGATGGAAAGGGGATAGATGCTGAAAAAGTTAAAATTAAAGCCTACCAGAAAGGATTAATAACTGAAGAACAGTTTGAAAAAATGAAAGAAAATGAAGCTATAAATCTTATTTTTCTACCCGGTTTTTCAACTGCTGACTCCGCTACAGACCTTTCGGGTAGAGGGGTTGGTATGGATGTTGTAAGAACAGCAGTTGAAAAATTTGGAGGCTCTGTCAGGGTTCAATCAGCCATAGATAAAGGGACAACCATCACTCTTTCTTTACCTCTTTCAATGGCTGTGTCCCATGTAATGATAATTGAATCTGCCAGTGAAAAATATGGAGTTCCGATGGAATCAGTTGTGGAAACTGTTAGAGTTTCAAAACAAAAAATTAAAAAAGTAAAAGGTAAGATGACTACTGTTTTAAGAAACAAAATTGTGCCAGTTTTTTATTTAAATGATTTACTTGAGATAAATAAGCCTCATGTCACAAATGAAGAGGGAGAGTATGCTCTGCTTGTGCTTTCAGTAAAAGGAGAATTAACAGGAATAGTGGTAGATAAATTTCATGAAACAGCAGATATAATTCTTAAACCCTTTACAGGATTTCTTGCAAATATGAAAGTCTTCTCAGGCACTGCAATAATGGGAGATGGTTCAGTTTTATTAATAATAAATCCAAAGGAGTTAATAAATGCCAGTAGAATTTAAAAATAACACGGCAAAACTTATTGATTTAGTAAGTATTGAAGATGCAGATGCTTTATTTAATTGGTTTCTTGAAAGAAAAAAACCTAAGGTAGATCTAACAGAACTCTGCCACATTCACACTGCCTGTCTTCAGCTTTTGTTTGTATTTAAACCTGAAATAATAGCACATCCCGAAAAGGAGGATTTAAAATATTGGCTGACTACCAGACAATAGCAAAAAATTATGTGATGCCCGCAGAATCTCTCTGAAAGAAGAAGGGGATTCTTCGCTGTCGCTCAGAATGACAAAAAGAAGAGTCAGAATGACAGAAAATGAGTAATAATGATAGAAGGAGGGAGTAAAAAATGATAGAGAAGGAATTCAGATTTATAGAAAAGGGAGCTTAAAATGTCATTTATTTGTCACCCTGAACGAAGTGAAGGGTCTCATTATATTAAAAAAAAGAGGAGGGAGATAAATGAGCAAAACGATTCTAATAGTTGATGATTCAGCAACTATGATAATGAGCCTTAAAGCAGCCCTTGAAATGCAGGGATTCACAGTTGAAAGTGCCTCAAATGGTCAGTCAGCATTAGATAAAATAAAATCAGGACTGAAACCAAATCTTATAATTACAGATATCAATATGCCAGTAATGGACGGATTGGAGTTTATAAAAAATGTAAGACCTATCTTGAGATTTGTTCCTATTTTAATTCTTACAACAGAAAGTGAGCAGAAAAAAAGAGAGGAAGCTAAAAAATTGGGTGCTACTGGATGGCTTGTAAAACCTGTTTCAGGTGGAGATTTAATAAATGTAATAAAAAAAGTGCTACCGGGAGCTTAAAATGAAAACTCTTTTATTGATGGTCCTCCTTATCGGGGGGGGGTATAAAATTGTATCCTTTATTGGGAGGTAAGAGAAAAATGAGAGAAGTCATTAAAAAATATCTTATTTTTACTCTTCCCTTTGCTATTCTTGTTAGCTTTTTAGGTAGCATAGTATATGAATATTTTCCTTTTTTTGATATAAGATGGAAAATATTCATTACTTTTTTTATCCTGATACTTTTATGTTTATTTCTTTGTGGCTATCTTACAGTAAAGATAGTAGGTCCTATTAAAAAGCTTTATAAATCAATTGAAAAAGAATATGGAATCTTGGAAAAAAAGATTACAGAGCATGAATTTTCAGATGAACAGATGCTAAAGTTAAATGATATATTTAAACTTTTTTCAGAGCATCTTTCATCAACGATAAAAATTACTGAAGAAAACAGTTTGGAATTAATAAAAGGACTTGAATATTTATATGAAAACACCAAAAAACAAACTGAACTCATTGAAAGCTCTGTCTCTTCTGGGCAAAATCTTCTTTCAGTTATTGAAGACCAGATGAAACATAATAAAGAGATGATAAAAATTTTAGAATCCCTTATTGAATCACACCAAAGAAATTTACAGGATAATTTGAATCGTGTGAGTTCATTGGTTAATGAAGTAAATAATTTAACTCCACTTATGGATAGTATAAAAGATATTGCTGAACAAACAAATCTTTTAGCCCTGAATGCAGCAATAGAGGCAGCAAGAGCTGGTGAAAAGGGAAGAGGATTTGCAGTTGTAGCTGATGAAATAAGAAAACTTTCAATGAAAACAGAGAACACTTCCAAACAAATTATAAGCCAGATTAAAAAACTTTCAGAAAGAATGAATAAAGAATTTGAAAATTTAAAAAATGAAATATCAAAAAGTGAACAATTAAAACAATTAGAAAATGCAGAAAACACAGTAAAAGCAATGGAGTCATCTTTTAGTTCTGTTGGTAATATGATATTTGATATAATTCATAAAATTCATGAGCAGAATGAAGTTGTATTTAACACTGTAACAGATTTGCTCGGCAAAATCCAGTTTCAGGATGTTGTAAGGCAGAAACTTGAAAGAGTAATAGAAGATTTAAAGGAACTTTCCGAATACAATACAGCCTTACTTAAATGGTTAGCATCGCCTGATTTAGAAGAAAAACCAATAGAAATACAAAAACTTTTAGATAGCTTTTATCAAAGATATGTTATGCAATCCCAGAGGGAAATTCATGCAAAAATTGTAAATAATGTTTTAAAGGAAAGAGAAAAAGCACCGAAAATTGAATTGTTTTAAAAATCATGGCAACAGTTATTTCAATAACAAATAGAAAAGGTGGAACAGGAAAGAGTACAACCACTGTTAATTTATCTGCAGAGTTTGCAATAAGAGGCAAAAGAACTCTTGTTATAGACATGGATACTCAGGCTCATGCTACATTGGGGCTTGGTTTTTCACCAAACAAAAATTCTCAAAAAGTTCATTCTTTATTTTTAGAGCCTGAATTTATACTTTCAAAAGCACTTTTTCAAACTAAATGGGAAAATCTCTTTATAATGCCAGCTAATCCTTTGTTTGAACACGGAAGAGTTTCAAATAACAAACTATTAAAAGAGGGATTAAAAAGTGCTGGCATAATTGAGGAATTTGATTTTATTCTGATTGATACACCTCCTTCCCTTGACAGTCTTCTCCTTAATGCCCTTGTTGCATCTGATTATGTATTAGTTCCCTTTTTACCTCATTTTTTATCCACCGAAGGAATAAGAAGTCTTGCAAGAATTTTTTTTAAAATTGCAACCACAGAAAACCCTTCATTAAAACTGCTTGGATTAGTCCCTGTAATGATAAATCAAAGAATTCAACAGCACAGAAAAGTTACTGAAAATGTTTCTAATCAATTCGGAAGAAATAAAGTTTTCTCAGGGATAAGAACAGATATTAAATTGGTAGAAGCCTTTGAAAATCATACCCCTGTTAAATTTTATTCACCCTACAGTCGTGGTGCTGTTGATTATGAAATATTGGCAGAGGAAGTATTGAGAGAGATTCATAGAAGAAATTCTATTTTATTGACATAGATTTAAAACTTAAAAACTCAAATTTCGTATATTTTTTTCATCTCATCAGTATAACTTCCATCTTCATTATAAATAAAAAGTGGAGGGTCAACTTTTAAAGATACCCTACCTCCTTTAACTGCCTCAATAAGAACCATTTTTGCTTCTGTATTTATTTTCGAATGAATAAAGCGAACCCTTTTTATTTCAAGATTGTGTTTACTCATTATTCTTACTATTTCAATTAATCTTTCAGGAAGGTGAATTAAACAAAGTCTTCCTCTATGTTTAAGTAAGTTTTGACTAATCTTTGCAATATCTTTTATTGAAAGACTTAATTCATGACGGGCAAGAGCTTTTTCTTCTTTTGGACTCATTTTACCTGTTCCAGGACTTCTAAAAGGAGGATTAGATACAACAAGATCAAAACCACTTGCACTGAAATTTTTGGCATCCATACAGATAATCTCTATTCGATTATCAAGATTATTTAATTTAATACTTTTTTTCGCTAATTCAGCAATCTCAGGTTGAATTTCAATCATAACAATTTTACTTTCTATATATTTTTTAGCCAGAATAATCCCAATAATTCCTGTTCCTGCTCCTATGTCAACAGCCTTTGTTAATCTTTTAAGATTGACAAAATTTGCCAGAATTAAAGCATCAACACTAAAACGATAACCTTCCTTAGGTTGGCATATCTTTATACTTCCTATCGAATCAATCGTGTATTCCATAATTACTAATTTTATTAAAAAGAAAGTATCTGAATCTATATTTTATCCTGTAATTTTAAATTCATCTGTGGTAGAAACTGATAAGAGCTTCAATGAATCTTTCGGTTACAAATAAAGGGTCAATATCTGAATCCTCGAGGAAATCTCCTCTTGCCTTAGAACCATAGAGAATAATTTTTTTACTTCAGGGAAAAATTTTTTTATTTTTTCTATAACTTCAAAAATAAACTTTTGTTCGTAATAATTAAGATAAAACCTGAAATTGCCGATAGAGATAAAAGCAATATAATATTTATGCAGTCATTCCGAGGGGTTCAATACCCCGAGGAATCTCTCATTAAAGAATCTATCTGGTGAAAAAGGAGGAGATTCCTCAGTCGCTTACGCTCCTTCGGAATGACAAAATCAGTGTTTTTTTATCGGCAATTTTAAGTAAAAGGGTTTTATTGTTTTTGAGAGAGTTATTGTATAGAATTATACCATAGTAGAAATTTTTAAAAAAGGATATTTCCTTTTTTATTATAATTTAGATTTTGATATTAAGTTGTAACAATTGATACTAAATTTTTCTTGACATTTTTTAAAAATTATGTAACAATAGTTACATTAAATTTTTGGAGGTAAAAATATGGAAACTTTTTATGTTGTAGGGATGATTATGGCAGGATTGTTTTTTGGATGGACTATTGGTTCTCATTATACTGGTGCAGTGATGGGAACAGCTTATGGTGCTAAAATATTAGATATTAAGAAGGCAACTTTGTTGATGGCAATATCTGCATTGCTGGGTGCTACACTGCAAAGCCATGAAGTAATTAAAACTGTTGGTGCTGGTATTATACCTATTGATTATCTTACACCATTCAGAGCAATGATAATGATGCTTAATGCAGCTTTAGTTACTGCTGTAAACACTTGGCTCAAGCTTCCTATATCAACAGCTCAATTAGCCTGTTTTTCAATAGTCGGTGTCGGACTTGCTACAGGTGCACCAATTGCATGGGAACATACAATGTTACCTCTTGCGATTACATGGGTTGGAACTCCTTTAGTTGGATGTATTCTGGGTTTTATCTTTACTAAAACTGTAGGCACTATAAGAGCAAAAACAGCAGAGACATTCAAAAAATATGTTTTAATTCTTGCATGCTGTTATGCCTCTTTTACTCTGGGAGCAAACAACAGCGGGTTGGCTGTTAGTGTTCTGTATGGAAGTGGCACAGTCAAATCTTTATTGTTTGCAGGATTTATAGGAGGAGTTGTTGTTGGTATTGGTGCTTTAACATGGGGAAGACCTCTTTTAGAGAAAGTAGGGCTTCATATTGTTCAACTTGAAATAAACAGCGCAATCGGAGCTCAATTAGGGCAGGCTACAACAGCATATGTAGCAGCTCTCTTAGGATACCCCACTTCTATGAATCAGGCAATAGTTGGAGCAATTGGTGGTGCAGGACTTGCAAGGGGAGTTAAATATATTCAAGTTAAAGTTATAAAGGAGATTGTTATAAACTGGTTGGTGTCTCTTGTTGTATCTGCATCTACAGCATTTATTTTATATAAAGTTTTTTCATGGCTTTTAGGAGCTAAATAAGGAGAGAAATGAAACAGGCTACTTTATTTATTGTTCTGTTAGGTTTTGTAAGTCTTTTTGCAGATATGACCTATGAGGCTGCAAGAAGTATTACAGGACCATTTCTTTTAGCACTTGGCGCTACTGGAACACTTGTAGGATTTATCTCAGGATTGGGAGAGTTTTTAGGGTATGCCCTAAGGATTGTCTCAGGCTGGATTGCTGACAAAACAGGTAAATACTGGAGCATAACTATAGTTGGCTATTTGATTAATCTTTTGAGTGTGCCAGCACTGGCATTGGTTGGTCAGTGGCAAATAGCAGCTGTGTTAATTATGGCTGAAAGAATTGGTAAAGCAGTAAGAAATCCTTCAAGGGATGCTATGCTTAGCCATGCAACAGTAGAGATTGGTCGAGGCTGGGGTTTTGGTCTTCATGAGGCAATGGATCAGATTGGAGCAATGCTTGGGCCATTAATCATAGCTGGAGTTTTTTATTTTCATGGTGGTTACAGGGAAGCCTTCGGAATTTTACTTATTCCGGCAGTTCTTGCCTTTTCAATTTTAATTTTTGCAAGATTTTTGTATCCTTCACCTAAGGATTTGGAAATTAGTACTGTTCAAATAGAAACAAAAGGATTAAGTAAGGTCTACTGGATTTATCTCGTAGCAGTTGCATTAAATGGAGCAGGATATGCGGATTTTCCTTTAATTGCTTATCATTTTAAAAAAGTGGCAACTGTTTCTGAACAGTGGATACCTGTTTTTTATGCTATAGCAATGGGAGTTGATGCTTTGGCTGCTCTTTTATTTGGCTATTTATTTGATAAAAAGGGGCTTGCAATTCTTATTTTTTCAGTAATTGTATCAGCAGGCTTTGCTCCTTTATGTTTTCTTGGAGGATTTTATGAAGCAGTCCTTGGAATGATTTTATGGGGGATAGGAATGGGTGCTCAAGAGTCTGTAATGAGAGCAGCAGTTGCCTTGTTAGTTCCTAAGGATAAAAGAGGTGTAGGATATGGTTTATTTAATACAGGTTACGGATTTTTTTGGTTTTTGGGTAGCACTGCTTTAGGTTTATTATATGATTTTTCAATCTCTACACTAATAGTTTTTTCAGTACTTCTTCAGCTCTCCTCCATACCCTTTCTTATAAAGGTAAGAAAAATGTTACACTAAAAATTAAATGAAGTGGATTTTTGTATCCTATACAGTTCCTTCAAATCCTTCAAGGGGAAGGGTTTTTATATGGAGGGAACTTAGAAAACTTGGCGCTATTAACTATCAAACAGTATGGATTCTACCTTATTCAAAAGATATTTCCGATAAAATTCAAAATCTCAAGAAAGTAATAGAAAACTACGGAGGACAGGCTCTTTTAGTAGAAGGAAAGGTTTTGAATAAAGAAGTGGAAGAAAAAATTTTAAATGCTTTTATAGAGGCAAGAAACAAAGAATATACAGAAATAATTGAGAAATGTGAAGACTTCTTTAAAGAAATATCCTTTGAAATTGAAAGACAAAACTTTATATTTGCAGAAGTTGAGGAAAATGAAGAAGAACTCGAAAAACTTAAAACATGGTTTAAAAAAGTGGAAAAAAGAGATTTTGTAAATGCTCCTCTGAAAAAAGAAGCAATAGATAAACTCAAAAAATGCACAAGGCTTTTTGAGGAATTTTCAAAAAAAGTATATAAAGAAGCCCAAAAAGAATGAAATTAGCGGAGGTTTTAAAATGAAAACATGGTTTGTTTATGTATTTGGTCGCTGGATAGTTCTTTCAGGAATTGCAGGGGCACTTTTGCAGTTTGTTTTAAGTGATTATTTTAGGATTCATACAATTCCTGCCTTTTTGCTCAATCAGTTTTTACTTGCTAATGTTTTCTGGTTTGTGGACAAGGCAATTTTTAAATCTCACTTTAAAATTCCTGCCTTTTTCCCTCTATGGCAAATTAAAGAAAATGTAAGATGTGCTGACTGTGGAGTAATATGTGAGGGTTACAGAGTAGTGAAAACAAAAAATTATGACAAACTTCATGACCCTGAGCCAGAATTCAGATGCAAAAACTGCAGGGAAAAGAAATTAGAAGAATTAAGAAAAAGAGGGATCGAAGTATAAAAAAGGTGGAGGTATGTCCTCCACCTTTGTACTGAAAAAGCTTACTGTTTCTTTTCAGCTGGTTTTGCTGCAGGCTCAGCTTTCTTTTCTTCTTTCTTTACTTCACCTTTTTTCTCAGCTTTGGCTGCTACCTTCTTTACGCTCTTTGCTGTAGCCTTGCCGTCTTTTTCAGTATATTTTACTACAACCTTGTCACCAGCCTTTACATCTTTAATCTGCTCATCTGTTACTGCTACTGTGAGTTCCTTCTTTTTGCTTTTTACTGTAATTGTTTTACCAACTGTGTCAATAGCTGTAACTTCACCAGTAATCTGCTGTACTTTCTCTTTCTTATCTGCTTTTTCATCTTTCTTTGCAGGCTCAGCTGGTTTTGCAGGTTCAGCCTTCTTTGCAGGTTCAGCTGGTTTTGCAGCAGGCTGTTGAGCAAATGCTACTGTTACTGTGAGTGCGAATACCAATACCATTACTAATGCTAAAATTTTCTTCATCCTCTTTTGTCACCTCCTTTCTTTTCTGTTTTTTTAAAAGGGATTTCGATTTTGACTAATAAATTTGATTGTTGCAATATAAATGCCAGAATATAAAAAGCTAAAATTCTAATTGTTTTTGATAAAAAACTTCCTCATTTAGGAAAATTTTCCCTTTTGGGAAAATTTTCTGATAAACCGAATTTTTCAAGCCTATACCAGAATGTTTTATAACTCATTCCGAGTAATCTTGCAGCTTTTGCAATAATATAATTGGATTTAATTAATGCTTTTTTAAGTATTTCCTTTTCAAGTTCTTCATAATTTATTCCTTCATCTGGTATTTCTATATCCAAAATATTTTTAGGTATAGAGATTTTTAACTCGTCTTGAATATCACTCAATGTAATTTTGTCTTTTTCACAAATTATTATTGCTCTTTCAATTACCGTCTCTAACTGTCTTATATTGCCTGGCCAGGGATAATTAATTAAAGCTTGAAGCGCCTTTTCCTCTATACCATTAACTCTTTTACCAAATTCTTTTGAGTATTTTTCTATAAAAAAGTTTACAAGTTCGGGAATATCATCTTTTCTTTCTCTTAAAGGAGGTATTTCAACTGTTATAACCTTTAGTCTATAATACAAATCTTCTCTGAATCTGTTTTGTTCTACTTCTTTAGATAGATTTTTGTTTGTTGCTGCAATGATTCTTAAGTCAACCTTTATGGCATCTTTTCCTCCAATTCTTCTAACTTCTTTTTCCTGAAGAACTCTCAAAAGTTTAGATTGTGTTAAAGGAGGAAGTTCAGCAATTTCGTCGAGGAAAAGAGTGCCCTTATCTGCTGATTCAATTATTCCTATTTTTCTTGTATTTGCACCTGTAAATGCGCCTGGTTCATAACCAAAAAGTTCGCTTTCAATTAAGGTTTCTGGTATTGCTGCACAGTTAATTGCAATAAAAGGTTTATCTTTTCTTGGAGAGTTATAATGAATTGCCCTTGCAATAAGCTCTTTTCCTGTTCCACTTTCTCCATAAATGAGTACTGTGGCATTTGTTGGAGTAACCTTTTTGACAATATCAAGAACTTGAAGCATCTTTTTTGATTTCCCTATGATTCCTTCTATTTTAAATTTTTCATATAATTCTTTTTTGAGCCTTAAATTTTCTTTCATAAGATTAATTCTTTCTTCTGCTTTTTTTACTGTTAACAAAAGAATTTCTCTATCAATTGGTTTGGTCAGGTAATCAAAGGCTCCTTTTTTTATAGCTTCTACCGCAGATGAGATTGTCCCGAAGGCTGTAATAACAATAACTAATGGAGAGAAAGGTTCTTGCGGAAGGTTATTTAAAATATCCATTCCATTTTGCATGCCTAATTTTAGATCAGTAAGAATAATCTCAGGATGAAACTCGTTAATTATTTTTTCAGCTTCTTCTAAGTTTAAAGCTGAATATACTAAATAATCTTCTTCTGATAGAATTGTTGTAAGAATATCTCTTTGTAAAGGTTCGTCATCTATAATTAAAATTGTTGTCATATTTTTATATTGGTAGATATATATTTACTTCGCTTCCCTGTCCTAATTTACTTGAAAATTCTATTCTTCCACCATGTTCTTCTATAACTTTTTTAGCTAAAGGCAGTCCCAATCCCAACCCACCTTTTTTAGTAGAGAAAAAGGGTTCAAATATTTTTTCTATGAGTTCTTCTGCAACACCAGAACCCGTATCTGTTATTTTTATTAAAATTTCGTCTTCTATAAGCTCTGTTTTAATAAAAAGATTTTTGACTTCTTTATCCTTCATTGCATATATAGAATTTTTTATAATATTTAAAAGACAGCTTTTCATTAAGTCTATATCAATATCAAGCATAAAATCAATTTTATAATCTTTATAGATAGTGATACCTTCTTTTTCAGCGGTAGCTTCAATAAGATAGACTACCTCTTCAATAATTTCCAGAATATTTACTGGTTTTTTATTTAATTTGAGAGGTTTTGTATATTCAAGATACTCTGTAATTAGATTGTTAACTCTGTATATTTCCTGTTTCATGTTTTCAAGAAGTTTAATATAATTATTTGAATTTTCATTTTCTTTTTTTAACTTTTCTATAAGATGGTCAATGCTTAAATTAATAAAATTTAAAGGATTTCTTACTTCATGGGCAATCGTTCTGCTGAGTTGTCCTATAGCAGCAAGATGTTCAGCTTCTCTTAGTCTTTTTTGTAATATTTGATTTTCTTCAAGTTTCTGAATCATGAAGTTAAAACTTTCGGCAATTCTTCCAATTTCGTCTTTTCTGTTTATTTCTAACCGATAGGTAAAATCTCCCTTTGCTACTCTTTGTGCTGCTTCAGTTAAATTATCAATAGGTTTTGTATATCTTGTCGAAATAAAATAGGTTATTATTATTCCTATTGAAAATATTATTAAGGTTGTTATTATTCTTTTTAATGTAGTATCTCTTAAAATTTGAGAAAAGTCATCTTTATTTATTCTTAAATGAATATAACCATATTGAACATTGCCAGCAATTACAGGAACTATGACGTTATAGACATTTTCCTCTTCAAAAACTGGTTCACCAAGTTCTGCTTTAATAATTAATTCCTTCTTTCGATGTGTTATAGGTTTACCAATATATTGAGGGTTAGTACTTGCAATAATTTCCTGTTGATTACTGATGATCGAGACTTCTTTTATACCTTTAGTGCTAAGTTTATTAATGTATTCTGTTAGTTTATTTGAACCTCCTCGGGTAACTTCTTCAACTCCTACCTGAATAGCTTTTGTAAGGTCTGCCGTTTGTTTTTCAATTTCCTTTAAGAGTCTTTTTTCTGTCTGAGTATAGAATATGTAAAGTGTTGACATTAATGCAAAATTAAGGAATAGCAACAGTATTACCAGTTTCCACCTTAAAGACATTTTATCAAACATTTTTATAATCATGTATAATGTATTATATTATGCTTTCGCAAAGAATATCATCTATTTTTAAAAAAATAACTTATGCTGCCTTGCGTGCAGGAAGAAATCCAGAAGAAATTAAACTAATCGCTGTATCAAAATCGCAATCAATTGATAAAATAATAGAAGCTGCTGATTTGGGTTTAAGAATTTTTGGTGAAAGCAGAGTCCAGGAAGCAAAAGACAAAATCGAAAAAATAAAAGATTTTAATATTGAATGGCACATGATAGGGCACTTACAGACTAATAAAGTCAAAGATGCGGTAAGACTTTTTGAAGTTATTCATTCCTTAGACTCAGAAAAACTTGCTGTATCTATAAATAAAGAAGCAGAAAAAATTAATAAAATTCAGAGAGTTTTAATTCAGATAAAACTATCCCAAGAAGAATCTAAGTATGGCATAGAAGAAGACGAAGTTGAAAAACTAATTGAGAAATGCAAAAATCTAAATAATATTAAAATCGAAGGACTGATGACAATTCCACCCTATTTTGATAATCCTAATAATGTAAGACCCTACTTTAGTAAACTAAGGCAAATCAGAGATTTTTTGTCAAACAAGTATCCTTTTATCAAAGAGTTATCTATGGGAATGTCCCATGATTTTGAAGTAGCAATTGAAGAAGGGGCTACAATGGTAAGAATAGGCACAGCCCTCTTTGGGCAAAGAATAAAATAGGAGGTTCATCGATGATAGGTTTTATTGGCGGAGGTAATATGGCAGAAGCCCTTATAAGGGGACTTATAAAAAATGGGAAAAGAAATATAATAGTATCTGATCCTGTTGATGAGCGTCGAAGATATCTCGAAAAATGTTATGGTATAAAGACTACTTCATCGAATATTGATGTAGTTAATAATTCAGAAATTATTGTTATAGCAGTAAAACCCCAGAATATATTGGAAGTTCTGGAAGAGATAAAAGAGCATGTAAAAGAAAAACATACTGTTGTATCTATAGCCGCAGGAATTCCTTTAAACCTGATAAAAAATTATCTCAAAACAGACAAACTTATAAGAGCAATGCCTAATCTGGCAGCAATAGTTGGTGAATCCATGACAGTACTTGCAATTTGTGAATGTCTTGAGATGAAAATAGTAGCTCCTGTAAGAGATATTTTCATGGGTGTAGGAAAAGTTATTACTCTTCCAGAACATTACATGAATCTTGTTACTGCTTTATCTGGTAGTGGACCTGGATTTCTATGTTATATAGTGGAACAGTTTATGGATGTAGCAACAGAACTTGGATTGGCTGAAGAGACAGCAAAAGAACTTATAATACAGACATTTATTGGAACTGCAAAACTTCTTGACAGCGGGATTCCACCTGATAAAATTAGACAAAAGGTTACATCTCCAGGCGGAACAACAGAAGCAGGTCTTAGGATTTTATCCAGTAGTAATTTAAGAGAAATTTTATTTCAAACTCTTCAAGAAGCCACAAAAAGAGCTCAAGAACTATCAAAGAGGGAAGAGTAAATGTTTATTCTTGGTAATTTTATAATTGCTTTAGCCAATATTTTAGATCTTGCCCTAACAATTTACTCTTTTATTATAATCATCGGAGCTGTTTTAAGCTGGGTAAATCCCGATCCTTATAATCCAATTGTCCGTTTTATATATGGAATAACTGAACCATTATTACGTCCTATAAGAAAATTATTAAGATTGAGATTACCAATAGACCTGTCTCCATTGATATTATTGCTTATCATATATTTCTTACAAAAATTTTTAATCCAGAGCCTCATTGAATTGGGGTTTAAATTAAAAGGAGGAGCAGTATGAGAATCACGCCTTTAGATATTCAGCAGAAACAATTTAAGGTTAAATTCAGAGGCTTTGATATGGAAGAGGTTTATTCTTTTCTTGAGATGATTAGAGAATCATTGGAAGAAATTTTAAAAGAAAACTCCATGCTTAAGGAAAAAGTTACAATTCTTGAAAATCAGTTAGAAGAATACAGAAAAATGGAACAGTCAATTAGAGATACATTAATGACAGCGCAAAAACTTGTTGAAGATTACCAAAAAAATGCTAAAAAAGAAGCAGAATTAATAATCAAGGAAGCAGAACTTAAAGCAGAACAAATTTTAAAGGAAGCCCAGGAAAAGGTAGTAAAAATCCATGAAGATATTGTTGACTTAAAAGGAATAAGAAGACATTTTAAAGAAGAAATAAAAAGACTTATTGAGAGTCATCTAAGGATGCTTGAATTTGATAAAGAAAGAGAAGGAGAAGAAAGTGAAGTATAACTCTATAAGAGGTATGCAGGATATTCTTCCTTCTGATGTTTCTCTATGGCAATATTTAGAATCAGAGGCAAGAAGGATCTTCGAACTTTTTAATTTTCAGGAAATACGAACTCCTATTTTAGAAAATGCTGAAGTTTTTTTAAGAAGTATTGGCGAGGATACAGATATTGTAGAGAAAGAGATGTATATTTTTGATGACAAAAAGGGAAGAAAAATTGCCTTAAGACCCGAAGGTACCGCTGGAGTAGTACGAGCATATATTCAAAATCAACTCTTTAACAATCCTTCTCCGCAAAAATTTTATTATATTGGTGCAATGTTTAGATATGAAAGACCTCAAAAGGGTAGATTCCGTCAGTTTCATCAAATCGGAGTTGAATCCTTTGGAGTATCTTCTCCTTCTGTGGAAGCAGAAATGCTTTACATGCTAAAAATACTTTTCGAAAGTCTTGATATAAAAAATTTAAATTTCGAAATTAATTCAATTGGTTGTAAAGATTGTAGACCAAATTATAAAGAAGCAATTAATAAATTTTTAAGTGATAAGATATCTTTATTTTGCAATGACTGCCAAAGAAGATATAATAGAAATCCTTTAAGAGTTCTTGACTGTAAGGTTTTATCTTGTAAAGAGATTTTAAAAAATGTTCCCCAAATTCTTGATTTTTTATGTAACAACTGTAAAGAACATTTATCAAAATTTCAAAAAGAACTTGCAATTTTAAATGTATCCTATACGATAAATCCCAAAATTGTAAGAGGTTTAGATTATTATACGAAAACAGTATTTGAAATAACCACTAAAATGCTTGGCGCACAGAATGCTATAGCTGCTGGTGGTAGATATGATGATCTTGTAGAGGCTTTTGGAGGACCTTATACTCCTGCGGCAGGTTTTGCTATAGGAATGGAAAGATTAATAGAAGTTTGCAAGACAAATTTAAAAATCGAAACCAAAAAGCCTATTTTGTATGTTGCCTATGCAGGGAAAGGACTTGACAGAGAAGTAAAAAAAGTGGTCAACTTTTTCAGAGAAAAAAGAATAGCTACTGAGACCCCCTATGAAGAGTTATCTCTGAAAAGTCAGTTAAAAAAAGCAGATCGACTCTCTGTTGAATGGGTAGTTATAGTGGGTGAAGATGAAATTAAAAAATCTTTATATAGATGGAAAAATATGAAAACAGGAAGTCAAGGTGAAGGAACAATAGAAGAAATTTTGAAAATAATAAGAGGTGAAAATGACATTAAATAAGTTAGAAAATCTTTTAAAAATTTTTCATAACAAAAAAATTCTTGTAATAGGTGATATTATTTTAGATCGGTATATCTTTGGAAAGGTTTCAAGAATTTCTCCAGAAGCACCTGTACCAGTTGTTGAAGTTACAGAAGAATCATACAGACTTGGAGGTGCAGCAAATGTGGCAAATAATCTTATTGCTTTGGGAGGAAAAGCTTACATTTCAGGAATAATTGGTAAAGGTTCTACAGGAAAAATATTAAAAGATTTACTCGAAGAGAAAGGAATTGGTATTGACTATATTTTCGAAGATAACCGAAGAACAACTGTTAAAACAAGAATAATCGCAGGAAATCAACAGATTGTAAGATTTGATATAGAAGACCATAGAAGGCTTGAAGGAAAAGCAAAGGAGCTTTTTCTTTCCATGATAAAGAGTGCATTAAATGATTTTGACGCTATAATTGTATCGGATTATAAAAAAGGTGTTATATCAGAGGAGCTGTTTCGAATTTTAGTTAATCATAAAAATAAAAATGGAAATTTCGTTGCCGTTGACCCAAAAGTAGGACACTTTAGACTTTATAAACAAGTATCTCTTATAACTCCCAATATTGCTGAGGCTTCTCATGGTGCTGAAATTGAGATTAAAGACGAAAAAACTCTTATCAAGGCTGGTTTTAATCTTTTAAAGAAACTTTCCTGTGATTCTGTTCTGATAACGAGAGGGGAAGAAGGTATGAGTCTTTTTGAAAAAAAGGATTCTGATGTAATCGTTACTCATTTACCAACAGTTGCTAAAAAAGTATTTGATGTGACAGGTGCAGGAGATACTGTAATTGCCACTATAACACTTGCTCATGTCTCAGGTGCCGATTTAATTTTTGCTGCCAAAATAGCCAATGTAGCAGCAGGAATTGTTGTTGGAAAGGTAGGAACTGCTACAGCTACACAAGAGGAAATAATGGAAGTCTTTAAAACTCATCCTTATGCATAAAGCTATAGCACTTTATTCTGGTGGACTTGATAGCTTACTTTCAATTCTTATTATTAAGAGTCAAGGATTTGATGTAATTGCACTACGATTTTTAACAGGATTTGTTAGCCCATTAAAGAAAAGGGACATAATTTATGCCAAAAAGTTTGGTTTTGAAATTAGCGAGATTGATATAAGAAAAAAATTTATTAAAATATTAAAAAACCCAAAATATGGATATGGGAAAAATCTTAATCCCTGTATTGATTGTAAAATTCTGATGCTTAAGGAAGCAAAAGAAAAATTATTTGAGTTTAATGCATCATTTATAATTACTGGAGAAGTACTTTCTCAAAGGCCTATGTCTCAGAAAAAAGAATTTCTTACACTTATTGAAAAGGAAGCGAATTTGCAAGGTTTAATTTTAAGACCCCTATCTGCAAAACTTCTTCCTCCTACGAAGCCTGAAGTGGAGGGAATCATCAATAGAGATTTTTTATATGATATCTGGGGAAGAACAAGAAAACCTCAGCTTGCTTTAGCAAAAAAATTTGGTATTGAGACTATACCTCAGCCAGCTGGTGGATGTCTTCTCACAGATCCTTCTTTTTGTAAGAAAGTTAATGATCTTATAAAACATAATCAGCTTACAATAGAAAATATTGAGATGCTTAAAATTGGAAGACATTTCAGAATCTCTGAAAAATGTAAAGCAATTGTTGGAAGAGATGAAAAAGAAAATGAAATTTTACTGAACAAATATAAAGGAACATTTATTTATCCTGCCGATAGAAAAGGTCCGGTTATATTTTTAGTAGGCGATTTTTCACAAGAGGAAATCTATACCGCTGCAAAAATATGTGCCTACTATTCAAAAAGAAATAATTTAGAAGTTATTATTAGAGTTAATGAAGAAGAAATCAGAAAAATATTTGATGCAATATCCAAGGACAGAATAGTAAAATACAGAATATAAATTATTTGGAGGCAGAAATGAAAAGGTTTATAATTTTTATTCTGATATTAATTATTTTTGGTTGCGGAGGGAAAAAACAGGTCAAAACTCCATCAGAAGAATACTCCTATACAAATCAAGCCTTTAATATTGTCGAGGAAATAAGATTGGCTTATCAAAATAAAGATAATACTGGAATAAGAAAAAACTGTTCGGAGTCTGCATACAGAGAAATAATAGCTTCAATAAGACCCTTTGACAAAGCAGAGCTCGAATTTAATCCTGTGTTTGCTGAGATGGAAAAGGACGGTTACAAGCTATATGTTTCTTGGAATGGTAAATGGAGTTATTTAGGAAACGAAACAGAAGAAAGAGGGCTTGCAATTTTCTTAATAAAAGGAAATCCTCCAAAGGTTGAAAGAATTATAAGGGGAAATCCCTTTCGGTATCCTGATTAACCAAATCTACCTGTAATATATTCTTCTGTAAGCTTGTTTGATGGAACGGTAAATATCTTGCCTGTCTTGTCATATTCAATAAGTTCACCAAGCATCATAAATCCTGTCCAGTCAGATATTCTTGCTGCCTGTTGCATGTTATGGGTAACAATTATAATTGTTACTCTATCTTTTAAAGAAATAATTAACTCTTCAATTTTTGCTGTAGAAATTGGATCAAGGGCACTTGTTGGTTCATCAAATAAGATAATTTCAGGCTCAACTGCCAAAGCTCTTGCAATACAGAGTCTTTGTTGCTGTCCTCCACTTAATCCAAAGGCATTTGTATTTAATTTGTCCTTGACCTCATCCCAAAGGGCTGCATCTTTTAAAGCTTTTTCGACTTTCTCTTTCAATTCTTTTCTATTTTTTATCCCTCTTAATTTTAATCCGTAGGCAATGTTCTCAAAAATTGTCATTGGAAAGGGAGTAGGTTTTTGAAACACCATTCCAATTTTGCTTCTTAATTCAATCAAATCTGTATCTTTTGAAAGAATGTTTTTGCCCTGAAAGATAATTTCGCCATCATATTTATTCCCAGCATACAGGTCATGCATCCTGTTAAAACATCTTAAAAGTGTTGTTTTACCACATCCACTTGGTCCAATCAATGCTGTAACTTTATTTTTATATACTGTCATGTTTATATTTTTAAGAATATGCACGTTACCAGCATAGTAGAAATTAAGATCTCTAACTTCAATTTCAGGTGTCAATCTTTATACCTCCTTTTAATAAGAATTCTCCCCGTAATTGTTGCAAAAAGAATAAATACAGTTATCATTAAAGAAGCACCCCATGCCTGGGCATGCCAGTCCTCGTAAGGACCCATTGCATATTGAAATATAGTAACTGTAAGTGATGCTATAGGTTCATTCATATTTGTAGAGAAGAAAGTATTATTGAAAGCTGTAAAAAGTAGTGGTGCTGCTTCACCTGTAACTCTTGCAATTGCGAGAATAATCCCTGTTAAAATTCCAGTTGCTGCACCACGATATACAACCTGAATTATTACTTTATAATAGGGAGCTCCTAATGCAAAGGCAGCTTCTCTTAAAGTCCAAGGAATAAGGGAAAGCATATTTTCTGTTGTTCTTAAAACTGTAGGAATCATAATAATTGCCAATGCAACAGCTCCTGCCCATCCACTGAAATGTCCAAGAGGTTTTACTAAAATGGCATATACAAAGGCTCCAACAATTATTGCTGGAACACTAACCATGATATCTGCGAGTGTGCTTATTATTTTTGAGATTTTATATTTTCTACCATATTCTGCAAGAAAGGTTCCTCCAAGAACTCCAACAGGAACTCCTATTAAGGTGGCACAAATAGTTATTAAAAAATGACCAACAAAAGCATTTCTTAAGCCTCCTCCAAGTTCGCCTGGTGGAGCTGGATCATTTAAAAATAAAGCTGGATTAATTGCGGTAATACCATGCCTTAAAACATCAATAATTATGAAAAATAGCCAGAAAATGCCCCATAAAGCAGTAAGGAAACAAACGAAAAGTGCTACACTGCTTAATATTTTTCTTTTTCTCATTATCATCTTTTTTCTGCTTTCACAAGAAACATTTTTGCTATTGCAAGAATTGCAAAACTCATAATAAATAATAAAAATGCAAGATAATAAAGGGAACTTAAATATATATCCTTATCAGCTTCTGTAAATTCATTTGCAAGCTTTACTGTAACTGTTGCTGCTGCCTCAAATAGAGATTTTGGAATCTGATTCAAATTTCCTAAAACAAAGGCAACCGCCATTGTCTCACCAAGAGCTCTTCCAAGAGAAAGTCCTACTCCTCCTAAAACTCCTAATTTTGAATAGGGCATTACAACATCTTTTACAACCTCCCATTTTGTTGCTCCCATTGCATAGGCAGACTCTTTAAGCACCGATGGTGTGAGATTAAAAGAGTCTCTTGCAATTGAAGCTGTAAATGGGATAATCATAATACTTAATATTATGCTTGCAGTAAATAAATCAACACCAAGGGGTGTTCCTTCAAAAAGTTTACCAATTAAAGGAAGCTGTCCAACTGTTTTTTGCAAAAAAGGTTCAATATTTTGACTCATTATTGGTGCAAGCGTAAATAATCCCCACATTCCGTAGATTATACTCGGAATAGCAGCTAAGAGTTCGATTGCTGTACCTATAATACCTTTTAAAAAAGGTGGAGCAATTTCAGTAATGAAAATAGCGATTCCGATTGCTATTGGAGTAGCGAACAAAAGAGCTAAAAAAGAGGTAATTAATGTACCAATCAAAGCTGGAGCTGCACCAAATAATTCTTTTACAGGGTCCCATTCATTAGAAAGAATAAAACCGATAAAACCGAATTTATTCATTGCAGGTAATGATTCTTTAAATAAAACAATAAAAATTCCTAATGATATAAAAATTATGCTAAAAGCTGTAATTAAAGTAAAAGAAAAGAAAAGCAAATCTGTAAATTTACCTTTTTGTTTTAACATTTAGAAATATTATACCTAAAACCAATTATTTTTATGTTACAGGAATGTTACAAAGAGTATAACACATTGATTTTTAACAAATTTTAAAAAATAAAAAGCTAAAGTTAGTTAATCAAGGATTTAGGATTAAAAAATGTTTCTTATTGGTAACACCAAAAAATATTAAATGTTTCGATAAGGAAACATTTTTAAAAAAATAGTTTAAAATCCATTTGATTTTTAAAGGTTATAGCAAATGGTATTAGATTTGCATTTTAAATTAAAAAAATTTAGAAAGGGGGTGAAAAAGTGAAAAAAATACTTGTACCAACAGACGGCTCTGCAAATGCCGAAAAGGCAATCAATAAGGCTATCGAGATGATTAAAAAAGAGGAGGCGGAATTGATTATTCTAAATGTTGCAGAAGATTTTTGCCCAGTAGGTCTTGATCAGATGGATTGTCAGACAATTAGAGAATTGGTAATGAAGGAGTCAAAAAACATTATTGCTTCCACATTGGAAAAAATTAAGAAAGAGGGGATTAATGCAAGAGGTGTTGTTGAAGTTGGTGCACCAGCAGAAACCATAATTGATTTTGCAGAAAAAGAAAAGGTAGATGAAATTATTATTGCCTCCCATGGAAGAAGAGGACTAAAAAAATTTCTAATGGGGAGTGTTGCAAAGAAAGTTTTAGAGGGTGCTTCTTGTCCTGTTACTGTAATTAAGGCATAATGGTCTCAGAAAGGAATATTTAAAAATGCTTTTAAAGGAGGTTAAATATGGCTGAAGAAAGAAATGAAAAAATGCAATTTGAAGAAAAGGCTAAGGAAACCTTTAACGCTGAAAGAAGGGAAGATTACGCAGTTCTCATTATAGCTACAATAACAGTTATCTTGGTTGTTTTAGGTATAATCGGTACACAATTTTACAGTTCTTTATTTTTCAAATATTAAAATCTTGGAGGATTAGATATGGGAGTTGGTGTAGATCTACTAAATGTAAAGCAATGGCCTAAAATATTACCTGGGTTTATTATTTGTTTAATTTTTGCCTGGATAGGCTTACAGTGGGATTTTTACGTGATCAGTGAATTAGGGAAAGGCAATACAGAGGCTAAACGAATTTTAAAAGCCTATAAAGAAAAAGGTGAATTGCTAACCTATGAAGAGTATGTTCAAAAAAGACAGAATGAATACCAAGAAAGATTAAAAAAATATGAGCAAGGATTAGAGAAGAAAAAACCTTCAAAACCTTTTATTCTTAAGAAAGATGACTATGATAAACTTGTTCAAACCAAAGAAATTCCATTTAAGTTTACCTTTAGCGAGAGAATGAATCAGTTTCAGTTCACTTATGTTGCCTTCCTACTTTTAGGTGGAATGTTAATTAGAAATACAATCGGGCTACCAAAAATACTACAAGATGGCACCTTAGCAGCACGCCCTATAATTAAACCAGGAATTATAATACTCGGTGCCCATTATATGTGGTCTGACGTTTTAAGAGTTGGTGCAATTGGACTTGCTTTGGTTATAGTCTTTGTTCTTGGAACACAAATTGTAATCTCAATATGGGGTAAAAAGGTTAGAGCTGATGATGGCTTAATGGGATTAATGGGAGCAGGAGTTGGTGTTTGTGGAGTTTCAGCGGCTGTAGCAGTTGCTCCTGTTGTTAATGCGAAACCAAGAGATTTCTTCTATGCTATCGGAACAATACTTCTTTTTGGTACCCTTGCTCTTTTCACATTCCCTTATATTGGTAGACTATTAGGTATGAGTGAACCAGTATTTGGTGCTTGGGTTGGAACTGCGATACTTAATACTGCTCAATTAGTGGCAGCTGCAACATGGTATGGTCATGAAGCTCTTCTCACTGCAAATGTTGTTAATGTAGTTAGAATTGGTTTTATTCCAATAGTTGTTATGTGGGCAATTTATTATTATGTAATAAGACCAGCTAAAGCAGAAACAGGAGAGGTTCAGAAATTCAGTGCTTGGCAGGTTATAAAAGAAAAATTCCCTATATTCATTATCGGTTTCTTTATAATGGTCACACTTAATGAGTTGGGCGTATTTACAGATACTCAGAAAAGCATCCTTTATAGGGATCTTGTGAGAATTTTCATGGCTATTGGATTTGCTGGTGTCGGTTTAAACATAGCTTTTCAGGATTTAAAGAAAGCTGGTGGCGCTGCCTTTGGAATAGGATTCACCACTGCAACAGCAAAAGCTATACTTGCTGCAATAGTTGTAATGCTACTTGGTACAGAAATATTTAGAATAAAGGGATAAAAAACTGCTTTTAATGTTAAAATACAGGGGATGCTCTTTGAGCATTCCCTGTATTAATTTCAAAACTAATATTTAAAAGAGATGATAAGAAAAATTCTTTTATGTACAGATGGCGAAGAACATTCAAAAAAAGCAGAGCAATATGCGATTTGTTTGGCTGAAAAATTTGAAAGTACTATTGTGTGTTTATTCGTTGTTAATCCTTTTTTAAAAAAATTTACCAATGAGATATATGCAATAAATAGAAATGAATGTAGAGCCCACCTTGACAGGGCTATTCAGACAGAGGGAAAGATTGCTTTAGATAATTTTCAAAGGTTGGCTCAAGAAAGACAGATAAATACAATAAGCAAGATGAGATATGGAGATCCTGCAGAGGAAATATTAAAAGAGATTAAAGAAAATAGTTATGATTTGATAATTATGGGAGCTAAATTGCTTAAAGGATGGAAGATGAAATTTGAATCATTTAATTTACCAGAGAAAATTTTTAAATCATCACCAATTCCTATGTTTTTTGTTAGGTAAAATATGAATTATTCCTTTGAGTTAATATTGCCAGTTGGAAGAGATTTTATATATAAACTTTTTACTGATTTAGAAAAAGTCTTTCGTCTTAATCCACAATGGAGTGTACTTTTTTTTGAAAGAAAAATTAAAAATGACCCTACTTCAAATTTTACGCTAAAAGTAAGATACGATATATCAGAAAGGGAAATTAATTATTCTGGTAGCATTATTGATTTTAATCCTCAACAGATAATAATAAAACTTGATGGAGAAATATCTCGTATTATTTCACTTAAAATGACAGAAATAACAGACCAAAAAACTCATATTGCCTATGAAGAAACATGCAATGAAGAAATTTCTACATCAGAAAAGAGAAATATTCATTTGTGGATTAAGAGTATAGCCAATTATATTCAGATCACCCAAAGGAAATCGATATTTAGTAAAATATGGTTAAAGATTATTGATAAAATTTGGCTTAGATTAACTCCAGCAGGCAGAAGAATCGTTTTTTTTATTGTTGTTGCTGAAATTGCATCCTTAATATTTTTAATTTTCATTTTAATTTCATGGAAGATATTTAAATAAAATCTTACAATTCTAACTAAATAGGATCTTAAAATTGCCGATAGAAATTTCAAAAACCTATGATTTGTAAATCCTATAAGTTTTTATACTGAACTCCTTGTAACAACAAAAATAAGCAATAAAGTATAAAAGAGGTTTCTTTATCCAAAAAATTTTTTCAAAAATCCTTCCTTCTGACCTATAAACTGGAGAAATCTGTCCTTATGAAGAATCAGAGGAGTGCCCGATGACTTTACAACGCTTGGAGGGAGTTTATTTTTAAGCTGTTCCGCATCCCTTGGCTCATAAATGCTTTTAAGGTCAATTACAAGATATCTTTCTCCTGCATCCTTCATCTCTTTAAACTCTTTTTTTCTTGTTAGATAAAAAGCCTGCCACTCCTGACTTCCTATTTTATAGTAGTCTCCGCAGGGGCTGTGGCTTATGAAATCAGGGATATCAATCCCAGCAAGGAAAAACATATCAATAAATATTTTCCTTGACAGAGAAAGAGGATCTTCAATTTTGAAAAACTCCTCTTCAGTCATTCTTCTTGCAAACTCTGATAGGAAATATCTAAAAAGGCTGTCATCAATAATTCCCACATTTTCTTCAAAATATCTCTCAGCTCTTTCTTTTATTTTTTTGTCTTCAGAAAAGGGTGAACCAAAATGTAAATAGTAAATACGTCTTATTACCTGACTTTCCGCACTAAATCCCACATTAGATGTTCCAATCAGACATGGATGTGGTTCAGTAATTGTATTTGTGAGAGTCTTTATAAGTCTTTCACCTTCTCCTCTGAAGAAGTTGTCATATATCTCATCAACCAGAATTGGAAAAATATTGTTAGTATAGAAGAGGTCATAGAGAATTCGCTGTGTTTTTGTATATATGTCTTTGTAGTTGAATACTTCAAAGTTATTCCCGAGAAGTTTGTTAATAAATAAAAGAAGCTTTGTTTTCCCAGTGTTTGCAAGTCCACCAAGAATTAAAACTATTGGTATCTCTGCAAGCTTCTCATCACCTTTGTTTTTCTTTACTGATTTTCTTATAAGATAGATAAAAGGAGAGGTAAAGGCAAAGAGTATTGCCTCAAAAACTCTCTTAAGAACCTCTCTATCTTTATAAACTGCAAACTCCCAGTAAGAATTAACAAAGTTAACAAGCTTTATAAGATTTTCTTTCAGCTTTTCCTCTGTTAAATTAGCATCATAAGAGACTGCTTGATCATTTTCTTTTATGTAAAACTCCCAATTAGCTGGATTTAAATAAAGAAAGTTTCTTTTGTCAATAAACTCCTGTGTTTTTCTGTGAGAAAAGGACACAATCTCTTTAAGCTTTTCTTTGAGAGATATCAATTTTTGTTTTGGTTCAAAGGAATAGCCATCTTTTGTTTTTTTTGTAACATTTTCAATGATTTTTTCAATTCTTTCAATCTCCATTATTCTTTTTTCAGCTCTCTCCTTTTCATCCATAACCTCAACAACCAGACTTGAAGCATCTCCACCACTTTGAATCTGTCTGTGAACTTTTTCAACGATGTTGTCTGCTCTGTCATCGGGAGTAAAAATCAGTATATTTTCTGCCCTTAAGATAAGGCTTTGAAGCTTTTTCTTTGTTTTTTCGCTCAAAAAATCCATTGAATTTTCATATATTTCATTAAATCTCTTAATGTAAGCCTCACAGAATGAAGGATTATAGAAACTATCATAAACGATTAATTCTTCAAACTGTCCTTTGTTACTAAAAGCACAGCTGGTAAAATTTGCAGAACCTACCATTACCCTTGAATTTTCCTGATTATCTGATAAAATGTAAATTTTTGAATGTATTCGCTCACCTGCTTTCATGTATCTTAACTCAATTCTACCATTTGCAATGGCTTCAAGGACTTCAGGATCTGATTCTGCGGAATGGATAATCCTTTCCTCAAAAACAGGGTCAAGTTGATAAAACTCTCTTGCAGATTCCTCTTCTCCAAGAATAGCTATTACTTTCTTAAACTTTTTCACTTTATCAAAGAAAAAATCAGGAGAAGAAACATAGGTTACAATTTTTAGCTCAGTGAAATTTTTATTTTCAGCGTCAAAAAGTGATAAAGGCTCTGCTTTAAATGGTTTGTCATTATGAAGAATGTGCAGATAGGAAACTCTTTTTGTAAATAAATCCATAAATTATTATAGCATTATAAATCCCCGCTTTACAGTTAAATTGAATTTACCTCATACAAAGAGTCTCCATGAAGGCACTGCCCATATGCTATCTGAAAGGCGTTTTATCTGATTTCCTTTATATATAACTATTCCACCAATCCATTGATTACCAAGCTTTTCTGCCAAAGCCTTCATTGACCTTATGTCTACAGAGTCAACCTCCTGCCTTCCTTTTATTTCAAAGGCTATCAAGCCCTTTTCTGTCTCTATCAAAAGGTCCACTTCAAGTCCTGAACGGGTTCTGTAGTAAAAAATTGAACATGGAATCTGCATTGTATTAACCCATTTATAAACCTCTGTTACAACCATTGTTTCGTATATTTCACCTGTTACAGCTTCGTATATTCCTGTAAGTGACCTGAGAAGTCCTATATCAGAAATATAAATCTTTGGAGTCTTGATAACTGAACTTGTTATGTTTCTGTAGTAAGGCTGAATAAAAATAGTCTGATAACTTATCCTGAGATATTCAAAATATCTTTTCGCAGTATCAACACTAATTCCGCTATCTCTTGCAAGGTCTGAATAGTTGAGAATACTACCTGACCTGAGGGCAACCAACTTTTGAAATTTTCTGAAAGGCTCAAGATATTCAAGCCTTGCAAGGTCTGAAAGGTCTCTTTCAAGATAGGTATATTGATAATCCTTAAGCCACTTTTTTTTCTCTTCATCTCTTTCAATATGAATTAAAGCAGGCATGCCTCCCCATTTAAGAATATGATCCTCAATACTTCTTAATTTTAATGCCTCCTGTTCAAATAAAACTGAAGATATTGACTCTAAAACTTTATCCAGCTTTGTTGACTTTATTACCGAATCAAGAAGAGGATATGTCATACTTTCAGCCATTTCACACATCATAAGAGGCCAGAGTTCATAAATCCATATTCTTCCTGCAAGAGATTCTCTTATTTTCTTGAGCAACATTATCTGACTTGACCCAAGCAGTACTTGAAAAGAAATTTTATCCTCATCATAGGCATATTTAATCTTTTCAAATATCGATGCCTCTTTTTGTGCTTCATCAATAACAGCTTCTCCAATATCTCTATGCCAGTTTAAAGCTGAAATCTCCCTTAATATTTCCCTGTTTTCCATAAGATCAAGATTTATATATCTAAGTCCTGAATACTTTATTTTTGCAAGAGTTGTTTTACCAGTCTGCCTAGCACCTGTGATTAAAATAATCCTCTTTCCTGAGTTTTTATCAGGAAGGATATTTGAGAGAAAGCGATAATACAGCTTTTTTTCGCTCATCATCTTAAAATTTACAGCAAAATTTACGACATTGTCAATAGATGGAATTTAATTTTCTTGATATAGTTGAGAAAAATTATCTTAAATGTTATCCTTAATTATGAACTTTTTAAAATGGATAATCATAATATTAATTGCTCCAGTGCCTGTGTTTATAGGACTCATATTAAGTATTCCATTTCTTATTTTCATTGGTTTGTTTTTAACAATTTGCCTGTTTTTAAAATATCTCAAAAACAGATTTCATCCTTTAAGGCGAAAGTCTCCATTACCCCGGTACTGGCTTTAGTGTATTTTCGGCAAAAGAAAGATGCAGATTCCAGCAAAACCATTTTTTGAAATTGACGAAAAAAGATATGGCAGAAATTTTAAAGACAGTTAAAGAGTATTTAAAATGGAATCCCGCTAATCAAAAAACTTACCATCTAAAATGTGTTAGAATTATTTCAAGAATGCAATATGTTCACCATCGAAAAAGAAGCCATTAAGAGAGCAACGGAGAGATTAAAAGGAGCACTTGATGAAAATCTTCTAGCTGTCATTGCCTTTGGCTCAAGGGTAAGAGGTGATTTCAATGGTGAGTCTGGCTTCGATGTGCTCATAATCGTGAAAAAGGGATTTTGAGGTAATCGAAGACGAATATCCCCTTCTCTTCTGTCATAAAACCACTTGATATATTTCAGAAAGAAGAAGCCTATAACACTATCAAAAAGGAAGGTGTAGTAGTATTTTATGGTGGAACTTATTGTAGAAGAGAAGATAACTCTATCGGACTTGAGGACAGAAAAGAGTAGAAAGACCCTTTCTGATTCAATAAATAACTTTAATGTCTGTAGCCCTTTCGCATTTAACTATTTCAGCAAACGATATAAAAAATGACAAGAAAGAGGCTTAAAAAAATATTTAACGAAAGGCTTAGGTATTTTCTCTAAGTTTAAAATGCCTTTAAATAAATCTCCCTTAGATGCTTAGATAGGAGCTCTGGAAGGTAGGTTTATCTGCAATCTTATCAAGATACCACTACTAGTAAGAAAAGTATTTTTCAGGGTCATCCGAGTCAGGAGGATATGCTCCATATTGTAGCACACATTTAATCAAAGAAATATCCGCCTATTTTACTTCCATTATGTCTTCAAGGCCTCTTTCATAAATAGATTGCCTTTATTATAGTAAAGCTGGTAATGTAGCATACCATCTTAAGTCAAAGGCAGGAGGCTCACAATCCATTACCCAGTCCTCAATTAATTCTCTGTCACTAAAAGATTTTAACAAGTCCATCTCTTTTAAAAATCCTCTTGTATTATATCGCTAAAGGGATAACGGCTTTTATCCCCATGGCAATATCGCCTGAGGCAAAAATCCTATGTGATCAAATGCATAGAGCGATGGGATGAGTTCAAAAAATAGAATTCTTCTAAATTTTCTCTTTCTCTTAAATTTCAGGTATTTTTGCAAGTAATTGATTATCAATTAACCAGAGTCTATGCTAAAATAAAAAAATTCTTTGTGGAGGCAGAGATGGATTTTTTCAGTGATATATTGAGTAAATTAGGGGGAGATTATGTTGATGTTTTCTTTGAGGAAAAAATAACAAATCAGCTTCAGATGGAAGAAAATAAGGTTCAAAAATGCTCTTCAGTATTTGATGAAGGGTTAGGAGTAAGAGTAATCAGGGATGATAAAACTTTTTATGCCTATACAAATGATTTAACAAAAAAAGGAATTGAAGAATTGATTTCATCTTTAAAAAACATGAAATCAAAAAATATAATTAATCTAAAAAAAATCAATCCATCAATAAATTTCCCAATAAAAACAAATCCCAATGAATTGGCTATCTCAGAAAAAATAAATTTTTTAAAAAGAGCAAATGATGTATCATGGAAAGAAAGTCCAAATATTAAACAAGTTAAAGTTCTATATGGGGATTCATTTCAAAAAATTATAATAGCTAATTCAGAAGGTGCCTTAACCGAGGAAGAGAGAATTCATACACTATTTTTAATCCATGTGGTAGCCTATGAAAATGGGATTATCCAGACAGGATATGAAGTTATAGGTGGATTAAAGGGACTTGAAATATTTGAAGAGAACTCTCCAGAAGAACTCTCCCTTAAAGCAACAAAAAGAGCTTTAATGATGCTTAAAGCAAGGAGAATAAAGGGTGGAAGAATGCCTGTTGTGATTTCTTCTGAAGCTGGTGGAACGATGATCCATGAAGCAGTTGGACATGGTCTTGAAGCAGACTTAGTTCAAGAAGGGTTATCAGTATACAGTGATAAACTCGGTAAAAGATTCGCATCTGAATTTATTACTGTAATTGATGACCCTACCCTTCCAAATATGCGTGGTTCCTATGTTTTTGATGATGAAGGAACTCCATCACAAAGAACAGTTTTAGTTGAAAAGGGAGTTCTTGTTAATTATCTTTATGATAAATATACAGCGATGAAAGAGGGAAAATCTTCTACAGGAAATGGAAGAAGACAGTCATATGAGCATTATCCTATTCCAAGAATGAGTAACACATATATTGCACCTGGTAATCATTCACCTGAGGATATAATTCGCTCTGTTGAAAAAGGACTTTTTGTAAAAAAAATGGGTGGAGGACAAGTAAACACCGTTACAGGAGAATTTGTATTTGAAGTTCAAGAAGGATATATTATTGAAAAAGGTGCAATTGGAGAACCTGTAAGAGGTGCATTATTGATTGGAACAGGACAGGAAGTTTTAAAAAACATTGATATGGTTGGAAATGATTTAGGATTTTCAATTGGAACCTGCGGAAAAAATTCTCAAGGAGTTCCAGTAACAGATGGAATGCCAACATTAAGAATACCAGAAATTGTTGTTGGTGGCGAAGTAGAATAAAAATAAATAAAATATGAAAATTTATAGAATTTTCCAATAAATTTTTAAGTTTTCATCAATATAAACTATTGGAATTCTCTATCTTTTTTAATCTATAATTTCAAAAAACATTAAAGAGGAAAATCATGTCAAAAGATTACACTCAATTATGGGAAAGTTTGGGAATTAATCTTGAAAAACATGATGGATTATTAACTGTCCTTTCTGATGCATATAAAAATATTTATTTATCTCAAAAAAATAGACCTGAGGGAATGAAATATTTTGATTTTGTAATTTCAGAAGTTCATGGGTTAAGGATTGAGGAGCTTTATGAGGCAAAGAAGAATAAAAGAAAAGTTATTGGAACCTTTTGCGTATATGTTCCTGAAGAGCTTATTATTGCTGTTGATGGTGTTTTTGTTGGATTATGTGCTGGTGCTGAAATAGGATTTGAAGAAGCAGAAAAGTATGTTCCAAGAAATACCTGTGCCCTTATAAAAGCTTTTATGGGTTTCAAATTAGCTGGCTTATGTCCTTATGTTGAAATGACAGATTTAATTATAGGTGAGACTACCTGTGATGGTAAAAAGAAAGCCTATGAGATTTTTAATGATATAACAAGAAAGATGTATGTAATGGAAATTCCCAACATGAAAAACGAATCTGATAGAATCCTATGGCTTAATGAAGTTGAAAAATTCAAAACAAAACTTGAAGATTTAACTGGTAAAAAAATAACCTTAGATAACCTAAAAAAAGCTTTGGATATTGTAAATAAAAAAAGAAAGGCTCTACAAAGACTTAGTCAATTAAGATCCATTGATCCTGTTCCAATTTCTGGTCTTGATGCCCTGTTGGTTAATCAGATTTCCTTTTATGATGACCCTATAAGATTTACTCAAAAGGTGAATGAATTATGTGATGAATTAGAAGAGAGAGTAAAGAGAGGTAAAGGAGTTTTTCCTAAGGGAACAACAAGAATTCTAATTGCAGGAAGTCCTTTTGCAATCCCAAACTGGAAACTCCACTCAATTATTGAAAACAGCGGAGCTGTAGTTGTTGGTGAAGAGTCATGTGTTGGTAGTAGAAACTACAGAGAACTAACAGATGAAAATTTTTCAACAATTGAAGAAGGAATCGAAAAAATTGCCTCTCGTTATTTAACAATTGATTGTGCATGTTTTACACCTAATCAAGAAAGATTAGACAATATTGTAGAATTAAAGAAAACATTAAAAGCAGATGGAGTAATCCATTATTCCCTTCAATTCTGCACTCCCTATTTGATGGAAGCATTTAAAATTGAAAAACTAATTGATTTCCCCTATATGAGGATTGAAACCGATTATAGCATGGAAGATTTTGGTCAAATTAAAACAAGGGTTGAGGCTTTTATAGAAACTTTAAAATGATTTCATTAGGAATTGATATTGGTTCAAGATTTATTAAAGCTTTATGGCTCGAAAATGGGAAGATTTTAAAATTAAAGAAAACAGAAACATCCTATGAACCATTAAAAAAATGTGAGGAAATTATTAATGAAATTAAAACTGAAAAAATTGTAGCAACTGGATATGGAAGACATCTTTTTGCTTTTAATGGAGATATTCCAACAATTACTGAAATAAAAGCATTTGCGATAGGTTGTAAAGCTTTATTCCCCGATTGTAAAACCATAATAGACATTGGAGGGCAGGATACAAAGGTTATTAACATTGACGAAGAAGGAAATGTAAAAAAGTTTGAAATGAATGATAAATGTGCAGCAGGAACTGGAAGATTTCTTGAAATAATGGCTCAGGTATTGGGTTACTCCCTTGAAGAATTTGGAGAGGTAAAAGTTGATCTCACTAATCCAATAAGTATCAGCAGTATGTGTACGGTATTTGCTGAATCAGAAGTAATTTCTATGATAGCAAAAGGAATTCCAAGGGAAAATATTGCTCTTGCAATACATAAGGCAATAACAAAAAAGGTAATAGCTATGTTAAAGAAGATATCTATTGATGGAAATGTTGTTTTTGCTGGCGGGTGCTCATCAAATTCATTGCTTCAAAATTTGATTGAACGAGAAATATGTAAAAAGTTAATAACCAATCCATTATCTCCTTTTGCAGGAGCATTTGGGGCAGCAATTTACGGTGATAAAATTATAAAATTTCAATAAAATATTTTACCATCCCTTAGGGTTATTACTTTATTAGTCCTCTTAGCAAGTTCTGTATTATGAGTTACCATAACTACACTAAGACCCTTTTTGTTAAGTAACCTCAATAATTCAAATATCTTTTCACTGTTTTCAGTATCCAGATTCCCTGTAGGTTCATCAGCAAGAAGAATCTCAGGATTACTAACTATTGCCCGTGCAATAGCAACCCTCTGCATTTCTCCACCACTTAACTGATTTATCCTATGATAGATCCTGTCTTTTAATCCTACGCTTTCGATAAGAGAAATAATTTCCTCTTTGCTTCTTGTTTTTCTTCCAAATATTAAAGGAAGGGTAATATTTTCCAGTACGTTAAGCCCTGGTAATAGATAAAAATGTTGAAAAATAAAACCAATTTTTTCTCTTCTTATTTTTACTAAATCTGCTTCAGACATTTTTCCGATATCTTTATCATTAAATTTCATAACGCCACTTGATGGTTTATCAAGACATCCTATTATGTGTAAAAGAGTTGTTTTCCCCGAACCTGATGGTCCTGTAATTGCGATGAAATCTCCCTTCTCAATTTTTAAGTTTATATCTTTTAGAGCATAAACTATCTCAGCTCCTCTTTTATATGTTTTTACGATATTTTTAAGCTCTATCATCCCCTTATTGCCTTTATCGGATTTATCTTAGTGGCTCTCCATGCAGGAAAAATTCCTGCAAATATTCCTAAAAAGATTGAAAAAAATAAGCATATTAAAGCAAGGAATGGATCAAATTGAATCATTTTTCCAGAAGGAATGTAAGGCATGAAATTTCTAACAAAGCCCTCTATGATATTTGCTCCAACAAGAGACATTATAAGCCCTATTAAGCCTCCCGTTAAAGTTAAAAGTACTGTCTCTTTTATTATTATTCTAAAGATATCAAACTTAGATGCACCGATTGCACGCATCAAACCTATTTCTTCTGTTCGTTCAAAAATTGCCATCAAGATAGAATTCATTACCCCTATAGCACTAATTAATATTGCTACCAAGGCAATTGAAAGACTCAAAATCTTTGCAGAACCTGCGAGATTAGCAAGACTATTTACAACCTGACTCATTGTAACTATCTGGATTCCTGGAATTTTTAGAGAAATTTCCTCTATTACTGTATTTAATTTATCTACATCTTTTACTTTTACTCCTATTGCTGTAGCACCATTTGGTTTTTTTATGATATCCTGTAGTGCTTTTAAAGGCATATATACAAAGGCATCATCTTGACTTGATGTCTTCTGAACTATTCCAGAGACAGTAAACCTTTTGTTTTCATATGTTAATATATCTCCCTTTTTTATTGAATAGTGTTCAGCTACATCATAACCTAATAAAATGGAATCATCTGAAAATGGTATTGTTCCATCAATTTTCCATTGAGGTTTGATTTGTTTTATATTTGACATCTCTATTCCATACACGAGATCAATCTTTTCTTTTTCAATGTTCGGTATTTGAGTTATAAGTATTGGAGCAATAAATTCTATTTCATCAAATTCCTTTATTTTTTGAAATACCTCAATATTTAGAAAATTAGGTGTAACTGCACCATGAAGAACTAATGAAGCTACCTCATGGGGACATCCTGAGGGAACTATCATAAAATGTATACCTGTTCTGTATAATTCCTTTTGAAGACTACTTTCAAAACCTTTATTGAAAGATATGATTGAGAAAAGTACTGATATAGAAGCAGATATCCCTAAAACTGTTAAAAAACTTCTTATTTTATGCCTTAAAAGATTTTTAAAGGCTAACTTAAGAAAGATCATTATCTAATTTCTAATCCCCGAGCTATAATAAAAAAATTACCATTTTCGAAGGCTACTTCACCTGTAACAATAGCCTTTTTACCTGTTTTAGGTGGGATAGAAATATTAGCAGGTGCAAGATTAATAAAAATCTGTCCCGTATCATCTTTCAAAAAAAACCAACAGCCCTTACTTTGACATTGAGTTATTATAATGCCTTCAAGATTTACTGTTTGTCCTATAGATGATTTATTTAGCATTATTTCTTTTATTTTAATTGTTGGTACATTTTTATTAATAGGAGACCCGTATTTTTCTGTTTTACACCCAACTAAAATTATAAATACAATCAAGCTTGTTAAAAAACACAGAAACTTTTTATTCATGATTCTTCCTTTTTTAAAAAATTTTCATTATTTTATTTAGTTCAATCTAACATACATTATTTCTTTAAATCAAGAAAAAATATCTTCATCCATATTTTTGATTTTTTTCCATTAATGTATAATTTTTACCACAATCAATATATTTGAAATTCTAAAAATCAACAATTTTGATTTGGCATCCTTTTTGTATAATATTTTTTGATGCCTTTTCAGAAAACCATAAAATCTGAAATCTCAGTTTCTGGTGTAGGAATACACACAGGCAAAAAGATCAATATAAGACTTATTCCTGCAAAAAGGGATACAGGTATTGTTTTTTACAGAACTGATAGAGGTTTGCCTATAAAAGCAAAACTTCCCTTTGTTATTGATACTTCCTTAGCAACAACTATAGGAATTGACGGAGTAAAAATTAGAACAGTTGAACATCTTCTTGCCACTCTTTATGTTTTTGGAATTACTAATCTAATTATTGAAATAGATGGTTCAGAAATTCCTGTTATGGACGGAAGTGCAATTGATTTTGCAAAGACTATATTGAAAACAGGAATTGCAAAGCAGGGGAAAACAATTCCATCATTAAAAATAACAAAGCCTATTTTTTATGAAGAGACTCGGTCAAAAATAATTGCGAAACCATACAAAGGTTTTAAAATAACCTATAAAATTTTCTATGAACATCCTTTAATTTTAGAACAATCTCTATCAATTGAAATAAATGAGCAGAATTTTCTTAGCGATATAGCACCTGCAAGAACTTTTGGATTTTTAAAAGATATACAGTATCTTCTTCAAAATGGCTTTGCTCGTGGTGGTTCCCTTGAAAATGCCCTTGTTCTTGATGAAAAAGGAGTTGTAGGAGGAAAACTCAGATTTAGAGATGAATTTGTCAGGCATAAAATTCTTGATGCAATTGGAGATTTATCTCTATTGGGTTATCCCATAAAAGGGCATTTCATTATTGAAAAGGGCGGACATACCGCACATATAAATTTTTTAAAACATCTTATAGAATCTGGATGTTATGAATTAGAGGAAGAACCTTATTTTAACTTTCAACTGTCCGCTCAAACTGTTTAGTAAAAACTATTCAATATTTTCAATTTTATAAGAATAAATTATCTTTGCCGAATGCTCAAGAGTTGCTTTAACCGAACAGTACTTATTCATTGAAAGTTCAACAGCTCTTTTTACTGCTTCTTCTGAAAGATTTTTCCCTTTTACAATAAATTCTATTTCAATTTCTGTGAATCTTTTTGGATAACTATCTGGTTGCTGTCCTTTTACATTTATCTCTAATCCCCTTATATCTTGTTTTTTCTTTTTAAGGATAGATACTATATCCATTCCACTGCATCCACCAAGACCTACTAATAATAATTCCATTGGTCTCATTCCTGTATTTTCTCCACCATAATCTGGATGAGCATCCATGACTATTGCGTGATTCGTTCCTGACTGTCCTACAAACTGCATATTTTGAACCCATTTAACTTTTGCATTTATCATTTTCCCCTCCTACTTCTAAGATTTGTTATTTTTTTAATTTTACCATTAAAATTATTGATATGAATAGAGTTTATTTGTCCATTGGCTCAAACATAGGAAATAGAAAGGAAAATTTAAAAAAAGCAATTGAGGAATTAAAAAATTATGGTTTAGTTATTTCAAAAATCTCCTCAATATACAACACCTCTCCATGGGGATTTACAGAGCAAGAAGATTTTTTAAATATGGCATTAGAGGTCTATACAACACTTGAACCTTTGGAATTACTAAAATGTATTAAAAAAATAGAAAAAAATTTAGGAAGAACAGATACTATTAAATACGGTCCGAGAATTATTGATATTGATATAATTTTCTATAATGACCTTATTTTAAAGAGTAAAGAACTCATTATTCCACATCCTCTCATGCATGAAAGATATTTTGTATTGAAACCCTTGAGTGAAATCGCACCTGATTTTGTTCATCCAGAAATAGGATTAACGGTTCAAAAATTACTCGAAAAGCTTTAATAACTCTATTTTAAAATTTAATGGGTTTTTTCTTGACATTTTAAGTATGAAATTGTCAAAATTTTACAATTTAAAAAAATTTGTTTAGGAGGGGAAAATGAGTGATATTTATGTAATTGGCCATAAGGCACCAGACACAGACACAGTCTGTTCAGCAATTGTTTATGCAGGTATTAAAGGTTACAAAGCAGCTGTAGCAGGACCAATTAATGAGGAAACAGAGTTTGTGCTAAAACAGTTTGGAGTTCCAGCGCCAGAGATTTTAGAAAATGCTGCAGGGAAAACACTTGTTCTTGTTGACCACAATGAGCCTGGGCAAAGAGTTGATGGAGCAGAAAAAATTCTCGAAATCATTGATCATCACAAGATGAACTTCAACTATCCTGACCCAATTTTTATTCATGTTGAACCTGTTGGTAGTACAGCAACAGTTATTGCAAAGATGTTCTCAAACGAAGTAAAAGCAAATAAAACTTATGCAGGATTGCTCCTCAGCGCAATTCTTTCTGACACAGTAATATTTAAATCTCCAACTACTACAGAAGAAGACAAAAAAGTTGCTCAGGAATTGGCAGCAGTAGCAGGCATATCAGATATCACAAAATTTGGAGTTGATATCAAAAAGGCAAAGGCAAGCATAAAGGGCAAACCAATAGCCGATGTTGTTCATGTAGATTTCAAAGATTATGACTTTAAGGGTAAAAAAGTTGGAATTGGACAAACAGAAGTTATAGATATTGAAGAAGTTTATGAACGCAAAGATGAGTTTATAGCCTATCTAAATGATCTTAAAAATTCTAAAGGTTATGATATGGTCATTTTTATGGCTACAGATATAATAAAAGAAGGAACAGAACTTTACTATTCTGGAAATGCAGATGTAATTAAAAAAGCATTCAATGTTGAAGTATCTGGTCCTTCTGTATGGCTTCCTGGAGTTATGTCCCGTAAAAAACAAGTTGCACCTCCAGTTGAAAAGGTTTACATGGAAGGTTAAAATAAAAGAGGGGGCTTTGTCCCCCTCTATATGATTGAAAAAGTAAAAAATCAAAAAATATTAAAGATAATCAATCATCTTCAAAGCTGTCTTCATGGAAAAGAAAAAGCAATAATTCTCTGTCTAATATCAATCTTTTCAAAGGGACATATTTTAATTGAAGATTTACCTGGACTTGGTAAAACATCATTGGCAATTGCTTTATCAAGGACATTAGCATTAAACTTTGGAAGAATTCAATGCACAAATGATTTACTGCCAACTGATATAACAGGACTCTCTATTTACAATAAAAATACTGGAGAATTTGAATTTAAACCAGGACCTATTTTCAATAATATAGTGTTAGTCGATGAAATAAACAGAGCTACTCCAAAAACTCAATCGGCATTGCTTGAAGCAATGGCAGAAGAACAAGTAACTGTTGACGGAGTTACATATAAACTTCCAAAACCTTTTTTTGTTATAGCAACTCAAAATCCTATTGAATTTTACGGCACCTTTCCACTTCCAGAAGGACAACTTGACAGATTTATGTTAAAAATAAGCATCGGCTATCCAAGTTATGAAGCTGAAAAAGAAATTCTTAAAAAAGGAAGCTCAAGAGAAGAGCTTTATAAACTTGAATCTGTAATTGACAAAGAAGAAATAATAAAAACTCAAAATGAAATAAGACAAATTTACATATCCGATAAAATAATTAACTGGATTATTAATTTCATAGAATTAACAAGAAAAGACAAAAGAATACTTTTAGGGCTTTCAACAAGAGCTGGTTTGGCAATAACATATACTTCAAAAACGAATGCCTACTTCAAAAACAGAGAATATGTTGCTCCTGAAGATGTTAAGGATATTATACCCTTTGTAACACCCCATAGAATAATTCTCAAAGATGATTCATTATCTAAGGAAGAGGTGATATTATCAATTTTAGAAGGAGTTTCAGTCCCTCCGTAAAAATAACAAATACAGGATGGATATTTATAGTTGTTACATTATTTATTGGTTTTGCTGCAGTAAATACAGGAAATAATTTAGTTTTTATAGTTCTTGCATTTCTTTTGAGTTTAATGGCTTTAAGTGGCTTTTTGTCATTTTTTAATTTAAAAAATATTCAAATTTTTTTATTGTCTCATAACGATATATTTGCCCAGACACCAGGATATATAAAAATTGAATTAAAAAATAAATATTTTCTTCCCTGCTTTTTGATAAGAATAAGGTTAGAGGATAATGAAATCATTTTACCTTTTGTTAAAGATAAAATTCTTGTTAATTTACCTGTAATATTTCAAAAAAGAGGGAAGATAAAAATTTCAGAAATCTTTGTATCTTCCTATTTTCCCTTTTATTTTTTTAAAAGAATTCTCCGATTACCCATTGATTATGAGGTAATAGTTTTTCCAAAACCTATTAAATGTGATTTTTCTAATCTATTAAATGAGGGCAAAACAAAGTTAGAGACAACTTTAACAAGGGGTAGTTCTTTTGAAGGTGAAATTACAGGAGTAAAAGAATACAGTATTCAAGACCCTCTTAAATATATTCACTGGAAAGCTACTGCTAAAACTTCAGAACTAATGACTAAGGAATTTTCTCCATACAGAGGTAATCCTGTAATTTTAAAATTAACAGATTTCCAGGGAGATATTGAACAAAAAATTAGTAAAACAACCTATGCTATCCTTAGTCTTTCAAAAAAAGGTATACCAATTGGATTGAAAATAGACAATACTGTTTATAAACCCGATTTAAGACCAACTCATATAAGGAAACTTCTTTATGCTCTCTCTGTTTATTAGAGAAATAAAAACCGACAATTTACTCTTTATCTTTTCTATATCCACAGTTTTTATTGCCCTGTTAGGTATTGTTTCTTATATATCAAATACAACAATATTACTCTCTTTCTTCATATTTTTGCTTAGCATATTATTTTATTTTAAGGGAAAAACTATAAATCAATGGCTAATAAATATAATTTCAGTAATTTTGTTGATTTATCCTTTTTTAGGTTTTTCTATTGAGGATATTGTTTTACCCTCTACAGAGGCTTTAACATTAATCACAGTTATAAGATTATTAGGTAAAAAAACATTAAGAGAATATTTTCAGATTTATCTTCTTTCAATGCTTCTTTTAGTAGCCTCAACTCTTTTTGATATATCATGGGTTTTTCTAATAAGAGTATGTCTAATACTCATTTTAACTGTATTTTCTATTTTAATCATTACCTATACAAAAGAAACTTCTCATACTTTTATTGAAAGGAAAATTCTGGTCGAATTATTAAGATATGCACTTATAATAACTATTTGTTCCATACCTTTGAGTTTTCTTTTTTTCTTCTTTTTACCAAGAACTCCCTATCCATTACTTGACATAGGATTAACAAAGGCAAAAACAGGATTTACATCAACAGTAAATCTTGGAAGTGTAGCTTCTATAGAAGAAGACAGAACTGTAGTAATGAGGATTACAATGAACAGAATTCAAGATAATCAGTTGTATTGGAGAATGATAACCTTTGATACCTTTGATGGTACAAAATGGATTAAAAAAGAAAATTTAAACTTAAAACCAACGGTTACCGGTGAAAAAATCAGATATACAGTTTTATTTGAACCATCCTTTGAAAACTACATTGCTGTCCTTGATTTTCCATCTATTGTTTTTTTACGAAATCTTATTTTAGAGTATCCTGGAGTATATAAAACAGAATCACCAATTGATAAAACTTTAAAATATACTGCCGAATCTTATTTAAACTTTAATTTATATGAAAGTGAACCATCAAAAATTTATCTTCAAATTCCGAAATTAATTTCTGAAAAATTTAAATCACTAACTGAAAACATAACATCAGAGGCTAAAGATGAAAGGGAAATAATCAATAAAATACTTGCTTTTCTTGGAAACTATGAGTACTCTTTGAAAGTTCTTCCAAAGGGAGAAAATCCGGTAGAAGATTTTATTTTTAAAACAAAAAAAGGAAACTGTGAGTATTTTGCAACCTCTATGGCTCTTATGCTTCGCATTAAAGGAATTCCTGCAAGGGTTGTGGGAGGATTTAGAGGAGGCAGTTATAATCCTTTCGGAGGCTACTATATAATAAGAGCATCAGATGCCCATTTATGGGTTGAAGCCTGGATAAAAGGACAGTGGGAAAGATTTGACCCATCAGGAACAAGACAAATTAGAGTTACTGAACCTGTTATTTTCAACATACTTGACTATATATGGCATAATGTTATTATAAATTACGATTATAAAGCCCAGATAAAACTTGCCACTGCTATAAAAAAACCTGACATAAGGTTAAATAAAAAATATCTCTATATTGCTTTTACTTTAATATTAATACTTGCTTCATTTAAAATACTCAGAATTTATCAAGAAAAAAAGAAACCATTAAATAAATTTTTAAATCTTATGAGAAAGGCTGGTTATGAGCGATTATCTAATGAAGGACTGGAAGATTTTGTTCTTAGAATACAGGACAAAAGATTAAAAGAAAAAGCTCTTAATTTTGTTGAAATTTATTATAAAATATATTTTAAAGACCAAGATCTAAAAAGACAGGATTTAAAACTTTTTAACAAAATTTTGGAGAATATCAATGAAATTATTAAAAACAAGTGATGTAAAAATAGTCGATGTAATTAAAATACTTGAAAGGGATGGAATAATAATTTATCCTACAGAGACTCTTTATGGTATAGGTGTTAAGTATGACAATAAGAAACTGCTTAAAAAAGTTTTTGAAATAAAAAATAGACCTTCTGAAAAAACTTTTCCTTTGATTATAAATTTAAATCACTTAGATTTATTAGTTTCTTCAATTCCTCCATTGGCACAAAAATTAATTGAAAAATATTGGCCAGGACCTTTAACTTTGATTCTTCCTGCTAAAGATGGATTACCAGAGGAAATTACATCAAATAAAACTGTAGCTGTAAGAATGCCAGGAGAGTCCTTTGCTTTAGAATTAATCAAAAATTCCCCTTTCCCTATAACTGCCACATCTGCCAATATTTCTGGCTATCCAGCTGCTTCTGATATTGAAACAGTTCTGAAATATTTTGAAAAAAGTGATATTACTCTCTTTATTGATGGTGGAAGTTTACAAGGAATACCTTCCACTATAGTAGATGTTACGATAACTCCTCCAAAAATAATTAGAAAAGGTGCTATTGATATAGATTTATCTTTTTATTGAGAGAACTTCAGGTATTTGATTTATTTTATTAATTATATCTGATAGATGATTTCTGTCTTTAACCTCTATAGTGAACTCAATTAATGCTCTTTTATCAGATGTAGAATTTGCCTTTACTGCAGTAATATTTACATTGTTTGCTGAAAGTAAACCCGTAAGATTTGCAAGAATTCCAGCTTTATCTAAACATTCTAAACTTATTTTTGTCTGTACCTTTGAAGAACCATCGGATGTCCAAAAAACCTCGATTAATCTTTCTTTTTCCAGATGTTTAATATTTTCACAGTCCTTTCTATGGACAGAAATACCTTTTCCTCTTGTAATAAATCCAATAATATCATCTCCAGGCACAGGCATACAACACTTTGCAATATGATACAAAACCTCATCAACACCTTTAAGAGAAATAAACTGTTTGTTATCTCTTCTTTCTGCTGGTTTTTTAATTGTAGTTATTTCTTCTCTCTCACTTTCTGGAACTAATTTGTTAATAACTTGGTGAACAGAAATTTTAGCATGTCCTATTAGGAAATAAAGATCTTCTAAAGATTGAACGCTAAAGGATTGTAAAACATTATCTACTTTATCTGACTTAAGAATTGAGCTTGATATACCATGTTTTCGTAATTCGGCTTCAAAAAGTTGTTTCCCTATATTAATTGCCTGCTGTCTTTCTTCCTGTCTTAAATAATGTTTTATTCTATTTTTGGCTCTTTGAGTAACTACAAATTGGAGCCAATCTTTTCTTGGCTTTTGATGGGGACTTGTTATGATTTCTACAACATCTCCACTTTGAAGCTGATAATTAAGTGGGACTATTCTTCCATTCACCTTTGCTCCTGCACAATGGGCACCAACTTCAGAATGTATAGCATAGGCAAAGTCAACAGGAGTTGCTCCTACTGGAAGTTCTTTTACATCACCCTTTGGAGTAAATGCATAAATTGTATCTGGTATTACTTCAGCTTTTACTGCATCAAGCAATTCTTTTGGGTCTGAAATTTCTTTTATCAATTCCCTTAACCATGCAACAATTTTAGTTTCTCTTTCGTTTAAATCCTTTCTCTCCTTGTATCTCCAGTGAGCTGCAATACCTTCTTCAGCAATAATATCCATCTCCTCAGTTCTTATTTGAAATTCTACTCTTTCTCCACCAGGACCAATAACTGTAGTATGAAGAGACTGATAGTAATTAGATTTGGGAAGGCTTATGAAATCTTTAAATCTTCCAGGAATAAGTGTCCATTGAGAGTGAATCACGCCAAGGATATCATAACAATGTGGAACCGTGTCTGTAATTACTCTGATTCCTATAACGTCATAGACCTGTTCAAAGGGTATTTTTTGTTTAATCATTTTTTGATATATACCGTAGTAGTGTTTAACCCTTCCAAAAATTTTAATAGGAATATTCATTTCTTTTAATTTTTCTGAAAGTATACTGATAATTTTATTTATATATTCCTGTTGTTCTTCCTTTCTTTTTGCTACTTTTTTTACAAGGTCTTCATACTCTTCAGGATATAAAACTTTAAAAGAAAGATCTTCAAATTCATTTCTCATCCATCCAATACCCAACCTATTTGCAAGAGGTGCATATATTTCAAGCGTTTCTAATGCTATTCTTTTCTGTTTTTCAGGAGGTAAAAATTCAATGGTTCTCATATTATGAAGTCTGTCTGCAAATTTTATTAAAATAACCCTTATATCTTTTGACATAGCAAGAAACATTTTGCGAAAATTTTCAGCCTTTGCTTCTTCAACTGTTGAAAATTGTAGTTTACTTAGTTTTGTAACAGCATCAACAAGAAAGGCTACTTCTGGAGAAAACATATCACCTATATCATCAATGGTCATATCAGCATCTTCAACTGTATCATGAAGAAGTCCTGCTGCAATAGTAGCTGAATCAAGTTTCATATCTGCAAGAATATCAGCTACTGCTAAAGGATGATAAATATATGGAATGCCTTCCTTTCTAATTTGAGCGCAATGAGCTTCTCTTGAAAAAATATAAGCCTTCCTGATAAGTTCAATATTTGCCTTAGGCCTATACTTTAAAACTTTATTAATCAAATCTTCAATTGTTAACATATTTAAATATCCTCCATTTTTAGTTTAATATATTTATCATGGATAAGCTACTAATTTTTGGTGGAACGCCTTTAAAAGGTTCGGTTACAATAGGCGGAGCAAAAAATTCTGCTCTTCCAATTATGGCATCCACCCTTCTTGCACAGGGACAACATATTTTAAAAAGAATCCCTAAACTAAGAGATGTATATACAATGGCAGAACTATTAAGAAGAATGGGAGCTCAAGTTTCAATTGAAAACAATAAATGTTTTATTGATACTGAAAAAATATGTAATTTTGAGGCATCCTATGACCTTGTAAAAACTATGAGAGCATCAATTTTAGTTCTCGGTCCTCTTTTAGCAAGATTTGGTAAAGCTAAGGTATCACTGCCTGGGGGATGTGCAATTGGAGCAAGACCTGTAAATTTACATATAAAGGGACTTGAAAAGATGGGAGCAAAGATAGAACTAAAAGAAGGATACATTATTGCAAAAGCCAATAGACTCAAAGGGACAAAGATTTACTTTGATATTCCAACCGTAACTGGAACAGAAAATCTTATGATGGCTGCTACTTTAGCAAAAGGATTAACAATAATAGAAAATGCAGCGAAAGAACCTGAGGTGGTTGACCTTGCCAATTATCTCTTAGCAATGGGAGCCAAAATAAAAGGAGCAGGCACAAGTAATATTGAAATAGAAGGACTTGAGACATTAAATCCTCCACCTCATTATGAAATTATCCCAGACAGAATAGAAGCAGGTACATTCATGGCAATAGCAGGAGCCTGTGGTTCAGAAATATTACTTAAGGGATGTAAAATTGAACATCTCGAAGCAATTATTTTAAAAATGAAAGATGCAGGAATAGAAGTTATAGAAACAGAGGAAGGATTAAAAGTTAAGGGACCAAAAAGACCCAGACCTGTTGATATTAAAACTATGCCATATCCTGGTTTTCCTACTGATATGCAGGCTCAGTTTATGGCAATGATGTCAATAGCAAGTGGAACTTCTGTGATAAAAGAGACAATTTTTGAAAATAGATTTATGCATGTTGCTGAATTAAGACGAATGGGTGCAGATATATCTGTTGAAGGAAACACCGCTACGGTGAAGGGTGTAAAGAAATTAAAAGGCGCACCCGTTATGGCTACTGACTTAAGAGCATCTGCATCTCTTGTAATAGCTGCATTGATTGCAGAAGGTGAAACCATTATTGATAGAATATATCATCTTGACAGAGGCTATGAATCTTTAGATGAAAAATTAATTTCTCTTGGTGCAAAAATAAAAAGAATTAAATAATTAATTTTTTAAAGTAAGTAAAAACTCCAAAATTGCTTTTTCAGTGTAAAGCCTATTTTCTGCTTGGTCTAACACCACACTTTGAGGACTATCAAGAACTTCATCTGTTATTTCTTCTCCTCTATGAGCTGGAAGACAATGCATAACAATTGCATCTGATTTTGCTTTTTTAAGTAATTCTGTATTTAACTGAAAACCCTTGAATTTTTCTTTCTTTTTAATATTTTCTTCTTCACCCATGCTTAACCATACATCGGTATAAATTACATCAGCATCTTTGACTGCTTCTTGAGGATCATGAAAAATTTCCACTTCTGTAAATGTTTTTGCTTTTTCAATAATTTCCATTAAAGGTTCGCATCCTTCAGGAGTTGCAATATTTATCTTAATTTCAACCAAAGCACTTGCCTCAATTAAAGAATTTGCCACATTGTTGCCATCTCCTACAAATGTCAGCTTAATTCCTTGAAGTTTTCTCTTTTTTTCAATAATTGTCATCATATCTGCCAATGCCTGACAAGGATGATGTTCATCAGTTAATGCATTTATTACTGGAATTGTTGACCATTTTGCAAACTCCTCAATTGTCTTATGTGAAAAAGTTCTAATTACAACTGCATCAAGATATCTTGAAAGCACCTGGGCAGTATCTTTTATTGTCTCTCCTCTTGAAAGTTGTAATTCTCTGGGACTAAGATACACAGGATATCCACCGAGCTGATATATAGCTACTTCAAAGGATACTCTTGTTCTTGTTGATGGTTTTTCAAAAATCATTCCTATACTTTTACCTGGTAAAGAATTTTTTGAAAAACCTCTATTAGCTTTAAAATCAATAGCTCTTTTTATTAGATATGTAAATTCTTCTTTATTTAAATCTGATACCCTTAGATAATCTCTTTTCACAACAGTCCCTCCTTAATTGCTTTATCAAGAATAGAAATAGCCTCGTCAATATCATCCTTTTCAATTATTAAAGGGGGAGTAAATCTTAAAACCGAACCATTACCTGCAGTTCCTACTAATAGTCCTTTTTCCATACATTTTTTAACTAATGGATCTACATTCTGTAGAAATTCTACTCCAATTAAAAGCCCCAAACCTCTTATTTCTTTAATAAATTCTGAATATTTTTCCTTTAATGTATTCAACTTTTTAAAGAAATACTTCGATATTCTTTGACAATACTCAAGAAGATATCCATCCTCAAGAATTGTCTCCAAAGTTGCTACCGCAGCAGCGCAAGCAACAGGATTTCCACCAAAAGTAGAAGCATGGGTTTTTGGGACAAAAGCTTGAGCTATTTCATCTTTTGCAAGTATTGCACCTATTGGGATTCCTCCTCCAAGCCCTTTTGCAAGAGTCATTATATCTGGCTCAATTCCATAATGCTCATAAGCAAATAATTTACCTGTTCTTCCTATTCCTGTTTGAACCTCATCAAAAATGAGAAGAATCCCATTTTTATCACAGATTTCTCGAACTTTCCTTAGATAATCTTTATCTGGAACATAAATTCCTCCCTCAGCTTGAATTGGCTCAAGAATAACCGCGCAGGTTTTATCTGATATAGCATTTTCAATTGCTTTAGCATCATTAAAAGGAACAAATCTAACTCCCTCAAGTAGAGGTTCAAAACCATAATGATATTTTTCCTGACCAGTTACCGAGAGACTTCCAAAACTTCTTCCATGAAAAGAATTTTTAGCTGATATAAATTCATATCTTTCATTACCGAATTTATTTTTCATGTAGATTCTTGCCAGTTTTAATGCACCTTCATTTGCTTCGGTGCCTGAATTACATAAAAATACTCTGTCTGCAAAGGAATTTTTAATTAAAATCTCAGCAAGTTTTAACTGGGGTTCTGTATAGTAAAGATTTGAAACATGAATTAATCTTTGGGCCTGTTTTTGTATAACCATAACAACCTTTCTTGGACAATGACCAAGCACATTTACTGCAATCCCAGCAAGAAAGTCAATATATTCCTTTCCATTTACATCCCAAACTCTTACTCCCCTTCCCTTTCTTAAAACAATAGGATATCTTGCATATGTAGGCATGAATAACTTGTCAGTTTTAGCTATAATTTCCCTGTCTTCCATAAAGCTTTATAATACCATAAATTAGTTATTTAATGGTATAATTTTAGATTAATGAAAAGGGTGTTAAGAAAAAGAATGATAGAGATTAGAAATAACATTGAAATAACTAAAAAAAAACAAAAAGATGAGAAAATTGCTTCGAAATTCTTGGATTTTTTAGAAAATAACAGTTTCAAATCTGTACTTCTTTATGCATCTTTTGGAAGTGAAGTTGATACATGGAAAATTTTTGAATTATGTAAAAAACTTTCAATAAAAACAGCCTTTCCAAAAGTAAATGAAAAGGATAAATCTTTAGATTTGTATTGGATAGAAAGTTTAAAAGAATTATCAGAGGGATACAAATCAATTTTAGAGCCATGCACTGAAAAAAAGGCTTCTTTAAATGATATAGAAGTAATCGTAGTGCCTGGATTAGCCTTTGATAGAAATTGTTATAGAATCGGATATGGTGGTGGATATTATGATAAACTTCTATCAAAAAAAACAGGACTTGCAGTTGGTTTAGCCTATGAAGAACAGATTATAAATGAAATTCCAATTGACAAGCATGATAAAAAATTAGATTTTATAATTACAGATGAAAGGGTGATAAACTGTGTTTGACAGAAAAAAAATTGAAGATGGAGTAAAACTTATTTTGGAAGGGATAGGAGAGCAACCTGAAAGACCTGGGCTAAAGGATACTCCTTTACGCATTGCAAAAATGTATGAAGAAATTTTTAGAGGATTGCTTCCAGCTGAAGATGATTTATTGAAATGTATCGAAGGTGAAACTCATGATGAGATGGTTTTAATAAAAGATATTCCCTTTTATTCAATGTGTGAACATCATCTTTTACCTTTTTTTGGCTATGCTCATATTGCCTATATACCTGATGGAAAGATTGTTGGATTAAGCGAGCTTCCAAAGGCTTTAGATTATCTTGCAAAAAGACCACAGGTTCAAGAAAGACTTACAAGTCAATTAGCTAATCTACTTATGGAAAGGCTGAAGCCAAAGGGATGTATGATAGTAATTGAAGCAGAACATCTTTGTATGAGTATGAGAGGCGTTAAAAAACCAGGAGCAAAAACAATCACCTCAGCAGTAAGAGGAATTTTTAGAAAAAGTCAAGCAACGAGACAGGAAGCTCTGGAACTAATTAATAGAAAGGAGAAGTAATGGAAACAAATATTTTAAATGGCAAATTTTTAGCTTCAATTATAAAAGAAGAAATCAAGTATGAAGTCTTTGAACTTCAAAAAAGAGGTATTAAACCATGTCTTTCTGTAATATTAGTTGGAGAAAATCCATCATCTCAAAAATATGTTTCCCTTAAAGAAAAAACCTGCAAAGAACTTGGTATTGAGAGTGTTTTATTTAAACTTCCTAATGATACAGAAGAAGAGGAATTAGAAAATTTAATTGACGATTTAAATAATAATCCGTCGATAAATGGAATTCTTGTTCAGTTACCCTTACCAAATCATTTAAACCAGAATAAAATACTGCAAAAAATAGATCCAATTAAAGATGTTGACGGATTTACCCCCTACTGTCTTGGTAGACTTCTTACAGATAATCCTCTTTTTATTCCTTGCACTCCAAAGGGAATATTAAAAATGCTTGATGTTCACGATATACAAATAGAGAAAAAAAATGCTGTGGTTGTTGGAAGAAGTATTATTGTTGGAAAACCTCTTTCTTTACTTCTTTTAAGAAGAAATGCAACTGTTACTATTTGTCATAGCAAAACAGAAAATCTCGAAGAAATCACAAAAAAGGCAGATATACTATGTGTTGCAATAGGAAAACCCCAGTTTATCACTGCAGATATGGTTAAAGAAGGAGCGATTGTAATTGATATTGGCATAAATGTTACCTATAATGGAAAAGTCGTAGGAGATGTAGATTTTGACTCTGTAAAACAAAAAGCTTCTTATATTACTCCTGTTCCTGGGGGTGTGGGACCTATGACTATTGCAATGCTTATGGAAAATACTTTACATGCTGTAAAACTTCAGAAAGGATTACTCTCATGATTGTTACCAAACAAAAGGACATTAAAGAACTTGTCAAGTATATAGATAAATTCAACTCCTTTTTTCTAATTGGATGTAGCGAGTGTGCAACTCTATGTGGAACGGGAAGTGAAGAGACTATATTGAAGTTAAAGGAATGGATTGAATCTCAAAATAAAAAAATAACTGGTTGGCTTATTGCAAAAACAGGTTGTCAGATTTTGGGGACAAAAAAAGAGTTAAAACAGTACAAGGAAGTAATCGATGAAGCTCAATGTATACTGGTTCTTTCCTGTGGAGCGGGTACACAGACAATTACTGAATTTTTTGATTCTAAACCTGTAATTCCTGTAAATGATACTTTATTTATAGGTAATATGCGACGATTTAGAGAATTTGAAGAGAAATGCCGTGCCTGTGGTGAATGTTATCTTATTTTTACAGGTGTCTGTGTTGTTACTTTATGCCCAAAGTCTATGTTAAATGGTCCCTGTGGTGGTTATAAGGATGAAAAATGTGAGGTTAATCCAAAAATCAAATGCGCATGGATAACTGCATATAATATTTTAGAAAAAAAAGGGCTTGTTGATTCTTTTTATAATGGTCTATTGGGGCCAAAAGACTGGTCAAAGTCTAATTCACCAAGATTCTCGGGAAAGGAGAAGTAAACTTTGACAGAACTTAGAAAAAAATTAATGGAAGGTGAAATTGTAATAACTGTTGAAATGACTCCACCTAAGGGTCCTGACGTTACTTCTCTTGTTGAAAAATTAAAGGAACTTAAATTTTTAACAGATGCTGTCAATTTTACAGATAATCCTTCAGCAAAAATGCGTATGTGCTCAATGTCAGCTTGTAAGATTTCTTTGGATTTAGGCTTTGAACCGGTTTTACAAATGAGTTGTAGAGACCGAAACAGAATTGCTATTCAATCAGACCTGCTTGGTGCACATGCTTTAGGAATTAGAAATTTACTCGTAATGACAGGGGATCATCCAGTATGGGGTGATCATAAAGAAGCAAAAGCAGTTTATGATATTGATTCATCATTATTGATTAAATTAGTAAACAATCTTAATAATGGATTAGACATCAACGGAAATAAACTTAATGGTAACACTGACTTCTTTATTGGAGCTGTTGTAAACCCAAATGTTGACCCCCTCCTGCCTCAGCTTAAAAGATTTGAACAAAAACTAAAAATGGGTGCTCAATTCTTTCAAACACAGATGATCTTTGAATTAGAAAAACTCGAACAATTTATGGATTTTGCGAATAAATTTAATAACGTAAAGATTATTGTTGGTATTATAATTATAAAAACAAAAAAAATGTTACAATTTATCGCAGAGAAAATTCCAGGAGTTGTTGTGCCACAGTGGTTGATTGATAAAGTCAATACCTTAAATGACAACGATGTTGAAAAATTTGGAATAGAATTTGCAAGTAATATTATTTTAAGTATAATAGATAAAGGTCTTGCTAATGGATTTCATATAATGGCAATATCAAAGGTTGAAGAAGTGAAAAATTTATTAAATTATATTAAAATTAAAAAGATATAAGTTATGGGCATTGTTGGTGCAACATCACTTGGGCAGTACTTAGTTAAAAAGGGAGTTATTACAGAAGAACAACTCCTGCAGGCTGTTAGAGTTCAAAAAATAGAAGGAATCAAAATTGGCTCTGCATTGATGAAATTGGGATACATTAATGAAGAGCAACTCTTTAACTCCCTAAGTGAAATTTATGGGTATCCTTTAATTAATATTTTAAAAATTGATAAAGATCCTCAGGTTATTAAATTGATCCCCCAAGAAATTATGAAAAAATATAAAGTAGTTCCTTTTGGAAAAGAAAGTAGCACAGTAAAGGTAGCAATTTGCGATCCATCAAATACAACAATAGACTATGTAAAATTCCTTCTTACTGGTTTTAATTTGGATATATATCTTACCAAATACTCAGATATGATGCAGTATTTAAATGAGGCAGACAAAAAATCAGCAGAAGAAGAGAAAAAATCAGATAATTTCAATGAGCTAATTGAAAGTGCTGTTATAGACATGACAGCTATTGATGAATCAGAAACAAAAGAAGAAGAAACTATTAAAGTAGATGCACCTATAATAAAACTTGCCAATAAAATTATTTTTGACGCAATAAAAATGAAGGCAAGTGATATTCATATTGAACCCCACGAAAAAGGAGTAACAGTAAGATATAGAATTGATGGAGTTTTACATAATATTTTGAATTTACCACTTCAAATTAAAAGTGCTTTGACAACACGATTCAAAATAATGTCTCATCTTGATATTTCAGAGAGAAGACTCCCCCAAGATGGCAGGATAAAAGCAACAATTTCAGGAAAAGAAGTTGATTTCAGAGTATCTACTTTACCAATAATTCATGGAGAAAAGGTTGTCTTAAGGATTCTTGAGAAAGGTTCTTTACAACTTGATTTAACAAAATTAGGATTTGAGGAAATTTCCTTACAGTTTTTCTTAGATGCCTTAGAAAAACCCTATGGAATGATATTAGTAACTGGTCCAACTGGTTCAGGCAAAACCACAACCCTTTATTCTGCTTTAATGAGACTTAACAAACCTGAAGTAAATATAATGACTGTTGAAGACCCAGTTGAATATAGCTTTCAGGGAATAAATCAGGTTCATGTAAAAGAAGAAATTGGATTAACTTTTGCAGCTGCCTTAAGATCCTTTTTAAGACAAGATCCAGATATAATTATGGTCGGTGAAATAAGAGATTTTGAAACAGCTGAAATTGCTGTTAAAGCTGCTTTAACAGGACATCTTGTATTAAGCACTCTTCATACAAATGATGCTCCAAGTACAATTACAAGGTTGATAAATATGGGTATAGAACCATTTTTAATTTCATCCTCTGTTTTATTGGTTGTTGCCCAAAGACTTGTAAGAAAACTTTGTCCCCACTGTAAAAGAGAAGAAACTGTTTCAAAGGAAACTCTGTTAAAATTAGGTTTTACAGAGGCAGAAATAGAAAATTTAAAAATATACGGGCCTGTTGGATGCTCAGAATGTAATCTTACAGGATACAAAGGTAGAATAGCTCTCTATGAAGTAATGCCAATAACTGATGAAATAAAAGAAATGATTCTGACAGGAGCTACATCTTTAGATATAAAAAGGCAAGCTGTTAAAGAAGGAATGTTAACTCTAAGAAGAAGCGGACTTCATAAAATAATGCAAGGAATCACTTCTATTAAAGAAGTTCTGCGCGCTACTTTCGAGGATTAAATGTCTGAAGACATATACACTGACTATCTTATAATCGGCAGTGGTGTAGCCGGTTTAAGAGCAGCAATTGAACTTTCAAAAAGAGGGAATGTTTTAGTTGTAACTAAGGATTTACCTACAGAAAGCAGTACAGAGTATGCTCAAGGAGGTATCGCAGTTGCCCTCAGTGATGAAGATGAAATAAGTATCCATTATGAAGATACAATAAAGGCAGGAGACGGACTTTGTAATGAAGAAGCTGTAAAAATTCTTGTAACTGAAGGACCTGAACGTATCATTGAATTAATAAATTGGGGAGCAGAATTTGATAAAGAAGGCTCAAGACTTGCATTCACATTAGAAGGAGCTCATTCACGAAAAAGAATACTTCATGCCCATGGTGATTCAACTGGCAGAGAAATTGAAAGGGTTTTAATAAATAAAGTTTCTACCTTAGAAAATGTGAAAAAAGCTTCCTTTACAATGGCATTAGATTTAATTATAGAAGATGATCAGTGTTTTGGAGCTTGTCTATTAAAGGATTTTAAAATAATCAGATGTTTTGCTAAAGCCACATTGCTTGCAACAGGTGGTGCTGGACAAGTCTATTCAAGAACAACAAATCCAAGAGTCATTACAGGTGATGGGATGGCAATGGCTTTTCGGGCGGGTGCATATCTGAAGGATATGGAATTCGTTCAATTTCATCCAACCGCTCTTTATAAAAAAGGTGCTCCCAATTTTTTACTTAGTGAAGCTATGAGAGGTGAGGGAGCTATTTTAAGAAATATTCTCGGAGAAACATTTATGGAAAATTATCATCCCCTCAAAGAATTAGCTCCAAGAGATATAGTATCAAGGGCTATAATTTCTGAAATGGTAAGAACAAACAGCCCTTATGTTTACTTAGATATAACCCATCTGGATAGTGATTTTATAAAAAAAAGATTTCCAACTATATATTCAACATGTTTGAATTATGATTTAGACATAACTAATCAGCTAATTCCTGTGTCTCCTGCTGCCCATTATATCATGGGTGGTGTAGAAACAGATATTGATGGAGCAACTAATATAAAAGGTTTGTTTTCAGCTGGTGAAGTAGCATGCACAGGCGTTCATGGAGCAAACAGATTAGCAAGTAATAGTTTACTTGAAGGACTTGTCTATGGTTATAGATCAGCCTATGGAGCAATAAAATATGTAGAAGGATTTGAAAAATTTAATTTTTTAAAGGATACTA
>Ga0272449_1000305_pt1 | contig 59723 bp, 60 predicted proteins | sample YNPCB0241_FD_198679 | JGI IMG/M metagenome (GOLD analysis project Ga0272449, IMG submission 198679) | Hot spring sediment microbial communities from Yellowstone National Park, WY, United States - YNP-CB-024-1 | ecosystem: Environmental > Aquatic > Thermal springs > Hot (42-90C) > Sediment...
TTATCCTACGCATCTCCTCGTAGTACTGGTGGCCGCCATACATCGCAGTATTTACGACTATGTCTGCGTCCCTAATAGCCTCCAACCTGTCAGTAGTAGTTATGAACTCGTAGCTCCCACCTATCTCGGACATGTACCTCTCAGCGAAGCCCCTCAGAAGCCTGAGCCTCTCCTCGTTTATGTCCATCAAGTATACCTTGCTCCCGTAAAGAGAAGGCATATGTAAAAGATCATGTATCAACGTTGAACTCCAAGCAACACTTCCCGCGCCTATAACTCCTATTTTTATCCCTGCCACGTGTATCTTTTGTGGCTACTCTAATAAATCCTTAATTGATTAATGTTTCATACTCTTTCTATCGAGCTTCTAAGCTTTAAAGTAGCCTCTATCGGTAGCGCGTGCTATATGAGGACTGTTTAAGGATGTATGGATGGGCTTTGGTTGTTGAGAAGTATTGCTGTATCAGCAAAGACCAATTTCTTCATTCATCCGTTTGACGTGCATTCATCATCGTATCTATGAGTCTTGCCTAGATATTTAAGTCTAGGCTTCAACTTTTCGTCTACGAATTACGAGGTACAAGGTAGCAGTCACTGCCAAGAAGATTCCAGCATATATTAGTATCTTGTTCCTACTTATGAACTCCACGTAGCCGATCAAAGAATCGTCTCCCTGGGCTGACCACTTCTCGTAGAGCTTCGCCGCTAGGACGTTTAGGGGGTCGAGGTTGCTACCCTTTTCCAGCTCCCTGTAGAGGCTTACTGCGTGTGCAACCTTGTCCCACCTGCCCGTGACCGTCGCGATGCTTATTTCCTTGGCGAGGTTCTCTGAAGATGGTAGCTTCCTCGATATGTTTAGGGATTCGAGGTAGAGCTTGGCGGGCACGAGGAAAGCCTTGACCGTTGTCTCGTTGCTTACGCCCATGTACTCGACCCTTAGCTGGAAACTCTTCTCACCCGTGTCGGGGACATAGACCTCGCTTTCGCCGTTTATGGTGACTTTTCCCGGTACAAGCGTGCCGTTGGAGAACCTGGCCTCCGCCCTGACTGTCCCGTTGCCTATTATTGGCTCGCCCCCCATGTAGCCTAGTGGCCCTGCTAAGTAGAGGTTGAGGAGGTCCCAGTGGACTGTTGCCTGGTCTGTGTAGTTGAGGACTTGTGCCTTGACTGTTAGCGTGCAGGGTTCTGTAAAGCCCAAGCTGATTGTGCTGTTTGCTGGCACCTTTTTGAAGGTGTAGAGGCCGCATCCCGCAAGTGTCAGGTTTATGCTTGCGGGTATCCTAGGATAGATAAAGAGGTAGGCTGTAATCGTGGTATTGGTTCCGAGGAGCCTAAAACTGTCCGCAGAGACTTTGACCCCGTTTATGCTTACATAGAGGAATTTTGTCTCGTTGCTGGCGAACCATGCTTCCCCACGGAGGATGTATGCTCCCGGAGCTTTTGGCACAGTACCCAGCTTTACGGTAGAGATGTTTTTCTCGGTGTCGAAGAGGGCTTCACCTATCGTGGTGCCGTTTAGCAGTATCTTTACCCTTGCCTTTACAGTAGCGTTTGTATTTATGCTCAGTGAATAGTTCACTAGGTATGGGCGCAGGACAATTTCTGGAGCATAGACTTTAAGTATCACGGGGGGCATCCCGATTTCCCTCTTTTCGAAGCCTGTGTCCAGCACTAGTGTATTGTTTCCGGCCGGAAGGTAATAGGAGACCTCGAAGCTCTCATTCGAGACTATTCGCCCCAAAACGAGGTACCTGTGTGGACCGCTTACGCTTACCTGCAAGACGACGTTGCTCCCATTGTCGGTCACTGTCCACTTCTTTAGTGAGACCTGTATCTTGGGTAGCCAGATCCTGACCTTTGTGGCCCAGGCGGAGTTATTGTTAGCTACGAGTGTATATGTGTCTGCCGTGGTCCTGGTAAGGTTGAGGGTGTTGCTTAGCGAAGCCGTCTCGCCGCACTTAAACACCTTGCCGCCCATGTCTGTCCCGTTTACCTTTAGCTGTATCCTGTAGTCTACAGGGAAGCTTGGGCATTGCCCGCTGACCGTTAGTGTTGCTTGTAGGCTAGCAGTGAACCACAGGGGCGCCACGATTTGGGGGGAAGCCTGTAGCACCACATTGGGGGATGGAATACTGAAGGCCAATGTTCCAACAGTATAGGTCGAGAGCTTGACCTGGAGGCTTCCAGAAGTGCCCTTGATGTCTATGCTTTGTGTTATCCCGGCGGGCTGGACGGCTACCTGTATATTTGTTTTGTCCATGGATGAGTCGTAGCTCGCCGAGAGGATGCTTATCGTAGCGGGCTTAACCTGGAAGCTTGTTGAAAGCTTGTCGTTTGGGCCCGTGTATATATAGATGTACCCGTCTCCCAGCGAGACAAAGCCGTTCACATTGAAGCTGAATTGAAGCGTGCTTTGGCCCGGCGGAAAAGTTACAGTCATGTTGGGGTTTTGGAACGCTAGGACAGGCGTTGAGCCGTTCATGGGCGAAACGGCGGCGACATTTGTCTCTATGGATACCTGGCTGGGGTTATTTATCGAGAGGACAATGGACCCGTAGCCGTTCCCAGTCAAGTACAGGGGTGTCTGTGTTACCCATGACATGGTGGGCTTGTTCAATGCAAGGTCAAAGCTGTAGGTGTCTGACCCATAGGACACGTCTATATGGAAGCTTCCCCAGGCTACATTGCTAAATGTGACAGTGGCCTGGCCGTTGCTTGCCTGGACGCTTTGACCGTTAACCGTGACTGTCCCAGTGACTGGCTGGTTCGCATATGTTATCGAGAGTTGGAGCGTGAGTGTGCCGGAAAGCGGCTTATATACTCCACCGACGACCCTAGCCATGAGTGGGGGCGAATAGGTTACCGTTACCTGAGAAGTAGTGCTAGAGGTAGATGGGTTTACTATTGCCAATATGAGGGAACTGTTGGAAACATAGAAGGGCTGGCTCAACTGTAGATTGCTCTTCACGTTTCCAGTCGCCGTAATGGTAACTGTTCCTGGGGCTGGTAGCGTTATCTTGTAGTATGCGGCGCTCAGCCCATTGAGGGACAGGCTCGTTGTCCAAGAGCTGCCCGTAAGGGTCGCGGTCTGGTAGCTTGGATAGTAGGTTTTTCCACATATGCCTATTCCCTTCGTTATTGCCAGCAAGAAGGATACATAGTTAGAATTGACCCAGTCAGAGTTCGTGGTGCTCCCCGAAAAGCTTCCCGAAAGCGTGTCCGGCACTGATGCGGTTCCACTCTTGACAAGCCAGTAGTAGAATGCCCCATACGCGTAGGACTGCGTGTTTCCATCACTGTAGCTATAAGGATTCGCAGTATAGAGGGAGTAGGAGAAGTACCACGGCTCCCATCCACAAACCCCAGACAGCGCGCTTGAGATGCCTTCTGCGTTTGCCTCGACATACCAGGGATAGCTACTTACAACGGATATGTACTGGTAGTATGAGGCCTGGGCAACGTGCACCATCTCATGGTAAGCAATATGGTTCAACGTTGAGCCGCTTAGACCAGTAGCCATCAGTATGTAGGATATGCAGGCTTTGGTAATCTTTCCCGTCGATGGATCATAGAGAAAGCTTGACCTAACTTCTCCTCCTTCGCCGCTAAGACTCACTATCGTTACATTGTATTTTGTTCCGCTACACGGCGGGGCCAGGCTCGCCCCCGCCCCAGTCAGTGATGAGTATCCCGATTCAAGCGCATTTGCAATGCTCTGTGCATACGCTAGTCCAGCGCCTGCCTTGTCATATACATCGAAGTGTGTAGAGCTATAGGTTGGCTGTGCGAGAAGGGTAACGGCAACTATGTTTAAAGCCAGAACAATGATTGATAATAGGAGCTTTTCCCGCATAGTCACAGAACATCATAATTAGATAATATTTATAATTTTTGTGTTAAAGGAAAAAATCTTTATTAGAATCAATTGTATTGAAATACAAACATGGTTGGCAAGCTTGGGGATACACCTAGGCAGGTTCACATCCTTATTATCATTTTCCTAATTCTAACATTCATTTCCGTGTCTCGTAGCTCTCTTGCCCAGCCACAAGTCACAATAACCCTAAGCGAGGCTGGAATAGCAAAAGTCGAATATCTAGTTCCAACTGAGGGAAACCTCTCCGTGACAATTCAGTTGCTCGGGACGCCTGACCCTACCCTAGGTGTAACAGTTGTAGACGAAAAGGGCCTCCCACTCGCCTTCGACACTGACCAAACGGGCAGATACTTGACGGTCGCTACACTTAACTCGAGCCAAGTATACGTCTCCTACTATACACAAGACTTGACAAGCAAATCTGGAATCTTCTGGATACTAAACGTGAATTCTCCCTACCCGCTCAAAGTCGTTTTGCCAGTAAACGCGACACCAGTCGACATGAACATACTCCCCACGAAGATCTACTCCATAGGAAGAAACTTGGCAATAGAATATCCCGCAGGAAGCCTACAGCTAAAATACGTCATACTATACCAGCCTGCAACTTCTCCCCCTCCCCAAGGGACACAGCCTCCTGCCTCGCCCACAAAACAAGAGACTGGGACTTCTAAGGGACTATTTGAAGCACTATGGCCACTCTTGCCCTACCTCGTCATCCTAGCCGCTATATTTGTTGCACTTGCTGTTTTCCTGGCTCTGAGGGGTAAAAGGAAAAGTGAGCTCGTAGAGCTAGGCGAAGAGGACTTGGCAATTCTCGATGCCTTGAGGAAAGCAGGAGGGGCCATGTTCCAGGGAGAGCTACAGAAGGCTGTTAATTTGCCTCCAACGACTCTCTGGAGGAGGGTCAAGAAGCTCGCGGAGCTTGGGTACGTAAAGATAGAGAAAAAGGCGGGGAGAAACTACGTTGAATTACTGGAGTGAAGAAAAGTGAAAAGAATATTTCTAAATTTTCAGGCTAATTTCCACAGCATTCCTTAAGTTTATCCACAAAACCAAGTCAATTGATGGACATGGTTGACTCCAAGAAAATAACGTTGGGAATAATAGCCATAGTCCTATTGGCTACCATGGCATACATATACAGTGCACCACAAGTGACAACGCCAGCGGAAAGCCTTATAGCATCAGCAGAGAGACTACAGCAACTCGTATACTGCCGCAACCAGGTGCTTCAAAACCTCTCCCAGAACAGTCAGCTTTTCACACAAATAATGAATCTTACAGCAACGGGCGACAATTACCTCGCTAAGGCAAAGCAGTCCCTGAGCCTCGGCAACACTACACAAGCAATGCAATACGCGGTACTAGCACTAAGAACCTATGGTCAAGCACTAGACCTACAAGAAAAACTCAGAGACACGCTTGGAGCATCGTTTGCCTCATGCAGAGCAGTATTGGCTCCTCAGCAGGCAAATCTGACGGCAAACCTCTACAGGAATAGAGTTAGAAACGAGACATGCAAGTGGCCTCAAGACTTCTACCCGCAATATGTCGCCATTAATGTCTCCCTTCAGCGCGTCAATGAGCTAGAGAGCATTGCATCTAGGGCCGCGAGTAGCGGGTACGACACCTCTAACGCTACGCGTCTCTTAAACCAGGCTAGACAGTTGCTACTAGAGGCCCAGAGCCTTGCATCTAATTGTCTCTTAAATGAGTCGGCCCACCGCCTTGCAGAGGCAAGGAAGCTTATTGGACAAGCCACCTCTGAGCTAGCCAGGGCAGGCGCGATGAGGACCATAGCGGAAATGAGGAGAAATGGAATAGACGTCAATGGGACGAGTGTAGGCGAGGTTATGAGGGCCTTAAGGGCAAGAAAGTTTGAAGAATACCTGCTAAACAAGACAGCAGACACGCTCCTAAACGTTACAAGGAACGTTCCCGGACTAGAAAGGCAGAGAAACAGGCTCCAGCTACTTGAACAACTCTTGGCAAGAATACAGGAAAGGGCTAAAGGAACACATAAACAGCTGGCACTCCAGCTTAGAGAACTCGTCCAGGAGGCCATAAACCTTGCAGAAAAGGCCCCAGAGATGGCTAAGAACAATCCAGGAGAGTTAGCAAGGCAGGCCCAGGACATCGGCAATAGGGCTCGCCAGATGCGTGGTGGAGGCAGAGGACCATAAAGAACCCTGTAAATAATCTTTTTCTCTTTTTTTATTTTCCCTTTCTCCTTTTTTTCATATTTTTTAATTCTAGATAGGTTTTTAGCCATACATTTCCATATGTTCATTAATGAGTCAACAAATAATTGAAGAATTATTGTCAAAGCTGAGCATCGAAGAAAAGGTCAAAATTCTCGTGGGGATAGGTGATACAACGAGCTCGCAGCTCGCAAGGGTTCCAGGAGCCGCTGGACAAACCCATCCAATAGAGAGGCTCAACATTCCAGGCTTCGTCCTTGCAGATGGCCCCGCAGGTGTAAGGATCGAAAACCCGGCCTGCAGAGCTACGGCTTTCCCCGTAGAAGTTATGCTTGCCTCAACATGGAACCCGGAGCTCGTCGAGCGCGTTGGAAAGGCAATGGGCGAAGAGGCTAGGAGTTGCGGCGTAGATGTCTTGCTCGCTCCAGCGTTGAATATGCACAGGCATCCACTTGGCGGCAGGAACTTCGAGTATTTCTCGGAGGACCCGTTGCTATCTGGCAAAATTGCTTCCGCATACGTAAGGGGAGTCCAATCCGCAGATATAGGCGCCTGTATAAAGCACTTTGTCGGCAACGAGCAAGAGACGGGGAGGTGGGGCCTCGACACCTATGTATCTGAGAGGGCTCTGCGTGAAATATACCTCAAGCCCTTCGAGATGGCTGTAAAGGAAGCTAAGCCCTGGTCAGTAATGAGCGCATACAACAAGCTTAACGGCGTTCACTGCTCAGAGAACGAGTGGCTTTTGACCAGGGTCTTACGGGAAGAGTGGGGCTTCGACGGCTTCGTAATGACGGACTGGGGCGCCGGGGAAGACGTTGCGAGACAGATAAATGCGGGCAACGACGTTATCATGCCAGGCGGACAAGACAAGCTCGAACAAGTATTGAAAGCTGTAAACGAGGGCAAAATACCAATAGAAACCATAGACAGAGCCGTCGCAAGGGTCCTCTCGAAGCTCCTCGGCTCTGCAGGCTACAAGTCTACTCCCGGGAAGCCTGACCTAGAGGCCCATGCAAAGATAGCATATGAGGCCGCAGTCGAGGGGATGGTTCTCCTCAAGAACGAGGGCACCCTACCCATAGACAGAAGCAAGAAGATAGCATTCTTCGGCGTCGGCCAGATCCTGACAGTCAAGGGCGGGATGGGTAGCGGGCACACGCATCCACCATACGTTTCAACGATCCTTGATGCCGCACGGGAAAGGTCTCTAGCCATAGACGAAGAACTGGCCAAGAAGTATGCAGAGGCAGTTTCCACATACAAGGAGGAGCTCGAAATCTTCTACAGGGACGAGCCCGACAAGCCAAGCATATCCGAGGACGTCGTAGGCGAGGCAGACATCTACGCGTCTGCCCAGAGGAACGACTTGGCAGTAATAGTCATTACAAGGGTTTCAGGAGAAGGATGGGACCTTGCACCAGAAGACTTCTACCTAAGGGACGACGAAAAATGGCTCATAGACACAGTCTCGGAAGCATACAGAAAAATCGGGAAACCAGTCATAGCCATACTAAACATCGGCACACCCATCGATGTGGCTTCCTGGCGGGAAAAAGTAGACGCAATCCTCCTGGCATGGCAACCAGGACAAGAAGCAGGCAGAGCCATAATAGACACCCTCCTCGGCGTTGTCAATCCCTCTGGCAAGCTCCCAACAACCTTCCCCAAGACACTGAGAGACGTCCCCTCATGGACTTTCGGCGGCGAGCCAGCTGACAGCCCAAAAAGCGTGACATACGAAGAGGACATATACGTTGGGTACAGGTACTATGACACATTCGGCAAAGAGCCTGCCTACGAGTTCGGCTACGGCCTCAGCTATACAAGCTTCTCCTACAGCGACCTATCCATCGAGCAGGACAGCGAACAAGTAACAGTCAAGTTCAGGGTCACAAACACTGGGAAAATGCCAGGAAAAGAAGTCGCACAAGTCTACGTTAAGCCTCCAAAGGGAAAAATCGACAAGCCACAAAAAGAGCTAAAAGCCTTCAAGAAGACAAGGCTCCTCCAGCCCGGAGAACACGAAGACATAGTCCTCACTATAAGCTACAAGGACATGGCAAGCTTCAACGGCAAAGAATGGGTCCTCGAAAGGGGAGCATACAAGATTCTAGTCGGCTCTTCTTCTCGGAGAATACACGTAGAGGGCGAGTTCAGGCTTCCCGAGGAAAAAACCTTTAGAAACTAGCTCTCCTCATTTTCGATAAATAATCTTTTAAGCCAATATTGTCAAGAAGAACGACACCGCTGTGTAACGCGTCGATTATTGCCGGGTTCCTCTCCCAAAACTTGAAAAACTCCTCCAAGGAAACCACCAGCGGCTCTACCCTGGGAGCAACCCGTAAGCACTCGTCCAGCAGGCCAAGCCTCTCAAGCGGGCTCCTCGGGACCCCCTCTGCCACTATGAGGACGTCTATGTCGCTCCACTCGTTGAAGTCCCCCCTCGCATAGCTCCCAAAAAGGATCGAACATATCTTCCCAAGCTTTGTAGAGGCACACTCCGAGAAGCCTAGAGCCTCTTTTATCGCTTCTTCTCTTAGCTTTAACCTCTCCCTGACAATTTTCTCCACAGCCCCTCTACCCAATCCAAAATCATCTTTGAATGTCTAAGTGCTTCTTCTGACTCTCTTGCTGAGAAATATTCCTCAGGCATCCCCTCGCTCCACGCGTCAGGATCCCTTGTTATCGTGTAGAACTTGCTTAGAGCCATACATGCCTCCCTAACCTTGCCCTGAACGTCTACGCCAAGATCCTGAGCTATATGAGACAACAAGTGTACAAGGGAATGCCCCGTTTTCGGCCTCCCAACCCCCCATAAAATTGCTTTAAGAGCCTTCTCGGCCGCCTGGTGAGCCTTGAAACATGCCCAGTTATAGTCACCATCCTCATAGTCCCGCTGGGCAGACTCAAGGGTCTTATGGGCGCTTCCTATCCACCTCAAATACTCGGCTTCGTCAAACATTATCTTCCAAGGACATATAACTGTAAATCACCCTAATTTAGCTTACCCCATTTGCATGCAAAATTCATTCTCAATCATTACATCAATGGAGAAATGTTCAGCGGAAAAGGCACTCCCCTTCGACATACCCCTTCTATATTTTTCTGAGTTGCATCGTTCCAGTGGAAGCACTGGATATTGTAGCTGACATAACAAAGCTTTCAATTCTTTCTGAGTTGCATCCACATATTGTGCGTCGCTCGGTAAATTTATTTAACTTGTATCTTTCAATTCTTTCTGAGTTGCATCCGCATAGGGATGCTTAAGCAAGCAAGCGAAAACATTGGGACTTTCAATTCTTTCTGAGTTGCATCGAGGTTTTAATCCTCTTGAACGAGGACAGGGACATTCTCTTTCAATTCTTTCTGAGTTGCATCTAGGTGGCGCCACGTAAGGCTACGGACTCAATGTGGCTCTTTCAATTCTTTCTGAGTTGCATCACTATGCCGACGACAAGGAGACCCTCCACGAGATGTTGCCTTTCAATTCTTTCTGAGTTGCATCAAAGACTAGCTAGTCCTCAGTCTGTAGTCCTTACACCTAGCAACCTTTCAATTCTTTCTGAGTTGCATCGTATAGGGCTTAAAATCATGCCTTTAGCTGTCTCGAACTTTCAATTCTTTCTGAGTTGCATCACAACCTTTTCTTTGAACTCTCTGTTAAGTATAGAGAAAAACTTTCAATTCTTTCTGAGTTGCATCCGGAGGAGGCAGGGGCTTCGGCAGATAAAAGCCAGAGAGCCCTCCCCTTTCAATTCTTTCTGAGTTGCATCAAATATTACGACCGAAAATGGTAGTAAAGAGCACTAAAGACCTTTCAATTCTTTCTGAGTTGCATCCAGAGACAAGGGTCACAATCAAGAGGGACGGGACAATAGAGATAGACTTTCAATTCTTTCTGAGTTGCATCTGTGTACGAGGGAGCGATGTTCAGGCTTGCGCGTGCCTCGCTTTCAATTCTTTCTGAGTTGCATCACAAGGAAGAATAGCTGGTAGCGGCTTGATTGGGGCGACCTTTCAATTCTTTCTGAGTTGCATCGTGCAACTGCCGAGTTGCGCGAGCTCATCAAAAAAGCTTACGCTTTCAATTCTTTCTGAGTTGCATTGATAGGAATAAATATGCCCAAGGCAAACTATACATGTCAACTTTCAATTCTTTCTGAGTTGCATCGTAAAAAATGGGCAGGGGGCATAGAGAGGGGCCGGACGGCAGGATGATGCTTTCAATTCTTTCTGAGTTGCATCCGAATTGTTTTACCGAGGAGTGGTTTATATGTTTAACGTTATTATTTTATCAAGAAGTCTGCAAAACTGCCCTAGCACTCAAATTTACACATTGGAAACTTCTGAAACTTCCCAGTCGGGAAGCTTCCCGAAACACCCCGTTTTGGGTAGGGAATTTTTCCCGTAATCTCTTTTTAAAATAACCTTCCCAACGAGAAACTTCATAAATAACTTTTAGTGTTCCTATATTATAATTTTTACATTTGTACGATAGATAGGTGTAAGTGCTGTTGTAGGGCTCCTTGTGGATCTATAGTCGAAAATATGTTGGAGACAGTTTTTGGTTTTTAAGGGTGAAGGTGCGGTCTTTGAAGAGTAGAGGTTTTTCTCAAAATTATCTTAAAGTTTTATAGCTTGATTCTTTCCCAGGGTGGCTGTATGTGGTCCAGCTCTGTGTGGCTTATTTCTTGTCTTAGCTCGCGGACGTAGTCTGGCAGGAGTGGCAGGTAATTGTTGTAGCGGTGGTCGCCTAGGACTATTACGGCTTGGTCTCTTGGGCTTCTAAGGGCTCTCCCTATTGCTTGTGAGGCTTTGCGGAGGGCGGGGTATATGTATGCGTAGAGTCTTCCTTTTCCTTCACCGTAGAGCTCCTCATAGTAGGAGATATAGATGTTGGTCTTTACTGTTGGTTTTTCGAAGGGTATTCCTGCGAGGAAGACGCATACAAGCTCTTTTCCGGGCAGGTCTATGCCTTCGGCGAATCTTCCACCCATTGGGGCTACTAGTAGACCTTTTCCTTCGTCTGCAAGCTTCTTGAACTCTTGGAGTACTTCTACGGCTTCTTGGCCACTCATATCCCTTTTCTCGACGAAGACTTGGTAGCCCTTTTGTTGGCTTGTCTCCCTTAGACCTGCTTCTAGGAGCTTCAGCTGTATCCTGTAGCTGGCAGTGAAGACGGCCGTGTTTCCCTTTACCCTCTCGAGGACCCTGCCGATTGCTTCTACATATTTTCTGGCCATTTCCTGTGAGAGCTCTTCGCCTCTTGTTGTGAGGTCTTTTACAATGTATACGGAGGCGTTTGTCTCGTCGTATGGGCTGGGGACGCTTATGGGCTTGTAGTTTTTTACTCCTATTGTTTCGGCGAACGCCTCTATGGGGCTGAGGGTGCCAGACATGAATATTACCCTTTTAAACTTCTTCCAGACGTTTGAGAGTATCTCAGAGGATCTCATGTCCCATATGTTGAGGTGTATTTTGCCATCGATTTTTTCGGCTATCAGGGCTACTCCTCTTTTTCCCTCATAGATGGTTGCCTCTTCTAGGAAGTTTGCCAAGTGGTATAGGCTACTGTGCGGCCTTTTACCTTCTCTAAACCTTATGTCCCTTACCTCCTCGCCTAGAGTCTTCATTTTCTCTATCATTTCCTCGCGTCCATCTATGAGTTTAAGCGGGCTGAATACTTGGGACTCTTCTTCGCCTAGGCTCGAGAACTCTTTTCCCACGTTTTCCTGTATCTTGTCTATGAATTCGGCCATGTCTCTGGCTTCTAGTTCTTCTGCCTCTCTTTTCGCCCTCTCAATCGTGCCCTCTGTCACTGTGTCTCCGCCGAGGTTTAGCTGTGTTAGGTTGTGCGCCTCGTCCACTACGAGTATGGACTGGCTAAGCGGGAAGGCTCCCTTTATCGTCCAGGAGAGGTTTTCGTCTACCACGTAGTTATAGCTGAGAGATACTACGTCTGCGACTTTAAGCAACTCTCTCTGTAGAAAGTATGGGCATACCTTTTTCTTTCGGGCCCATTCATAGACTTCACTGTAGGTTAGCACGCCCCTGCTCAGCAGGGTGCTGTAGTCTACGCCTTCCTCTAGCCTCTTGTAGTATGGGCACCTCTTCCTCTCGCGGCTACATATGTAGGAGACCTCGCTGTAGTCAAGTGTCTCGCCGAACTCCTTCGCTAGGAGGCACATGTCCTTTTTCCCGCGGAAGCTCATAGCTATGAATCTTGCATTTGACTTTTCGCGGAAGACTCTGAACTCCTCGATTGGCCTGTCCGTCTCGTTTCCCGTTCTAACGGCCCACACTATTCTTCCTCCCCTGTCTAGGAAGGGCAAAAGCGAATAGATTACTACAGGTGTCTTGCCGAAGCCTGTTGGAGCCTCGAGGATAACGTTGGCTGTCTTGAGTGTTTCTTGTATCTCTGAGGCTACCTCTAGTTGGCGGGGCCTCGGCTTGTAGGGAAACTTGTATTTCGAGAGGCTCAAACTTATCCTTTGTTGGTTTTCGAGACTCTACTTAAAAAGATAGTGGGTTCCTGCATAGCATTCAAGGAACGCGTCACAAATGGATTTTTATTGCATTTTGTCAATAGTGAAAAAGGAGGGTTCAGGGGTGCCGGCAAAGATTTGGAAGGTTGACCCATCTGATCCAGATCCAAGAGCCATCGAGGAAGCCGCCTCTATATTGAAGTCTGGTGGAGTAGTCGCGTTTCCAACGGAGACTGTTTACGGGTTAGGAGCGGTATACAACTTGGTAGAAGCCGTAAAGAAAGTATTCCAAGCAAAAAAGAGGCCCATGGACAACCCACTGATTCTGCACGTCTCAAGCTTCTCGCAGGTCTCCGAGCTGGCGGTCGACATACCCGTGGAGGTACACGAGCTGGCTAAAAGATTCTGGCCTGGTCCGTTAACCCTTGTATTGCCCAAATCTGCTAGGGTCCCAAGAGAGGTGACTGCCGGCCTTGGGAAAGTCGCTATCAGGATGCCTGCCCACAATGTTGCCCTCAAACTTATAGAGGCCGCTGGAGCCCCAATTGCCGCTCCCAGCGCGAATCTCTCTGGTAGGCCCTCCCCTACAACTGCCCAGCACGTTATAGAGGACTTGGGGGACGCTATCGACGGGATTCTGGATGCGGGCGAGACGCTCTACGGGGTTGAAAGCACAGTCATTGACTTGACAAGTAGGCCCCCCGTCCTCCTAAGGCCCGGCTCTATGCCTGTAGAGGAAATAGAGAAGGTACTGGGCGTCAAAATTTTTATTCCTTCATTTGCGAGGGGCCTAGGAGAGGCAGAGAAGGCAGTAGCTCCTGGAACAAAGTACCGACACTACTCCCCAAGGGCTACATTGATACTGGTAGAAAGCAGGGACACAATCAATATCGAGAAGGTCGTTGCGAAGATAAGGGAGCTGGCCACGTATCATCTAGGGTCAGGTAAAAAGGTTGGCATCCTGTGTACTGACGAGACGCGGGACAGGTATCTAGACCTTCCGGCAGAGGTTATTAGCCTAGGCTCCAGAAGAGACTTTTTCCAGATAGCAAAAAGGCTTTATCCATCACTAAGGACGTTTGATTCAAAGAATGTAGATATAATTCTGGCTGAACCAGTCGAAGAGAGGGGTCTTGGGCTCACGATTATGAATAGGCTTAGGAAGGCATCGAGTCAAAGGATCCTTGTCTAGGAGGACTTGCCAAGCGCCGACACGACGTCTTTGTCGGTTACCTCTGAGAAATCTCTGTAGAATTCTCCAACAGCAAACAAGAATGTTGGGACATGAACGGAGACTACCTTGTCGGCATACTTTGACACAATGGGTAGTACATCTCTAGAAATAACAGGGACAGCCACGTAAACCTTTTCTGCGCCAGCTTTCCTGGCCGAGATGCATGCCGCGATGACTGTTGCGCCAGTAGCAATTCCATCATCAACAATTATGGCTATCTGTGACCTGAGGTCTAGGGGTCCTCCCCTAAACTTTTCGATGTAGCTCTCGATTATTCTTTTCTGGTACTCTACTTCTTTCTCGATGTATTCCTGGTCTATCCCTAGATGCATGACTATCTCCTTGTTTATGTAGACAGCCTCTAGCTCGGCTATAGCGCCGATTGCGAGCTCCGGGTTTCCGGGCGCCCTTAGCTTCCTGGACACTATCACGTCGAGGGGAGCGTTGATCCTCGCGGAGACCTCTTTAGCAACGATGACTCCTCCCCTGGGTATACCTAGAACCCTAAAGTTGCTGTCCGTTATGCCCTCTTCTAGGAGCTTCTCGGCGAGCTTCTTTCCTGCGTCGACCCTGTCTCGAAAAACCATACCCATAATAAAGCTTTGAAAGACCTAGATATATTTTGTTTTGTTGCTAAAAACAGATCCAAAAGGGAAAATTTATGGTCATATAACTTCAGAGACGGGGTTGCTCGGCATCTTTTCTACGAGCATCTCCCCGAGACCTCATCATCTGGAAGAAAAAAGAGATTAGAAATAAAAATTTTGCCGAGAATGCTAGCTAAAGGCCTTTCTCAGCCTTGCAAGCGATATTCTTCTATCCCTCTTTTTCTCCTTGGTCTTCGAGAATACCTTGTAAGCAGAGTCTACGGCTTCAAATGTCACGGCTACTGGATCCCATCCGGAAGAAGATGTACTAAATGTATCCTTGTCAAGCTTTATAGAGACGCATGCGTCATACCTTTTTCTCTCTCCAGCCTTCTCACGTGACTTTATTACCACAGACATTTCGAGTAGGCGTCCCCGTTGCGCGATTTCTTGGGCAATCTCTAGAGCCTTCCTGAAAACAAGGTTTCTAGCTATAAAGTCCAGGTCTTCTATGCCCTCTATTCTAAGGGGAATGTTGGCTTCCTCGACTGCTGGTAAAAGTCTCCTCAGAAGCAAGTAGGGAGAGATAATACCATAGACAGTCCCGTTGGTGTTTAGCACTACCGAGCCCTCGGCTATGTCCATATTGGTGGGTTGACCATCTATGTTTACGGCTCTAAAGTTTGTGGCCATGATTTTGGATACTGGCTGTTCTAGGAAGTATGATATTTCTCCCTTTATTTCGCCGAGCCTTTCTCTGCGTAGGGGCGTATTATAGATAAAGTTGACCAGGTCGTAGATCCTTACCACTCCCACTGGCTTCCCATTCTCTGCGACAGGCGCAAACCTCAGCCCATTCTCTGCCAGCATCTTTCTCGCTTTCTCTATGGGGTCGTCTGGTTTAAGGGGTTCCAGCGGGAAAGCTATATACCTGGCTGCAACCCTAGAGACGAGCCCCATCGTTTCTAATAGTCTCCTAGCCGAAATTACTCCAACTATTTTCCCTTCCTCAGTGTAGGGGAGGCCCGGCTGGCCCGTTTTAACAAACATCCTGGCGATGTCTGTGAGGGAATAGGAAGAGTCGACAATGGGAACCTTCTCGAGGACGCTCCTAATTTTTGTGTTTCCTTGGTACTTGGATTTGAGAATCGAGAAAATAGAAACTATTCCAGCATATTTGCCTTCTGAATCTACGACTGGGACGACTGGAAGCTCAAATCTCCACATTTTCTCGGCAACAAGAGAAACAATATCATCCAGCTTTAAGGGATCGATCTTGACAACTGCCCCGCTTAACGGGGGTCTACTAGATGCCATAACATGTATAATTATCCTAGAAAGATATAAAAATGAATCGTTTAGAGGAGATCAAAGCATTTTAGGAGACTTCCTCTAATGTTTTACCCTTAGTCTCTATTCCAAGCACAGACACGGTTAGGCTCGATACGAGCTGCGCAACGGCAAATGCCAGGAAAGACGTGAATGGCTCCTTGAACTGTGAAAGCATGAAGCCTACGAAGTATGGTCCAAGGATGCCTCCTATCCTGCCGACAGAGTTGGCCCACCCGCTTCCCGTGCCTCTAAGCTTCGTGGGGTATAGTTCAGGGGTGTAGGCGTATGTTACTCCCCACGCCCCCAAGTTGAATGCTGAGAGTACGATTCCCCATAATAGGACGGCCTGGTCACTGGTAGCCATCCATAGGCCGAAACTTGAGAGACCAGAAACCAGCATGTAGGTCGCGAGGGTACGCTTCCTTCCTACTTTTTCGACCAGGTAGGCGGCTGAGAAGTATCCGGGGACTTGTGCAAGCGTTATGATAATTGCATATTCGAGGCTCTTGACGATGCTTAGCCCCCTCCTTGCAAGGAGGTCGGGTAGCCATGTAAAGATGCCCCAATATGAAAAGGCAAGCATGAACCAGTGTATCCAGAGCATGAGCGTCCTTGCAGTGTATTTGCCTGTAAAGAGTTCCTTTAGTGAGGCTTTCTCTTGCTGGCTTATACTTGGTAATTCTATGGAGAATCTTTGGGTAAGGCTTCTTGCTTCTTCTGTTTTTCCCTTTAGTAGAAGGAACCTCGCAGACTCTGGGACATAAAGGAGAACCACTAGGAGAACTGGCCATGTTATCGTCGAGGACAAGAACACGGCCCGCCAGCCACTGATCGGTAGAATTATTCTTGATAGAATTATTGCTAGGAGCCACCCTATAGCCCAAGAGCTTTCTAGTATGGTTATGTTTCTTCCCCTGGTTTCTTTTCTCGAGTACTCTGCGAGGAGCACGCTTGCAGTAACCATGTAGCCAGTGTTTCCAGTACCAGCTAGGAGTCTCAGTATCGAAAGTGTAATCCAGTCTCTAGCAAAAGATGTCAGGGGGGTAAAGATCCCCATGGTCAATAATGACAAGACGAGGGCTTTTTTCCTCCCAATTTTGTCGCTGAGAAAGCCAAAGACAAATGCGCCTATCAGCATTCCGACAAGCCACGAGCTCAAAATGAGCCCGGCCTGTTCGGGTGAAAGATTGAGCTCTGTCCTGATAGCTGTCAATGTGCCGGAGGCAAGTCCAGCGTTTAGGGCTCCTATGGCCCATCCAGACATCAGGATAACGAGTAGCTTTTTCTCCACGGGAATGTCTATAAGGAAGAAATTTAAAAATTTTTATCTCCTATAATTAACCCATCTTTATATAAGCAGAGGAGAATTTGCCTAAATCGGAAGTGGGTTAGAATGGCAAGGCTAGTTATAACAGATGTCAACAAGTGTGTTGGATGCATGTCTTGTATGTTTGCATGTTCTCGTAGATTTGGAGAAGGTGGGTTGGCAAAATCTGCAATACATGTGTCAAGCATTGGGGGAGTCGAGAGGGGATACAAGGTTGTTGTTTGTCGGGCATGCGAGGATCCTCCCTGTGCGGCTGTATGCCCAACAGACGCACTTGTCAAGAGGCCTGGGGGAGGCGTGTTGCTCAAGGCCGAGAAATGTATCGGCTGTGGTAACTGTGCGAGAGCTTGTCCGGTAGGGGCTGTGCAGTGGGACCTAGAAAACAATAAGCCGATTATATGTGTACACTGTGGTTACTGTGCTGAGTATTGTCCTTACGGTGTTTTACAACTTGTGAGGTGAGGATAAATGGTGGATGGTCTCCCAAGAAATGTCCTCTATATTGATTTATCCCGTAAAAAGTACTGGGTTAAAGACAGGCACGACTTATTCGAAGAGTACCTCGGCGGCACCGGCGTAGCTACAAAGCTTTTGGAAGAAGAACTGCCCCGGGGCGCAGACCCCCTTGGACCAGATAACGTAATCGTCTTCGCTGTTGGTCCTTTCAACGCTGTTTATCCTACGGCTTCAAAGACAGTTGCAATGTTTAAGTCTCCACATACGGGAAACCTTGGCGAGAGCCACGCGGGAGGCAGAAGCGCCATAGCGATCAGGCTTGCCGGGTACGGTGCAATAGTGATCAAGGGTGCAAGCGACCTTCCTGTATGGGTCTCTGTCCAGGAAGAAAAGGTGTTCTTCCGGGACGCCAGGGCACTGTGGGGTATGACGAGTAGTCATACTGTTGGACGGATACTTCGAGAGGTTGAGCCTGGCTCTGGAATAAGGACGATCATGCGTATAGGTAGGGCGGGTGAGAAGCTTGTCACGTATGCAAATGTGATTACTGAGACTTACAGGCATTTTGGCAGGCTTGGTCTAGGCGCTGTCTTTGGAAGCAAAAAGCTTAAGGCGCTCGTGGTTAGCGGGAAGAAGTCTATACAGGTCAGCGACAGGAAGCTTTACCGAGAGGTCTACGACGAAATCTACAAGCTTATTGTTGACAGCCCGCTTATGAAGAAGTACCACGAGATAGGGACACCTGTAAACGTAAACGTCTTGAACGCGTTGAAGGCGTTGCCCTCCCTAAACCTCCAGTGCTCAAGCCTAGAAACCGCTGAAAAGATCTCTGGCGAATACATTGCCGCGAACTATTTGGGAAGGAGAGTGTCCTGTGCCCACTGCCCTGTAGCATGCATCCACTTGGCTGTTCTAAGGGAGCCTTATGAGGAAGAGCCTTACTTCTACAAGACGACGTTTGTTGGCTACGACTATGAGCCCATATATGCCCTTGGAGCAATGCTTGGAGCGAAGGAAGCTAAAAGCATGCTTGAGCTTATCGACCTGGTGGATTCCCTGGGCCTCGACGCAATGACGACCGGCGTAGTCCTAGCGTGGGCTACAGAGGCATACAGCAGGGGGCTCGTTAGCGAAAACGACCTCGGCGGGCTGAAGCTGTCTTTTGGAGACTACGACTCTTACAAGAAGGCTGTCCAATACCTTGTTGAACAGCCTACAGAGCTCTACAGAGACCTCGCGAAAGGACTCGATTATGCTACGAGGAAATGGGGCGGAAGAGGCTTCGCCCTAACCTTCGGCGGCAACGAGATGGCCGGGTACCATACGGGACCAGCAGCGTATGCAAACTATGCCTTCGGCGCACGCCACAGCCACCTTGACAATGCAGGCTATGACTTGGACCAGGAGACGATTGGCAGAACGCTGGAGCCCAGCGAGCTTGTTAGAAGACTATACGAGGAGGAGAGTTGGAGACAAGTATTAACAAGCTTGGTTTTATGCCTCTTTGCAAGAAAAGTATACAGGCCAGAAATAGTTTCAAAGGCTCTTAGGCCCCTGGGCGTCGAGATGAGTGTAGACGACTTGTACAAGCTTGGCAAAAAGATTTATCGGGAAAAGTACCGCCTCAAGCTCAGGGAAGGATACAAACCAGAGGATGTAACATTTCCAAAGAGAATATTCGAGACGCCAACGCCTCACGGCCATCTCAGCGAGTCATACATGGAGAAAGTGAAAGAAGAATATGTAAAGCTTATTCGGCAAGTTGTCACGGAGGAATAAAGACTGGAAGGTCAGGGTTGTCCAGAACAATATTTCGCTGTATAGGCTCATAGTGCATTGAAATAGCCCTGAGCTCTACACCTGTATCTTTCGCTATTCTGAGCAACCTTGCCACTTCGCTGTCCCCCTCGACGTAGGGCTTGAAGGCTTCCACATTTGGAAGAGCCGCAATGAAAACTATGAGCCCCTTTCTGCCTGACTCAACGTGTCTGATTAGCTCCTTGATTTGCCTCCTTCCACGCTCTGTTGGACAGTCAGGGTACATTGCATAAGTGTTTTCCCTCAGCACTGCACTCTTAACCTCTACAAGTATGTCCTCTCCGAGCCGCTCAAATTCGTAGTCAAACACTGAACTGTATAGGCGGGGGAACCTGCGTAAAATCCTAATGTTGTCCCAGGGCTTTATCCCTAGAGATATAAGTAGCTCGAAAGCCCTCATCTGCAGGGCAGTGTCAATAAGCGCGGCTAGCCCGCCTTCCTCAACAGCGAATAATTGGTACTGGGTCTTTGGCGTATCTTTTGGTATGCAGAAAGCCTTCCTGCCACTAACGAGAAACTCTCTCAGGCGCCCAGTGTTGTTTATGTGGGCTCTCCGGGTTTTTCCTTCTACCTCTACCTCTACGACGAACCTATTGATGCGTTGCCTTATCAAACATTCTACTTGGACTGGTATATCTAGGAGCCTAGTCATTCCTGTTCTCCTAGCCCTTTTGCGACATTGACTAAGATCTTGAGCTTCCTCAGCACTATTTCCTCGTATTCCTTACCCTTTAAAAACCCCCTCATCCCGCCAAATCCACAGTCCGGCTTCAAGAAGGCAAGCTGTGTCCCATAGGTATCTAGGGCTTCTTTAGCCAAAGCCATGACGTCCTGCTCCTCCTCTACACGTGTGTTTCGAGACGAGATAATACCGTAGCCGAGAGCTTTACTGGCGCTGTTTAACTCTTCTCTACTGTAGTACTTCCTGTTCTCTGGTATGTCGCTGTGCTCGTGGTCTAAGAAATTCGCATTTCTCAAAGGAAGAAGAATATTCTTCAATAGTGGTGGGAGCCTACTACAAACGTGGACTCCTCTAAGGGGGCTCTTAAACTGGCCTAGCAAGCGGTCGAGTACTTGGGTTATTTTATTGGGTTCCAGGCCAAACATTATACTCTTTGCCCCCACAATCACTGAGAGAACTGGCTCGTCTACACATACAACGTGGGGATGTGATACTTTTGAGACTTCGCGAGCCATTTCTACCAGGTAGTCGAAAAATTCACTGAAGAGATCCTCGTGTGCCAGGAGCGAGGATTTTATGTCGCCTAGTTTTCCTCCTTTAGGGGTTAGCCTAGAGGCAATCGTAAATGGCCCCGTAAATGCTAGCCTGTACTTGATGCCGAGGTCTTCAGCAATGTCGACAGCATAAACTATGTCCTCTGGGGGCTCGGGCTCCACGGACAAAATGTCTCCCCGAACCTCATAGCCCAGATGCTCATAGGAAAGGACTCCCTTATTCACTAGTGGCTCAACATACATGTAGACGAAGTCCCGTAGCTGGGGTAACACTGGGAACGTTATCCCAACTTCGTATTGGTCTATTAGTGCCCGCTTAATGTTTTCACGGTTGTAATCGAGGGGAAAGCTCCCCACTAGGGTCGTGGGGATCATGCTATCTACCTCTCAACCTTTAGCTCTACGCTTGATGGATTCGTAGGTGCACCCTTAAGGGTGGAGACCAAAGCATAGACAACGTTCCTGAAAACGTCCTGCACAAAGGGGTTTAGCTCGATGCTTTTTCCGTCAACCCTTAGCTTTACCTTGGAGGATAAAACTGTGCAGTCTCCTTGTGTTGCCTCGCCTCGAAGAATCGCTTCAGCCATGCTCAAGCAGTTTCCATACTTGCAGAAGCCACAGTTAAGGGCTGGTAGCGGCTCAAAGGCCTTTTCAAGCACGTAGTCTACTATTTTCTCTAGATCCCGATCCAAGTCGAATACAGGAATCTTAAAGTTTTCTCCATCTATTTTTTCCCTCGTGGAAACGATGGCAATGGTTAGGGGTGAAACGAGCTGTTTAGCCTCCTCGGCGTCTCTTGCAACGGCAATCCTAACGCCTGGAAACTCGGACTTGAATCCTTCAAAAATGGCGAAGTCATAGCTCTTCAAACTTGAAATTATTTCCCATAGCTTTGCATCGTACCTCCTATATTCCTCTATAACGCCTTTGGAAACAGTCAAGACAAGGTCGGCTCCAGCCCTAAAAAGCCTGCCAGAGTCTTTTTCAGGAAGAGAAATTTCCTCGTGCACATGCTTCACAACTGCAACCTTCATGTTTTTTGCCTTGAGGAGGGGTATCATTCGTTCTGCAAGAACCGTTTTCCCAGAATCCTTAAAGCCTATAATGGCTATGGCCCTCATATCCTATCATATTCGAATAGCGTTGGATAAATATATTGCCTTATCCGTGAAAACAAAGTCCATCAAGAAAATTATTTAGGCAGGATCCAAACATCATATTTGTGCCTTTGGAAATTAACCTCAAAGGTAAACTCGCCCTGACAACTGCTTCTTCGAGAGGTATAGGCTTCGGTGTCGCACGGGTACTCGCACTGGCCGGTAGCGATGTCATTTTGGTTGCAAGAAACAGAGAAGAACTAGTCCAGGCCAGTAAAGCGATAAGAGAAGAGTCCAACGTCGACGTTACATATCTCGTTGCCGACTTAACAAAGAAAGAAGACCTAGAAAAACTCGAAAAAGATATCCGAGACACAGGTTCCCCAGATATTTTCTTCTATTCGACTGGGGGACCAAAGCCTGGAAGCTTCCAGGAGCTCGAGATGGAGGACTGGGACGAGGGCTACAGATTACTCGTCTATCCAGCGATATTTCTGACGAGAGTAGTGACTCCCCACATGATCCAGAAGAGATGGGGAAGAATAATCTATCTCACGAGTTCAGCCATAAAGGAGCCAATGAGCAACCTCGCCTTAAGCAACGTGCTACGTATAAGTCTTGCAGGACTCGTAAGGATGCTTGCAAAAGAACTTGGAAGATACGGCATAACTGTTAACGGGATTATGCCGGGGACAATAAAGACCTCGAGAATAGAAGAGCTTGCAAGAGACATTGCAAGACGCAACAACATATCTCTAGAAGAGGCATACAATAGCCTAGCAAGAGACATTCCGGCTGGGCGCATCGGAAAACCAGAAGACATAGGATATCTCGTAGCTTTCCTTGCAAGCGACTACGCCTCCTACATTAACGGAGCAATGATACCTGTAGACGGGGGCCGCTTAAACTCTGTTTTCTAGCGTCGCCACGGCCTCGGTGATTAAGCTTGACTAGCAAAGAAAATAAAGGACTGCTGACCAAAGAGGAACTAGAAAGGTACGACCGACAGATAAAAGTCTGGGGAATAGAGGCCCAGGAGAAAATAAGGAGAGCCAAAGTAGCTGTTGTGGGAGCGGGAGGACTAGGCTCACCTGTCTCCTATTATCTAGCAGCGGCCGGCGTTGGTAGCCTTCTAATTGTGGATTCGGAAATAATCGAGACGAGTAACCTTAACAGGCAAATTCTGCACTGGACAAGTGACATTGGTAGACCCAAAGTTGAGTCGGCAAAGGAAAAGCTAGAGAAATTAAACCCCAATGTAACTGTTAAGGCTATTCGGAAGAAAATAGAGAGTCTAGATGATGCAATAGAGATTGTGAGAGAGGTGGACATTGTTGTAGACTGCCTCGATAACTGGGCCACTCGTTTTCTCCTGAATGAGGCATGCGTGAAACTTAGAAAACCACTGGTTCATGCAGGAGTAAGGGAACTATATGGACAGCTCACAGTAGTAAAGCCATATGAGGGCCCATGCCTAAGATGCATTTTTCCAAAGAATCCGCCCGAAGAGTCAACTTTTCCAATTGTAGGACCTGTCCCGGGGGTGATCGGTGCGCTCGAGGCTCTTGAAGTACTCAAACTGATAACGGAGCACGGTGAAACCTTAGTAGGTAAACTATTGTTCTACGATGGCTACAGAAATTCTTTCGATATAGTAAAGGTTGAGCGCCGGCCAGACTGCCCTGTATGTGGGCGTAGGCCTTGAAAAGCTTGAGAAGCTACAGGCTGTATCTTCGCTTTACGGCCTCCCATACTCCTAGTTCCCGTGAAAAATCCTCTATTTCTTTTTTAGTGTTTTCAATTATATCATCTACTCTGAATCCCATCTCCCTGTACCTTAAGCCCATTACATATGTGGCAATGTAATTGCATAGCTTAGCCATTTTAGCCTCCCTGCTTTGTTGCCGAGAATATTCCCAGTAAAGCTTCTTTGCGAGCTCATTTTCTATTCCTTTCTCTACAGACTCTAGTTCGATGCGTTCCTTGGTTTCCCCAACACTCGAGCTAAAGTTCTTGACGACGTCTCCGATGAATGCCTCTCCAAGGTCGTGTAGCAAAGCATAGACAACTATCTTCTCTACATCTAGGTCTTTTACATCTTCCGACAACTCCATGCATATAAGTGCAGACAAAAAAGAGTGCTCTGCAACGGTCTCCGCCAATGAGCCGGGTATGCCTCTGAGCATCCAACCCGTCCTTGCCAGGTTAATAAGGCTAAATGCTACATCCGTAAGGCTTTTCCTAGACATCTCAATGCTCAAGCGTTTCAAATTTTTATTCACTTAAATATTTGCTTAAGAGATTGCTGGGACTTTTTATCCTCTTTTGTCCTGCCATCTCAGCATAGAGACAGCATTCACTACGACAGTTATATCGCTGGCCATCATGGCCCCAGCAGCCAGCTCTGGCCTCAACATGACTCCTAGGGGTTTCCAGAGAATCCCAGCAGCTATTGGTACAAGGGTCAAATTGTAGGCGAAGGCCCACAATAGGTTCTCTAGTGCTTTTTTCCTCACCAACTCGCTCAACTTGAAGAGAGCTATGAGGTGTTCCAGGTTGCCTCCTGCGAGAACGGCGTCTCCGGCTTCCTTAGATATGTCTGCACCCCCACCCATAGCTATGCCAACGAAGGCCCTGCTCAAAGCGACAGCATCATTGATACCGTCACCGACAAATAATACTTTTTTGCCTGATTCGTGGAGTTTTTCAACAAGTTCACCCTTGTCTTCTGGCCTCATCTCTGCATATACATGGTCTAGGGAAAGCTCCCTGGAAAGATTTTCGGCCACAATCTTGCTGTCTCCTGTTGCTAGGATTGTTGTCAACCTTTTTTTCTTCAGAAAAGAAACCACCCTTAATGCGTCTTCCCTTACCTCGTCCCGAACCAAAACAAGAGCAGAAACCTTTCCATTTAGAGCAACATAGAAGATGGTAGACCCCTGCGAAATCTCTTTTTCTGCTCTCTCGCTTACCTGACCCGGGACTTCAAGGTTAAACATTTCAAGAAGTTTCTTCGAGCCAACAATCACTTCTGCACCGTTTATTTTGGCAAAGATTCCCAGTCCAGGAAAATGTTCGTAGTGTTCCGGCTCTAGCGAAACAATCTTCTTCTCTGAACAATACTCGATAACAGCAGAGGCCAAGGGATGCTCACTTCTATTTTCTGCTGAACAAAGGTACCTTAAGACCTCTTCACCTGCACTGTCGAGAAAAACTACTTCTTGGACTCTCGGCTTCCCTATGGTCAGGGTGCCTGTCTTGTCAAAAACAACAGTGTCTACCTGCAGAATCCTTTCGAAGACGTCTCCGCTCCTAACAACTATACCAATCCTAGTTGCATTTAATATAGCGATAGCTACTACCAGGGGCACTGCTATACCTAGGGGACACGGACAAGTAACCGCAAGCACTGCCGCAGCGAATAAGGCGGCTTCGCTGTAGCTAGCTCCTCCCAACGTCGACCAGTACAAAAACGTCCCAATACTAACCGCTATTATCGCCCATGTAAGATAGCCCACAACACGGTCGGCAATTCTCTGGAATTGCGGCTTCCTAAACTGTGCTTCCCTGACTGCTTCTATTATGTAGGCCAGACTCGTCTCTTTTCCCACCCTAGTCGCTCTAACTCTCAAGTAGCCAGCGACAAGAATTGTCCCCGACAGGACAATATCTCTTTTCTCTGCACTCTTTAAAACAGGAGCCGACTCGCCAGTAAATGTAGATTCATCAACATATCCCCATCCCTCTACAACAACACCGTCAACAAGGATGCGTTCTCCAGCTTTTACCTCTACTATTTCTCCTGGCTTAACCTGGTCAGATTCTACCTCTACGAGTTTCCCGTCGCGTATCACTCTCACCTTACCTTTTTGGGCAGAAGCCAGAGCATACAGGTAGTTGAATGCCTTTTTCCTGACCCTATTCTCGATATATGTACCCAGCGAGACAAAGCCCAAAACCCCAGCAGGTATTTCAAGCATTCCCATTCCTTCATGACTAAGAAGCAACTGTATAATCCCAGTTATATATGCAACAAGGGAAGACAGAGTTACAAGGCTGTCCATGCTTGGGGATAAGCGTATAAGCGCTGACAGACCCCTTACGAGTAAATCATAGTTTAGGAATATCACTGCCGTCGCAACGGCAAAGTAGATGATTGGCGGAAGCGGAAAAACAAGGTGAAAGGCTTCTAGCGAGTGCCAAGTAACCACTGTGATACCCAATCCAAATGAGGCCAGAGGTATCCAGAGTGGCTTTTCCCGTTTATCTTCGAGTTGACTCTCTTCTACTTCTCCAACTTGGTATCCCAGGGCCCTGACTGATTCTTTGATTTCTGCTGGGTTGGTAGTTAGAGGATTAAAGGTTATCTTTGCGAGATTAGAGACTGGCGAATAGTGGCAAGAAAATACTCCCTTAAGCCTTGATACTTTTTTCTCAAAGTTGTGTGCTTCTTCAGGTTCGAGTTCAACACCGAAGACAAGCGTTCCCTTTTCTAAGTCGTATCCAGCTTCCCGAATAGCCTTGTTTATGTCAACCAGAGATATCTTGTCCTGGTCATAGATGACAACGGCATCACCAGTTGTAACATCTACGTCTATGGTGGCCCCAATCTTGTGCAGGGATTTTTGTATCGCTAAAACACAAGTCGGACAGTCTACACCTATAACTCTAATCTTTTCCCTCGTTTTTGTCAGTTTGTTCACCTGTTAGCTCTTGGGCATGCCAACTGGACCATGCTGTAAATAATATTCAGGGTTCTCTTCGAATGCTTTTTTGCAGTGCTGGCTACAAAAATAGTATATTTTTCCCTTGTAGACAGATTTGTAACGAGTTTTCTCAGATTCAACTTCCATTCCACAGACAGGATCCATTTGCTTTACCATGATTTTCTCACATGAGAATGACGGTGTCATGGTATAAATTTTTCCTAACCAACTTGTCATTTTGTCTCTTCGAGATATGTAGCAAACTGTTCAATATATTTAAACCCGTGATCTGGGAATATCAGAACATAGTCACCTTCTTGGAGCGCCCCATTCTTTTTCAGCTTTTCAAAAGCAGCCATTACTGCTCCACTGCTAAGACCCACAAATAAGCCCTCACTTCTAGCTATCCTTATAGCCTGTTCAATAGCTTCACTAGATGTAACATCTAGGACCTTGTCTATCTTTACATAGTGAAGCCACTTCATCCCGCTTTCTACTCTTCTTATGCCCGGAATAACATTCCCGGGTGCCGGCTGGGCGCCATAAACCTTTACGTTGTCGCCATATTTGCTTTTGAAATAAAGACTTAATGCTGAAAGGTGCCCCGAGGTACCTACACCACCTATTATTCCTCTAAGCTTAAGGGAGGCTTCCCGCACCTGCAAGTCAAGCTCTTTAGCAGTATATCTCAAATGAACCTTTAAATTCGAGTTATTCTCGAATTGATTCAAATGGATGCCTCCCTCCCTTTTTGCAAGCTCATCAACGTCTCCAACGAATTCCACGGTGAGACTTTTTTGAACCCTTTGAACCTCAGCACCCATTATACGCAGAATTATGTCTGAGGCTTTTTGAATCGTATATGGCAAGAATAATTTAACCTTGAGACCCTTTATATTTGCGAGAGCAGTTAAAGCCATGCCCGTATTAGTACTGGTGGCTTCATACAAAACGGCACCATTATTATACTTAGCCAGATAGTCTGTGATCATTGACCAGCCAATTCTGTCCTTTACACTCATACTGAAGGGATTAAAAAACTCCAACTTTGCCCACACCCTTAAATTATGGTTGGACAGTGAACGAAGAAGAACGAGAGGGGTTGGCCAGTTCTTGTATAGAAGCTCTTCGGTGCTACTAAATACTCTAAGCCGTGAAGGAGAAATGTCGTCAAAGAAACCCAGCTGATCTAGATGATACGTCTCACTCCCTTCCTTACATGAAGGTTCCCTTATTCCTAGAAAACTGAGAGCTTCCTGCATCAGGTCTTTTTCCCGTAAATATTCGTTGCAGGATATCTTTCCCTTCTTCAAAATTTCCACAACTATTCCCAATACTTTTTCTAGTCTCTCATCTTTCCCAATTATATACATTCGAATACCACCAGATTTTTAACAACAATTTGGAAGAGAACCCTTTTTCCAAAAATGCTCAAGAAAGAAATTCCTCATAAAAATTTTCCTCCAATGTAGACGTTCATTAGATTTATGGTCTTGCTATTTATCCCGTTTTGTTCCATATTGACAAAAAGAAAAGGCTTCATCTTCAATGTCCCCCTTATCTTAACAATTCTAGTTCGATATTTATATCAGGTTCAAATCGCGAAATATGTACAAGGCCTTTCCACGTCAACACGAGGTGCTTGGTTGTCTTAGGAGGAAAAAGTTTCCCAGATAGCCCAGCTTTTAATACCTGTTCCTTCGGGATATTCTTGCCATCTCTAAAAGACTTTACTAAAATAAGTGGCGACTTGTAGTTAAACATGACACATGGTATATACTTGCAACCCAGACATTTTAATGCCTCAAATCTGTGGTGCCCATCCAGTATGACTCTAGTACCTTTATCCACAGCTATCGGCTTCTTTAAAACTCCATCCTTCACTATCGAAGCTAGCAATGTCATAAGTCTGTCTTGTTCGTACTCCTCGTGAGGATGGAGCTCACTGATAGCACACAGTTCAATGTTATTTTTGCTTTGTAACCATAGACCTCTCATGTTTAGTTCTATATGACATCGTCATATAAGGAATATATGTTTTTCGTTTGTCATATTAAAACAAATACATCATGTCCCGGAAATCTAAAAATTATGAAAAAATTTACTTTGAAGAGGTAGCACCCCAAAGCGCAATGCGTCGTACATGCATACCTCGTAGCATCTACCGCAGACTGTGCATTCTGTCCTTGAGATCTCTCCAGTCTTCAAACTATCTTCTGTTATTCCGACAGTAGGACACACCTTGCATTTTATGCATTTGTTAGTGTCAATCTTGAATCCTAGAAGCTTCTTCATGCCTAATAGACCCATAATAGCGCCCACTGGGCAGAAATAGCGGCATCATGCTCTCTTATCGCTAGCTTCAAAGATTAGTGGAACAGCTGTTAATCCAAGCTCCAACGGTTTAAGCGAGCCATAGGCTGTACAGACCCCCTAATGGGGCATACAAGGCAGAAAGTAGGAGACCCAGTAGCTGTAGAGTCGGCTACAAAGGAAGTAGCAACTACATATTTGTTTGTTGTACTTATTGACTAGATGGAGCTTCTTGAGAAAGCCCGTCCTCTTCTTAATCTTGGCTGTGAGGTCAAGGATCGTTCCCATTGGACACATCAGTCCACAGAAAACGCGCCCAAGAAGCATTGAGCATATAATGGGTCTTCAAAGAAGAAACACAACGAGCAAGTCTTCAGATGAGGAAGCGTCAAAGAAACAGGAAACAAACTTATCAATTTCTGACGAGGATTTAAAGAAGCTAGCTGAGAAATTAGTTATCTCAGCTGAGGGAAAGAGTAAGGAAGAATTAGTCAAAGAAGTTCTAGAGAAAGCAAAAAAGAGGGGTCTCATATAAGCTTCTTGTATATGCCTCTCATTTTCATTTATGTTAACAGACTGTATAAGAAAGATATTGTCTTTTTTACGATTTGAATAAGGTAAGTTATATAAATTTCTAAATATATTCATATAAGGCTATGCCGGAACAAGTCTTAGTAGTAGACCCATTAGATACATGGTTAATGATACTAGCAGCAACACTTTTCGCCGCCGCGACATATATTTACTTCAACTTTGTAAAGCCCCTAAAAGAGCTCGAGCAGGCAAATAGAGGCTTCGGCGTCTTCTTTACAGGCGTGGGCATTTACGCACTCGCCACAGGTGTATGGGCAACAATTACGTGGCCTTTCCCTGGACCCTATAACATTGTACTGATGGATCCCTGGGCTATCTTTGGACTGGCCAGCCTTGTCCTTGGATTGTCCCTTCTTCTCAAGATAGATTTCACCTATACCTCTGTACCGTTCGCCTTCCTGGGCATCTTGCCAGTTGTCCACAGCTTGGCTATCCTCAATTACAGATTAACAAAGACCCCAGAGTTTACATTCCTAATGTACTTCCTTACAGGACTCTCGGTTCTCTTGTCCCCGATCCTATTCTACAAGAAGAACAAAATGATTGCATACATAGCTGTATTATTCCTTGTGATAGCTGGCCTACTAGCTCTATACATTGGCGCAAATGCTACATTCGGCCACATTCCTGGATGGGGCAAGTGGTCTCCTTGGTACGGTGCAGTTAAAGTCGGAGGCTAAAAAAGTATTTTTTTTCTTTTTATTCTGTTTTTAGTGTTTCTTTTATATTTCTGCTTAAAGCAAGAGCTATTATTGAAAGAATGCTAAACACTGCTACGACAGTGAGTGGATCAGGGTTAAATGTTGCGATGGACTGGTAGATTGCTACCCCTAGAAAACCTATCATGTTTACAAATGAAAAAGTTGTTCCCGAGTATTCATGGTTGTACGCTTCACGTGCCATGGGCGAGATTACCATGTGTGTAGAGGCTACGAGCCCGAGGATAAAGAATAATAAGAGTAGAAGGTTATAGGAAACATTCACAAGTATTGGAAGAAAGGCGAGAACCAGCCAGGATATTGCATGCAGTAGGCAACAAGCCTGCAGGATGGGCTTCCTTCTCTTGAGAACCCTGTCACTTATGAAACCCATTAAGAATACTCCTATTAGGAATGCTAGTGCAAGCATGAAAAGCAGGCTTGGCGTGTCTTGTATATATTGTGGATAGTACTTCTTTATGTATATTGGTGCCCACAGTGACTGGAATGATAGTATAGCGGAATATGAGCCGAGATATGCCATTCCAAGGGCTAGAGAGTGCGGGGATCTGACTACTACGCGTAGCTGCTGAAGTGTCTGTTTAAAGCCATCTTTTATGCTGTGGCTTGAGACTCCGTGGTCATTTATTGATACAAACGAGATTGTTCCCACGAGGAAGGCAACTATTGTAAGAAAGAGAAGTGTGCCTGAGAGACTGGATATGTTTATGAGTATTCTTATTGGAAGGGTCGCGAAGAGGGCCCCAAAGTTACCAACTGCGAGGCCAATGCCAGTGAGTGTGGCTCCTAGGCTTTTGTCTGCATATACGCCTATCACTCTCTGTATCGAGATCCAGACTGCCGATGACCCGATGCCTACAAGCACACGTCCTGCCACTATTAGCCATGGATTTGGTATGGAAGATATGAGTGAGCCTAATCCTAGGGTAAACATGCTTATTGCGACGTATCTTTTCGCCCCAAGTGCGTCTGAGAAGACTCCAGAGGGCAGTTGCATTGCGGCGTAGGCGTAGAAGTAAGCGGAGGCGACCATTGAGATGAATAGGGAGGGCTCGATTCCATTACTAGTAGCTATATTGGAGAGTTCTCCCTGGATAACGCCTGTGACTGTCCTGTGTATATAGACTAGGAAATAGGCTGTGTATAGGGCTACCAGCGACATGGCAAGCTTTTTGTCCACATGGTTCTAGGGTTTGCCTAATTAAAAAATTTTCATTTTTAATTAGTAAAAAGTTGACTTTGTACTAATGGTGATGATGTTTTTTCCATTCTCCTGGTTCATGTAGGTGGAAGAACGCCCTCTCCACTACCTCTGAGAGGGCTGGGTGTATATGCATGCCGTTGTAGATTGGCTCAGCGCTTCCATCAGGGGTATACATTAGGTTTACTATTTCCTGTATCAGGATGGATGCTTCTGGGCCTATTATGTGGGCTCCAAGGATTCTGAATGTTTCCCTGTCAAGTATTACCTTCACAAAATAGTCAGAAACCATCATGGCCTCTCCCTTTGCCGTCTCCTCGTAGCCTGCTATCCCTACAAGGATATCGTACTTCTTCATTGCCTCTTCTTCCCTCAAGCCAACACTTGCAACTTCTGGCTCTGTGAAAACCGCGTGTGGCACCGCGTCGTATCTGGCTTTAACCTCTTCGCCCTTGAAAGCATTCCTGTAGACAATTATGCTTTCGTAGTTTGCCTTGTGCTTATACATCTTTTTACCAGTGGCGTCCCCGAAAGCCCATATACCTTCTTTAGACGTCTTTAGGTATTCGTCCACTATTATCCACCCCTTCTCGTCTGTCCTTACCCCAGTTTTCTCTGGCCTGGTGATATCGCTGTTCGAGGCTCTACCCGAGGCAACTAGTATCGCGTCTGCCTCGAGCTCGACGTTTTCGCCTGTAAGCTTGTTTTCGGCTACCACGATCTGTCTCTCCCCATTCTTCCTGAACTCAACAACCTCGTGGCGGGTCTTTATTTCCATGTACCTGGATAGATCCCTCTGGAGCAACTCCGAGACTTCGGGTTCCTCTTCTTTTAGTATTCTCTCTCCCCTCTGGAGTATTGTTACCTGGCTACCCATCATGGCCAGGAAAAAGCCAAGCTCTAGCCCAACGAATCCCCCGCCTATAACGACTGTTTTCCGTGGCAGTTTTCTCAGTTCTCGAAAGAAATTGTCGTTCGTGTAGTATTTTACCTCGTCTATTCCTGGCACTCTAGGAACTGCTGGCTTAGAACCTGTACACAGCAACACTATGTCGCCCTCAATTTCTCTGCCCCCCACATCTACAGTATAGTCTCCCACGAATGTGCCATTTGTCTGGTATAGGTCTATGAGTGGGTGATGCTTCAGGGAATGCTCTATCTCTTTACTTTCTTTGTAGATCCTTTTCCAGACTCTTTCCATTGTCCAAGCAAAGTCTGGGGGAGAATAGCTCACATTTATGCCGAACTTGTCTGCTTCCCTTATCCTCCTAATGTTCCGGGCAACCTCTATCAGCATCTTGGAGGGTATGCATCCACGGGTTAGGCATATCCCGCCAACCATGTCGTTTTCAATCACTGCGTAGCGGTAGCCCTCACCCTCATTGATTAGCTCAGAAACAATGTTCATGGCCGAGCCTGTACCAAAAACGATGACGTCGTAGTGTTTAGTCATATCTGTTTCTGCTTTCTTGTCGATATATTTATTTATTGCAGTTCTATGGATATATTAATGTCCGGCCTAAAGGAAAAAGTTTGGAGGAAACTTCCTCTAATAATAATCCTGACGGTAGTAATTCTGGGAGTTGTTCTGGCAGTGTTTTCCCAGAGACAAACATTCACTAGCCTACAGCCTTATGTTGCCCAGATAACAATAACGGGGACAATAGACTACTCTTCTTCCTCGATTCTAGGAACAACGACAGGAGTAGAGGAGTACATTAGACTCATAAAACAAGCAGAGGAAGACCCCCTAGCCAAGGCTGTCATCATAGTATTCGACTCTCCAGGCGGAACGCTCACCGCGTCCGACGACCTTTACCAGGCCGTAAAGAGCCTGGCCTCAAAGAAACTTGTCGTGGCCTATGCTAAGGGCCTCATGGCTAGCGGCGCATACATGGCTGCACTCCCCGCAAAAGTTATCTTGGCTAGCCCAACCAGTGAAGTAGGATCAGTTGGCGTAATCATGACTGTTCTCAACGTGGAAAACCTTCTTGGAAAACTTGGGATAACCGTCTACACATTTAAGTCTGGGACACTCAAGGACATTGGATCCCCATATAGGAATATGACAGAGCAAGAAATAAAGATACTGAACGACTTGGTAAACTATTATTTTGAAATCTTCAAGGAAAGAGTGATAATGAATAGAGGAAAAGTCTCTGACGAAGTCTTTACGGGTCAACCGTTTACTCCTGTAAAAGCCAAAGAGGCAGGTCTAATAGATGACGTATGTACATATGAAGAAGCAGTCAACCGGACAAAGAGTTTAGCGGGTTTGCCCGAAGATGCGCCAGTAATAGAGCTTAAGCCGAGAACACCATCGCTCCTTGACATCTTGTTTGGCGCTTCTCAGAGGAGAAGCCCAATTACTATTCCAAGCATAGTTGTCTTGGCGATGTGGCCTCCACCAGTCGCAATCGTCTTACCTTAAAGAAGACTCAAATAGCTCAGGCAACTATTTTTTCTGCTCTAGCTAGGGTCCATAGAGATGCAGTGAAAAATGCAAGGGACAATGCCCCGATAATGGTATTCTGGTTTAGGACTGAGATGAAGAGGCTTAGGGTGCTCCATAGCAACATGTAGAAGGGATCTTTAGGCTTCTTTTCCTGTGTTTCTTTCTTTCCCTTTGGTGTCACTTCGTAACTGAGAGGGAGGCCAAGTAACCCTTTCAGGCTGTTCCAGGCAAGGGTGGGGGTAAGCGTTGTTAGTATGGCTGTGAATCTTCCGAGGTTTGTTATGGTTTGTTTTAGGCTGTATTTTTTCATGAGTCTCTGATAGAAATAGCAGTATATAGGAAATATGAGAATAAAAGGCGACGACATGTATAGGATTTCTTCCAAGAACATGCCAAAAGTTATACGTTGTTCCAGTGCCCCTGCTATGGGTAAAAGGAGAAATGAAATAGAGACGGGGATTGTGAGAAGAGGCAGAGACATATAGGCGAGCATTTCTAGCCTCCTCCAAAAAGACAGCTTGTGGCTTTTAATGAGTTTTAAGGCGGATCTCCTTAAGACGTCGCTCGTGCCATATGCCCATCTTTTTTGTTGCGTCTTGAACGCAGCAAGCGTCGAAGGGACAAGGACCCTCAGAGACAGTTCTCCAAGCAGGTGTGTATCGTAGCCGTTTAGGGCAAGCTTAATCCCCATCCATATATCGTCTTGAATTATGTTGTCTCCCCAGCCGCCCACATCTAAGACAACGCTTTTGTCATAAATTGTCCCAGAGCCTAGAGGAAAAACAAAAAGGCCCGCCAGGCTCCTCATTCTGTAAAGGAGATCCGAGCCAAAATCCGTGAAAAACTTTACCGCGTGTGCTAGACGCGTCCCTCTTGTAAAGTAACCTTCCCATGGTATTACACTTGCTCCCCCGTTTTGGAGCCCTGTACAAATTTTTGTGGCAATTTCTAGTGTTGGTTCAGCGTCGACGTCTAGTATCAAGAAATGAGTGGCAGTAACATTTTTTAGATAGTCATCTAGTGCGCCAGTTCTACCGCCTCTACGGTCTGGCCTGTGGAATATGGATATGGGGAGGTCGTATCCCAGGGCTTCAGCTAGATTACTTACGTAGTCGCTTGAGTCGTCTGAAAGTATAGTTAGGCGTGTGAAACAGGGGCTTGTTAGGAGGACTGCTGAGTTACGTCTTGTTTTTTCGACAACTAGTTCTATTGGCTCAGAATAGATTGGTACAACAGCTTCTAATGTGCCCCTAGAAGCCCTATGAATGTTGTTGTTTGCTTTGTTTCTTCTTCTGTTTGCAACAGCTAAAATAAGGGTCTCATACAAGAGGAGTAAAAGTATTGGAAATACTACCAAGAGCATGGCTATTGTGCTTAGAAGTGGTATCGCTGTGTAGCTTTCCATAGGCCATGTCACCACATAATAAATGGTTAGTCCTCGCTGGATACTGGCAGGTCTCTGTCTCTGGACTCTGCTATTTCTTTGGAGCGGAGAGTTCTCAGCAGGAGATCTATCTGTTCGCCGAAGAATGCCCACAGCGAAAAGACGCCTATAAGGAGGCCGATGCCTATAGCTATTCCAATCGCTAGTGCCAGCTTTATTTCGCTACTGAGTGCTGCAAGGTCGATGAGGAGTAGGGTTATGAGGAGGAGACTTAGCATTGTGAAGAATCTTTCAGTTTTCCTTTCTAGCCTCATAGATTTGACCAATGCGTCGATAATTACGAAGGTAAGCATTGATAATACCACTACGCTACCGACCCTGTATATGTAAGCTATTAGGTCCCGATATGCCTGCGTGTATTCTGGGACAAATATTCGGACCACGATTGCTGTGCTAGTGGCTATTACGCCCGCGTCTGCCAAGAAGATTATAAGGGAGTTTACCGGTATTCTTGTTCCTTCGGGGACAGCTCTCTTTACATAGTCTTCCAGCCTGCTTGTACGGACAAGCCAGTTAATTGCCTTGTTGAGAAGCTTTACAAAGAGGAGCGTTACAAAAATTACAAGCGTGGCGAGACCTGCCTTGGGAAAAAGTGACAAGATGTCTTCAAGGAGCTGACGGAGAAGCATAGTGATCTCTGCGTCCAACATGTCAACCACCGATTATTAGGAATGCTAGCTTATAAATTATATATAAGAGTAAAGCCAGTGTCATCAAGGTTACTGCTTCAAAGAATGTTTTGAGGAATTCTTTAGAGGCTTGAACCGTGAATGTGAACCCTGTGAGGCTAATAGAGTAGATTAATCTGCTGAACTCGTACGCCTTTCTTCCTGGAATTATAGCGGTTTCAGGTATAGCAAGTAAGACTATTATGACAGCTAGGAACTTGATGATAGCTGACAAAATGAGCCCTGTAAATGGATCCTTGACAAATATGTATGCAACCATCGAGGCTATGAGCAATCCTGTATAGTTGCCGGCAACAAGAAATGCGGATGCCTTTATTCTTCCCATGCGTGCATTGACCTCAGCGAAAATCTGCATTGCGAGTAAGTTTGCGGCCATAAAGGTTAGAGATGTAAAGAACGATATTCCTACGTGGGCATACGGGTAGCTGATAAATGGTATTAGTCCCGTCAGCAAGGTGTTTGCAACCAAGCCAACCATATATGACTTGTAGCCCCTAAACAGGAATGATCCAAGGGTGCCTCCAATGTTCCCCGTGACAGTCAGGGCGAGAGCTATATAGATAGGGGCGCCTAGGCTCTTTAGAAAAGGAGTCCATGACAATCCCAACAAGTTGCTACCGGCCAGCATGAATGTTAGAACAAGGAAGGCTGAGTGTCCTCTTACCATTACTTCGACCGGCGTCTCCTGCTGTTTCTCTACTATCTGAGAGGGAAACTTTGGGACAAGTATGAAGGCGAGAGAGCTTCCCAGGCCAATAACAAATGCCGCAAAGTAGGATATAATGTAGCTTTGAGGGGGATTATAGACGTAGGAAACGAAGGTCATAAAGAGGGATCCAAGCAAGGAAGCAACTGCTCCAGCTGCTGATCTCCAGACTGAGACATTTATCACGTCTTGTATAGATGAGAAATATGAGTAGATTAGTGCTCCAATGAAAATGCTTACCACTGCTGAGATAAGGTTTCCAAGCATGTAGGTAAAGGATATCAGCTCTATGTTGCCCAAGAGGAAAGGCAAGAGAAACCACACAACTCTTTCAGTCACATGTGTAGTGAAAGCCAGGAATTTGAATTTCCTTGTAAGGCTGTCGGAATACCTGTACAATATCAATGATAGAATAGACCCGCTTAGGCCTGTGGGCAAGAGTATGAGTGCCATGTTTCCTAGGCTGTACCCGCTATACGAGATCATTGGGATAAAGAGACCCCTAGTTATTGAGACGTAAAATCCTCCTAGGAATGCTTCTACAACTAGGAGAACCTTAGCAATATTTTCTTCTGGCGAAGACGACACGTTAACTCATGTCCATGAATATTTATTAAAAGTTTTTAGGTTAGGAGTTAGAGGTCTAGGTTCTCTTGCAAGATGTTTTTCAAAGCTTCGGGACCCCTATGGTGCTTCAGCGAAACCAAAATTGCTCTGAGAAAAGACTCCCAGTTTCCAACATCTACCCAGTCTGCCACAGACTCATAAGCTATAAACTCTACGCCACTCTTGATCAAAAGCTGGATTGAGTCTGTTATCTCGATTTCTCCCCGTGGACTTGGCTTCGTCTCTTCTATTGCTTTGAATATCTCGGGTGGAAAAATATACAAAGAGACATTTGCCAAGTTGGAGACAAATTCCTTTGGCTTCTCAACTATGCCTTTTACAAGGTAGACGAATTCCGTAACTTTATCCCCAACGATTACTCCATATCTGCTTGGGTCTTTTACTTTTCTCACAGTTATGACTGGCTTTTTAGTCTGGCCATGCAAAGAGATAACTTTCTCCGTAACATTCTCTCCCACAAATATGTTGTCAGCAGCCGCGGCTAGGAAAAAATCGTCACCGGCAAATCCCTTAGCCATGTATACTGCGTGCCCAGTTCCCTTAGGGATGGGCTGATTTACCCAGACGATAAATGACTTCTCTATTTTTTCATAGAAATCTTTTAACAGCTCTGCGTATTCTTCTTTACCATTTTTTTCAAGGTATTCGACAAAGTCCCAATCAGGAGTAAAATGGTCTTCTATTGCACGTTTACCCCGTCCAACAACAAAGCAGAATTCACGTATCCCTGCATCATATAGCTGTTCAAAAGCGACCTGTATTACTGGTTTAAGATACATTTTGCCGTTGAACCCATAGAAAATGGGTAGCATCTCCTTCGGCATCTCTTTGCTGTATGGAACAAGCCTTGTCCCAAGACCTGCGGCAAGTAATACTCCTTTAGAAATCATACATGTCTCTGCCTAGACTCCAAATATATATGTATAACGTATAGCTACGCTACCCCGTTTTCTACATTTTGGCAAAGGCTAAATTTTTATACCATCCCTTAACTAAGAGATTTGACAAACATGGCAAAAAAGTTTGGAGACCTGATATATTCTCCGGAAGTTGCGGCAGGCGAAGCAGTCTCAAAGGTTGAAACCCACACACCAAAGATCGAGGCTCCCGACGAGGCCAAAGCGGGGGAACCATTCTACATCAAGATAAAGGTTGGGCCACATCCAAACACACTACAACACTCAATTAGGTGGATAGAGGTATACTTTGAAGAGGAGGGTAGAGCATTCAACCCTATAATGCTTTCGAGGATACATTTAGAGCCCGAGCTCGTAGAGCCAGAAGTTACACTCAAGCTTGTCCTAAAGAAGAGCGGAGTCATTTATGCTCTAGAATACTGCAACCTTCACGGGGTCTGGGAAGGCAGGAAAGCAATAACTGTAAAATGAGCTAGTAAAAAATAATAATCCTTTTTTTGTATTTATCTTGTGTTAACTAAAAAACAAAAATTTGTCTACGGGTTTGCACGCTTCGGCTCCACAATTTTCATGGCTCTCTACGACTTTGCCAGCTTCTATATCTACTGGCAGGTCTTCAAGCTAGACCCCGCCCTAGCGGGAATCATGGGGGCCGCTGGAAAAATCACTATAATGATCGCCAGCTACATTATTGGCTTTATTAGCGACTCTATATGGACGAGGCTTGGCAGGAGAAAGCCATTCATATTGACAGGGGCCCCCATGCTTGCTCTCTCTGGCTTCTTACACTTCACACCAATTTATTTTCTAACAAGTTTAGACCAGTCTTCCTTGTTTTTGTGGGGTGTTGGGACAAGTGTCCTTTTCCACATCTTCTATGCGTGGCTTCTAACACCGTATCAGGCTTGGCTTCCAGAGATCTCCGAGCCCCATGAAAGAATCGATATATCAATGATACAGAACTTGTCTAATATTTTTGGTCACGTTGTCAGCACTGTAACAAGTTTCTCGGCCAAGATGCTCGTTGCTTCTGGGCTGTTGACGCCACTTATGGGTCTATATGCCCTCATCCTGGTGGCATTGTTTACTCCTCAGGTCTTTATACTACCTGTCGAAAGGAAGACTGAGATTATAAGACCCTCTTTAAGAGACTTTCTTACAGTTTTTAGGTACCCTGAATATATGAAGTGGATGGGTGTCAGAGGGCTAATGTCTGCAAGTGTACAAATGCTTTCAATCTCTATTGTTGCTTATATAGAGTACGTAATAGGAGTCGAGAAAACCCTAGCTTCTGCATCCTTTGGATTAATCCTTGTATTATTCGTTGCAGGTGCTTTCCCATTATGGAGCAGGTTGGGCAAAACACGCGGGAAAGGCTATGCCCTTTCATTGGCCATAACTATTTTAGTAGTCACGCTTCTCTTGGGGCCTGTCCCCCATTTCATTAATGCAACTACTTTAAAGATACTTCTTGGATACATTATTGTAGCTGTTGGCGCTGTAGCAGTCTCGGCCTACGTGTTGTTCCCATACGCTGTACTTGCTGACCTTGCCCACTGGTATCAAGAAAGAACTGGCGAAAACAGGGCTGGGCTATTCACTGGATTCGAGGGGATATCGATAAACATTTTCGAGTCACTTGCATACTTAGTCACTGGTTATCTAATGAGCCTGCCAAACGTTAACGGCTACACAATGGGTTTGATCCTGTGGGGACCTATGGCTGCGTTCTTTGCCTTGTTAGCTCTCTTGCTCTTAAAGAAAACAAACGTTGATCCATTTCTTGCCAGGAATCGTTAAATCTATATTTCTTTTTGTTTTTCTACATGGCTTGTGTACGGAGAGACACTTGCACTCATGGCTGCATTATCGTTCAGCGGGGCCGCGTTGCTCTATAGAGCAGGAGTAAAAAACAGCGACATCCACCCGCTTGTTTTGAGCGGTTTCCGCGGAATATTTTCACTTATATTCATGCTGGTCGTTGCCCTGTTTTACCCAGTAAATCTAGCTAAGCCTCCAATATTCTATTTAATAGTTGCAGTCTCCATGCTTGCCGCATTCGTGGCTGGAGACTCTGCATTCTTGTATGGGCTCCAAAAAGCCCCCGTGAGCATAGTGTATCCAGTAGCCTATACTTTCTCTATTTCTACTTCTGTCTTCTCTCATTTTCTATTAAATGAATGCTTAGCAATGAAAGACATGCTTGCAGCAGTATTCATCATTGTTGGTGTTTTCTTTGTATATAGAGGCTCTAACTCCCACAAGTCCAACAGCCTCGTTGGGATACTTGCAGGGCTAACTGCAAGCCTTTTCTGGGGGCTCGGCGTCTCGACTATGGGACTGGCACTGCACTGGGGGAACTCTATAGAGGTAAATATCTCGAGGTTGACTTTGCTGATCCTGCTAACTTCGCCGCTCATCCTAAACAACAGAGAAAAGCTCAGAGAACAAGTAAAACTCTCTTATCTTGCTCTTGGAGGAATAATGGGTATAGGGATAGGCCCCTTACTCTTTATGAGCTCTATTGGGCTTATAGGCGCCTCTAGGTCAAGCATATTTATTTCTTCCACGCCGGCGCTGACGGTAGTCCTGTCAAATGTTTTCTTAAAAGAAAAGACCTCTGGAAAACTTCTTCTGGGAGCTCTACTCGTTTCAGTAGGGCTTCTTATTGTAAGTATAAAGTAGACTATTCCTTGGACAATTGAAGACTGAGTTTCTCACTTTTGAGGACGTGGTCTTCTTTGGCCGCTTCTTCCTCATCAGACAACACTTTAACGAAGTAATACTCTGTTACCTTTGACTCTGCAATTATGTCACTTATCGATGACAATTTTTCGTCGTAGACAATCTCTATGACAGACCCGTAAACCTTTACTGACCTCACAGATGGTATCCTAAGGAAAAGAGCCTTGGATGGGGCGACACAGCTCCCGCAACCTATACCCTTAACCTGTATACGTGCGAGACGCATAATTACAAAAAGATAAAGAGATAAAAATATTTAGAGTTCCAGAACTATTCCCGGCACCCTTGGGAAAAGCTGCAATTCGCCTATATGCGCAATCCCGGTAACCCATAGGAGCAACCTCTCGACACCAATACCTGCACCAGCGCTTGGGAGAAGCCTTCCCTCCTTTGCCAGGCTCAAAAGTACCTTGTAGTTTTCAGGCGGCACGCCGTCCCTCTTCATTTTTGAAACTATCCTGTCATATTTGTATTCTCGTCTAGCCCCAGACAAGATTTCTCCCACTCTTGGAACATATAGGTCATAGTTGTCCCAGACACCTGTAGCCTCGTCTTCATAGTCGTAAAATTCTCTTGGAATGTTAACTATCCAGAGAGGTTCTTTTAGTTCTTCTCGAAGAATATCTGTCCACTTTTCACCATACTTCTCCTCAGCCTCACGGCGATCCATAACCTTGAAGGGGATACTTAAACTCAAAAGGTCATATGTTCCTAGCTCTTTCAATTCACTTGAGAACCTAGCCCTTAGGAACGCCACATAGTCTTTAAGTAGTTCCTCAACGAATTTCCTTACGTCAGCCGAGCTGGCTCCACGTATTTCGAAGTCTAGCTGTGTGAACTCGTAGCCATGTATGCCTGTGTGGAGTCTCTCCCTTTTTTCAATTCTGATATTGGGGGAAAAGATAAAGATCTTGGGAGCTAGAAGAGAAACTAGTACCTGTTTGTGTACAATCATGCTATGGGTGGTTCTCACAGTTTCTCCATATATCTCGATCTCTATCCTTTTTTCGATACTGAAGTCGGGGTCGGGCCAGAGGGGGTCTGTGACCTTAGAGAGAATGACGGGCATTATCCACTCAAAACCCTTCTCAACGTAATATTCTGATAGGTAACGTAGGGTATGTGTCGTAATCCGTGTTGTTAGCCTTTTTCTTTCTATTTCCTCTGGGGAAAGCTCGTGGAGTTGCTTTATTTTAGACTCGTGGAGTTGCTTGAGAATTAATTTGTTTTGTTTCTTGGTCATAATTCATTTCTGAAACCTCTTTATAAAAACTCTTACGGGTATTTTTTTGAAAATATTGCAATTATTATGACAAAAATCCTTAGAAAAAATGGAAAAAATTCGCAGGAAAAATAACTCGTCTAGTGCTCGTGTTCGTGAACCTCTCCTGGTTCAGCAAGCTCAAACATTATATCCACGACCCTTGCAAATTCCTTTACTTCGAGAACACTCAAACCCTCGTCACTCTTCATGACAATATATCCCTTGTCTTCGTATTCTTTACATTCGCTTTCTGTTTTACAGGTTGCTATCTCTTCGATTATGGCTACTAAGGGCTCTATGCCTCCTGAGAGTAGCTTGTGCATTTCGCATGGGTCCTCTATAGCTGTTACAACTTCTTCTGCATGGTGTTCCTCTACTAGTTTCAGTATTTCCTCTGCTTTTTCTAGGGGACCAACACCTATAACTTGAACATTGTCTCCAAGGAAGTGTTTCAGCTTGTCATATATGTGTGGAGTTGCTGGGATATCTATAGCCCATATTATTTTTTTCATTTTTAGCTCACCAGCGACAAAACGTCTAGGACTTTCTGGTAATCTGTTATGAGTCTGTTTAGCTTGTCTATGAGGTCGTTTTCGTTTGATGCATATTCAGATAGTATCACAAAGCCTTCTTCGTTTATGTCTAGACGGCTTTTTATTAGGTGTGCCCTTATCCTAAGTTGCAAAGCCTCGTCTATGGCGGAGAAGTCTCTCTTGAATATGGGGTCGCTCTCAATTATGTAGCCAAATTTTTCAACAAATATTTCGAAGCCTATCCTTGTGTCCCTCTTCGTTGAGGCACCAACTATGCTTACAACATTCCTCCAGTTGCGTGGTGCAACTAGGTAGCCGGACTCTCGTATCAATTTAACGAGCTTCTGTATGTCGGGTGGATAATCTTCGTCTCGGGGCACATCTACCTTAACCTCTGATCCATTTTCTATTTGTAAAACGTAGTGTCTTGGACCCAGGAACCATCCTAGTGGTATAACTGGTCCATAGGGCTGGTTTGAGCCGGCGAACAGGCAGAGGGCTTTCCCTGGAGGCCAGTATGCAAGGCTACCAGCAACTGTTCGCGAAGTGGTTGGTCCGCTTAGCTCGATGCCTGTTGAGAAGTAGATTTCTTCTTTCCATCTTTCAGCGACAGAACTTACTGGGAGATGTTTGCTCAGTATATCACCAAGATCTTCCTGTGAAATATGTCCAAGAATCTCCATTGGTTCCCCGTTTTTTGAGATAAACGTTATCCTGAGATACATATCATAGTAAGAAAAGTATGTACTTATTTACTTTGTGCAAGAAGAAAACAAGCGATTCAAAAGTGTAGATATGAAAAGCCTAACAACTAGTCTGTAGAACCAGCTAGTTTTAAAGCTATAGTCTATAGGAACTAGACATTTATTAAACCAGCAGGTTTATTATTGACCCAGAAAACTTCATTTAGGTGATAATATGAACGACCAAACTTTACCTTTAGAGTTTAACAAGCAAATGAATCAAGAATTAAGAAATGCCTATCTTTATTTCGCCATGGCTAGCTATTTTGACGGGTTGTCTCTTAAGGGATTCGCTAATTATTTTAAAGTGCAGGCTAGAGAAGAATTAGGCCATGCAATGAAGTTCTACGAATTTATTATTGATAGAGGTTGGAAAATAGAGATACAAGACATACCAAGGCCGAAATCTTCCTGGGGAAGTATCCTTGAGGCAGTTGAAGACTTCTTGGCAGCAGAGGTTGAAAACACAAAGCGTATTTGGAGACTTGTCGACTTAGCTAGAGAAAGTGGCGATAAGGCTGCAGAAAGTTTCCTGCAGTGGTTTGTAAATGAACAAGTAGAAGAAGAGAAGAACGCCAATGAGTTGCTGGCTATGTTGAAACTTACTAAGGAGCATCCAAGTGCAATACTTGCTCTTGACAGGGTTCTTGCTGAGAGAAAATAGAGAATCCCCCAGTTTTTCATTTTTTAGTGTGGATTTTTCTTTTCTAGGTGTTGCTTAACAATGCTAAGCGTTGTCTTGTTGAAGTAGCCTGAAGTTATAGCGTAGCTAAGAAGAGAGGGAACTAGATACCAGCTCCGAGGGCTCATATAGGCCATTTCTAGCGCCTTATCGAGGCCTTCCGTCCTTAAAGCTGTCTGGACGAGCAGTTCTTCTATGTCGTTGTTTAGTGTGAGGTTTTGTTGGAGATAATTCTTGGCTGAAACGTAGAGCTTCATTGATGCTGTATGCATCGATGCTTCTGCTAGGTTCCTAGCTACAAGCAATGATAGGAATGCATCTACTTCCGTAAGGACTGGGGAAAGCTTCTCGCATATTTTTTCTGCAAACAACTCGGAGCTGTACCTGTCAAACATATAGTAGCTTTTTAGAAGCCTGGATATAGCCACTATTCTCCTAACGGTATTCTCTACTTTTTTTGTTGCCTCAATGGCTTCTCTTAAAAGAATTTCGACGCCGGGGTTCATTGCAGAGGCCTCGGCAAGCGTAGTAGCTCTCAGGTGTGGCTTAAGTTGTCTTGAGATAGCTAGAGCCTCCTCGATGTGCCCAAGGGTTGAAAGAGAAATAACTAGCCTTGAGCGCCCCCTCCAGCTAGCCTTAGAAAGCCACTCATATGCCTGGTTGACGTATTCCCTATGACTATATCCAAGCGCGTTGGCCGTTTCGGCAAGCCTCGAAAATACAAAGATTTTCCTTGAAGGGTTTAGGCTCTGCACCAAGGTTTCTAGCTCTGCCAAGTTGCGGTTCCAGAGCTCTGGAAGGTACGTCGGTGTCTCAGCTAGAAGGTATGCCTTTAGGTATAAATCCCTAAGCTTAGATAAGTGATCTTTCGGATCGTTACCGAAAAAAGTAAGAGAACGTATATACATTGCTTTTGCCAGCTCGCCTGTCTTTGTTTTGGGAACGCGTTTTACTAGGATCTCCAGATCAAACAAGTATTGTTGGATACTCATCGTCTTTTAATTTTGATTGATAAGTATACCCGTTTCTTGTGTCTTTGGGACACCTATAAACAAAATACAACCGTCATATGGGGTTAAGCTCTGCCAAGGAACGTTTACAAGGTCTAGGAAAAGATATATAGGGACTTAAACCTCTAATAGAAATGTGGAGATAGAAGCCTGGATTTCTGAGGTTCCGCTAGTTGAGCCTCTCCGAATAGCTCCTGGAACATCTTATACACAGCGTTCCATCATTATAAGGCTTCGCGACGGAGACCTAGAAGGGTGGGGCGAGGCTTGCCAGTCTCGAAGGGTGCTTGGAGAAACAATGGAAGACGCACTAGCATCTCTCAAGAAAATTATCACAGCAATCAAGAAGGCAAGCTATGAATCCATAGAGACCATTCACGAGTTTACAGAGGGCTTAGACGCTACCCCATCTATAAAAGCCGCGCTAAACATTGCCTTGCTGGACATGCATTCCAAGAGCGAGAAGAGACCACTCTGGAAGCTTCTAGGCGGATACCGCCAAAGCCTTGTTACCGATATTACTATAGGCATCATGGAGCCGGAAGAAATGGCGCAAAAAGCATTGAAGTTTGCAGAAAGAGGCTTTTCGATTTTCAAGTTAAAGCTTGGAGAAAACGCCGAAAAAGATATCGATAGAGTAAAGAAGGTTAGAGATGCATTGGGAGAAGGGCCCACTATTAGGGTCGACGCGAACGAGGGCTGGAGATATGAGGATGCAGTTAGGGTGATAAACAGGATAGCTGACTACGAGGTCGAACTAGTCGAGCAACCATTGAGACACGACATGCTCCATGAGCTAAAGATGCTCAGGAGAGAGAGCCCTATACCCATAGCTCTCGACGAGAGCGTTCGTACGCCGGGCGAGGCTCTAAGAGCCGTGGAGGAGGACGCAACAGACATAATAAACATAAAGCTCATGAAGAGCAGGGGAATAACGCCCGCGATAAGAATTATAGCTATAAGCGAGACTGCAGGGGTCAAAAACATGGTTGGATGCTTTTCCGAGACGCGTCTAGGAATAACTGCTACTGCGTATCTAGCACAGGCCTATAGGAACGTCTACTATTACGACCTAGACTGCGACATACTCAGCATAGACCCTGTGTTTAAAGGCGGCTCGGAGCCGGAAGGACCAGTGAGGAGACCTTCACAGGGCTACGGCCTAGGCGTCACATTGCCAAACGAGCGTTACCTTAGACCTGTTAAGAGTGTCTAATGCTAGGATAAAACTAGGTATTTATTATACTTTGACAATTATTTTTGTATGAGCGAAATATCTGAGGAGGTAAAAATCAGGGATTTAAAGCCATATAACGTCCTGGTTGCATGCTTCTTAGCTGGCTTCAGGGAAAATGGGGTTTTAAATTTCGGCATACTAAGAGGCGTCGCCGAGAATACTGGAAGAAAGATTTATGAAGCATATAGTGACGTGGTTCCCAAGGATCCCAAGTCTGCAGCGGAGTGGCTTCTAGCTAAACTAGAGATCTCAAAAGACAGCCACGTAGTAATAGATGGTAGTAATGTAAGGATTAGAATAAAATCTAGGTTTTGCCGGTACTGCCCGAAAGGTGTGGGCGGCTTAGAATTGCCAGGGGTTCTTTGTCCGTTCCCGGGACTTTTTAAAGGTTTTCTTGAGGGTGCGACCGGGACAGAGCTTGCCTATCCCCAGTATGGTTTATACAGGGATGAGGAGAAGTACTGCAATATCGTATTATCATTCAAGGAGTCGCCTGAACAAAAATAAATACGTCACCATCAACATGTAAACTTTTTCGTTTTTGTCTCGAAAAATTTAAAAATCCTTTCTTTTTGGCTGACTCATGACAAACAATCACCATAGCACCGTTGCTGTTCTCGGTTCAGGAAAGATAGGGCTTGCATTTGTGAAACAGATTCTGCAGAAGACATCCTATAGGGTCTATGCTACTGGAAGGAGAAGTGAAACGCTGAAAGCCGCCGAGAGCCTAGGCGCTCTAGCACTGAGAGATAACAATCTGGCCGTAAGAGAGAGCGGGATAGTAGTCATAGCTGTTAAGCCTTTCCATTTCCCGCAACTTTTATCAGAAGTGGAGCCTGAAAGCTGGAGGGGAAAAATAGTAGTCTCCTTAATGGCTGGCGTCAAGCTTGACACACTTAGGGCTGCGATTCCAGGCGCCCGTGTCTTTAGGGCTATGCCAAACCTCAATTCATATGTAGGTTTCTCATCTACTGCTGTGGCCGAGAACGGCTATGATGATATAAGCAGAACAGTGGAAGAGTTCCTGAAGATCTTCGGGAAGGTCTACTGGGTACCAGAAGAATATCTCGATATCTGGACTGGTCTAGCTGGTAGTGGCCCAGCTTTTATAGCGGAGATCATTGACGCGATGGCTATGGGGGCAGTTGCCGCTGGCATGCCCCGGGAACTCAGCTATGAAGCAGTGCTAGACGTTTTAGAGGGTACTGCGCGCCTACTCAGAAGCAGGCTCTACCAGCATCCGGGACAGCTTAGAGACGCTGTGACTACGCCTGCGGGGACAACAATAAGGGGCCTGATGGTTCTGGAGAGCGGCGGCGTCAAAGCTGTATTGATGAAGATGGTTGAGGAGGCTTCTAGGAGGTCTCGCGAGATTGGCGAAGAGATAAACTTGAAAATTCTCGAAAAAATAAGACAAAGATGAATTTTTAAATGAGGAAAAATCTAGACGAATTTCTCGAGTATCATTTTGAAGGAGGGCTCTACTTCCCTTATCACAAGAAAATCTTCATCCATCGTTACTAGCTCTTCATTCCTGTTTAGACAAACTGCCGCAATAAGTAGATCTGAGGCTCCTAGAGGTTTTCCTATCACTCTAAGCCTTTTCTGTAGATGAACGGCCCTTAGTTGTTCAGCTCTTGTTGGAAAGTAAATCTCTCCATGAAAATTCTCGTAGTCAAGTATTGGCGGGTACTCGATTAGAGATACAACGGTTATGTTTTCCCATATTTCTACTCCCTTTTTGACCCTTGAAATCACAGAAGAAGTGTCGAGTATCAATATCCCACCTTGCTCAGCTTCTCTATTCTCCTTTTTTCTCTTTGCCTCAATAAAGACTGCAAAATGTCTTCTTCGAGTACGGCTTTTTCCTCTGTTGTCTTTATGTTCAACATTTCCATTAAAAGCAGTACTTCTTCTCGGGTTAAACCTTCTTTTTCGGCCTTTATTGAGAGAGCTTCGAGAGTAATGGCACGCCTAGCTATTTCGGACCAATTCACGTGTTTGTATTTTTTAATTAATTCGTAGAGCCAGTCTGGGACGCTAAGGGTTATATTTGCCATACATATTTCTGTGTATTATGTGTAATACGTGAATATAAAGTTATAGTTTCAATATCAGCAAAAAGATAGTCTGCGAAGAGAATCTGAGAAAGACTAAGTCTTCATAACGTAAAATTAAAATTTTTGCACGAGTAAATGTTGGCGTGAAAACCAAACATATCCTATCCTAATTATTATTGCAGTGTTGATTGCCGTATCCCCGTTGTTGGGACTTCTCCTGGGTAAATGGGTAGACTACTGGAGAATAGCCACAAATCTCGGAGACGAGCCTGCCTATATCGCGTTAACTATTCTGCTCTTTTATTTGGTAGACCCCCATCTGGGCGTGAATGTCCTTATAGCACTCTCTACTGGTGCCTGGCTCGGCGTATTTATGAAGAACCTATTTAAGTTGCCTAGACCGCCTAGAGAGCTTTGGCTTGCACCTGCAGAGGGCTATGGTTTTCCAAGCGGGCACGCTACTACTTCAACAACTTTCTGGACAAGTCTGTCACTTGAGGCTAGAAGGAGAGAGGTATACCTGTTAGGCGCCGTCACAGTTGCAATCGTGTGTTTGTCGAGGATTATTCTCAACGTGCATTATCCAGTAGACGTGGCAGGCGGAGTTATTCTAGGACTGTTTTCCTCGTTTAGCGTCTACTACGCTACTAGGAAAATCACCTTAAAGCCCTGGTTGGCGTCCCTTGCCTTAGCGTTGTATGGTGTTGCCGTTTCGGTGCTGACTTTTGTGCAGGGAGACCTTAACTTTGTGAGGCTTGGTGGATTATTGGTCGGATTGGCTGTCTACCCATTGATAAGAGAAAAAATTAACTTAAGGAAAGAGTCTCTCTTGACGAAAACATTTCTAGCCCTCGTGGCCCTTGTACTTGCTTTTGGATTTACACAGGTTGCAAAGAGCCAAGCCCCTCTTGCCCAGTTTATTCTTTACCTAGCTACGGGCTCCATAACGGTATCCCTTCCACTATTAAGAAGCAAGAGTGGAATAAAAACTACGGGTTAATTTTTGGATACTTTAGATATTAGTGAATTTTTTAACTGTCTCTGCGTCAAGCCTCTTTACAAGCTCGACCACGAGGCGTACAGCGTTTTCAACATCGCTAATACTCACAATGCTTACATGGCTGTGTATGTGTCTAGTCGGAACCCCTATAACTATGCTTGGCCTTCCCCCCTTGTAGAGGTGCAACCTGCCGGCATCCGTCCCGCCACTGACAGCCGAAAGCTGATATGGAATCTTTGCCTCTTCAGCCACCTCGATGACAAACTCCTTGAATCTTGGGTTTGGAATCATTGATCTATCCCATACAACTATTGTGGGCCCCTTGCCTACCTTTGCCTGGGCCTCGCTCGGCTTTATCCCAGGAACATCTCCAGCAATGTCTACTTCTGTTACAATTGCTACGTCGTGGTCAGCTATCCAGCCAACTGTCTCGGCTCCTCTTAGACCTACCTCTTCTTGCACGGTTGCAGCCGCGTAGAGCGTGTTTCTGTGCTCTATATTGTTTTCCCTGAGGTATCTGAGTGCTTCTAGTGCAATAAATGCTCCTATCCTGTCGTCTAGGGCCTTAGCCATTATTCTGTCTGGGAAGGCGGTCTTCATGAAGGGGGACCAGGGAGCGACGGGGTCGCCGACCCTTATGCCTAGTTTTTCAACCTCCTCTTTGCTTGTAGCGCCTACATCAATGTACATCTGGTTTATCTGGACGACTTTTTGTCTCTCTTCTGGAGTAAGCAAGTGCGGGGGCTTGCTAGTAATAACGCCATATACTGGCCCATTCTTTGTTCTAATAACTACACGCTGTGCAAGAAGGACTTGCTCGAACCATCCTCCTAGAGGCACAAATGTGAGAAAACCCTCCTGGGTTATGCTTGTAACCAGGAAGCCGACCTCGTCGACGTGCCCGGCTACTAGTATTTTTGGGGTGTCCGAGGAACCTTTCTTTACAAGTATGAGTGAGCCAAGGTTGTCCCTTTTTACTGAGTCGGCGTACCTCGAATAGTGTTGCTTTATTAATTCCATTACTGGTTCTTCAAAGCCTGAGGGGGCAACAATTTCTGTTACATCTTTTAAGAATTGAAGCTCTTTTTCTGTTATCTTGTAGTTTGACACGAGAATAGCAAAACCGAGAAAAATATAAAAATTTTAGGTTTAAAAGCCTACATATTTTTCTCTAGGCGCCCCGCATACTGGACACTTTTCTGGAGGCTCTTCACCTATGTAGGTATGGCCACATACGGGACAAATCCAAACTTTGCCTTTTATCTGGAAATCTTTCCCTTCTTCTGCGGATTTTAGGGCTTCCTTGTAAAGTTCTGCGTGGATTTTTTCGGCTTCGAGGGCCCATCGGAAACTTCTCACAGCTTGCTTTTCTCCTTGTTCCTCTGCAATTTTGATATATATTGGGTACATTTCCTCTACCTCAAACTCTTCTCCCCTGATAGCAAGCTTAAGGTTTTTAACTGTTGTTCCTGGACCTATGGGTGCACCTGAAACGACCTTAGCGTCCTCGTCGAAATCCCTCAAAATGTTATAGTGATTAGAGGCATGCACATACTCTGCATGAGCGATAGCCCTAAATAGCCTAGCAATGTTGGGGAAACCTTCTCTCTCTGCTTGTACAGCAAATACTAGGTAGCGCATATGTGCCATAGATTCTCCTCCAAAGGCCGATAGAAGTGCATCTTTAGTCATTGATTTCATTGTTTATCATCTTCTTATTCAAACTTTGACATATAAAAATATAACGTTTGGTGCTAAAAATAAACGAAAACGTCTAGAATTTGTACCTAGTTTTTTAACTCTCTTCACGAACTAGTCATTCCTTTCACTTCGTAGTTTTTTTAATGAAAGTGTCTCGACATACTGGACAACAGAAATAATGTGTTGTATTCCTATAGGTGTAGGTGTATGGTTTTCCTCTAATTCTTTCTCCACAGGTTTCACATGTAATGTTGCTTAAACCAGAAGCTATAATAGCTTCTTTAGCGTCAAAGTTTGTTTCGATACTAGAAACGATTCTTATCTCGGCCTTTGGATCAATCTGTTCCATCAAGGAAACCAACTTTTTTAGATCCTCTAGAGAGAATATTCTCCCCAAAACAATGGTATTGGGATTGCTGTTCGTTGTGAGATATATTTCCCACACCATTGCTTGACTAAGCTTCTCTGTCACTCTTGTCTCACTTGCGAACATGATCAAAACAAGTATTCCTCCAAGTTTTTCGGTGTCGAAAACTGGGAAAAAGCCCTTGATTATTCCACTTCTATTGATTTTTTCTATTCTCTGCCTGGTTGTCTGTCTACTGATGTTGAGCTCGCGGGCTATCTCAGAGACAGTTATCCGGGGGTTTTTAACCAGTAGCTCGAGAATCCTTAGATCCAAGTTATCAAGCATAGCATGACAATTATTGCAGAAAAGTTATATATTTCTATGGCAACACAATACGTGTTTTCTGCGATTGCCAACTACTTGTCAAGAGCCTTACGTGTAAAACTTTTGCTTAGATTTTAAAAAAGGCAAAGTATGTTAACAATAACAGGAATCTTCTACATATTAGCAGCCATCATAGTAGCGATGCTTCTAGCAATCTACATCATTAGCTCATCTGCCTCTAAAAAACTGGCTCCGCCTCCAAAAACCAGGAGCTGGAACCCGCGCGCTTCATACGAAACATCGCTTAAAACAGATGTTGCAAATGAGTCCCCATTGTCAAAATTTGTTTCCATATTAGAGGCGAATTTTATCTCTACCGTGGGATCGATTTTCTCCCTAAAGAAAAACTCGTTACAAAGTCTCTTCTGACAAAAACCTTACGGGGAGTTTGCTGATAAGTTGTTCTTTCGCTATCATTTCGCTTTCCCTTTTCAGGAATAATGCTAATCCACCTATTTTTTGGGCAACGGCGATTACATAGCAGTCGGCTAGAGCTAGGCCAAGTTGTTTTTTCAATTCGCCTGCTACGATAGCTGTCTCCTCGTCAATATTGACAGGGATAATTTTTGTCTTTAACCAAGAGATATAGTTGAGGGCTTCCTCGTTTGCATTATTAACGCCTGCCAATTGATAAATCCTCGAAGCGATATAGAGAGTCTCGCTTAAAGTAGGGATGGCGACAAACAATTTCACAGTGCCTGATCTTTGTGCACTGAACAGTTGTTCTACTTTTTCTCTATATGGAGAATTCCTAATGATTTTTTCTACTATTACGCTTGTATCAAGGACGTAAGATTTCATGGTATTTCTTCTCCTCTACGTGTCTCTCTTCTTCAAGAAGCTTGTCTACAACTGCTGGGTCGATCTCGACTTCTTTTGGCTTAAGGGTTTTCAGAATTATTATGCCTGGGGAAGCCTCAGCTATAACTTCGCTTTCCTCTTCGATACCGCTTGCTAAGCGAAGCTTTTTTGGAAGAATTATTACGCCTTTCTTCCTAACTTTAAGAACCACAGTCATGGCTAGTTCACCATATATGTAAAGTTTAACTAAAGATAAAAGTTTAACTTTTAACCTTATGATTAACTAGTTAAAGATTTCCCATAATCTTCGCAAAATCCTGTCCGCTAGTCTTCTTTATTTTTTGCATCATCACTAGTTTGTCGAGAAAGCCCTCTGTGAAAAAGTTATATAGCTTTTACTTCAAATTTTTTAACGACCAAGCATGTTAACAATAACAGCAATCATTTATCTCTTAATAACCGTCATAGCAACAATACTCCTAGTGGTCTACATTATTAGCTTATCAGCTTCTAAAAAGCTGGCTACGCCTCCGAGAAAAACTGGTAGCTGGAGCCCAAGAGACTTGGGCTTCGAGTATGAAAAAGTAGAGGTTAAGACGGCTGACGGCTTGACTCTTAGGGGCTGGCTAATTCCAAGAGGCTCCGAGAAGACTGTGATAGTGGTACACGGCTATACCTCCTGCAAGTGGGATGAATGGTACATGAAGCCCGTCATCAATATCCTTGCTAGACACGATTTTAACGTAGTCGCCTTTGACATGCGTGCCCACGGGGAAAGCGATGGAGAAAAAACAACGCTTGGCTACCGTGAAGTGGACGATATAGGCGCAATAATAAACTATCTTAATGAGAGGGGTCTCGCAAGCCGTCTCGGGATAATTGGATACTCGATGGGCGGAGCAATAACGCTTATGTCCCTTGCCCGGTATGAAGAGTTGAAGGCTGGGGTCGCTGATAGCCCCTACATAGATATTAGGGCTTCGGGTAAAAGATGGATAAACAGGGTCGGCGCGCCGTTAAGGTATATCCTTCTGGCTTCTTACCCACTCATAATGAGGCTAACGGCTAGCCGTACGGGGGCGTCGCCGGAGAAACTAGTAATGTACCAGTATGCAAAGTCCATTACAAAGCCATTACTCATAATAGGTGGGCAACAAGACGACCTCGTAGCTATAGATGAGGTTAGGAAGTTCTATGAGGAAGTCAAAAAGGTAAACAGTAATGTTGAGCTTTGGGAGACCACTTCGAAACATGTATCAGCGATACAGGACTACCCTAGAGAATATGAAGAAAGAATTGTAGGCTTCTTTAACAGGTGGTTGTAATGGCCGGGAAAGCGCCTAAAGTAAGAATAGTTATATTTTCGCTCGCACTCTTCGTTCTCTTCTACTTCATGGGCTACTACATGCTAAACCCAATATTGAAGACACTTCATGAAGAAGGACTTATCCCTGGAAAAACCGAGGTCGAATGGCGCTTTAATGCTGGATTAATAGCGACTATCCTCCAGGGTACAGGCCTCGTACTCTCGTTCGTGTGGGGCATTCTAGCAGACAAGATTGGCCGCCGCCAAATATTGTTCCTCCTTGGATTAGCGATGGGGATTGGCCTGCTTCTAGTCTCTACAGCTAGAAGCTACACTGAGCTCCTCCTATATTTTGTCCTATTCGGGCTAGGCTATGTTGGAGTGGGACCAGTAATTTATGCATTTATCTCAGACGCGCTACCTAGCCAGAGCAGGGGAAAGGGATATGCGGCATACTATGTCTCAAGCGTGCTGGCAATGATACTTGGATTAATTGTTGCCGGAGTTTTGCTACAATGGCGCACCGCCTACTTGGTCTCTGGACTAGCAACTTTCATTTTCGCCGTTATCCTGTTCATTTCTTCTAGAGGAATAACCATAGGCTATTCGGAAAAGAAGGCTGAAGAAGTCAAAAAGTATTCCCTCCGCGAAGCCCTTCCAAGTCTAAAGAAAAAGACGGTCCTACTCATACTGCTAATGATTATTCCTTGGACGATCCCATGGGGAATGCTCAGCATATGGTCTATTGACTACATTTCAACAAAATGGGGGATCCCAACTGGAACAGCCTCCCTAATCATCGCTGCGGCAACTGCCTCAATAGCATTGGGACACATCATAGGGGGTACTCTGAGCGACCGCTTAGTAAGTAGGGGCGACACAAGTGGCAGGGCAAAGATCTCAACGATCGGTGTCGCGGTGGGATACATAGCTATGCTACTAATGTTGATTTACCCGTACCCCTACGGGGACACTTCTATCTCTGCCCTCTTCCTCCCAGCGCTACTGGCTGTTGGAGGAATGATGTTCACTACTTTCGCATATCCAAACATAAACTCGGTTCTAAGCGATGTGATAATTCCCGAGCACCGTGGAACAATTTTTGCTTTTTACAGCGTCCTCAACAATCTTGGCTGGACACTGGGACCAACTGTCTACACTTTGCTTCTCTCGGCCTTCGCAAACACGATGGGACAAATCCAAGCGATGACAGGTGCCGCCGTCCTAATTGTGTCTCTCTGGCTAATAGCACTTCTTTGCTGGATTGGCATCTATAGAAGCTATCCAAAAGAAAAGCTCTAGAAAGGGACAAAATTATATCCGTTTTTTCTTTATTATCTGTTCGGCTATTTCCTGTGGGGTCAGTTTCTTTACTCCGAGCATGTTTGCCAGTCTCTGTAGTTGCGTTGGAATAAAGCCCTTCTCTTCGAGGAAAGATATGTCGGTCAAAACCTCTTCTGTAGATCCATCCCTTATAATTTTTCCCTTCTCAAAGACAATTATCCTCTTAGCAAACATTCCCAAGAGATCCAAGTCATGCGTGATGACAACGACAGATTTTCCGTTGCGGTGTAGGTTTTCAAGAACTCTGAATAACTGTAGGCATCTCCCATAGTCTAGCCCAGTTGTTGGCTCGTCAAGGATTAAGACGTCTGGCTCCATTACAAGGACGCTTGCTATAGCAAGCCTATGTTTTTCTCCAAAGCTGAGAGCATGCGGCGGAAAGTTCAGTGGCTTGATCAAGTCTACGCTTTCCAGAACTCTCCCCACGGCGTCTTTGATCCTGATTTCTGGGTATCCTAGGTTCCTCAGGGCGAATCCGACTTCGTCGAGGATTGTAGACGAGAATATCATGAGTTCAGGGTTCTGATGGACAAATCCAACTTTACGCGCGAGGTCAGACACGGGCGTCGTTTTCGTGTCCATCCCGTCTACGAGGACTCTGCCTGATATAGGCTTAAGTAGCCCTACAGCTAGTTTTGCAAATGTTGTCTTCCCAGCCCCGCTGTGGCCGATTACACCTATAAATTCGCCACGGCCAATCTCTACGCTGAGGTCTTTTATCTCGAATCCCTTGTCCCCGTAGTTAAATGATACCTTGTCGAAAACTATCATTTAGACCCCACCCCCAGCTTCCAGCTATCCTCCAACTTTACTGGTATAGGGACATCGATACCCTTTTTCCTTAACTCGTACGCTACCTCGGCTATGCCTGGAGGCCTAACGCCGTACCTCTGGATATCCTCTACCCTAGAGAAAATTTCTTCCGGCTTCCCTTCAAGAAGTATTGTGCCCCTACCCATAACTGCAACCCTGTCCGCCGCCTCGACTGCCCATTCCACTCTGTGCTCGGCAACTAGAATTGTCAAGCCCTCTTTCTTTAACTGGTTGATGGCTTCCAAAACGAGTCGGGTGCCTCTGTGATCTAGCATTGATGTCGGCTCGTCCAGGAGCAAGACCTTTGGCTTTATTGTTAAGACGCTCGCTATGGCTATTAGTTGTTTCTCGCCTCCAGAGAGAGACTGGGGATCCTTGTCCAGCAAGTCGTAAAGGTTCAACACATGGGTAACCCAGTCTATACGTTTCTGGATCTCTTCCCGCGATAGACCAAGGTTCTCGGGACCCATTGCAAGCTCTTCGAGGACAGACCTTGTAATAACCTGCATTTCGGGGTTCTGGTAGACCAGCCCGACCACGCCTACAAGCTGTTTATAGCCAGCCCTCACAACGTCTACTCCCTCAACTGTCACTTCGCCCTCAACTGTTCCAGGAATCAACGATGGAACTAGCCCAGCAAGAATCCTGAAGAGTGTGGTCTTCCCACAGCCGCTCGGCCCCATAATTACGACCATCTCTCCCTTATTGACTTGGAGGTCTACGGCCCTCACAGTCCACGTGTCCGAGCCAATATACTTGGCGCTTAGGTTCTTAACAACTACAGAAGGCCCCATAAAAGTATCACCCCATAGAATATTATTGAGAACAATAAAAACAAAGTATCCCTCTTGACCCATTTTGGCTCTAAGAGGTAGGTCCTCTTCTTAGAATAACCGACATACCTGGATGCGAGAACCATGCTCAAGTCCCAGACATCGCTTAATAGCCTCGAAATAACTGGGACAATTATTGGAATATACTTTCTAAGTCTCTCAGGAATGCTTCCCTTATCGAGTGCCAGACCTCTGAGTCTTTGCACATCTATGACGTCCCTTGTAGCCTTCACCATTGTCGGCAGAAGGCTTACCGCTATGACAAAGGCTGTGGAAAGCTTAGGTGGCACCCTGAATTTCTCTAGCGTCCATGAAACATGGTAAGGCTTTGTAGTCACAAAGAACGTTATAAACGCGAAGACTGGACTCATTATCAGGAAGAACTTCCCGCTGGCAACTAGGAGCCCTACGTCTGTCACTTTGATTATCCACAGGTCTAGAACCATGTTTCCCTGGTTGCTGTACATCCCAGCCCACACCAGTGTAGTTATCAAGAGGAAGATAAGCGAGTTAAAGATCAGTATCGCCGCTAGTCCCGCCCCTATACCAGACAGTATTAGAGCTACTATAGTAGAGACAAATATTGGGAAGCTCTTGAAACCATTAAACTGCGTAACAATGGAGGCGGCAAGGACTAGTAACGCCCAGACGAGTTTTGCACGTGGGTCTAGGGAGTGGAAGAAGGACCTACGCTCGATATAGAGCCCGCTCAACAAGTGGAGGACACCTCATTTTATGGAGATAGAAAAACAAATTATAGTTTTAAAGTTTTATTTTGACAAAGTCGAAGCCTGTGGCTGTACCCTGTCTTTCCAGTACAAGCCGCGGGACTTCACGATTGGGAACAAGATGACACCGAGAATTGGTGACAGAACCGCGTTTACAGTAATGTTGTTTATAAGGATCGACGTTGCAATAATAGCCCAAATAACGAACAGTGGTAGACCAACGACGTTTTGCATTATGTCTAGCCACCAGCAAATGTAGAGCGCACTGACAAATGCCTGTACAATGACGCCCCAGATGTAGAACTCGCCAATGGATGAAGCATTAGAGAAACTGTGATCCCTGACAAACTTGTAGGGTATGTAGGCTATCAGGAAGTTTCCAATGAAGCCTCCTATTGAGCCGACACCGAAGTAGCCCGCAAGTATGTCTGCGAGGAGATTACCTATTGCCACTCCTACAGCTCCTGGAATCCCAAAAAACATTCCGAATAGTGGAGCCAGAGAGTTTGCAGGTCTTAGCCAGGTAAAGCCTGGCACAATTGTTATGGGAGCCGTAGCCGCCAGAAGTCCTCCATATACAGCCGCGCTCAGTGCTACAAGAGCTATGTCAATAACGCTCCAGTCTCCAATCCCCATCCTGTTCTTTGCAAGACCTTTTGACGTAATAGTGTAACCTGCAATTTCTAACAAGAAGATAATGGTACCAAGGATCCAAATGATGGCGCCAATAGCGAAGACAATGCTATGTGCAGACATGAAGAACTGGGATATTGGGAAAATGCTCCATGGATCCTTTGGATTTGTCTGGAGGGCCTGCCAGAAGCCGTAGAATATTGCTATGACGATTAATAGCCCTATTGCTATTGAAAGGTAGTATAGGATTTTTGTGGTGTTCACAATATGTAAAAATATGAGAAAAATATAAATCTTTTCTGTTGAAAACTGAAATAAAATTTAAAAAGGCCAGGCATAAAAATGTTTTAAAACTTACTGTTGGAGTCCCTCCACGCTTAAAATTTCAAGAGAGAAATCCCACTCGTTATAGTAGAGGTTTTTCTCTGTTGTTTCGACTTCTCCTCTCTGACTATCAACGGGGTCGGATCTGAGGTGTTTCTTAGGAGGGTCGAACTGTGTATACACCTCGATATTAGAGGCAAGCCTGTAGCCCTCGATGGAGCCTAGATAGAACTGGTTTCTCCACTCTCCTCCCTTTCTCTTGTTCCCAAAACTTGGGTCAGCGTAGAGCCAGCCATATGGCTCAAGATAGAATTGTGCCCAGTCATGCATCCCTGGCGAAAGAGGATTCATGTACCACCCGGACTCCCATCTGGCCGGTATGCCAGCTAGCCTGCAAAGTGTGATAAAGAGTAGCGCTTGCATCCCACAGTCTCCCCGTTTCTCGCTAGCTACATATTCTGGGATATTGTCGTACAGAAGGTAGTCTTTGGCATAAGTGTATCTAACATTCCACGTCACCCATTCCCATATCCTCTTAACCTTTTCGTAGGGGGTAGACGCTCCCCGTGTAATTTCCTCGGCGAGCTTCCTCAAAGGCTCTGTGAAGGCAATGTGTGGGGGTCTCTCAGAGGTATATTCCCTATACACCTCTGACTCCGTGTCGATATATGCCTCTTTGGGGTCTATCACCACGTGGAAGCCCCTTGAGACAAAAGTATATTCGATCCAGACCTCTCTTTCTTCTCCTTCAAGCTCGAAATATACAGTCCGCTGAGGATGATCCGGTGGAGCAATATACTTTGGCTTCTTGCTTGCGTCTAGAATTCTTACATTAATGTTTGTGGTCTCATCCCGTGGCAAAGGAATCCATACCCTGACGACTTCGCCGTATTGGTGGGCAGGGTTTCTGAGAGATATAGACGCTTTGACGTGATATTTCAACGGTAGCACAAAGCCTCCTCCCTTCTCTTTAGCGGCCTTAAGTACTCTTTCTGCCCTCCACTTCAATACTACCTCTCCTGCATCGCTTCGCTCATCATTTTTTGCTCTTTTTCTTTGCTTAAGGTCGCCACAAAGCCAATACGTGTTTGCCTTGAACCTCCTGTGGATCCTCAGAGACCCCTCGAGAATAATGGAGTCGATGCACCCCCTCTTTATAAGTTCATGGAATTCTTCTTCCCTTAAATCCCATATGTCTTTCCTCAG
>Ga0272449_1000308_pt1 | contig 59462 bp, 51 predicted proteins | sample YNPCB0241_FD_198679 | JGI IMG/M metagenome (GOLD analysis project Ga0272449, IMG submission 198679) | Hot spring sediment microbial communities from Yellowstone National Park, WY, United States - YNP-CB-024-1 | ecosystem: Environmental > Aquatic > Thermal springs > Hot (42-90C) > Sediment...
ACAATTGTTGTGTTGCTCCTTGGTGGGGGTGCAGCTATGGTGCCTACAAAACTAACGGACCCGTTTAAGACATTGACAGCAGCTATTGCAAGTGAAATGCCGGAAGCTGCTAAATTTTCAATTCATTACAGCGCGTTATTCTTTGCAGGCTTGGTACTTGTAATCTTCTCAACGATATTTGAACTCACATCGGTTATGTTGTTAAGGAGGAGCCGAAGATGAAAAAAGTAGATAAATCACGTATCGCTGAAAACAGAAAGACAAGGCTTGCCCTACGAATTCTTACGTACATTATTTCCTCACTTATCGTTGCTCTTTTCATACTTGCGTTTGTGCCGGGGTTGAAATATTGGTCGTGGGAGTTTTTCACTCAATTCCCAAAGGAACGTATGACCGGTGGGGGTATATTTCCAGCCATTCTTGGTTCAATCTTACTAACAGTAACATCACTTGCGATAGCGATTCCACTTGGTGTACTGTTGGGAATTGTGCTTTCGGAATATAATTTGACTTATATAAAGTTCGCAGTTACTATTTTGAGTGGTATACCTTCTGTTGTCTATGGACTTTTTGGATTGGGGTTGTTCTGTATCACAATGAACATGAGAACTTCCATTTTAGCAGGTGCCTTAACACTATCTTTGATGGTCTTGCCGGTTATATCATCATCAGTTTACGAAGTGATGCAAGCAATTCCAAGAGAACTTAGAGAAGCTGCATATGCTTTGGGTGCTCGAAAGAGCGAAGTAATATTTGAAATGTTAGTCCCTTCAGTTAGAAACACCATCCTTACCGTTTCATTTGTCAGCGCTGGCCGTGTGATTGGTGAAACAGCACCGCTTATTCTTACCGCTGCTGTTTTCTATGCAACACAATTACCGAAAAGTCTTCTTTCTCCAGTAATGACGATGCCAACTCACATATATTTCTTGACCGCTGCATATGGAAGTAGTGCTCGATGGATGGCTGAAGGAACAGCTTCTGTTCTTATACTATTTATAATTCTTGTCTACACAATAGCATTTATGTTCAGGAGGGAAAAGAAATGACGGATACAGTAATTGAAATTAGGAATTTTAACGCTTATTATGGTGAGAAAATCGCTGTTAAAGATGCGAATTTGAAAATACAAAAGAACAAAATTACAGCAATAATGGGACCATCTGGTTGCGGTAAATCAACGTTGCTCAGAAGCATCAACAGGATAAATGACTTGATACCAGAGTTCAAAGTGCAAGGTGAGATACTATTTCACGATAAAAACATATACGACCCAGATGTTGATGTATACACGCTCAGAAGAAGAATAGGGATGGTTTTCCAAAAACCAACGCCTTTTCCAATGTCTATCTTTGAGAACATTGCCTACGGCTTGAAATTGATAGGTGTAACCGATAAAAAGGAACTCAAAGAAAGGGTGCGTAATGCACTTGAGATGGCGGCTTTGTGGGATGAAGTTAAAGATGACCTTGAGAAAAGCGCTTTAAAACTGTCTGGTGGACAACAACAGAGACTTTGTATAGCGAGAACTATAGCAATAGAACCAGAAGTGATATTGTTTGATGAACCCACAAGTGCACTTGACCCGGTTGCTACGCAGAAAATAGAGGCTTTAATTGAAGAGCTTGCCGAGAAATTCACTATAGTCATTGTTACACATAATATAGGTCAGGCGTCGAGGATTTCAGATTACGTTGTCTTCATGTATCGTGGAGAGATAATTGAACAAAACGAAACTTCAAAGTTGTTAACCAATCCACAAAATGAAATCACTCAGCAGTTCCTTAGTGGTAAAATAGGATAAACAGGATAATGATAGATAATTATCAGGGGAGGAATACAGATGGTAGACGAAAGGCATCACTTTGAAAAGGAGTTTTCTATGCTTAGAGCTGAGCTTTCTAAGATGGTTTCGTTAGTCACAGATTCGATAGAAATGGCCTCTGTGGCATTCGAGAATATGGACCGCTCAATCGCAAGAAAGATTTTAGAACTTGACGATGATATTGACGAGCTCAACAGAGAGATTGAAAACCTTGTCATAGATATAATAGCAAGGTTTACACCTCTCGGAAAGGATTTGAGATATACAATCGCTGCAATGAAACTTGCTAACAATCTTGAAAGAATAGGGGACCATGCATGCAACTTCGCAGAGAAAACATTATGGATTTCGGACAACATGCCTGAATTTAAGCCTTCAGCCTTGGTAAAGCAAATGTTCGGAGAAGTTATCAATATGCTTCAGAAGACGGTTTTGGCGTTCTCGAGAAGGGATGTTGAACTTGCCATAGAAACGTGGCGTATGGATGACGTTATTGACGATTTGGACAGAAAGGTTACAAACGATGTTGAAGGGTTCGAACCTCACACTTTGGTTTTGAACGTGCTTTTTGCAAGGGACTTAGAACGTGTTGCTGACCATTTGACTAACATATGTGAGGAGATAGTATTTATAGAAACAGGAAAGGAGCTAAAAAGCCTGCTATGAGGGTACTTGTTGTTGAGGATGAAAGGTTGCTTGCGGAAAATATAAGCAGGATGCTCAAAAACGAAGGGTTTGAGGTTGAAATCGCATACAGTATCTCTGATATGTACAAAAAAATTGAGGTGTTCGAACCAGAACTAATTGTGCTCGATTTAATGCTACCTGATGGCAATGCGTTGAACGAAATCCAAGAGCTCAAGACTGAACTCCCAGAAGTTGGAATTATCATTATTTCCGCAAAGAACACCGATTTGGATAAGATAATAGGTATTGAACTTGGTGCGGATGACTACGTAGGTAAACCCTTCAACACGAGAGAACTTGTTGCCCGCGTGAAGGCGTTTTTTAGAAGAACAAAGGGATTAAAAGAGGTCATCCGTTACGGGAAACTTGAGATATATCCAGAAGATTACACAGTTTTCTACGATGGTAAGAAAATAGAACTAACATCAAAGGAATTTGAAATTTTAAGACTCCTTGCTCAGCGTCCAGATAGGGTATTCTCCAGAGAGCAGATTTTGGAGGAGTTGTGGAAGGACGATTTCGAAGTCTACGATAGAGTAATTGATGTTCATATAAACAGCCTGAGAAAGAAACTCGGGAAGAACTGGATAGTAACTGTCCGTGGAGTTGGATACAAATTCTCAAAGAAAGGGGACACGGCCCTTGAATCAGATGAATCCGACAGAGAATAAATTATCACACGCTGAATTAGCGACAAAGCTTCTGGACCATGTTCAGGAAGCGGTTTTTGTTTTAACCGGGTCAAAAATTACGTATGCGAACAAAAGAGCAAAAGAGTTTTTTGGAGAATGCGAAGGTTTGGATTTGTTTGAGCTTCTAATCTTAGAAAAAGGAACCTTGATTGTTGATGCGATACATTCGGACAATTTTGGAAACACCCTGGAATTTGAGGATAGGGTTTTTTCTAGTAAAAAAGGTGGATGGGTCTATTTTCACATTACATATGTAAAAGAACTCTCCACCTTAATTCTTCGTGATATTACTCAAGAAAGAATTCTACAAGAAGCTAAGGACAATATGTCTGTTTTGATAGCCCACGAGCTCAAAAACCCGCTCGGAGTTTTGCTAAGCACGGTATCTGAGATGATTGAGGACGAAGATGATGAGGAGAGATTAAAAAAGTTACTCACAATTGAGAGGCAAGCACTCAGGCTTAAAAGAATCGTCGAACAGGTTGAGTATATAACCAGGGCACAACTTGGACTTTACACACCTAAGCCTGTTCCAATTAATGTAAGAAGGTTAGTAGATACCGTTTTAGATGATGTAAAAGAGCTCGCCCAAACAAAATCAATAAAGATTGAAAAGCATATAGATGTTGAAAAATTGGTGGCTGATGAGTTTATAATTAGAACTATATTGAAAAATCTTGTCTCCAACGCGGTTAAGTATTCTTTCGAAAATTCAAAGGTTATTATCAAAATTACTGAAGATTACATTTCTATCCGAGACTTTGGTGTTGGGATTCCAGAAGAAGAAATTCCAAAGATATTTAACAGATTTTACCGCACATCAACGGGTGTCAAAATGGCTTCGGGCTCGGGTCTTGGACTTGCCGTGGTTAAACACCTAGCAAATATTGCGAATTACAGAATTGAAGTCAAATCTCAACACATGATTGGAACTGAATTTATTGTATATCTCCGTTCAGAATAGTGTTTTTATGCTAAAAAAATAAACCAGAGAAAAAATCTCTCTGGCTTTTTGTTTTGAAGCGTTTAGAAAGGTTGATGAAGATATTAGCAAGTTTAAAACTCAATAAACAATAAAAAGCCACCGCGAAGGTGGCTTTTTTGAATCAGTTTAACGCTTTAGTTATTTTCTTCCTTCGGTTCTTCGACAATAGCTGTCAACTTCCTTGGAACTTTCTTGATTATGTAGAATTCCAGCTCGTCCCCTTCTTTTATATCATCAAAATTCTGGAACTTTATACCACATTCCTGTGGAGCACTAATTTTGTTAACATCTTGTTGGTAATGTTTTAAGCTTTCTATTTTACCTTCGAAGACCAACGAGCCATTTCTGTATATCCTAACAAATCCGCTCTTGTCCACATATCCATCGTAAACTTGGACTCCTGCAACGTTTCCATATTTGTGTATCTTAAAGACCTTTTTAATCTCACCTGTTCCTGTCTTTTCTTCAACTTCTTCAGGCTCAAGCATACCTTCAAGAGCTGCTTTTAAGTCTTCGAGAAGTTTGTAGATGATTGTGTATGTTTTTATTTGAACGCCTTCTGATTCTGCTAATTTCGAAGATTGTGAATCGGCTTTTACTCTAAAACCAAGTATGATAGCTTCCGAAGCTGATGCAAGCATGACATCACTTGTGTTTATTGCACCTACTGCAGCGTGGACGATGTCTATATCAATTTCGTTTGTTCTAAGCTTCGCTATAGCATTTTGCAAAGCCTGGAGGGAGCCAACCGTATCTGCTTTCAAAATAAGTTTCAGTTCCTTCTTTTCGCCTTCTTGCATCTTTTTCAAAATCTCTTCGAGTTTTATTTGTCTTTTCTTTCTCAACTCGCGTGCTTCGATTTCTCTTACCTTTTCTACAATTTCTTCAGCTTTTTCTTTCGATTCAACAACGTAAATGATACTGTGCGGGTCTGGAAGTTCTTCGAAACCAACTATCATAACAGGAGTCGATGGTTCAGCTTGGTTTATACGTTTTCCTTTGTCATCTATGAGCGCTTTTACTTTTCCGTAAACCTTTCCAGCTACTACGTAGTCTCCTACTTTGAGTATACCATCTTTTACTATCGCATTTGCCACAGGTCCGTATCCCTTATCAAGGCGTGTTTCAATCGTTACAGCCCTTACAGGTTTATCAGGTATACATCTTATGTCTTGCATTTCAGCAACCAGGAGAATCATTTCAAGCAACGTATCAACATTCGTTCCGTTTCGTGCAGATATGGGGACAACGATTGTGTCTCCACCCCATTCTTCTGGTATGAGGTTCAATTTTGTTACCAAATCTTGTTTTGTGAGTTCAACATTTGCGTTTGGTTTATCTATCTTATTGATAGCTACAATAATCGGCACATTTGCAGATTTTGCATGGTTGTAAGCTTCTATCGTTTGGGGCATAACACCGTCATCTGCAGCGACTACGAGAACAACGATATCCGTTGCTTGAGCTCCTCTGGCTCGCATTTCTGTAAAGACTTCGTGTCCGGGAGTGTCGATGAATGTAATCTTCTTGCCATTGACCACAACTTGGTAAGCACCAATACTTTGTGTAATTCCACCCTCTTCTTTTTCTGCTATTCTTGTCTTCCTTATATAGTCCAAAAGTGTGGTCTTACCATGGTCAACGTGACCCATCACAGTTACAACAGGGGGCCTTGGAACTAACTTTTCTTTATCTTGGTAAAGTATCTCAAACTGCCTCTTCAATTCATCGAGTGGGTTTTCCAGTTTAACTTCTTCTTTTCCTTGCTCTTCTTCAAATGTGAGGCGAACATCGTACATCTTTGCAATTTTCTTTGCAAGCGATACAGAGATTGGTTGGCCAGGTCTGAGAACCTCACCTTTCATGAAGAAATCTTGGATAATTCTATTTTGCGGAACTTTTATCTTTTCCGCAAATTTGTCCAATTTTAGGTCTTCTTCTGTAATATGAACGGGAGGCTTTTTCGCCTCTACTTTTTCCTTTGTTGGTTCCTTTGATTTAGTTAATGTTACATCTTCCTCCTCGTCGAGCGTTTCCTTGTAGATTTCGAGGAGGATATTCACAGTCTCTTCATCGATAAAACTCATGTGGCTCTTTACTTCAATACCAAGCTCCTCTAATTCGTGGAGCAATTCTTTTGTATCCATGTCGAGTTGTTTTGCAAGTTCGTATACCCTTAGTCTTGCCAAAAAATCCACCTCCCGTTTAACTCAAACTATATTATAACACACATTCTTTGGATTGTTCAATTCGTTTAACCAATTGAAAAAATCGTGTATTGAATCTTCAACTTTTCTGGGCGCGTATGGTATTGTAGATGAGATTTTCTCCTTTGAGAATGTGTAATTCAAACGCAATGTATGGAGTGCATAAGGAACAAATTCAGTTGGTATTGAAAAGAGCAAATTAGCAATCAATGAAATTGCGCTGAGTATATCTCCAGAAGTGTCATCTAGTACCTTGAACGAATTAAGACCACATAGTTGCGGGAGTTTTGCAAAATCAATGTCGTTACCAGAGACTATGAAACGTTGCTTTGAAATTTTGCTGTAGCTATTTGATATAAGCACGCTGTATAGTTTAACAATGGCATCGGCAACGTCTCGCACATCGACGAAGTCAAATTTACCATTTACCGTATAACGCAATTTTCCAGTTTTATATTTCAACAGTACTCTTGAGAAATATGATAATTTGTAATCGTAAGGTCCAAATATGCCTGTTGGAAAGATGATAAAACCATCAAGACCTTCAGAAAATGCCTTTTCAACTTCTTTGGTGGCTATAGCCTTTGATTTTGCATAGTCCCCAACAACACGGTTTTCATCCACTGGTGTTTCTTCGGTTATTAAACTACCTTTTTCAACTTCAGCAAACGCGTGAACACTGCTTACGTAAATCAACGGTATTTTCTTTTTCTTCGCAAGGTCTATAACATTTTTCGTTCCTCCAACGTTTACCGAATAGACCAGTTTCTTTTTGGCTGGGGTAATCGCTATAACTGAAGCGAGATGGAATATTGCATCAACATTTTCAAGTGCGTGTGAAAAATCTGAGCGCACGTCTGAATAGAAAACCTCCACTGGAACAAGTTGAAGTGGAGATAGAGTGTCACCGGGTTGAATCAAAACCCTAACCTTTTCACCTTTTTGGAGAAATTTCTTTACCAACACGTTTCCTAAATGACCGGTTGCGCCTGTGATTAAGACCATATTTTATCACCTCTATCAATCATTTTGTATTCATTGAGCATTCTTGAGAATCTTACCATAACATCAAAGCCGAGTTGAAGGTTGGAAAGTTCTTCTTTCGAAAGTAAGGATAGAATCTTGTTAAAAATATCTTCAAACGCTTTCAATAACTTTTTGTAAAGACTTTCTCCTTCATCAGATAGGACAATGTAAAAATGCCTTCTGTCTTCTTCAGATTGAATAGTTTTTATCAACCCTTTTTTAATGAGCGATTTTGTGGCAATGCTAACTGCGGCTTTTGAAATATTCAGTTGCTTTGATAATGTTCCATTGGAGACTTTATCAGACGTTGCGGAGAATAAAAACACATAAAGCTCGGTTGTGCTCATACCTTCTAACTCAGGTATCTCGGGTATGAGATTTACCATTCCAGTTACGATTTCAACGATATTTCTTAGGATGCTTTCTGAATTAAGAGAGTTATCTTCAAAATGTTTAAACTCCACTATCCCTCACCTCCTTGGTTACCTTGTAATCTATTGCCCATATATTTAGACCGTTTATTTTTTAAATCGTTTAATTTTTTAACTATTTTTTCACAAATGCATGCGTTACTATCGTTGGTTAGTCTATTCTTAGAATGAAAATATGTGATAGATTTGTTTAGATTGCAAAAGTTTTGGTATGCTCGTTTTATCTTTCGAATCTTTGAGTATGCAATGTTTATAATTTCACAAAAAGAGTACTAAAATTGATATGCTTCATAGAAACCTAACTTTGCGACCTTAAGTATTTCAGAGGGGAGGGCTTTTTGATGTCGACCAAGGGAAGGTGGCAGTGGTCGGAGGTAAACAAGACAAATTTTTCTAAGATTAGGTCAACCATTGAAGCTGCGTTTTACGGTAACAACGTAGAGCTTTTAACATCGCGACGAGAGGCATACAAGAAAGCTATGAAATCGCCGGGGACCATAGTCACCGATTTGCCTGTCTACAAACCAGAATTGTTGAACTTAGATGAAGGAACTCGTATTCTTTTGTTCAACGATGGTGCAACCGTAGGTAGGTTTGCTGGTGCGAGGAAAATTATAGGGATGCCAGGGGTTAACGAGGATGCACTTGCAGAAGTACTCAGAGAAGCAGTTTATGGAACACGTTACAGAAAGATGTATCATGCTATTAGTTACACAGGATTACATGAAGACTTTATGGTTAAAAACCACATACTTATACCCGAAGGTTTCGAGAATACGGTGTATAACTGGCTTTTGAATTTCCAAGACCTAACGCCAGAGTACGCTGCTATGTATGAAAGGTCTAAATTTTTAAATGAACCGGATATTTATATCTTCACAGACCCTGATTGGTCCCACCCTGATTTTCCCGGTGGACTTGCTCTCTTTGACCCAAAAAACAACTGCGCCGCGCTTCTAGGACTAAGGTATTTTGGTGAGTTTAAGAAGGGTACGCTTACACTTGGGTGGTCTGTTGGGAATAGACAAGGTTACGTTGCTTGCCATGGAGGTTTGAAAAAATATGAGTTCGATGGGAAAAAATACGTTGCAGCATTCTTCGGATTGTCAGGTTCAGGGAAATCCACACTAACGCACGCCAAACACAATGGAAAATACAAAATCACGATTGTTCACGATGATGCATTGGTGATAAATCTTGAAGACCTTTCATCAATAGCATTGGAACCTTCGTATTTCGATAAAACTTCTGATTATCCGTTAACAAGTGACGATAACAAATATTTACTGACAATCCAAAATTGTGGTGCAACAGTTGACGAGCAAGGAAGAATTGTACCAGTTATGGAAGACATCAGAAATGGCAATGGAAGAGCGATAAAATCAAAGCTTTGGTCACCCAACAGGGTTGACAAGATAGAAGAACCTGTTAACGCCGTTTTCTGGATAATGAAAGACCCAGTGCTCCCACCAATTGTAAAGATAGAAGACCCCGTTCTTGCTTCAACGATGGGGGCAACTCTTGCAACCAAAAGAACATCCGCTGAAAAACTACTTCCAGGTGTTGACCCTGAAGCACTTGTCTTTGAACCCTATGCCAACCCGTTTAGGACTTATCCACTTTCTGAAGACTATGAAAAGTTCAAGGTACTTTTTGAAAAAGGTGTAGAATGCTATATAATCAACACGGGATTTTATTTGAATAAAAAGGTTCCAAAGGAGCTGACTTTAGAAATTTTAGAACTCATAGTCGAGCGAAAAGCTAACTTTGTTGACTGGTTCGGTGGCTTGAAAATATTAGAGATACCAGGCTTTGAGGTAAGAACTTCCGATTACGAATACAGAGAATTACTAAAAATTTCGTTCGAAAAAAGATTGGAATTTTTGAAGAACAAAGATGTCGAAAACCAAGGTTACGACAAGCTCCCAGAGGAGTGCAAGCTTTCTATCCAAAGCTTGATTGCTTATCTATAGAGTATCAAGGTATCAAGTAACGAAGGGTAAGTATGGCAATCTTTTATTTACCGAAGCGTAACGTTATTGAAATTGATAATGTTTAGACTTAGTATAAAATAGGAATTGATATAAATGATTTTGAAGAAGAAAACTTTCCGGATATTGAGAAAGTGAAGAAGTGAAAAGGTATTATAAAAAAGTTTGCCAAGGAGGTGTTTTTATGGGTTTTCCACTTATAGGTGATAAGGTTCCAGAATTTACGGCAAAAACTACGCATGGTGTGATAAACTTCCCGAAAGACTACGAGGGTAAGTGGGTTGTGCTTTTCAGTCATCCAGCGGACTTTACACCAGTTTGTACAACGGAATTCGTAGCATTCCAGAAAAGGTATGAAGAGTTCAAGAAACTCAACACGGAGCTTATAGGATTGAGCATTGACCAGGTTTTCTCACACATTAAGTGGGTGCAGTGGATAAAGGAGAAACTCGGTATTGAAATTCAGTTTCCGGTAATTGCAGATGACAGAGGTCAGATTGCTGAACTCTTCGGTATGATTCATCCTGGGAAGGGCACGAACACAGTTAGAGCTGTCTTCATAATCGACCCGAAGGGTATTCTGAGGGCTATGCTTTACTACCCACAGGAGCTTGGAAGAAACATGGACGAGATTTTGAGAATGGTTAAGGGATTGCAGGTGAACGATGAACATGGTGTTGCGCTTCCAGCAAATTGGCCAAATAACGAATTGGTAGGTGACGAGGTTATTATCCCACCCGCAACTGATTGTCAAACAGCCGCGAAAAGACCTCAAGAATACGACTGTTACGATTGGTGGTTCTGCCACAAGAAACTTAAGTAATCAACTAAATACAAAAAAGAAGCGGGGATGTGACCTCCCCGCTTCTTTTTTACTCTCGTTTTTTGTCTAACCCTTTACACTTTTACACTTTTTTGGTTTTCCAAATATCTCTTACGTATTCTTCGATAGTTCTATCGCTTGAAAATTTCCCACTTCTTGCTATGTTAAGCAGCGATTTTTTGTTCCATTCTACCTTGTTTAAAAATAGTTCTTCGACCTTTTTGTGTGTTTGTTCGTATGCTTCGAAGTCTGCTAATACAAAGTATTGGTCTGGCATAGGTGCAAACTTACCGTAAAGCAGGTTTTCATATATATCTACAAAAAGTTCTGGATTGTCTTTGTTGAAGTAACCATTTCTAATCATATCAAGAACTCTTCGTATTTTTTCGTTTTCCAAATATATACCAAAGGGGTTGTAGATACCTTTTCTTCTTGCTTCTTCTATCTCTTCCGCTTTCAGACCAAAGATAAATATGTTTTCCGCCCCAACTTCTTCAAGCATCTCCACATTAGCACCATCAAGGGTTCCTACGGTCAGTGCGCCGTTTAACATGAATTTCATATTTCCGGTTCCTGATGCTTCAAAGCCAGCTGTTGATATCTGCTCGCTTACATTAGCAGCTGGGATTATTATTTGTGCGGCAGAGACATTGTAATTTGGTATGAATACTACTTTTAATTGTTTGCTAACAACAGGGTCATTGTTCACAACGTCTGCAACGCTGTTGATAAGTTTGATTATCAACTTCGCCATCCTGTATCCTGGTGCAGCTTTACCTGCAAAGATAAACGTTCTCGGAACTTTCAAGTGTTTCCCTTCTTTGATTTCGTTGTAAAGATGTATTATATGCAGTATGTTCAAGAGTTGTCGTTTGTATTCGTGAATTCTTTTTACTTGAATATCAAAAAGCGAGGCTGGATCCAATGTAACACTGAGTTTGTCTTGCACGTATTTTGCAAGTCTTTCTTTATTCCACATCTTTGCTTGGTCAAGTTTTTCTAAGAACTCAGAATCATCAAGAAAAGCTTCAAGCTTTCTAAGTTCATACAAGTCCACAATCCATTTATCGCCTATTGATTCGGTTATGAGTTTTGCTAGGGGTGGATTACATTCAAGCAACCATCTTCTCTGTGTTACACCATTTGTCTTGTTGTTGAATTTTTCCGGATACATCTCGTAGAAATCTTTTAGCACAGTTCTTTTAAGTATTTCTGTATGCAGTTCTGAAACACCATTTATGGAGAATGAGGCAATTGAGCAAAGATTAGCCATTCTGACTTTCTTTATGTTCCCCTCTTCGAAAACAGACATATTAATTATTTTCTGCAAATCTCCATTGAATTTTTCACTGACATCCTTCAAAAACCTTGCGTTGATTTCCTCAATAATCTGATAATGCCTTGGCAACATATTTTGGAGTAACGGAGCTTCCCATTTTTCCAGAGCTTCGGGCATTACGGTGTGGTTTGTGTATGCTATTGTGTTCTTGACTATTTCCCAAGCTTCTTCCCAGCCGTATCCTTCTTCATCAAGGAGTATACGCATCAATTCTGGAATAGCTAATGTCGGGTGCGTGTCGTTGAGTTGGATAACCTCTGACTGTGAAAGGTTGCTCAAATCGTTACCAAACCTTCGTTTATGCCTTCTAATGATGTCTTGTATGGCTGCGCTTACAAAGAAGTATTCTTGTTTCAATCTTAGCTCCCTACCTTGGAAGAATGCATCATTTGGGTACAATACTTTTGATAACGTTTCAGCAAGATTTTTCTCATACAAGGCTTTTTCGTAGTTACCCTTTTCAAATTCTGCGAAATTAAATTCATTTATCGCTCTTGGTTGCCATAGCCTGAGTACAGAAACGATATCACTGTTGTAGCCTGTTATGTATATATCGTAAGGAACAGCTAAAACATCGTATGTGTCGACCCATCTGAATTTCAGATGTCCTTTCTCATCTATGTAGCTTTCGCTTCTTCCAAAGAATTTTACGGTCACCGCTTCTTCTGGTTTAGGAAATTCCCAAGGATAACCGTTCTTTTGCCAGTCATCTGGTAATTCTTTTTGGAATCCGTTTTCGATTTCTTGTTTGAATAATCCGTACTGATATCTTATTGTGTAACCAAAAGAAAGATAACCAAGTGTTGCTAACGAATCGAGAAAACACGCTGCAAGTCTACCAAGTCCTCCGTTACCAAGAGCTGCGTCTTCTTCGAGTATGGCAATTTCGTCGAGCGAAAGACCATATGAAGCAAGCAATTCTTTTACCTCATCTTCAACTTGCAAGTTGAGTATGTTGTTGTACAAAAGCCTTCCAATGAGGAACTCCATCGAAAGGTAATTTACAATTCGCAGGTCTTTTCTGTTTAGTATTACTTCTTCAGTATTCAACCACTTTTCCGCTACTAAATCCCTAATAGAGTAGGATATGGCTAAGAATTTTTGAAGAAGTGTGGAATGTTCTTTGTGTTCTGCAAGTGTATGATTGAGATGGTATTCAAACTGTTTGGGAATTTCTAAGAACTTGCCATTTATATGTTTAGACTTCGCTGTTCTTGGCACAGTTTTGCACCCCTCTTCAGTAACGTTCTTTATTTTCCCCGCTTTCTCTAAAGCTTTTTTGAACCGGTTCCAATTCAGGTTCTAAAAAAAGCGAAAGACCAGGATAAAGTTTACACCAAAAACTTGAAAAAGTCAAATTAAGACCATAAATAACCGAATACTTGATGATATTTCGCTTTACGTCAATAAGCTTCTTTAATCTTATAAAACCTCAGATTTTTGAAATGCGACTACATGAAGTAATCTGTTAATTCAGGATGGATTTCGAGTTCATAATCTTCGGGAATAAATTCACTATCAAAGTAAACTTCGAATAACCTTTTCAATGCCGCTTCGACGAGTTGGTTAAGTGTGTAATCTTTTGTGAGTTCGCTGTTCACAATAGCGTATATTTTGTATTGGTCCATAACGACAGCAACAATTGGTTTCGTTTCGTCAATTTCGATTATTTCCGTATCCACTACATGGAAGACTTTATCAATTACAATTGCAGATTGGTCGTCTTTTTCCATAAGCCATTCGATAGGGTTATCTGAGGCAAGGAATCCTGTTAACTTTATTGAGGGAGTTGCTTCAATGGGAGCGTAGAACTCGATACGGAAATTACCGTAATACTTACTGTTGACAGGTTTCAGTTCGATTTTTGTCTGTAATTTTGAGATTTGATTCACTATTTTAGTGAAATTGTTTTTCTCGTCTTTGTGTACGTATGTAACGTTTACACCATCTAAGAACTTCATTCTTTCTCCTCCTTTGGTTTAATAGATAATGTTAACTAAAAGTATTGAAACTTTCCAAAAACCGCATTATCCTTTAAAGAGGGGACACCCCCCAAACCACCCCTTGACAAAGGAGGTATCCCGATATGAACAACTCAACACTCTCTTGTCCCAAATGCGGTTCCTCCAGCTTATACAAAAACGGTCACGACAAATACGGCAACCAACAATTCCTTTGCAAACTCTGCCATCATTCTTTCAAACTTTCCCATTCTCACAAACACAAAAACTTTCCCTTCCCTTATCCCAAATGCCCTTCTTGTGGTAAATCTATGCAAATCTACTAAGTCCATCGCTCTTTCGTCGTCTGTAGAGCTTGTCGTACCAAAGATAGAGTACCTTTTAACCTTCCTGAACCAGTCACCCTTATTCCTGAGAACTTTAAATACTTCCGCTTTCCCCTCTTTTTCATCTTAAAAGCTTTCGTTTTGTATATGAAACACAATATGTCTTATCGCTCTCTTGCTCATTCTCTTAATATCAAAGTATCTCATGTCACCATATACAAATGGGTTATTAAATTGTGTACTTTATTCTCTGTACTTTTTCCAACATTTACCATCGAAAATGTTTTCTCAGTTCATGCTGATGAAACTGTTCTTGTGTTCAAAGAGCAAAAGTATTATGTTTGGCTATTAGTTGATCATGAAACTAACTTAATTCTTTGTTGGCATGTCTCAAAGTATCGTGATATGGGACAAGTCAAAGTATTACTCGAGAAGTTCTTTGGTAATTCTGAACCTAAAAGCATTGAACTTATTACTGATGGACTTGGTGCATATGAAAGTGCAGTAAAGCTGTTGTTTAAAAATATCAATCACGTAGTGGTATCGTTTGGTAAAAACAATCAATGCGAATCTAAGTTTTCATTGTTGAAAGACTTTCTCCGACTCAAGCGAGGGCTGAAGAATACGAAGAATTTAGCGAAATATATTCAAGGTTTTTGTGTAGTGAAGAATCTTTGGAAAACGCACAATGGTAATATCAATCACATTCTTTCACACTTACACTCTTTCATCACTACAAGTTAACACTATCCAATGATTTCAATTGAATTCATTGTGTTATTTTAAGAAGCAAAACTATTATATAACAATGGCGTTGGATTTCAAATAGAATTAACTTAAAAACAAACGTCTTTTTAAAGAGCATATCGAAGAATTTTTAAGAAAAAATGAGAAGCTCTCAGGATAGTTTAAGATAAATCGTTTTTTGTATGTTCCACTTGGATGGTGTAATTTGTTTCCTTAAAGTAGGCATGTTAGTATTAATATGCAAAGAAAGCAATTAGGAGGGGTTAGGATGACTAGTTCTCAAGTTCTGAAATTGATTGAACAAGAGGGTATCAATTTCATAGACCTTAAAGTTGTTGACCTTTGGGGTAGATGGAGACATGTGACACTTGCAAGAACAAACTTTTCTGAAAAGACTTTTGTTGAAGGTGTTGGATTTGATGCATCAAATCTTGGTTATGCCGAAGTCTTCAGCAGTGATATGGTTATTATACCAGACCCCGAGACCGCATTTATCGAAGAATACGAGGGTGAAAAGGTTCTTTCAATGATTTGTGATGTTTACGAAGTTGAAAATATGACACCATGCTCACATGACCCGAGAACTATTTTGAAGAAAACTCTTGAGTCAATAAAAGAAATCGCGGATGAAGTTTATCTGGGACCTGAGTATGAATTTCACATCTTTGAAGACGTGAGATACGATGTGAAGTCTAACAGGGTCTTGTTCGAGATTGATAGCTCAGAGGGTTTTTGGAAATCCAGTGAGACAGGGGAATATTTCATTGGTAGGAAAAAAGGTTACCACAGAATCCCTCCATTTGATAGGTTGATGGAAGTCAGAAATGCGATTGTTAAAAAGTTGCTTGAATACGGAGTGCCTGTTAAGTACCACCATCACGAAGTTGGAACTTGTCAAGTAGAGATTGAATTAACATTTGTAGATGCTTTGAAAGCTGCAGATTACACGATGCTTGTCAAACACGTTGCAAGAATGGTTGCAAAGCAATATGGATACTTAGTAACATTCATGCCTAAGCCTATGTTTGATGAGGCTGGTAATGGAATGCATGTGCATCAATTCTTGAAAAAGGATGGAAAAAATATTTTCAATGGTGATAAGCTTTACAATCTTTCTCAAGAAGCGCTTTGGTACATTGGTGGTATGTTGAAAAACGCGCCAGCACTCATGGCTTTTACAAACCCATCAACGAACTCATACCGTAGATTGGTTCCAGGATTTGAAGCGCCAACAAACGCTGTCTTTGCACTTGCGAACAGGACATCAGCCATTAGAATCCCTGCTTATGTTAAAGACCCAGAAAAGCGAAGGATTGAGTTCCGAACGATAGATGCAACGTGTAACCCGTACCTTGGTTTCGCAGCGATGATACTTGCCGGTGTCGATGGTATTAGGAGGAAGATAGACCCAACATCTGAAGGTTTCGGACCGTTTGAAGGAGACGTTTACGAAAAAGAACTTAAACCCCTTCCAAAATCGCTCGAAGAAAGTTGTATAGCATTGAGGAATAATCACGAATTCTTAACCACGTTCCCGAAAGATTTAATTGAACACTGGATAAAGGCAAAACTATTCGAAGAAAGGCAAGTCAACTCTGTGCCACATCCAAAAGAATACGACTTGTATTTTGATGTGTAACATGATAGTCTAAAATAAGAGTTAACAACTTCGCAATATCAGAGAAGCTTCCTCATACCAGTACCCCCACCCCCTTGGGCTAATAAGTGCCAAGGGGGTTAATTTTAAGATAGTACTTGACAAAAATTAGTAGTGATATATAATCAATACTGATAATTATAACGAGCAGTAGCTGAGGAGGCGAATTGGGTTCGTGAGAAGAAAATGCGCATGTCAACATCATGGTGAAGGACATCATGGACCTCATATATGTGAGCAAGTAGGTTTTTCTGTTGGTGACTATCTTACGGCGGTTGTTTTGAGAGAGCTCTCAAAAAAACCGATGCATGGTTACGAATTATACGAAAAGATATCACAATTGGAATATTATCCATTTAAGCACGATCAAAGTGTCATCTATAGTTTGCTAAGAAAGCTGAACAACCATGGATTGGTGAGTTACTCACTTCAGGAAGGAAACGGTGGGTTGAGGAAAGTCTACGAAATAACAGAAGAAGGTCTCAAATACTTGGAGCAGTTGGTGGAATACATATCGAAGTTAAAGCAAGCGTTTGATTTGTTTTTGAATGCCTGAAAGATGGAAAAGAATCAAACTTGAAGGAGGTGTTGGGTGTGAAAATTGCGATCCCCACTGACGATGGAAAAACGGTGGCAAGTCACTTTGGTAGGGCTGGATATTTTATGATAGTTGAACTCCAAGATGGAAAAGAAATAGCCAGAAGACTTTCAGAAAATCTTCACGCAAGAGGACATGGTCATCATGGTCATCACGAGCATCATGAAGAACACGAGAATCACGAAGGACATGGTCATGGTTGGCATCATGGTAATCACAGCTTTGGTGAAGGTCATCACCACGGGCATGAAGACGTATTTGCCTCGACAGGAGAGATTCAAGCAGTTATTGCTGTTAGGATAGGACCACATATGTTTGAGGATTTGAAAGAGAGAGGTATAGAAATTTACTTGGTTCAACCAGGAACAGATATCGATGAAGCAATCTCGAAACTTGCTTCGGGAGAACTGAGAAGAATTGAACCAAAAAAGTAAAGGGTGAGAGAATTTTCCAAACAAACCGACGCTTTAAAGGCGTCGGTTTTATTATAAGTCACTGTTATGATAAAATTAGTGTTGAAGGGCGAAAAATCTATTCGTTCCAAGGGGTGATTAACTTTGCGAGTTTTCCTATTTTTGCAAGTAATAGCACTTATTATCTTCGTATATACGATGTATTTTTTACCTTCAAATTTGTATTTCATCTCTGTTGTATCTGTGTTTGTCATAGTGAACACTGTTGGTTTGACTTATTATGTTTTCAGAACCTGGTGGAAAGAGCTACAGAATCCTGGAAAAATAACTAAATTTCTGTATTTTACACTATTGTTCATTGCAGTTATTGCTGTAATTTTCTTGTTTTCAAATATCTTCAGAATGTGGGTTTACAAATATCCAGAAGATTCACTTGTGAACTTTTCAAATTCGTTACTTGTTATTTCTACCTTTCTTTTGGTTTCTTTTGGAATTTCTTATTTAACTTTGAAGAGAGAATTAGAAAAACAATTGCAAGAATATGAGAAGTTAAGAAACGTCCAGCAAAAGTTGAGCATCCAGGTTGTGAGATACAAAACAAACCCACATTTTCTTTTCAACTCGTTGAGCACAGCAATTTCAATGTTGGACCTACAAGTGGAAAGAGAGAAGATTAGAGAATATTTGTCAAACATCGCAGAGCTTTTCAGAGTTGTGTTGAATGCACCTGAAGTCTGGACATTGAAAGATGAACTGGAACTTGCCAAGCGCTATCTTGAGATACAAAAAGTTAGGGTGGAAGGCCTTGAGTATGAAATTACTATGGGTCCAGCATGTGAGACAGTGAGAATTCCTTCTTTGGTTTTGCAACCAATAGTAGAAAATTCTATAGTTCATGGAATAGCGAAATCGAAAAACGGCGGGAAGATAAAATTGGAATGCATGAAAGTTAATGGGATTGTTACTATAAAGGTTAGCGATAACGGGAAAGGTGGAGAGAAGATAATTCCAGGAACAGGCTTAAAACTCGTTCAAGAATTGATGAGTGCTTTTTCACGGAAGGTGGAGTTAAATTTTGAAACTTCCCCGGAAGTTGGAACGATTGTTACTCTTTCCTGGGAGGATGTTAACTAAATTAGAAAAGATTCTGATAGTGTTAACTTGTAGTGATGAAAGAGTGTAAGTGTGAAAGAATGCGATTGATATTACCATTGTGCGTTTTCCAAAGATTCTTCACTACACAAAAACCTTAGATTTACCACAAGAAGTGCATTTGGGATAAGGGAAAGAGAAGTTTTTGTGTTTGTGAGAATGGGAAAGTTTGAAGGAATGATGACAGAGTTTGCAAAGGAATTGTTGGTTACCGTATTTGTCGTGACCGTTTTTGTATAAGCTGGAGGAACCGCATTTGGGACAAGAGAGTGTTGAGTTGTTCATATCGGGATACCTCCTTTGTCAAGGGTTGGTTTGGGGGGTGTCCCCTCTTTCTAAGGATAATGCGGTTTTTGGAAAGTTTCAATACTTTTAGTTAACATTATCAAGATTCTTCAAGGGGGGAGTCAATGACTTGCGTAATTGTTGAAGATGAAAAACTTTTAGCGATGTTATTGGAAAAAATGGTAAAAGAAGAAGGGCTGGAAGTGCTTGGTGTTGCCAAGGATGCAGAAGAAGCGATAAAAATGATAGACGAGAAAAAACCTGAAGTAGTTTTTCTTGATATAAACCTTGGAGAACACGATGGGTTTTACGTGCTCCAACATATCAATCACAAACCATACGTCATATTTACTACCGCCTACTCTGAGTATGCGGTAAAGGCTTTTGAAGAAAACGCCGTGGATTATCTTTTAAAGCCGATAAAAAAGGAAAGGTTGCGGGAAGCTATTGAAAGGGTTAGGAAGTTGAGTACTTTTGAAAAAGCGAATATAGCTGATAACATTCAAAGAGTAAAAGAGTTAGCGCAAAAATTGAAAACAGACAAGTTCATTGTAGAGACTGGCGATGAAATAGTTTTTCTAAATATCGATGAGATAATCTTTCTAACCTCGGACGAGGGCGAGACGGTAGTCGTTACAAAGGACAGTAAGATGAAGACAAAGATGCCACTTAAAGATTGTGAGATTAAGTTGCCACACGAAAAGTTCCTAAGAGTGCACAAGTCGTATATCGTTAATGTTGAAAAGATAAAAAAGATTATCCGAAACTATTTTGGTTCTTTTGCCATTGAACTTTCGAATGGGGATATTATCCCTGTAGGAAGAAATTACAAAGACTCTATAAAAAAACTGCTCGAGTAAATCGAGCAGTTTATTGCTAAATTTCGGTGGTCTTATATTTCCGATAAAAACTTTATCAATCCTTTCATTTTTCCATCATCCATAATGCTACCGGATAATATGAACACATTTCGATTCTCATCTCTTGTTATTGAAAAGAGCATACCGTATTCCGTGTCAATTGTTTTCTCAACAATATTGATGACATTTGAGTTTTTGTCGTATTCAAAAATACCATACCAAGGGACTTTTTTCTCATAATCGTATTTGTAACCTGCGAAGTAAACAACGTCATTCAATTCTTGAGCTCGGCTTTGCGAATTACAAACCACAGAATGGATTCTCACATTTTCTCCAAACGTTTTTAAGTACTCCACCTCTCCGTTTAGGGACAATTTTGCAACGAAGGCTTTCTCGGTTCCAAGCTTTTCGGAATTCGGAACGTTGGAGAATTCATAAACGTAGCCTGCGACAAAAACGCTCTCAGCTGTGACACATAAATCCATGGGCCAAAGGGTTTGAGAGTTTGTAAGAACTGTTTGCCAAAGTAGGTTCCCGTTTGTATCGTAACTGACAACGTATCCATCGTAACGTATCCCATCTGTAAATGAGTTACTTGTCCCTGCAACGATTATTTGTTTGTTCCTTTCATCATAACCAACAGCGTAAGCCCTGTCCCAGCGTACTCCTCCAAAACTTTTGTCCCAAATGATTTTACCTTCTTTTGAAAGTGAAACAATCCAGTAATCGTGTTCTCCAAAATTTTGAGTTACATCTCTACCTTTTTCGTAGTTATCACCAATGAAAACAAAGTTGTCTTCTACTTTCGTTATTTTGTAAGCTCTATCCCAGTCAGGTCCTCCAAATGATTTTTGCCAAATCACATCTCCGGTCTTATCAAGTCGAATGACGTAAGCATCAAATCTTCCTAAAGCACCTAAACTCCCTGAAGAGGTTGTTCCAAGAAGTAAGAAGCCATCGTCTAAATGAATAATGTCGTATCCAAAATCATCCCCATCTGCTCCTAAAAGTTTAGTCCACAGAATTTTGCCGGTTTCGTCTATCTTGGTAAGTAATATCTGATATTTCTCTTTTTCATTAGTTATTACTGAACCAATTCCGACAAATCCATTATCGGTGCCGATAACCTTTGATATTCTTGATTCTAACCCTGTGTCAATTATTACTTCTTTATCCATTGTTACATCCTTTTTGCTATGAGTGCTTTTTATCAGAGACAGCGACAGGTAATTACGTGTGAAAATAAATCCGAAACTAAGAACTAAAATTCCAAGGATTATGAAAAGTAAAATCATAGAAACTAAAATTTTTGACTTTGAGCGTTTTTTTGTTTTCTGTGGTCCCGAGACTGAAAATGGACTTGAAAAGCTTTCTTTTTTAGAGTTTCCAAGGAATTTTTGACTGCGATGTTTGTTGAACTTTCTCTTTTTTTGAAAATTCCTTAGTTTGTCTCTGTCAAGTCTCAAATTTCTAAGCCCCTTTCTTTTGCTATTTCTTCAAGAAATTTTCTTTCTTTAGATGAGACTCTTTTTGGTATTAACACTTTTACTTCTACTATGAGATTTCCGCGCTTTCCTGTTCTTGAGTTTGGAATACCTTTTCCTTTAATGACAATACGTTCATTCGGTTGTGTGCCTGAAGGTATCTCTACTGGAACACGTTCACCATTTGGCAGATTCACATATACAGTCCCACCAAGTATGGCAGTGACATAGTCAATAGGGACAGTTATTATTATATCATCACCTTCACGTTTGTAATCACTTGTTTTTCTAACCCGAACATGGACATATAGGTCGCCATAATCTCCACCACTTATTCCAGCGTTACCTTTCCTTGGAATTCTAATTACGGCTCCATCTTCTACACCAGCTGGTATGTTTACAACGGTGCTTGTTCTTTTCCTTACTCTTCCAGAGCCTCTACAAATATGACAAGTTTCTCCAGGAACAGTTCCACTACCACCACAAACGTCACAAGTGTACTGGTTTATGAAGACACCAAATGGAGTTCTGCGCTCTTCACGGACTACACCAGTTCCATGGCATTTTGAACATGTTACCCATCTACTACCTGGTTCTACTCCTTCTCCCTTACAATTTTCACAAGTTTCGTATCGGTCGTACTCTACTGTGACATCTTTGCCTGTGAATACGTCGGCTTCCGTAATGGTTACCTCAAGATTTATATCCTCTCCTCTTTTGGCGTATCTTCTTCCACTAGTTGTTCTTTGTGTTTGTGATGTGGTCGTTCTGTGACCACCGAAAAATATGTTAAATATGTCATCGTTCAGGAAATCTCTAAAGATGTCGCTTATATCGTCAAATCCAAATCCACCAGTTCTTCCTGAAGGTTCGTATACGTAACCACCCTCGCCAACGTATCCAAATTTATCATACATCGCACGTTTTTGAGGGTCACTTAAAACCTCGTACGCTTCTTGTATCTCTTTGAATTTCTGCTCTGCTTCCTTTTTCTTATCACCAGTATGCTTATCAGGATGCCACTCTTTTACAAGCCTTTTATATGCAGCCTTTATTTCATCCTCAGAAGCGTTTCTTGGCACACCGAGAATTTCATAATAGTCTTTTCTTGCTGGCATTGCAAACCACCCCTATTTTGTATTTTGATTCTCACGTGTTTTGTTGGTCATTAACTGCATTCTCTTCCTTTTTTCTTGGTTTTATAGCAACACGTACCTTAGTTGGTTTTACAACCTGCCCATTGAATGTGTAACCATCTTCAATGACTTCAAGAATAGTGTATTCTTCAACATCATCACGTTCCTCTTTTTCAAATGCTTCATGGTTGAACGGGTCAAACTTTCCAGAGGCATCAATAATCCTTAATCCCTCGTTTTCCAGTGTCTTTAGAAGTTTTTCATAGATTTTTTCTACTCCAAGTTTGAATTTTTCTAAATCCTTGTCTGAGTCGTAGTATTTGAAGGCTCTCTTAAAATCGTCCAAAATGGGTATAAGCGCTTTTACTATACGAAGCGCCGTTGATTTCGTTGCGTCTCTAATTTGCCTATCAACATCGAGCTTGTAATTTTCAAATGTTGCTTTGATTATGCGTGCAGCGTTCTGTATTTCCTTCAGTTGGTTTTCTAACTCTGCTATCTTTTCTTTCAGTTGTTTGTTCTCTTCTGATAATTCGTTTTGGTTCATTTGGTTCATTTGGTTCACTTCCTCTCGCTCCTTAATTTCATTTGAACTTTCCAAGTTGTTTTGAACTTGCTGTTGTGTTTCATTTATTTCATTTATCTTCTTTTCTTCACACATGTTCCCTACCTCCTCTTTTAGTTTGAGTTTTTAGACATTCCTTGATACTATAGTGAAATACTCGCTCAGTCTGTTGAGCATAAATTCGAAGCTATCCATAATCAAATCATATCGACCGTATTTGTCGAATATAACAGCAACGCGTCCAACGGGATTATCTTCTGAGTAGAACTGTCCAAGGATTACCGAGAAATCTTCAAGGAACTTCAACCCATGCTCTTTACCGATGTATATATCGTTCTCAAGCTCAAATAGTTCTTTGTAAAACACGTCGGATGAAACATACACAAGGATGTTTTGTAATTTTTTCAGATTGATTCTATCGTTTGCAAGAAGGTTTGGTAGTCCTTCCGTTATGTAATCTTCGTAGCTTTCAACAGATAACCTTTCTGTAATTTCTAAAAATCCACGACTGATAGTTCCAAAATCGCTGTCTTTAAAACTATTTAAGTTGTTAAAATTATTGATTCGAGTAAGTATATCTCGCAATTTGGATTTGAATTCGTTCAATGTTAATCCTGTCATCGCTTTGTTAAGCATCTGCTCTATTTTCTCAACATCGTCAAGTTCGGTGTGCTGGATTGGAATGGAAGAACTGAGACCGAGGGATGTAATTATATTCGCAATTGAGAAATTCTTGCTCACAGGTGTTACAACTATACGCTTGATTCTTAGTGTTAGTGGGCTGGGCTTTTCAATAATAACCATACCTTTTGTTGAAGAGCTTAACAACTTTGCTGCACCCGTGAGCACCTTTTCCATATCACCGATTGGAAATTTTGCCGCAACCTCCACTTGTGAGCTTTTGGACTTTATCTCTTCCCTGATTTTTTTCAGTTCATTTACGTAAAACCTGAGTCCTTTGTCTGTTGGAACGCGACCAGCAGAAGTGTGTGGCTGGAATATATATCCCGTGCGCATTAAACGGTTCATGTCATTTCTAATCGTTGCACCGGATCTCTCAATTGCAGCACTTTCCAAAACCCTTTTTGAGCTTACAGGGGTCCTCGTGTTGATGTATTCTTGCACAATGCAGTAAAGAACTTTCTTTTGTCTTTCGGTGATATCGTTTCCTAACACGGTTATCACCTCTCCGTTTTTCTATCTGTTTTAGCCTAATTTTTGTTATCAGAGATGTTAGCAATCTACACTTTAGTCTGCTAATATATTACCACAAGTGTGAGAATTTGTCAATTTTTGGAGTGTTTTCAGTATCTGAGATATCAGACACAAAGCAAAGAAAAATATTGATGAAAATTTCCTTTTTGGTAAAATAGTAACAGAAAAAATCGTGCGGAATGCGAACATTTGTAGATGATTCTACTTTGCCTGAGGTGATAAATGTGAACTGGAAGGTTTATATTTCTGGATTTGCAGTTTCAACGATATTTGGGTTATCATTCCTTTTTACTAAAAACAGTATAGAACATATAAACGTGTACACGTTCTTAGCCTTTAGGTTTGGTGTGGCAACCAGTGTGATGCTATTACTTTGGCTTTTTGGAATCGTAAAATTAACAAAGAAACCATTTTGGAAATTATGGAAAGTAGCGCTATTTCAACCGATTGCTTACTTTGTGTTCGAGACTAATGGACTCAGGTTTACAACGTCCTCAGAGGCTGGGATGTTGATTGCATTAATTCCAATTGTTATAACGATTTTGAGTCCAGCATTGCTGAAAGAAAGAATCAGATGGTACCAAATGCTCTTCGCATTTCTTAGCTTTTTTGGAGTGTTTCTTATCGTCAAAGGTGGGGGATTAGAACAAGGAGCGCTACTTGGAAAGCTGTTGGTTTTGGGTGCGGTTTTCTCCGCAGCATTTTACAATATTTTCTCGAGAAAGCTATCATCAGAGTTCACTCCTGTTGAGATAACGTTCTTTATGATGCTCACGGGATTTGTCTTTTTCTTTTTCCTGAGCATCGTAACAGGAAATTTCACAATCGCATTCCACCCTGCTGTTGTTGTTGGAGCGTTGTATCTTGGCATACTTTCTTCAACGGTTGCATTTTTTCTTGTGAATTTCATGCTTAGCAAAGTTTCACCAACGGTTTCTTCCCTTTTCTCAAATCTAACGACGGTAATATCTGTAATTGCAGGCAGTTTCATTCGGCATGAGAGGATTGTTGCAGTACAAGTATTTGGAATGATTTTGATACTTGTTTCGCTAATTCTTAATTCTTATCTGAAAAGCAAAGAAGTTGAACAGAGTAGATAACAAAAAAGCCCTCGGATTTCCCGAGGGCTTTGGTATTATTTATTTCCTTATATTTCCTCTTCGTCGAGGTTTTCTGGTATGCTGATTTCAATTTCTTCTGCTTCTGTTGTGGTTGTGGGTGCTTCTTCTGTTGAGTAAGGTACTCCTTCGCGACCTTCGAGGTATGCATCCGCTATCTTACCGGCAATGAGAGCTATTGCTCTTATTGCATCATCGTTCGATGGTATTACGTAGTCGATAGGATCCGGGTCACAGTTTGTATCAACCATTGCAACTATTGGTATTTTGAGGTGGTTTGCTTCTTCAACGGCTATCTTTTCTTTCCTCGGGTCGACTATGAAGATGACATCGGGTAAGCTCTTCATGTTTTTGACGCCACCGAGGTTCTTTCTGAGTTTTTCAAGTTTCTTTCTAAGTTTGCTCTGTTCTTTTTTTGGAAGCTTGTCGAGTTCACCATTTGCTTCCATTTCCTCGAGTTCGATGAGCTTTTGGATTCTTGTCTGGATTGTGGAGAAGTTGGTCAAAAGTCCACCGAGCCATCTGTTGTTAACGTAGAATCCGCCGCATCTTTCAGCTTCGTTTTTGACAACTTGTTGTGCTTGTTTCTTTGTTCCAACAAAGAGGATAGTTCCGCCTCTGCTTGCTACGTCTCTGACAAAGTCGTAGGCTTCATCGAGTAGTTTGACAGTCTTTTGCAAATCGATAATGTAGATACCTTTCCTTGCGCCGTAAATATACGGTTTCATCTTAGGGTTCCATCTTTGTGTTCTGTGCCCGAAATGGACACCTGCTTCCAAGAGCTGTTTCATAGTTACAACTGGCATACCGACACCTCCATGATTTGGTTTTATCCTCCGCCCCCTTGACCCACCGACCTTGCAATTACCTTGCAAGGCACCGAGGTGGGAAACGGGTTGGCGTGTGGATTGGGATACATTTTTAACGCATTCGAATTTTATCATATATTTTTTGTTCGTCAAGTGTTTAGTGTTGCAAACGGAAGGTGTTAAATAGTAGTTAGTTGTTTTCTTACGCAAAAATGTGATAAAATATGAAATGAGATGCTCAGTCTGCAACTCAGAGGAGGGCAAAGCAACAGTGAAGAGAAAATTAAGTTTTCTTTTTTATTTTTTCTTGATGTCCACTCTTTTGTTTTCGGCGATAAAAATAGGTTATTACGATAACTACCCGCTAACTTACGATGACAATGGTAAGCCTAATGGATTGTTCATAGACGTGCTCAAAAGGGCTGGAATCCTAAGAAGTTTCGACGTGGAATTTATATTTGGCGAATTTGCTGACCTTATGCAGCAATTGAATAAGGGGTACATTGATATGGTCGTTTGTGTTGCGCATACTCCCGAACGAGAAAAATTATATTCGTTTAACACAGAACCTGTAATTATGAACTGGGGTGTACTTGTTAGTTTTAGGACTCTTGAAGATATAAAAGCAATAGATGGAAAGAACGTTGCCGTTAATCGTGGGGATATATACTATCAAAAATTCTTGGAGATTGCTCAGTCCTTTGATGTGAAACCAAATTATGTGGGATACGACTCGTATGAAAGCGTTATAAGAGCTGTCAACGATGGAGAAGCGATAGCTGGTGTTGTTAGTAGGTTAGCTTATCTTGTCAACAATACTAAGTATCCGAAAGTTAGGGCAACATCCTTTGTTTTTAGTCCTGTTCAACTCAAGTTTGCAATTCGCAAAGGTTCTGAAGTAGCCAATAAAGATATTTTAGAAAAGATTGATAAGACGGTTGCAGTTATGAAAGCTTCTGGTGAGTTGGATAAGATTTTTAATTCATATTTTGGCGTTTCAAGAATGGCTGGAAGACAAGGTTTTCAGATGTATTTGATAATAATATTTATAGGACTTTACGTACTTACCATAGCTGGCTTTATGCATGTAATAAAACTCCAAAAAGCTCGCTATGAAGCTGCTTTAGAGGTAAACAGACAAGCTATAGCGAGAAAAAACATTCTCGACGAAAGTAGAGGGATTTACACTTACAGTATCGGATTAGAAATTTTGAAAAAGTACATGGAACTTTCGAAGCGGGAGAATCAATTGCTCGGAGTCGTTATTTTGGAATTTGAAGGAACAGGATGCGAAGAAAGTAAGGGAAAGGTAGAAAGCATACTTAGGCAAAATGCAAAAGAAGGAGATGTTATAATTCACATATCACAAAATACATATGCGCTGGTCCTTTACAAATATGGTGTTTTCTTTGCGGAACATTTTAGAAGAAAGGTAGTAGATTCTTTGGAAAACAACAATATAACTTGCAACCTCTACATTGGGTTTGCAAGGTATATTCCCGAAAAAAACATATCGGCGGAAGCTCTTGTATATGAGGCAACTGCTGAAATGGAAAAAGATAAAGAATTCAAGAAAAAGATGAATATTGAGTGAGAGAATAATTAAATCATCTTAATTTCTCCCAAATTTTACGTATTTCCTCAGCGTTTTCTTTAAATACTTCCAGTATCTTCGGTGAAAAGTGAGATGGAAGTGTTCTACCATCACCTTTTAAGATAATTTCCAATGCCTCTTCGTGGGTCATACCTTTTTTGTAAGGTCTGTCAGAACGCAGAGCATCGTAGACGTCTACGATTTTTACTATTTGTGCCTCAGTTGGTATTTCTTCATTTGCTAAGCCAAATGGATAACCTGTTCCATCGTAATTTTCATGGTGATATAACGCTATGTTTAAGGCTGTTTCAAACCCAGGAACATCAAGAATCCTTCTTGCATAGATTGTATGTTTTTTCATCTCTTCCCATTCTTCTGGTGTTAGTTTTCCAGGTTTTAGTAGGATTTCCTTTGGGATGAAAATCTTTCCTATATCATGCAAGCTTGCGAACATGTTTATCTCTTCAATTTTTTCTTCTGACAAATTCAGCTTTTCAGCAATTAATTTGGAGAGGTGTTTAACCCTATATATATGCTGACCTGTATTTTCATCGTAGCCTTCGGCGATAATAGCCAACTTTTCGGAAATATTAACCAAAAGTCTTTTAAATTCCTCGCTTTTGAGTCTTATTTCATCGTAAGAACGCATAAGTTCCTGGTTTGTAGCTTCTAATTCCTCCATAGTGGCGCTCAGTTCTTGTAAGATTGCCGAGAGAGTTTCATAAAATTCCTGGGTTTCGACTAAGTTAAAGTTGCCTGCAGGTGGTAAAGTGCCTGTGTTCCCAATTTCTCTCACGGCAATGGATAACTTATTCAAATCTGAAGCGAAAGGTTTTAGCGTTGCTTGTGTGGCAAAGAGCGTAAAAATAACTACTGTTAGTATAAACGCAATCAAATAGATGAGGACGTAGAATAAAACTTTTCGGTAATCAAAAACAACTTTGAGATAAATTGGAACGGTTAATTCTCTGTAGGAAGAAAGAACGTAGGCTTTATAGAATATGGATTTTGGCCAGTCCTTTTTTAAATATTGGTCCTTAAAGCCTTCTGCAATTATTGGGTCAGCTATCTTTTTAGAGGTATCCAACCTGTTTTCGTAATCTACGTATATGGCTATCTCAGAAACATTTGCTGCGGATAAGTTTGCTAATCCTTTTATAAATCCTTCGTATAATCTTGGACTTAGGTATAACGCGAAAAGAAGATATTCGGTTTCAGAGAGCTGTAACCATAGGTATTTGACCATACGTGACGTCCCTGGGACAAAGCCTGTAATGATTGATATGGAATTTGTAGAATAAACTGTAGGTTTAAATCCAATATTTTTTACAGTTGCAAGATAACCTGTTGCGTTCAAAATTTCTCCTTTTGTGTTCAACAGAGCGACATCTATATCAACGAAGACGTTTGGAATACTGTATAAAATGGTCTGTGAAAGTTGCTTTTTAATGTTTTCTAAGGCTTCATTCTTATTTAAATTACCGATAAGTTCCTTGGCTAAAGGAAGGTTAGTCCTTATGTAATCTTCCAACTCTTCATCATGGTGTGAAACTATCGTATCAAATGTGTCAAGAAAGTTTCTAAAGGCTAAGTCTATCTTTTCAAAATGCGACCTCGAATTTTCCACACTGTAGAATCTTGTCCAAATCAGTGAGCCAACAAGAACGAATATAGTAACTGAAATTGCAACTATAAAGTTTTTTATGATGATACTCTTCTTAAGCTGGTCAACCCTTAACATTACTACCGCTCCTTTTCGTTTGAAGCCAGTCATTCTGAAATTGAAATGAGTCATTTTTGAAATTTTTTCAGGATTTGCAACCTGTCTGGGTTTTCATAGTTTAAACAACATCCACTTCCAAAAAGTCTAATTTCAAGTTTTTGTGATTCTTCGAATGCGTTTATTTCATCGTATTTGCTACACAAGTTATCTTCAGTTAAATACTTGCATTGGTTTTTCTCGTAGTCCCATTCACCGTAGTAACAAACGGTGTGTTTACAGCACCAGCCACACTTTACACATGGTGGACATGCCGTTTGTTTTGTTTCATCCAACATTTTTTCAAGTTCTTCTACAAAATCATCTGATAATGGCTCTGAGCTACTCATGAGTCTATTGCCTCTCTTTGAATTTTAAGAATATCGGAGCACCTGTGAATGGGTCAACTTGCTCTCTTATTGTTTTCCTTATCGCATTCTGGAAACTCTCAGGCACTTCTAATTTGTTCACGAAGAACAAAAACGTTGGTGGACGTATGTCAACTTGTAGACCGTAGTAGAGCTTTAGTCCGTGAGGTGGTTTGGCTATCATCCTTTGGATAGCTGCGTTTACTGCACTTGTTGGGACTTTTTTGTGGAGAGAATCGTATGCTGTGTTGATTGCTCTTATCAACTCCTTGTAACCAACACGATTTATCGCACTCGTGAAGACAACAGGTGCAAAGTCTACGAAGTAAAGTTTTTCGTTGAACTGGTCCATGAAATCTTTGATTCTTTTGTCTGCATGTTTAATCAAGTCCCACTTGTTGAATACGACCACAATACCTTTACCATTTTTTTCTGCAAGTCCCGCTATTCTTTGGTCTTGTCTTGTTATACCTTCTGTAGAGTCTATGACCAAGACAACGACATCCGAACGTTCAATCGCGTCTATCGTTCTGAAAGTGCTAACGCGTTCTATAAAGTCTTCGATTCTGCTCTTTTTTCTCAGACCAGCGGTATCAACAAAGAGGTAACTTTTATCACCTATCTTGACAATCTCGTCTATCGTGTCACGTGTTGTCCCTGCAATTGGTGTGACCAACGCACGCTCTTCTTTCACAATCATGTTAAAGAGCGAAGATTTGCCAGCGTTAGGTCTACCGACGATAGTAACCCTAATGAGGTTTTCAAATTTTGGAGTCTTACTTAGGTCGTATCCTTTCTCTTCAAGCTTGGTGATAATTAGTTCAACTAATTCGTCCAAATTCTTGCTTTGTTCTGCAGAAACCGGGAGCGGTTCGCCAAATCCCAAGCTGAAAAGCTCTGGATAAACTTTTGAATAATTCTTTTCACTTTCAGACTTGTTAGCAACCAAGATAACGTCGACCCCGGATTTTCTGAGCATATCGGCTATTGTGTAGTCTTCTGAGGAAAGTCCATTCTTTCCATCGACAACGAAAAGTATTAAATCGCTTTCTTGCAAAGCTTTGAGTGTGAATTCTCTGCTCTTCTCATAAATTTCGTCTTCTTTTCCCTCGAAGATTCCACATGTATCGACCAACTGGAACATTTTGTCAGAATAAACGACGCGGTCAATGACCGCGTCTCTTGTGGTCCCTTGCTCATCTGCAACTATCGATTTTCTCTTACCGATGAGTTTATTAAAAAGTGTTGATTTTCCAACGTTACTTTTTCCAACTATTAGAACCGTTGGGAGTTTTGATATATCTACAGTTTTGTTCTCTCGTTTCACTTGTTCTTCATTCTTTAGCTGTTCCTGTTTCTGGTCCCTTGGATTCAACGGCATCCTCCAATTTTCCCTCCATAGTTACTTTTGCTATGTTTGTTTCCTCTGTTGACTTTGCACTTTTCAAAGCGTTTTCATCTTCGTAAGCTTTAGGACTGACGATAATCTTATAGATATCTTTTTGTGGTTCGAGTTTGATGATTTTGCCAGTAATTTCATCATCGATGTTCAAATTATCGTATACTTGCGTTTTTGGTATGTATACCTCCACACCTTCGCAAAGTCCGATGTAACCTTTATCGACAGCTTTTATTATTTTGGCAGTTACTGTATCTCCTTCCTTGTGGTTCTTTGCAAATTTTTCCCAGGGGTTTTCCTTCGCTTTCCTAATGCTAACCCTTATTTTTTTGTTATCTTTGTCAATTGAGAGTATCTGGAATTTTACTATGTCGCCTTCTTTTATCACATCTTCGATTTTATCAACAAAGTTCCAGCATATTTCTGAAATGTTGCAGAAACCAGTAATGTTTGGTTCTAGTTCGACTATGACTCCGTTTGGCAACACCTTGATAACTTTACCAGTAGCTATACTACCTTCTGGATATTTCTGTTCAACCTTATCCCACGGATTTCCTTCAACAGATTTATAGCTCAACACAATTCTTCGCTTTTCAGGGACAATTTCAAGAATCTGCAACTTAACTGCATCCCCGACAGCAACAACATCCGTGATTTTGCCTGGTTTTCCCCAGAAGATTTCGGATATCGGCACTAGCCCTTCTATACCGTCATCTATCTTTGCAAAGAACCCGAAAGGTTTTACTGAGGTGACGATACCTGAGACTTGTTGACCGACCTGGAATTTCTTGGTTACGTTCTCCCATGGATCCGGCGTCAAGGCTTTAAGGCTGAGCGTTATTCTTCTTTTTTCTGGGTCTATTTCTTTAATTTGGAATTTCATGACTTTTCCTGCTGTTAGGACATCACTTGCTTTAGTAGAACTGTTGTACGAAACTTCGCTGTTTGGTAAAAAACCAGTTAAAACCCCACTAATCTTAACAAATGCGCCACGTTCGTCAATCGTTTCAACAATACCTTCGACGACATCACCTTGTTTTTTTGTCTGGAAGAATTCTTCGATGAGTTTTTGGAAAAGTCTTTTTCTGGAAACTACAACGTTAGTTTTTCTACCTCGTTGTTCAAAATTTATAACCGCGAAGTGCATTTTTTCTCTTGGCAGTTCTTCACCTTCTTTTATGTTGGACTCGCTACCTGGAAGGAACGCTTCTACTACGTTTTCGATAAGGACTCTGTATCCACCTTTAATTCTTTCGAGTATTCTCCCTGTAACGGTTTTGCCTTCTCTAAACGCGTTGAGTATATCTTCCATCACTTTCCTTTGCATTGGTTTCTTTTCCGAAAGGATTGCAGTTCCTTCTTCCTCGTTGAACTTTTCTATTCTAACAAGGATTTTTTGACCTACTTTGTATTCTGAAAGTTCTTTGTAAAGTTCCTCGAGAGGTACCACTCCTGTTCCTTTCCATCCAAAGTCTACGGTTAAACCTGTCGGTGTGACTTCTGTTACGATACCTTCTACTATACGCCCCTTCCCCACACGATTCTGCTCCATCGCTTTTTCCGACTCGTTAAGAAGTTCTTCAAATGATGGTTCGCTTTGGTTTTCTAACTGTTCGAAGTTGACCTGTTCTTCTTTAACAGTATCGTTGAGTTTTTCAAGTTCCGCCATGAAAAGTTCCCTCCCACCGTATTTTTCAAGAATATATTTAACGATGTTGTTGACATCGTTATTTGATGTAGAAGTACCACTCAAAATACCAATCTTCGAATCTGTGTTCGAAAGAACTTCAGAAAGCTTAGAGTCAACGGAAATCAAGCTTTTCAGTTCTTCAATATCCTCAACGTGAATAGCGTTACCCCGTTTCTCTAAAGCTAACTCGTAAAGTTTCTTCGTGTTAGAACTATTCTTTCCACCTATTACTATTGTTAAATCACACATCTCACCGAATTTTTTCGCAACATCTTCTCGTTCAATAGTAACATTGCATATGGTATTGTAAATACTGAATTCTGCGTCTGGGTTCAGTGTTTTCATCGATTTTACAAACTGCTCATAGCTGTCTTTAGAACTCGTTGTTTGGCTTATGATTGCCCATCTTCCAGGTTCAACGCGAACAGGCATTTTTGTAATTATTGCGTCTTCGACATGTCCTTTTAGCGCAATCATTTCTGCATGAAGGGGATTACCGTAAGCAATTATTTTGAAACCATTAGCTCTAAGTTTTTTGGCGAGTTTGAATACATTCAAAACTATCGGGCATGTTAAATCAATTATTTGGTATTTCTTTGAAATTTCACTTAACACCTTTGGTGGTAAGCCATGGGCTCTAACAACAAAGATAGTGTTGTCAAAACCAACATCTTCCTCGACCTTCAAACCAAGCTCTTTGAGATGGTTCATAACATTTTTGTTATGAACTATCTCACCATCGGTAAGGACATTTTTTCCTTCCCGAAGCAACTCTTTGACCTTTTCAACAGCTCTTTCAACGCCAAAGCAAAATCCAACAGGTCCGATTATTACATTTGGCACGAATATCTCACCTTACTGTCTTTTGAAAATTTAGACTGCACCGCTCTTTAATTATTTCCAGAATCTTTTGAACTACATCTTCAACACTTAGATTGGAAGAGTCAATTTCAATAGCGTCTTCTGCCTTAACCAGAGGTGCTATTTCTCTGGAAGAATCGAGTTTGTCTCTCTCTATTATTTGTTTAAGAAGCTCATCGTAGCTAACTTCTAAACCTTTGCTTTTGAGTTCTTCATATCTTCTTTTTGCTCTGACTTCTGGAGAAGCGATGAGGAAAATTTTAACTTGGGCATCTGGCATGACGACAGTGCCTATATCACGCCCTTCGGCAACGATGCTCCTCGTGGCACAGATTTCTTTTTGAATTTTTGTTAAAAATTTTCTCACTACAGGGTTTGCACCGTAACGTGATGCGTAAATGCCAGCTTCTGCTGTTCGTATTTCGTCTCCTACTTGCTTGCCGTTTAAATAGTACTTTCCATCTTTGTATTCTATTGAAACGGTACTTAACGTCTTTTCAATTTCTTCCGTTGAATCTGGACTCACACCACAGTTATGAAGATAAAGCCCAACGATGCGATACATCGCACCCGTGTCAAGGTAATCAATCCCCAGCCTTTTGGCAATTTCTTTTGCAACAGTAGTTTTTCCGGAGCCGGCTGGTCCGTCTATTGCGATTTTACAATGCAATTTATCATGCCTCCTCAACAGTCTGCACAATTTTGAATACTCTATCGAGTCGTGTCATTTCGAATATTCTCATAACGGTTTGTTTTAGTGAGGCGAGAACGAGTTCTTTTTCGGCCATCCTGGCATCTTTGTAGAGTGCAACCAAGCTACCAAGACCAGCACTGTCAATGTAATTTACTTCCGACATATCAAGGACGATTTTTGGTAACTTTGTTTCATTTATGGCATCTTTAAGAAACTTTTTGACCTCTCCAGAATGGTACGCATCTATCTCGCCGTGAATAGAGATAATCAGTTTATCCTTTTCTTCCCTCTTGTCGAACTTAATAGCCATAGGCACACCTCCCGTTGTTAGTGGCATTCCAAGTTTTATATCATTGCCTCAAAGAGATTCCAAGCTCTTCAAGCTGTTTTTGTGAAACTGTCGATGGTGCGCTGGTTAATAAACAAGTCCCACTAGATGTTTTTGGGAATGCGATAACCTCTCTGATACTATCAGCACCAACTGCTATTGTTACTAGTCTGTCCAGTCCAAATGCAATTCCTCCGTGCGGAGGTACGCCGTATTTAAGTGCTTCCAAGAAGAATCCAAATTTCTCCTCCATCTCTTCTTTTGTCAAACCAATTATATCAAAAACTTTCTCTTGTATATCCTTCCTGTGAATTCTTATACTTCCCCCACCGACTTCATATCCGTTTATAACCATATCGTACGCATGCGCTCGGATTTTTGAAAGTTCCACCCCGTTTTCTAAGTCTTCTACGTATGGCATTGTGAATGGATGATGTCGAGCGACGAATCTATTCTCTTCTTCGCTCCATTCAAGGAACGGGAAGTCTACAATCCAAAGGGCATCGAAACCTTCCACTTTGAAATGTTCTTTTCCTATCTTTAGCCTTAGAGCACCCAATGCTTCATTCAGCCTCTCTCTATTATCATGTGCTGCAAGTATGACAACGTCTCCTTCCTTCATTTCGAATGCTTTTGAGATTTCAAAATATTCATTTTCTAAATACTTTGCTGTCGTTGATGCGATTTGACCATTTTCAATTTTAAACCAAAGAATGCCACCTAGACCGAAAGTCTTTACAAATTCTGAGTATTCGTCAGCTATTTTTCTACTCATAGGTATGTGTGTTTTAAAGCCTTTTACTGAACCACCTTTTGCAAGAACTTCTGCCACGATTTTGAACTGCGTGTTAGCGAAGTGATTTGTTAGGTCTTGTAGTTCCATTCCATACCTTCGGTCAGGCTTGTCTGACCCATATTTTTCCATCGCTTCTTCATATGGGATTCTATCAAATTTTTCGGGAAGGTTTATCCCCACCTTTGAGTAAATGTATCTTATCAGGTCTTCGGCAAGGTTCAGGACATCTTCCATGTGGACAAAAGACATTTCTATATCAATTTGGGTGAATTCAGGTTGTCTATCCGCTCTCAGGTCTTCATCCCTGAAGCAGCGTACTATTTGGAAATATTTATCCATTCCTGAAATCATGAGTATTTGTTTAAATAACTGCGGGCTCTGTGGAAGAGCGTAAAATGTCCCCTTTTTCAAACGAGATGGAACAAGAAAATCCCGCGCACCTTCTGGGGTGCTTTTTGTAAGGTATGGAGTTTCAATTTCCAAAAAATCTTTGCTCGTTAAGAATTCTCTAGCATGGAACGCCATTTTGTGCCTGACTATGAGGTTATTTGCCATCTTTGGATTTCGAAGGTCCAAGTATCTGTATTTCAAACGCATTTCTTCCGAAACTTCATCACCCGGATAAAATGGCGGTAGTTCGGATTTTGAGAGAATTTCGATTTTTTCAGCGAGTATTTCTATCTCTCCGGTAGGTTCAGAAGTCACCGCTTCATTTGGCCTTGCTCGAACGATGCCTTCAACATTGATGACGTCTTCTCTGGAAATTGTATTGACAATCGAGTAAACTGGTGAATCCGGATTTACAACAACTTGCGTTTTTCCATACCTATCTCTGAGGACTATGAACTTAACACCGCCGAGGTCTCTGATTCTGTCAACCCAACCCGCAAGTTTCACTTGCTTTCCTTCGTCTTTCAAGCGGAGCTCACCACAGTTGTGAGTTCGATACATCTATTTACCTCCCTTTAGTATTCGCATTCTTTTTACTTTTTCGAAGATTTGTAAGATTCCCAGTCTTGCAAGAATCTCTTTATCCCAACATCGGTTAACGGATGCATAAACATCTTCTTAAGTACATCGAATGGAACTGTTGCGATATCCACACCTATGAGTGCAGCTTCCACAACGTGCATTGGATGTCTTATACTTGCGGCAATTACTTCTGTTTCAAAGCCGTAATTAGCGAAAATTTGCATGATTTCTTCCAACAATTTCAGTCCATCGTTACCGTTGTCATCTATTCTTCCTACGAAAGGACTAACATACGTCGCACCAGCTTTCGCTGCGAGTAAGGCTTGGTTTGCACTAAAAACAAGTGTCACGTTTGTTCTTATACCTTCGGCTGATAGTATCTTCACAGCTTTTATCCCATCAGGAGTCATTGGAATTTTTACTACCACATGTTCGTCGATTGCGGCAAGTTTTCTAGCTTCTTCGACCATACCTTCCCAGTTCAAAGAGATAACCTCAGCAGAGACAGGTCCTTGGACAAGCTCGCATATCTCCTTTATACGTTTTTCGAAATCTGCTCCTTCTTTTGCTATGAGTGTTGGGTTTGTTGTAACTCCATCGACTATTCCCCACTCCACTCCCTGCCTTATCTCCTCAAGATTCGCTGTATCGAGAAAGATTTTCATATCACTCCACCCCCTATCAAAAGCTTAGATGAACCAAAATCTTTGGTAAGATTATACCATACTTGTTTTAACTTTTGAAAGCCTGACTTAAACTTTTTTGTTGCTAAGTTCGTTGTAAACTTCTTCTTTGCCGAACCTTATGCTTTTGTTTAGAGCGTATGTGTATCTATCGTTACCATGGTAGAGCAGCAACGATTTTGAAAGTCCATTGTCGTAGTATGTTTTATCGTAATGTATTCCAACAATTTCGCCGACGTATAATATATGGTCTCCGTATGTTCTTTGGTCTACGATTTTGCATTCATAACAAGCTATTGCGTTTTCTAAAACAGGCACAGGAAGAACTTTCCCATCAAAGTATTTTAGTTCGAATGTTTTAACTTTATCTAAGTCCTTTCCTGATGTTCTTCCGACAAAGCCGGCTATTTTGTAATCTTCGAACTTCAGAAAATTGACAGAAAATGCATCTGTTTGTTTTATAAGCTCGCTTGTGTATCTTTTTGGTGAGATTAAGATACCATATAGCGGTGGGTCAAAAGAAAGTTGTGTATGCCACGCTGCGGACATGAAATTTACCTTTTCGTCAACCTTGACTCCTATTATAGCAACAGGAAATGGGTAATGATAATAATATTTACCACTGCTCAGTTCAAATGTTAATTGGTTCATCCTCTTCCCTCCCAATGTCGTTTTGGCTAAATTTTCTTTTCATTTGCTTTATTATCAATTTTAACACACAACGGTGTATTTTGTTGAATATGTGATATAATTTCCTCGAAAGAGCAAGGAGGTGTTCACATTGGAAGAGAGGGTTTTGAATTCCGAGGAATTTAAAAAACTGACACTCAGAGAAGCTATTGAATTTGCAAAAAGTGACGATTTAGGAATACTTGTGAAAAGTGCATTAGAAGTCATTGAAAAAGAAGACAAGATTTTGAATGCGTTTATAAGTGTAAATAAGCAAGCTCCAAGAGGAGTTCCTATAGGGATAAAGGATAACATAAATGTTCAAGGAATTGAGACCACATGTGCATCGAAGATATTGAAAGGATACATTGCTACCTACGATGCTACGGTCGTGAAGAAACTCAAAGAAAATGGATTTTCTGTTGTTGGAAAGACAAATCTCGATGAGTTTGCAATGGGAGCGAGTACAGAGTACTCCGCCTTTGGACCAACAAGAAATCCGCATGACACGGAAAGGGTTGCGGGCGGAAGTAGTGGAGGCTCGGCTGCAGCTGTAGCATCTGGCGAAGTAGTTGCAGCGCTTGGAAGTGACACGGGAGGTTCGATTAGACAACCAGCAGCCTTTTGTGGTGTTGTAGGTTTTAAGCCATCTTACGGTTTGGTCTCACGATACGGACTTGTCGCTTTTGCTTCTTCACTGGACCAGATAGGACCTATCACAAAGACGGTTGAAGATAGCGCGATATTGATGAACATAATTGCGGGAAAAGATGAAAATGATTCTACAACAGTTGACAGAAAAATCGATTTTACGCAATTCATAGGGAAAGAATTGCCAAAAATGAAAATCGCCGTTGCTAAACAATCTTTCAATGATGGGGTCGAAGAGGGCATAAAAGGAAAGGTTGATGAATTCATTAAATTCCTAGAGAGCTTAGGACATTCTGTTGATATAGTTGATTTGGACGAAATCAAATATTCGGTTGCAACTTATTACATAATAGCCCCTGCGGAGGTAAGTTCAAACCTGTCGAGGTTCGACGGGGTGAAATACGGTTTAAGGGTTTCAGCAGAAGGGTTAAGAGAGATGTACGAAAGAACGCGAGGGATAGGTTTTGGTGACGAGGTGAAAAGAAGGATACTGATTGGAACGTTCACACTTAGTGCAGCTTACTACGATGCGTATTTCGAAAAGGCTCAAAAAGTTAGAAGAAAAATATCGACGAAGCTCAACTCTGTCTTTGAGCAGTACGACTTCATCGTTACACCCACATCTCCTATCGTTGCTTTTAAAATAGGTTCTGTTAGTGACCCGCTTGTTTATTATATGATGGACATATTCACAATCCCTGCAAATCTTGCTGGATTACCAGCAATTAGTATTCCTTTTGGTAAAGTGGAGTATCTACCCGTTGGTATCCAAATAATGGGTCCGAGATTTTCTGATGCCAAGGTCTTAGGTTTTGCCGATTACATTGAAAGGCATTTAGGAGAAAAGGGAGCTTAGATGCTAAGGAGGTTGAATGTTAGATGGAAAAGGCGAAGAGATATAAGCCTGTCATAGGGCTTGAAATACATGTTCAATTGAGCACAAAAACGAAGGCATTTTGCAACTGTAGTGCGGACGTATTCGATTTGGAACCTAACACTTCAATATGTCCTGTATGCACGGGTCAGCCCGGTGCTTTGCCTGTACCGTCAATGGAGATGTTTGAGTTAGGAGTTAGGTTAGGATTGGCTTTGAATTGTAAGATAAACAGGTACTCAAGATTTGATAGGAAGAACTACTTCTATCCGGACTTGCCAAAGGGGTATCAGATTACTCAGTTCTTTTATCCACTTGCTGAACACGGATTTTTGGAAGTTGAAGGTAAAAAGGTTCGAATAAGAAGAATACACTTAGAAGAGGATGCTGGAAAATTGATGCATGCTGGAGATAACATCACCGAAGCTGATTACTCACTTGTTGACATGAACAGATGTGGGGTGCCATTGGCTGAAATTGTTACTGAACCTGATATAGAATCTCCAGAGCAAGCAAGGATATTTATGGAGAAACTAAGGAGCATTTTGAGATACATAGGCGTAAGTAGTGGAGATATGGAAAAGGGAGCTATGCGTTGCGATGCAAATATTTCAGTCGTAGACACTCTAACGGGAAAGCAGAGCAACAAAGTAGAGGTCAAAAACATGAACTCTTTTAGGTTCGTTGAAAAGGCTCTTGAATACGAGTATGAACGCATTGTAGAGCATTTGGAAAAAGGGCTAGACGTGGAAAGGGAAACAAGAGGCTGGAATTTAAGCACTAAAACTACGGTGAGTATGAGAAGTAAAGAAGAAGCGCACGATTACAGATACTTTCCAGAACCGGATATACCTCCTGTCGTGCTTGATGATGAGTTTATTGAGAAAATCAAAGCAACAATTGGGGAGTTGCCAGAGCAAAGGCTCAAAAGATTTGTAGAAAGTTACGGTTTGAATACAAAAGAAGCTTGGGCACTTGTTGAAGACAAAGAGATTGGTGACCTGTATGAAGAGGCTGTTAAAAAATCAGGAGAACCTAAAGAGGTTGCAAACTGGTTCTTAACAGAACTTTTTAGATTGTATGGCGAGTACGAAAAAGAGAAGCTATTTGTTAGTGCAGATACGTTTGTAGAGGTTATCAACTTAATAAAGGATGGAACCATTTCGAGGAACATGGCAAAGGACGTTTTCCAAGAATCGTTACTCACAGGTAAGATGCCAAAACAGATAGTTGAAGAGAAAGGTTTAAAACAGATAGACGACACTGCGCTGATAGAGCAGATTGCAAAGAAGGTTATCGAGAGCCATCCAAAAGAGGTTGAGACTTTCAAAACTGGAAAAGAGGGTCTCTTTGGTTTCTTCGTTGGACAAGTTATGAAAGAGCTCAAAGGCAAGGCAAATCCAAAGACGGTGAACGAAATATTGAACAAACTACTAAGAAACTAAAGTCTATTTTCTTGAAAGGTTTTAAGGGGGGGACAAGATGGATACATGCAAAAGCTTAAGGCTTGTGTTACTAACTCTGGTATTCTTTTTATTTTCATCAACAATAGGTTTTGGTGACGTAGCTGAGGATACTGTAAACGTCCTGAAGAGTGTAAATCTTGAAATACAGGGCATGTATAATGCTATTTCGCTCAATGTGTGGAATGCATCCTTAGTATATGAAGATTCCAAGTGGGCCGTAGGATTAAGGTTGCACGATGAGAATGTCAGAAGTGAAGCTTATAAGCTGGGATTTATAAACCTGAAGCGCCCTGTTGACAAAAGTTACTTTAACTTACTAGCGTTTGTTGGACAAGTGCAAGGAGTTGCTCTTACGATAGGATATGAGAGTTATTCTATACCTGTTACAGGTTTTGAAAAGACTTACTATATTTCCACAAACCAGGTCTTGCAAACCGAGTATTCCAAGACATGGTTGGCTTTACCAAGCTTGCCATTAGGTGATTTGGTTATAGGACCTTTCGCGTTGAACTACGAAGGTTTTTCGCTCTCAAAACTAGGGAACGAGCAGCCCAAGGTCGAGATAAACATGAAGAGGGGATACGCCCTAATCGATACAGTACCTCTCAGCTTTGTGCAGATAGGCAACATCTATTCACTTGGAATTTTTGTATTTGCGGACAAATCACTTGAGCAAGGAGCAATCGTGAATCTTGGATGGGATCTCGATGAAGGAAGATTAGTAGGGCTTCTTGGAGGGAGAATATTTATAGACTTCCAGGATTTCAGATTTTTCTTCTCAACCTTTGGAACTTACGTTCCATCTTCTCAGAACCTAAAATACGGTGTTTGGTTTAGGTTCCTTTCACCGTTCTCAGGGGATTTGATAATCCAAAACAACGTGGCTTATTTTAAGCTTAGATTTTCTGAATAATTCAATGGAGAGGTTGAGTAAATCAATGCTTTTCAAGAGTCTTCAGGAAGGATTAGGGGTATACATACATATTCCATTCTGCAAAAGTCGTTGTGTATACTGTGATTTTGTGAGTTTTGTAGATAGAAGTTATGATGAGTATACGGAATATTTGTTGAAAGAGGTAGAGATGTATAAAGAGTATCTCAGTGAAGGTGTTACAACATTGTACATAGGTGGCGGAACTCCAAGCATATTTCCTTTGCAGAACCTTGCCAGGATAGTTAAGTCCATTTCTATTTATGCAAAAAATAGTTTTCAAGAGTTTACGATAGAAGTTAACCCCGACTCTTTCGATTTAAACTTAGCTGTTGAATACAAAGCGCTTGGAGTAAATAGACTGAGCATGGGACTGCAAAGTACAGATGACAACGTGCTTAAGAGGTCTGGTAGATTATATGATTTTGAAACATTTTTGAGAAAGTACGACATCGCCCGAAGGTATTTTGATAACGTGAATGTAGATTTTATTGTAGGACTACCTGGAGAAACATGGAAAACTATTCAAGAGAACGTCAGGTTTGTGAGCGATTTTGTGCCTGACCATGTTTCCGTTTATATGTTGGAGATTCATTCAGAAAACGGTGCCGGTGTACTAAAAAAGCCAGACGAACAGACGTTTCAAAGGTATGATGAGTTTTTAAATGCACTAAGAGCACTTGGATATGAAAGGTATGAGATTTCTAATTTTACCATCAACGGTAAATATTGTTTACACAATTTAAAGTATTGGTTTAATACAGACTACATAGGTTTGGGTGTTGCCGCAGGTGGTCATATAGGTTTTCTGAGGTATAATAACTTCGAGAAACTGAGCGACTATTTTTTGGCAATCTCCGAAGGTAGATTACCCAGGTCTTACGAAGTGTTCAATACACCCGAAAGAGAAGCATTAGAAACACTCTTTATGTCGTTAAGAACAAAATGGGGTTCTGACCTTGAGTATGTCAAACGAAAAACAGGTGTAGATCCGAAGGATGTACTTGATATCCTTAAAAGAAGGTTTGAATTTTTTGATGGTGAGAAACTTACAGAGCAAGGTATGGACTTTAGTAACCTATTTTTCGTAACACTTCTTAGTGTTTGGGAGGAGTATTTCAAGTGAGAGCAGAACTCAAAGTTACTCTGGTCACTTATCTGGTGCTTTTCGTTATTGGAGCTTTGGCAATGTATAGCTTGGACCTTGCGAAAGAACAGGTTTTCAATACCTCGAGCAATTTTTTTGTAAAACATGTAGTCACAATGGCTGTTAGTCTGTTTCTCATGCTGATTGTAAAGAATATACCTTTCAGTTTTTATGAAAGGTACGATAAATGGCTCTATGCGATTGGTATTATTTTGCTAGGGTCAGTATTTCTGTTCCCTCCGATAAATGGTGCACACAGATGGATACACATCGGAGGGTTCACATTACAACCTTCCGAGTTTGCTAAAATCATACTAATACTTTATCTATCGATTTATGCGAAAAAACACAAAGCAAAGATGTCTGAAGTTTGGACAGGAATGTTATTACCGCTCTTATATGCATTGGTTTACGTCGGTTTGATTGTCCTCGAACCGAATTTAAGCACAGCCATGTTTACATTTTTGATAGCCGCAGTTACTTTGTATTACGGTGGTACGAAGCTAAGGTATTTTCTTGTAGCTGTTGTAGTAATTGTTATTGCAGTTGTAATTGCTTCAACGACAGGTCTATTGCATTCTTACCAGCTTGGTAGGTTGCGATACTTCTTCAGTGGGGAATTAGCACCGCAGGTAGAGATAGCGCTGAAGACTTTGAAAAACTCAGGACCAACAGGTGTGGGAATAGGTAACAGTTGGTTGAAGGTTTATGTTCCTGAAGCGGAGAGTGATTTTGTCTTGGCAGTCATTGGAGAAGATTTTGGCTTTTTTGGTATAATCCTTGTTTGTGTGATGTACATGTTTTTGAGTTATTCACTCATGAGATTGGGAAGTTACATAGAAGACACAGCACTTCGTGTCTTTACTTGGTCGTATGCAACAGTTATACTTTTCCATGTGACAATAAATCTTGGAGTTTTCGCCGGGCTTTTCCCGGTGACTGGTATTCCGCTACCTTTTATAAGCACAGGCGGAAGCTCCATGATGGCACTTTTGATAGGCTTTGGGATAATACTCTCAGGATTATTTGGAAAAGAAGAAAACGAAAAACGGGAGGATATAAGAATTTCAAAAGAAGGAGAGAGTATGTAAAATATGTTGGAGAAAAAAATTGCGACAGATAGACCCTTAAAGATAGCTGTTGCCGGTGGGGTTACCGGCGGGCATTTTTACCCAAATCTAGCGGTGTTGGAGGAGTTCCAGAAAAGAAGAGAGATTGAAGTATTATATTTCTGTGTTGAAGGTAAAATAGAAGAACGGGTACTTCCAAAGTTTCATCCGGAATTCAAAAGGTTCAGTGTAAGAGTAAAGGGCTTGCGTAGACCGATATTTCATCCAGAAAATGTGCTAAGGTTTTCGAAGTTGGTTTTAAATTCGATAATCATAAGAAGAGAACTTGAAAGATTTTCTCCTGATTTTGTCTACGTATCTGGTGGTTATGTAAGTTATCCAGTTGCTTTAGCAGGTAAAAATCTCGGTGTTCCTGTATACGTCCAAGAACAAAATACTATACCAGGGAAGGCGAACGTAACTATTTCGAAATTTGCTAAAAAGGTCTTTGTGTCATTTGAAGAATGTGTGGAAAAATTTCCCCAAGAAGTGCGAGAAAAGATAATCGTTACAGGTAATCCCATCTGGGCAAGGGAAGGGAAGGTAGAGCTAGTTCACCCCACGGTGATAGTTATAGGTGGGAGTGGTGGTAGCGAGTTTCTAAACAAAATTACGTTAGATATTGCAAAGTTACTACCAGATGTGCATTTTATTCTGTCTACCGGTGGCAAGAAAGTAGAAGGAGATGTTCCTGGTAACGTTCAAGTTGTGGATTATATAGAAAACATGTACGCATACTGGCGGAGTGTTGACTTGGCGATAACACGGGCTGGTGCAACAACTATTTCTGAGCTGATTTACTTTAACGTTCCTGCTGTTGTTGTACCTTGGGAAGGTGCTACTGAATCTCACCAGGTTGTAAACGCAAAAATCATTGAAAGACAGGGACTTGGAGTAATGATTAGGGAAAGTGAGTATGAACCTGACAAGTTGGCTGAAACGATAAAACAATTACTGGCAAAAGGTAGGAATTTTCAAGAGCGCGAAAATCCTGCGAAGAGAATAGTAGATGAGATAGAACGAGACATATTAGCCATTTAGTCCTGTGAAAAACGAACATAATCTACAGCATGGAGGCATGGAAGATGGGATTTGAGAACGGCAAGAAGGAAAAGATACACTTCATAGGTGTTGGCGGCATTGGAATGAGTGCACAAGCGATGCACGAACATTTCACTGGGAAAGAAGTCTCGGGTAGTGACCCATACAGTTCTGAGAGAACGCAGTATTTGAGAACTCTTGGAATAAAAGTTTACGACAAACATGAAGAAACGAATGTAGAAGGCGTGGATGAAGTCGTTATGACTCCCGCTATTCCCAAGGACAATCCGGAATACGTTGCGGCAATTAAGAACGACATCAAGATAACAATGCGCATAGACCATTTTAGAAGGATTTTGGAACCGTTCAAAGGTTTCGCTGTAACTGGAACGGATGGAAAATCTACAACTACTTCAATGCTCGCAAACAGTTTGATAAACCTCGGTGCTGACCCGTATGTTTTCTTAGGTGCGTTGCACAACAAATTGGAGCACGGAAACTACAGAAAAGGATCGGAAGAAACAAAAGTTGTGGTTTACGAACTTGACGAAAGTCAACCAGGATTTGAGCAGTTTTGCCCTGATTATTTAATAATAACCAACATACGTGAGGACCACTTAGAGAATTATCGTGACTTGGAACATTATTACAGCTGTTTCGAAATGCTTATCAAAAATTCGAAGTTTGTGGTCACATTTGCGGACGAAGGTAAGTACAAAGGACATGCAACATTTGGGTTATATTCTGGTGATTTCAAAATGGTTGAACGTAAACAAGAAGGCTTCAGGCAAATTGTTACAATAATTACCCCATGGGGAGAGAAAAAACTGTTTTTACCCGTGCCTGGATATCACAACGCTTTAAATGCACTTGCTGTTGTCACTTTACTCTCAAGTGTGGGGTACAATATAGATGATGTGCTGAACTCTTTCCATGATTTTACACTGCCTGGCAGAAGGTTCAACGTAAGTTACGACAACCCGAGCAGAAAGCTTACAATCGTGGATGATTATGCGCACACAGCGGAAGAAGTTGAAGTACTCTTAAAAACAGCCAAAGAGGTTTATCCAGACAGGAAGGTCGTTGTCATATTCCAACCACACCGTTATACACGACTGAAGAGGGAAGCTGAGCGGTTCAGTAAGGTTCTACAGTTAGCTGATGAAATATATGTCACGGAAGTTTACGGTGCATTTGAAAGCAAGAACGGCGCGAGTGCAAGAAAAATTGTAGAGAGTATCCCCAAGGCAATTTTTGTAGAACAATTGGATGAGTTGAAAAACCTGAAATTCGAAGATGGAGCAGTCTATATGTTTGTAGGAGCAGGGGATATATATAATGTATCGCAAGAGATAATAAAAGTTTTAAGTGTTCAGTGATACCAAGAATGTTCACATTAAAAGATATGGCAGTCCCTAAGAACGGGGAGGGTGGTCGGTGGTATTAAAGGAGATTTTCATAAAAGGTTTCAAGTCGTTCGCTGACCCAGTTCGATTGGAGGTATCAGATAGAGTAACAGTTGTTGTAGGTCCAAACGGCTCTGGAAAATCAAACGTGGTCGATGCGATACGTTGGGTGCTCGGTGAACAATCTATGAAAGAAATCCGTGCGCAAGAGCGCGAAGATGTGGTATTTTGGGGAAATGAGAAAAGACCACCCGCACAATATGCTTACGTGGAACTTGTTTTTGAAGATAACGGGAATAAAGTCTCTATTGCTAGGGAATTATCACGTGACGGGACAAGTAGGTATCTGCTCAACGGAGATGAAGTAAGGCTTAAAGATTTGAGAGAGCTACTGATGATACACGGGTTTGGAAAAAACCCGTATTCTATTATTGGTCAAGGTCAAATCGATAAGATAGTATCCGCCACACCCGAAAGTTTGCGTGCAATAATAGAAGAGATTGCTGGAATTGGTATCTATCGAGAAAAGAAGAAAGAAGCATTAGCAAAACTCGATGCAACGCAAATCAACCTCAGTAGGATAACAGATGTGCTTTTTGAGGTTGACAAAAATAGAAAATCACTTTACTTGAAAGCAAAAAGAGCAGAAAGATATCTTGAGTATTCTCAGGAATTAGAAAATGTGAAGAAAGAATATTATGGTGGAGTCTATCGTTTAGAAACACAAAGACTTGCCGACATGGAAAGTTATTTCAATGAGTTGAACATCTCTTTGAAAGAGAAGCTAAAGCAGCTTGCGCAACTTGAAATGAATTGGTCTACTCTCCGTGAGGAATTCAACCAGATAGACGTGGAAATGGAAAGTTACACAAAGACTTTGGAAGAGTTCAAGATACGAGAAGACCAGCTCAGGGAGATTAGAGAGAAATTTACAAAGAAACTCAACGAGCTTGAAAGTAAGTATATTGAAATAACAACACGTCTTGACATGTTGACGGATGAGGCAAATTCACTGAAAAATAGATACGAGGAAATAAAACTCATCGTCTCAAAAATAACGGAAGAGATTAATGAGAAAGAATCCGAGCTTTCAAAACTTGAAAAGGAAAAGAGCGAAATATACACGCAGTATTCTGAGCAAGAGAAGGAGATACTGAAAAAGAAACAAGAATACGAGGAGATAGAAAAAAGCCTTGCAAAAATCCACAATGAGATAGTTCGTTTGACGGAAACAAACCAAGATATCAAGCACCGACTCGAAATGATTCAGAGTCAAAGAACGTCCAAGGAAACAAGGAAGCAAGAGCTGGAGGAAGAAATAAACGACCTTGAGAAGCATTTGCTTGAAATCGTAGAGAAAGAGAACGAACTTGTGAAGGAATTAGAGGTTGTCAAAAGTTCACTGGAAGAGTACAATCAAAGTAAAGAATTGAAAACTCATCAGCTGGATGCGATTGTGCGAAGGCAGAAAGAAATACTAGCAGAAATCGATGTTTTGAATAAGCAAATCTCAGAGTATCAAGGATTTGGTTATTCAATAAGGAAGATATTCGAAAACAAAGACATATTTAAAGGACTCATAGACGTTGTTGCCAATCTTATTGACTTTGATAAATCGCTCTCTACAGCTTACGAAACACTTTTGGGCGGAGCGGTTCAACATGTTGTTGTAAAAACCGCAGAAGATGCAAAACAAATAATCGACTTCTTAAAAGCGGGTGAGTATGGTCGTGCCACTTTCATACCCTTGGATTTGATAGACGCTTCATTTTCGCCTATCAGCGGTATTGAACACGAGCCGGGATTCATTGGATATGCCGCGAATCTTGTAAATGTATCAGCAGAATACAGGAACTTACCACTTTATTTATTTGGTAACGACATAATTGTCAAAGATATCGACTGTGCAATAGAGATAAAAAGAAAGTATGAAATCAGGTCAAGGATTGTTACACTCGATGGTGAACTTATCTCAGGTCGAGGGGCTATCAGTGGTGGAAAAGCGAAGGAAGATTATTCGAACTCGTTGATAGCAAGAAAGGTTAGACTAAAGACACTACAAGAAGAACTTGAAAAGTTAGTTAATGAGAAGAGCAAAGTCGAAAAGGAGATTGAAGAAATCAGTAGAGAGATAAAGCAACTTCAAGAAAATATGGCAATAATAAGGGAAGAGCTCGCAAGTGTGTCAAGTAAGTCTCTCTCATCCAAACGTGTACTCGAAGAACTCCAGAAAGCACTAAAGGATGTTACAAACGAACTTTCTGACTTAATCAAACTCGAGGCAGAATACAACGGAAAGTACGAAGGGAATATCGCTCGAATAGAATATTTGGAAGAAGAAAGCAAAGTGCTGGAAGAAAAACGAAAGGTTTTACAAGCAGATGTCAGCGAATTTTCAAAAGAACTAGAAGAGCATAGGAAGAAATTGGAGATTCTGAATGAAAACATCGCAACATTACGTGCGGAGTTGAAAAACCTTGCTGAAAGAAAACTACAATACACAGCCGAGAATGATAGAATAAACAACAGATTGGAAGAAATTGCTAAAGAGGTGGCCGATGCTAAGTACAATATATCACAACTTGAGCAGGAAATAAATGATACGAAGAACTTCCTAATAGAAAACGAAAGGGAACTGGAAAGTTTAAAAGCAACAGCACAGGATATCTTCACAAATATTAGAGAAAGAAAGAGCGGAAAAGAGGAAAAACTACAACAACTCCAGACATTGGAAGAGGAGATAAGCCGAATAAAAAGTGAGATAGAATCAACAAGGGAAAGAATCCATGAAACGGATTTAAGAATACAAGAAATTAAATTCAGGATTTCAAATGTTCCCGAGGAATACAGAAATCCCGTAGAGATAGAATCTGAGAGACTGGATGAACTCGCTCAGCTAATGAAGGATTTGGAGAATAAAATAAAGATGCTCGGTGCCGTTGATTTGAGTGCTATTGATGAATACAAGGCTGTTGAAAATGAATATAACGAGCTTGTGAAACAGAAATTGGACCTGGAAGAAGCAAAAAGGAAGTTGGAAGAACTCATTGAACAGACCGATATCCAAGCAAGAGAGCAATTTTTAAACACATACAACAGAATTAACGCAGCCTTCAAAGGATACATAGAAAACCTGTTCTATGGTGGAACGGGTAGTATGAGATTAATTGACGACGGGAACATATTTGAATCAGGCATAGAAATCGTGGTTTCAAAAGCTGGTAAAAAGGTCCAGAAACTCCAATTGCTTTCTGGTGGAGAGAAAGCGCTTGTTGGAATTGCACTTATAATGGCGATGCTTGAATCTAACAAAGGGGTTTTTTACGTTCTTGATGAGGTTGATGCCCCACTTGATGATTACAACTCAGAAAAGTTCAGAAGACTTTTGGAACAACAACAGTCGCAGTTCATAGTAATAACGCACAACAAGCTGATTATGGAAGCTGGGGATATTGTGCACGGGGTAACTATGGTTGATGGCATTTCAAAAATCATTCAAGTGAAGATGGAGGAGGTAACAGCATGAGGTATCTATACTTTTTGCAACAGTTTTTTGAAAGACTTCCAGCACCTGCGTTTATTAAAGACAATAAAGGACGTTACTTGTGGATAAATAAAGAACTTGAAAACGTTCTGGGGTTGCCGGAAGAAAAGATTATAGGAAAGCTCGAGAGCGAAATTCTTGGTATTGAAGAAATTGAGGAAATCGATAGGAAGGTCAAAAGAACTAGAAGAAACCACTCACATGAGATAGTTTACAACGGAAGACATTACAACATCCAGAGAATGCCTATCAGACTTGGTGATGGGAACTACGGTGTTGCTGGTGTGATGTTCGATATCACACAAAAGGTTCTTGAACAGAGCTTGTATAAACTACTGTCTTTTGTTGAAGAAAAAATTATGGAAGCTTTGGGTGAAGCTGATGGGGATATAGTTACGTTTGTAACGTCTTTTTCCAGAAAATTCCGTGCACAGTATCCTCACGTTGCAGTTGTTCTTCTAATGAACAACGAATATTTGATAGGAACAAAAGATGAAAAGATTATAGAGAAAGCAAAAGAGATTAACGAAGTTAAAACATTCGTCCACGATAAGAAGACTTATCAAGTTGTTCCTATCGACCGTTTCAAATTCGTTGTTCATGTGCCTGAGCACTATACAAGCATAGCAAAAGCGCTGGCAGGATTCTTAGGTTCTTACGTGCTTGCTGCGTTAAAAATTTTGGAAAATCAAAAGGTCTACAAAGATGTTATAGAAAAACTCAATTCAATTACCAAGATTATCGAGCTTTGGAACAAAACCCAAACACTCGAAGAATATCTAACACTCATGCTCGATGAACTTGTAAAAGTTATCCCAGAAACGCAAAAGGCTTCTGTGTGGCTTTTAGAAAATGACGAATACAAGTGTGTCGCAGTTTACAACTACGATGATGAAGTTAAGAATCTTGTTATAAAGGCTTCCGAAGACAGTTATGGACCGCACATTGGCGAAAACAAAGTTGTGGAGTTGTTGGATGCATATAAGTTAAACAGGGAAAGTAAATACAAGGACCTCTGGGAAAAAACAGGGGTTACCTCTCCGAACTTTATTCCTTTGATTGGTAGTGTTAAGCTTGGTGATAAAAAGGTAATAATTATATCGCTTGATAATTTTGAAGGTAGTCGTTTTTCGGAGGCCAGTAAAAAAGTTTTGCAGATTTTTGTTGAATTGCTCTCAACATTCTTGTCTTCAAAGGAAAAATAAGTGGGAGTAAAAGGAGAGCAGAGAGTTTGCCATTCCGCCTTGAAAAGTTACTGTCACTAAGGCAAAAGGAAGAAGAAGCTTTAAAAAATGAGCTTAGCAAAATCAGGGCAGAAATAAGAAAGTTAGAGGAAGAGATAGAACAGGTCAACAACTCGAAAAAAATCACAGAAGAGCAACTGCGTAGTGGTGTTCAAACCGGTGCGCAGGTTGCTTTTTTAATCTACCTTGTTCAAATGTACGATGAACATTTGAAAAAGCTTAAGCTGAAACTGAGTAACATTCGTAAGATGGAGGAGGAAACCTTAAGAGCTTATCTTGAAAAACGAACCGAGCGCAGAAGTTTCGAAAAGCTCAAGGAAAGATATGTCAGAGCGCAGTTGCTGGAAGCTGACAGAAAAGAAAGGAAAATTATAGATGAAGTGGCTTTACAAAAGTACATAAAAAGTTTAGAAGGGCGTTGAAAAAGCGTGCTGAGTGGGAGGCGTTTAACGTTCAAATATGTTTGAACTCACGAAGATAATATCTGCTTTTATTATATTTCCAGGATTTTTCGTTACATTTTTTGCGATTTTAGGATTTTATTTTTTTCTTAAGAAGAAAAAGCCAGTAAAACCTCTGAGAAGTGCTTGGTTACCTATTCTATTTCTTTCACTATCTGTGTTCTTTTACATGGTTTCCTCAACCTGGTTCGTGAATTTGTTTTCTAAGGTTCTATACGTTCCAGATACAAAAGACAAAGGGGATTACATCGTTGTTCTTGGTGGAGGAATTGATGAATACTCTGGAAGCGTTGAGGTAGGGAAACACACACTTAGGAGGTTGTATAAGGGGTATTTACTTTACAAGTCAAAACCAAGAAAGATTGTCGTTACAGGTGGAGTGGTTTCAAAAGGTATTCCGGAAGCTTTTGTTATGAAAGATGTGTTAATCTCATTTGGTGTACCTGAGGAAGATGTTATTGTTGAAGATAAAGCAAGGAACACCTTCCAAAACGCACAGTATACTTATAGTATAATTGGAGACAAACCTATTACTCTTGTGACGAGTGTAACACATATGAAGAGAAGTTTGCTGTCGTTCATGAAATTTTTCAAGGAAGTTTACCATATCCAAAGCGATGTACCTATTGATTTTCGAAATGCCTTTCTTGATTACATACCTAGATACGAAGCCTTTTATGCTTTTTGCAATATAGTGTATGAATTGGTCGGGATTCTTCAGTATGCGATTTTTAAGAGCTAATTTAATTTCTTTTTATTAGAGAGGGGAGAGACAAGTGTTTCCACTTTACGATACAATTCCAAGTTTGAGAAAACCTGTTGTGAATTATATGATTGTGATAACCAATATCCTTGTTTTTCTCTATGAATTAACATTATTTTGGGATCCAGAACTTCTCCAGGAATTTTTCTACACGTTCGGATTTGTTCCAGAGCGTATGTTCTATGCATTCCCTGTCTTACAGATTTTCACACATATGTTTGTCCATGGTGGGTGGTCGCATATAATTGGTAATATGTGGTTTTTGAAGATATTCGGCGACAACGTCGAAGATGCTATGGGGCATTTTAAATTCTTTCTGTTTTACATAACGGGTGGAATTTTTGCTTTGTTCTTCCATGTAATATTTAACCCGTTCTCCCCTTATCCATTGGTGGGTGCTTCTGGTGCAATATCCGCAGTTATGGGTGCTTATTTCGTTTTGTTTTACTATTCACGCATAGTTTCTCTTGTCTTTTTCATCCTTCCATTTATTGTGGAAATTCCCGCGGTGATTTACTTATTTGTCTGGTTCATACTGCAAGTTTTGAACGGTATGTTAGCTGATGTCACAGGAACAGGTGTTGCCTACTGGGCACACGCTGGAGGTTTTATCTACGGCGTTCTTGTTGGAATGAGAATCAGAAAGAAAAGGTACTGGTATTGATTGCCATCGGTAAACTTTGAAAGGGGAGAGGGATTTATGATTTCTGGTAACTGGATGACCAAAAGAAAAAAGAAGATAATTATTATAAGCACTGGTGGAACAATAGCAATGGTGAAAAAAGGTAGGACTGTTGTTCCGTATGACAAGGGGAATGCACTTGTTACAGACATACCCGAACTTTACGATATCGCCGATGTGGAGCTTTACGAATTCTCCAATATTCCAAGTCCTTACATGACTCCAAAGTTGATGTTTGAACTTGCAAGAAAGATAGATGAATTTTTAGAAGAAAAAGGATACGACGGAGCTGTCGTGACGCACGGAACTGACACGTTAGAAGAGACTGCTTACTTTCTTGACCTCGTGTTGAAGACGGAAAAGCCCGTTGTTTTGACAGCGTCAATGAGGAACATCAGTGAGCTTAGCACGGACGGTCCACGAAATGTACTTTCATCTGTACTTGTTGCTTCTTGTGATGATAGCTACGGAATGGGGGTTGTTGTGTGTTTGAATGATGAAATACATGCGGCGAGGGAAGTGACAAAGACATATACGAGTAATGTGGCAACGTTTGATTCTCCAGGTTACGGTCCACTTGGCTTGGTGGATGAGAACAATGTGATATACTTTAGAAAATCACTGACAAGAGAGAAGATACCGACCGATAGAATAGAGGAAAGGGTAGCTGTTGTTAAGACTTTCACAGGTGATGATGGCACAATTTTGCGTGCTGTATATGAAATGGGTTACAAGGGGATTGTATTGGAAGGTTTTGGACGCGGTAACGTTCCACCAGAACTTGCTGATGTGGTTGAAGAGATTGTAAAAAAGGGAATTCCTGTGGTAATTACGTCGCGATGTTTCAAAGGAAGGGTGTATCCAATATACGGATACACAGGTGGTGGCGCTGATTTGAGAAGACGAGGTGCTATACTCAGTGAACACCCACTTGCTCAGAAGGCAAGAATTAAACTAATGGTTGTCCTTGGAATTACGAACGATATAGAGGAAATAAGGAAATACTTTGAAAAGCACATAGGAGGGGCGGTAAGTGAAGTTGAGCATTAGGCAACAAGCACTTCTTATAGTGCTTTTGTATGCTGCGATATTTTTCATAGCATTTTCAACTTCAAAAACATTGTTATACGTCTTCGTTTTTTCGCTGATATCCATATTAGTAGTAAATTTCATCTACAAAAATTTGCTGAAGATAAAAATCCCGCATCCTATCTCTGTGACTTTATCACTGATTATATATTTTGGAGTGTTAGTCTACGCATTTGTCAACATCATACCCTTGGTTGTTAACCAAATAGGCTCTTTCTACGAGTTCATGAAGAAGATTCTAGATTCAAAATATTGGGAAAATTACTTGGCTGACAATCCAGAACTGTCCAAAGTTATAGGTAACTTAGCTGACTGGGCAAGCCCAAGGCTTTCAGAACTGTTCAACAATTTCCTTTTGGATTTTGCTAAGAAACTTCCCGGTATTGGCGTTATTATTTTTTATAGCATACTCTTCACAGTCTATGTAACGATATACACGAAATGGACAACGAAATCACTACCAGGGCTTTTCCCCAAACGAGTTAGACCTCTGATAGAGGATTTCCTTACAAAATTGGGAAATTCTTTGCAAAGTTATGTTGATGTAATTCTTCTTGGAGCACTTATCGTAAGTGTGAGTTTCTATTTCCTTTTCTCGATTTTCCTTCCAGAGTATAAGGTCCTACTTTCCTTTTGGGGATTCATAACTAATCTAATACCAATAGTCGGGGTTGTTATTGAGTGGATACCTATTCTGATAGTTACACTGGGATTGGGTTTCAAGAACTTTTTGATAGTGAATTCAATCGTTGCTATAGTTCATTTAGGTGCGTTTTTGTTCTTCATCTTTATCATGAAACACAAAGCTGATATCAACCCGGTTTTGATGTTGATATTCATCTTCTTAGTAGGGTTGGTCTACGGATTAGTTGGAACATTCTTCGCTGTGCCTGTTGCCATATTTTTTGTGACATTGTGGAACGAATTCATCAAAAGCGAGTTGGATGAAACAAAAATTTGATATCTTTTGATATCTTTGTTATTCAAATATGTGCTTTTCTTCAGGGAAGAGTTTAGATTTAACCTCTTCCCTATATTTTTTAATGGCATCTAACATTATCTCGTAGGTGTTTGCGTATCTTTTTACGAATTTCAAATTCATTTGAGATAGACCTACAATGTCGTGAAATACAAGAACTTGTCCGTCGCAAAATCTTCCAGCTCCAATTCCTATTGTTGGTATATTTATGCTTTCCGTAACCTTTTTTGCCACGCTCTCAACAACGAGCTCAAGAACGATTGCAAAACATCCAGCTTCTTCCAAAGCTTTTGCATCTCTCAAGAGCTTTTCTTTGCTTTCGTTTGTCTTACCTTGTATTCTGTGACCACCGAGTAGATTAACCGACTGTGGAGTAAAGCCAAGATGTCCCATGACTGGTATTCCAGCACGGATGATTTGTCTTATTGTATCTGCGTATTCTTCTCCACCCTCGAGTTTTATTGCGTTTGCACCGGCTTTAAGCATGAGTCCTGCATTTTCAATAGCTTTTTCGATGCTAACCTCATAGGATAAAAATGGCATATCCCCAACGATAAAAGCTTCAGGCGCACCTCTTCGAACAGCCTTGATGTGCATTAGCATTTCTTCCATACTCACAGGTATTGTGGAATCGTAACCAAGCACAACGTTTCCTAGGGAATCACCAACTAAGATGATATCAACACCAGCTTCTGATGCTATCTTTGCAGTTGGGTAGTCGTAAGCTGTTACCATAACAATAGGTTCTTTGCCCTTCATATCTATGATCTTCCTCGTGTTAACTGCTCCCATTTTTCATCACCCCTTGCATTTTGGAAAAACAACTTCAGATAACAAAATTATACCACCTTTGTGGTATAATGACTACACATGAAAGGTTTGTAGGAAAATTGAGAATAGACTAAAGGGGGTTAAAAAAGATGAGATGGGTTTTGACAAATATTTATTCTTCATTCGAAGCAGAAGATTTCAAGTCTGATTTAGTAAAGTTTGAAAAAGAGCTTTCAGAATTTCTGACGTGGATGGATGAGGAACTTCAATCAACAGAAAGAGTTGAGGAAAAGTTAGAGCACGTTATCAACAAACTTAACGAACTTTCCTTGCTCGGAGGGAAGTTGTACAGCTTCGCCAGCTTGACACTAAGTGCGGATGCGAACAACGAAACAGCAGCAAAGTATCTTGACATTATAAGAAGTAAATTTGTAGACCTTTCAATCGCAAGGACAAAGTTTAGGAAGTTTTTGAAGCAGGTAGAAATTGAAAACCTTGAAAATACCTCTTCAGAGGTTATTAAATCGCACATGTTTGTGATTAAAGAACAAAAAATGTTGTCAAAATACATGCTTTCTGAAAATGAAGAGAGAATCATCAATATGATGAGACTAACAGGTGGAAACGCATGGAATAACTTATATGAAAAAACAACATCGAATCTAACCTGCGAAATGGAAATAGACGGCGAAAAGAAAAAATTGCCTTTAATGAGAGTTAGAAATTTGGCGTACGATAAATCTCCAGATGTTAGAAAGAAGGCGTATGAATCAGAACTCAAGGCATGCGAAAGTGTTGCAGATGTTGTGGCACAGTGTTTAAACAGTATAAAGGGTGAGTTTTTGACTGAGGTGAAACTCAGGGGATATTCATCACCTCTGGAACCTATGCTTTTTGAGAATAGAATAACTGAGCAGACATTCAGCGCTATGATGGATGCTGTTAGAGAAAGTATGCCAAAACTGAGAGAATACCTAAAAAAGAAGGCAAAAATACTTGGATATGAGAAAGGTTTACCTTGGTATGACTTGTTCGCACCACTTGGTGGATACGAACGAAAATGGAGTTATGAAGAAGCTAGAAGATTCATAGTGGATAATCTCTCAACATTTTCAAAAGAGCTTGGAGATTTCATAGATGATGCTTTTGAAAAAAGCTGGATTGATGCAGAGACAAGACAAGGAAAACGTGGAGGAGCGTTTTGTGCATCAATAAAAGCACTTAAAGAATCAAGGATACTCATGAGTTTTGATGGAACTTTGGATAATGTTCTTACACTTGCCCACGAGCTTGGGCATGCTTTCCATAACTATTGTCTGAAAGATGAAACACCTTTGAACAGTACTACCCCCGCTACTTTGGCTGAGACGGCATCGATTTTCAATGAGACGTTACTTCTGAACATGATAAAGAAAGAGGCGAAAAGTAGTGAAGAAAAGCTTGCACTTTTGGATAAAGAACTATCCGATGCAGTCCAGATAATAATAGACATATACAGCCGGTTCTTGTTCGAAAAGACAGTCTTTGAAAAACGCATATCAGGTCCTCTTAGTGTAAAAGAGCTTAAAGAGATTATGCTAACTGCTCAAAAACAATCCTATGGTGATGGACTAAACGAAGAGATTCTTCATCCATTCATGTGGCTTGTAAAACCGCACTATTATTCTCCAACATTCCACTTCTACAATTTTCCATACACGTTTGGGATGCTCTTTGCATTGGGTGTTTATGCCAAACGCGATGAACCAGGTTTCTTTGAAACTTACAAAAAGCTCCTCGCTTCCACAGGTAAGGGCACGGCAGAAGAAGTTGCAGCCAGCGTAGGGATAGATATAACCAGAAAAGAATTTTGGCAGTCTTCTCTGAAAGTGATAGAAGAGGCTATAGAAGAGTTCTTAAAGATTTAGTTTGGGACTATTTTAAGGATAGTGTTAACTTGTAGTGATGAAAGAGTGTAAGTGTGAAAGAATGAGATTGATATTACCATTGTGCGTTTTCCAAAGATTCTTCACTACACAAAAACCTTGAATATATTTCGCTAAATTCTTCGTGTTCTTCAGCCCTCGCTTGAGTCGGAAAAAGTCTTTCAACAATGAAAACTTGGATTCACATTGATTGTTTTTACCAAGCGGTACCACTACGTGATTGATATTTTTAAACAATATCTTTACTGCACTTTCATATGCACCAAGTCCATCAGTAATAAGTTCAATGTTTTTAGGTTCAGAATTACCAAAGAACTTCTCGAGTAATACTTTGACTTGTCCCATATCACGATACTTTGAGACATGCCAACAAAGAATTAAGTTAGTTTCATGATCAACTAATAGCCAAACATAATACTTTTGTTCTTTGAACACAAGAACAGTTTCATCAGCATGAACTGAGAAAACATTTTCGATGGTAAATGTTGGGAAAAGTACAGAGAATAAAGTACACAATTTAATAACCCATTTGTATATGGTGACATGAGATACTTTGATATTAAGAGAATGAGCAAGAGAGCGATAAGACATATTGTGTTTCATATACAAAACGAAAGCTTTTAGGATGAAAAAGATAGGGAAGCGGAAGTATTTAAATTTCTCAGGGATAAGGGTGACTGGTTCAGGGAGGTTAAAAGGTACTCTATCTTTGGTACGACAAGTTCTACAACGGAAGACAACAAAAGAGCGACGAACTTTGTAAATTTCCATAGATTTACCACAAGAAGTGCATTTGGGATAAGGGAAAGAGAAGTTTTTGCGTTTGCGAGAATGAGAAAGTTTGAAAGAATGATGGCAGAGTTTGCAAAGGAATTGTTGGTTACCGTATTTGTCGTGACCGTTTTTGTATAAGCTGGTGGAACCGCATTTGGGACAAGAGAGTGTTGAGTTGTTCATATCGGGATACCTCCTTTGTCAAGGGTTGGTTTGGGGGGTGTCCCCTGTTTATAAGGATAATGCGGTTTTTGGAAAGTTTCAATACTTTTAGTTAACATTATCATTTTAAGTGGTGGGGTGGTTTATTTGAACAACACAAGTGTTTACGGCTCAGTTGAACAAAGCCTGTTCGGGCATACGCAAGAGGGTATACCTGTTCACGAATACACACTAATTAATAAACACGGTTTAATGATGAAAGTCCTTTCGTTGGGTGGCATTGTTCGTGAGTTATGGG